>Ga0074199_1000208_pt1 | contig 116856 bp, 112 predicted proteins | sample EPASupsiteSAE347_FD_64528 | JGI IMG/M metagenome (GOLD analysis project Ga0074199, IMG submission 64528) | Bioremediated contaminated groundwater from EPA Superfund site, New Mexico - Sample SAE3-47 | ecosystem: Environmental > Aquatic > Deep subsurface > Groundwater > Contaminated ...
GTTGACAGTCGGCACGCGGGCCGCCACTTCCGCGTTCATACGTATGATCTCATACTTGGAACTGCGGCCTCCGTAGGAACGTTTTCCCATAAGTTCTTTGTTCTCAACGGCATTCGCGTATGATTTCTCTGTTATTAACAAGGTGTTTCTGGCAAGCAGCGTACTATAATACCCCAGCTTGGCGGCATAAATGATCTCCTGCCGGCCGGCTTCCCGGTTGAACCTGCTCGCTTCCATCGCCTGCTTGGCGGATTTTACCGCATACATAACCCTGCCGAAAGACCAGATCACCTGCGAAGCGTTTATGCCTCCTTCTAAAGCATAGTCTGTTTTATCGTCGGCCGTAACCGGATACTCCATATTCTTGGTCCAGATGGACTGGGCGTTCAAATGAGGCAGAATACCCGCACGCGTTTCCTTGTAAATCCCTTCGCTCTTATTTACCTGTTTATCCTTTATTTTCAGTTCTTCGCTGGTATAGAGTGACATCCTGATCACTTCCTCGAGCCCGACCTGCAAAACAACGCTCGTCCGCGCCTCCTCTGCCGCCGACGCAGGAGTTGCGGCAAACTGTGCCCCGATAACGATACTTATGATCAACGAGATCAACCTTATCATTCTTTCCTCAACTGTTCTTTGCCCCTATACCGTTCCACAATATCCGCAATTGACGTTTGAAGTGATATGTCAAATTCTTGTTATCATTATCGGCAAATTTAGTTGCCAGTAAAGTCCCGCCCAGAAGAGTCATCAAGGATACCACTACATCTTCCAGATTCACGCTTTTGGGAAGTTCCCCGTTCTTTAGGGCGCCTTTCAGGCTCTCCATAAAAAACGTCTCAATATCGCTTTCCCGGACATTTTCAATCCCTTCGCAGCCGGGATACAACAATTCTCTTTCGATGGCTGTGATCGCGCCGTTCTTCGGCAATTCCCGCTGATTGATCATAGCCGCGATCATCTGATACATAATATTGGCGTTCTGGATCGCCCCGGACAGGTTTTCGAAAACCGCGTTGATAAGAGACAACTTATGCTGTTCGGGAACAGAACGCTGCGCCTGCCACACCGCTTTCAGCAGAAGCGCATGGATAAAAAAATGGATAATGTCGATCTTCTCCGGGAAATAATTGAAGAAAGTGCCTTCGGATATCTCTACATCTTTACATATCCGCTTTATGGAGATATCGTCAAAGCGTGATTTTCCCAGGGCCGCGATAAATGTCTTCATTATCGATATTTTGGTCCTGGCATGCTTTATCTCGCGCAGTGAATATTTTGTGACCGTCATTTTGGGTCTCCTCATTATTATATTACACAATAAAATTATAGCACGCTATAGATATTTGTCAAGGACGGATTTTCTTTCCCGGGCAGGCTGCGGGATAAAATAACAACCACGGTTTTTGCGGGTTTATAGCGGAAAGATGAATAAAGAGAGGGGAACGTTTTCTCTTCCGGCAAAGATTACGGGCAACGTTGAGCCGCGTAATTAATCGGCCTTCCCCCGGCAGTTCCGGAAGAAGTGATTATCCCGGCTATTTCTGTGCGGTAGAATTCATACACTTCACCGGCTATGCGGGCGATAAATCTCTTCGCCGGGTAGGAATTCTTATAATTGTGTCTCGTAAGAACGCAAATCAGGAAATCCCCTTCTTCGGGGACAAAAACTATGCCTGCGTCATGGCAAACTCCGTATTCAAGCCCGGTTTTATGAGCTACAGCGATGTCCGCAGGAAGCTTTGCCGGGATACGGTCACGGATCTTCTGGCCTTTAAGCATATCCAGGCATTGCCTGGAGTATTCCGGGTTGATGAAACGTCCGTAATAAATTTCTTCGAGAAGAAACGCGATATCCCTGGCGGAAGTATAGTTTTCCCGGCCTTGTCTCCTGCTGGCAAAGTCCATCATCTTTCTGGCCAAATTGGTATTCTTCAATCCCAGCTTGCGGAAGGTCTCGTTCAAATAGTCCTGCCCCAGAGAATCGATAAGCAGATTGCTGGCGGTATTATCGCTCTGCGTGATCATGATCGACATCAGTTCTCTCACGCTAAAGACTGAACCGTCGGGCAGGTTCTTGATCACGCCGGAGCCGGAAACCTTGTCCCGCCGGTAAAGTTTTATCTGTTTATCCAGGTCCAGCCGGTTTCCGTCGGCGGCGAAAAAACAGGAAGCCATAATCGGGACTTTTGCCAGGCTGGCGGAGGGAAAAAGCCTGTCGGGATTGATCTCTATCCTCCAGCCTGTAGACAAGTCGACCACGATAATCCCGGGGATCACTCCCGATGCGGCTGCGGCTTGAACCCGCAGTCTTTCCCCAAGAGATTCCCAGGCGGTTTTTCGCGCCTGCAGCATACGTTTGTGCATTTCCGCGCGTTCCGCGGCGGCTTTATAATGCAGAAAAGCCGCCGTTCCTGAAACGAAAAGAAATAAAGAAACGGCCGTACTCAATATTATAATACGGTATTTTTTCATTTTTGCGGGTTTTTAAAAAAGGATTATTGCGAAGAAAGGCTATGTTTAATGTCCAGATCCAGTGTCTCGCTGCCGCTTGCCGATATTAATTTAATATCGCAAATTAACTTGTCTATTTCTTTACTGTCCGTTTTCTTCAGGTATCCCATATCCACCGAAAGCTCGGTGCTCTTGCCGTCATCCGTGGACAAAACATTGGCGCGCGCGGCAAGCTGACCGTATTGCAGCCCGTAAAGCGCGGCATTTGAATTAGCCCTGCGCAGCAGGTCGTTCTCGATCAGGTAATGGACATTCGGGATATAGGCGAAGAAGGCGAATACCACGATCGACATTATAATAAACAGCGCGATGACGACTATTATCATTTTTTAACGATGTCCACGAACCAGATCCGCAGTCCTTCCATTTTCTTGATATCGCCCTGGATATCGATCAACTTAGCCTGCCCGCTGGGCACGGTAAGGGTGACCACGAAGAAATTCGGTTCGTATCCTTTCTTATAGCTGAATTCCAGTTCCGGTTTATACTTGCCTTCCACCATTACTTCCTGTTTCTGCAGTTCTTTATCGGCGTTATAAGTATAAAGCACCAGATCATTCGTGGAAGAATCTATAGCGTATCTATACCAGATATCGTCGGTCAGGTCATCCGGGGTGACATTATAGATATCGCTCTGCCCGCGGAAATAAAATTCGTTCTTTACCTGTTCCTCCCCGCTGGACGCCGGGGGCTCGAACGCGGAATCTCCGTCCACCCCGGTCGCGCTTATCATCCTAAGTTTCATATCCTCCAAAGCATACGCTATCTGCGAATAAATATGCTGCCGCTCGGCGTATATATCTATCTGTTTCTTGAAGAAAATAAAGGCGACGCCGACAACCATCATTATGGAACTGACCAGGATGATCCCGATGATCAGTTCCATCAACGTAAAAGCTTTGTTGTCCTTTTTCATTCTCATGACTGTTTATGTTCGAACGCCACGACGATGACGTTGATCTCCTTCAGCGAGATACTGCCGGAATTGACGTCTTTATACCATTTCACGTAGACGGTATGCTCGCCTTTGGAAACGTTGTTCACTCCGACCACATTGCTGATCAACGGCTGTGTTATGATCGGCGTCCTGGTTTCGATATTCTCCTCTTCTGAATCCACGAAACACTTGGTAAAGATGGTATCGGTGGCTTTCAGGTCTGTGGCGTCGTTGACCTTGATGGCGATATTATAGATTATCATCAGGTCTTTATCAACTTCATAGCTGACCGGTATTTCAATAAGTTCCGTGTAGCTGTTATAGGGGACGCTGACCGAGGTAGTGGAAGTTTTTATGTTCGTGTGGATATACGGATACGGCACCATATTAACAAAACGGATGTTCTTACGGTGCGATATCTTGTTATAATCGGTTTCGTCGTAAGCGGCGGTAACGGAAATAAGTTTATACGGAATGCCTTCCTGGTCGACCGTACTCGCGTCGTCGCCCATCCACTTCTTCTCTACATTGACCGTCCAGTCAAACACCGGCTTAGACCCGTAATCTACCGGGTCACCGGTATAATTCCCGTCTTCAAGGTCAGGGGAAGAGTAGGATTTAGCCAGATATTCTTCCATCTTCGCCGCCCCCACCCCGCAGGCGCGCGATTTGTTCTCCACCTGTTTCAACAGGAACCCTCCGCCGATCATCCCCTTGGAGAGAGCGGCGAAGATAATAACGGCGATAACGATGGAAAGAAGCACCTCTATCAGCGTAAATCCCTGTTTCCTAATGGAACTTATCGGCATCTTTTAATTATCCTTCCACCTTGCCTATCGGCGTGAGCGTGATGATCAGACTGCGCATTTTAGCCGGGCTGACTATCTTCATCGATGTTTCGTTGATCCATTTCAACTCGATATCCAGCGTCGCCGGCAATTCGCCGCCGAAATCACCGGGCTTGATCAGATAATTGCCGGTATGCGTGGGATCCTGCCTTTTTTGCGTGATGATCACGCTGTTGCCGGCCGGAATGGTCATCACCGCGTCCTGCCCCAGCAGAGTGCCGTTCACATACAGCCTGGTTTTAACCACATCTTCCGGGAAAGACTGTTCGGAAGTCCCGTTCCAGTTACCGCAAAGCTGCGGCCGGATCAAGTAACCGCTTGTGCCGGATCCTTCCATCCTTACGGTCCAGGTAACCAATACGGTCGCGGTTTTTCTGTACGCTTCCGGGATCTCAAATCCGGTTTTCTTTAAACCGGGGACCAGGGCGTAATCCGGACATTCTCCCGCTTGAGTGCCGTCGCCGTATTTGCTTTTGGTGCAGATCGGCGCCAGGCTTAAACCTGCCGGATAGTCGGCTTCAAGATAGGCATCGCAACTCTGATTGTCGCTTTCATTGGCGAATTTAGGGAACTTCGCGGGGGCCAAAGACGCCTCATCTTCTCCCAATACCTGCGTTGTTTCCGGAGCAGGATTTACCGGCATAGAGACGTCTTTTGCAAAAACGGCCTGCGCTGCCGAACAGAACACAATAAGAAGAATTATCCTTTTTATCATATCCGTCCCTCCTTCTGTAAATTGCTGTAAGATACGTCCTGTCTTAATTGATATCTCCTATAGGCGTAAGCGTAATAAGCATACTGCGCATCTTCGCCGGGCTGACTATCTTCATCGATGTTTCGTTGATCCATTTCAACTCGATATCCAGCGTCGCCGGCAGTTCGCCGCCGAAATCACTGGGCTTGATAAGATAGCTGCCGGTGTGCGTGGGATCATTGACCTGCGTAAGGGTAACGCTATTCCCGGCCGGGATGGTCATTACCGCATCCTGTCCCAACAGCGTATCGTTAACATATAACCTGGTCTTTACCACGTCCTCCGGGAAAGACTGTTCCGAGGTGCCGTGCCAGCTATCGCATAACTGCGGCCATATCACATAACCTTCAGTGCCGTACCCTTCCACTCTTATGGTCCAGGTAACCAGGACAGTCGCTGTCTTCCTGTAAGCCTCGGGGATCGCAAAACTTGCCTTTTCCATTCCGGGGATCAACGCGTAATCCGGACACTCCCCGATCTGAGTGCCGTCACCGTATTTACTTTTGGTGCAGATCGGCGCCAGGCTTAAGCCGTCCGGGTATACGGCTTCCAGATACTCTTTACAGGTGGCGTTGTCCCCTTCATTAGAAAACTTGGGGAACTTGGCCGCCGGCAAAGTCGCCTCGTCCTCTCCCAGGACCTGCTCGGTCACCGGAGTGGGATTGACCGGCATGGTGGTTTCTTCCGCCAAAGCCGGGGAAACGATAACACAAAGCAAAAACGCGGCAAAGATATTCTTATACATATGCCTCTCCTTTTTTTTCATCCGCGGCCACCAGACCCGGATGATTATTCTACTCCCTGATCCTGATAACCACCATTTGCACCGTATTCACCTCTATCTCAAGCCCTTCATCTATGTCCGGAATGAAATAATAGAGTTTTGCCCTGTATCTCCTGCCGGGCGTAAGTTCGGAGTCGGTCACGTTGGTCGCCGAGAAGACCGAGAAGGCTTCGCTGAAACTTTTCTGGCTGACGAAACTCTGATGCACAACGTCTCCGCTCACGTCGTCGACCACCCGGACCATAGTGTAGAAATAAGTCTTTACTCTCTCGGAGACGTCCGAAGACGCTTCCATCACCGGAGTAGAGGCGATCTGCCAGATGACCACGATCTTTTCCCGGCTCTTGGCCACGAACGTATACCCGAAGTCGGAATCTATCTCCTTAAAACACTGCCGGCAATCTCCCGATGCGTCCAGGCATTCCGTAACCTTGTTTTCCAGCGCCGCGCATTCGCTGGCGGTATAGTTGGCGCAAGTCGTGCTCGCGATCCTGGTGTTACAGTCACTCAAAGTGCAGTTTGCCGAGAACCCGCCGGTGCAGGCATTCTTCTTACAGCATTCCACCGTCTGCCGGCAATCCCTGTAAGTATTCACATAAGTATTACAGGCATCCACGCAGGATTGATAACTGGAATTCACCGTATACTGATAACGGTACTTAGCGCATTCACCGGTATTGGAATTGGTCTGCGTGCAGACCTTTGTGATGCTGCTGTACGGTTGATATGTAGAACAGTCACTCAAGCCGCTGGCAGATACCGGGGAGCACGCGGGGGTTTTAGGCGAAAGATTGTTCTCATCGCAGAGATAACCGTCGCAGGTGCCGTTCGGCTCTACCGAACCGCAGCCTTGTTTATGGCAGTTAAGAGAGGTGGCGTCGGAGCACAAGTCAGCGGAGGAAGAATAAGCCGATATGCACGTCGCGTAAGCGCTGCAGTATCCTTCGGAACTCGTATCCTGGCTGAAAGGGGCCGCGGAACAGCTGTATTTGGCGTCGGCGGCGGCGGTACAGGCGATCTTCGTTTTCGAACTTGTCAGGCAGCAATCAGGACAGGTGGACTGCGCCTTTATGCAGGCCTCGCATTCGCTGACTTTCTTGAACAGATCGGTGGTATATGAACATGACACTTCCGACAGTGTCTTATCTATGTCCTTGCTGACCATATCCACAAACTGGTTCTGGGGCAGATATTTCAGGTATTTAGCTTTCGCGTAAGCGGAGTGCCTTGAAGATACCTGAAAGACGGCGGCCAACAACAGCGCCAAGATCAACACAAAGGATAAAGTCTTTCTTTTCATTTCCATACTGGACACTCCTTATCGGGGCTGCCTCCTGCGTCCGTAATCGAAATAATACTCCCCGAACACATTCCTGACTTGCGTTTTGCCGTAGCCGTATATCCGCCGTCTTCCGCGGATTGTATATCGTATGAAAAAAGCGTGTCGCTTATATTCCTGTAACTGTCTGAGTTTATTGAGTTAGGGAATAAGGCCTTGCCGATCTCCTCTTCTTTGACCACTCCTGCGGTATCGGAACAAACGAAATAAGCCCCTGTGTCCAGCTTGTATCTTTTCTGGGCGCTATAAATACTTTTCAGGTTATATTCGGCGATCTTGGCCCTGTTCTTCTCCATTGTTTTCTGAAAATCCAGGACGGCGAGCGACGACAATATACCTATAATTACAACCACCAACAGCATTTCTATAATCGTAAAAGCATTCCGCTTCATATTTAATTATAAAAGTTGTAAATAAGTCCTTTTATATAAATTATACCTTATTTTATATGTAAATACAATCAGTATAATCGGTTAATGTTAACACGCCCTACTTGCCTGCCGCTATATTCCTGGCGATAAGATTACGGTTTAAATAAGGCATGACCGCCCGGTAAATGCGGTGCGCCATAATCTTATACCCATAACTGTTGGGATGCATATAATCGCTCTTAAGCGCAGGGTCGGTAATTATGCCTTCCATAGCGCGCCCGATAAAAATTACGCCTTTTTCCCTGGCCAGACTGCGGAACGCCTGCCGGTATTCTTCCATAAAAAGTTCGGCGCTTATATCCACGATGGCGACCATTGCGCCTGCTTCCTGGGACCTATCGACAATTTCGCCCATATTCTTTAGCGTCTCTTCAAACGGCAGCTTCCCCAGAAGGTCATTACCCCCGAATTCCACGATAACTATAACCGGTTCTTTATCAAGGACATCCGTCTTTAATCTTAATAGGGCTTCCCGAGTATTGTCCCCGGAAAGTCCGGCATTGATCACGTTGAACGAAGTAAGACTTGCCAGGGTCACCGGATAAGACCGGCCCTGCTCCACACCATAACCCGCGGTCAGGCTGTCTCCGAAACAAATTATGTTCTTCCCCGATGAATTCAAGTTCCTGATGTTAAAATCCACACAGCCTGCCGATAGGCATAAAAACAGAAAAAAACAACTTCCGGCTGCGGCCCCCAGAAATCTTCGCGAATTATGCATATATCCCTTTTCTCAAGGTCGCTGTTAAATGAAGCTCCCCGGGCTAAAGCCCGCGGATGCTTGCCCTGCATTCAACCGGAGTGAGTAGTGCAGGGCTAAAATTTCGACTTTCGATTCTCAAATACTAAGAAACTTATGTAACAATGTAATAGTACTTGCCTGATTCTATTTACCGACAAGGCGCATACTGCAGTCTTAATTGACCGCAGGCGGCGTCTATGTCCCGTCCGCGCGGACGTCTCACGGTAACTTGCACGCCTTTTTTCTGTAAGACAGACCGAAAAGCATTCACTTCTTCCGCTCTTGGCGGGAGCCAATCCTGTTTCACAAGAGGATTAAGCGGGATCAGATTCACTTTAGACCCCATACCTTTTAATATTGTACCTAATTTAACGGCATTTGGCAAAGCGGAATTTATCCCTTTTATCATTATATACTCGAAGGTCACCTGTCTGCCGGTTTTTAACGTGTAATCGCGGCAGGCGGCCAGCAACTGCGCCAACGGATAGAGCTTGTTCACCGGCATAAGCCTGCTTCTCAATTCATCATCCGCAGCGTGTAACGACACCGAAAGCTCTATCTGCAGTCCTTCTCCGGAGAACCTGGCGATCCCGGGAATAATGCCTGCCGTGGAGACGGTGATACGGCGGGCGCCGATATAAAAAGCCTCTTTCGAGTTGATTATACGGACCGCCTTGATAAGATTATCGTAGTTTTCGAACGGCTCACCGGTACCCATAAAAACCAGATGACTCAGATTACCGCGGGCTTCTTTTTGTAAACGGCAGACCTGTTCGATTATCTCCCCGCAGCTAAGGCTTCTCTTTAATCCCAGCATCCCGCTGGCGCAAAAAGCGCAACGCAATCTGCACCCTGCCTGGACGGATATGCACCCCGTCATCCTCCGCTCTGCCGGGATAAGCACCGATTCGATCATATTGCCATCCGCAAGCCGGAAAAGGAACTTGACCGTGCCGTCTTTGGATACCGCCTTATGCGCGGCATCTGCGGTATAGATCAGAAAATTATCCGATAAATACCCCCTGAGTTCAGCAGGCAAATTGCTCATTTCCCGGAACGTTTCCGCCTGCTTTTTGTAAATCCAGGAAAATATCTGCTCTGCGTGGAACGGTCTGCTGCCGTAAGCGGTGAGTTTGCTTTTTAGTTCCTCTAAAGACAATTCTTTTATATCAATCATGGGCCGCTTTCAATTTCCCTCCTGGTGGGCCGGCATATTTTGAATTCGCGTAAAAACACAACTGCCGGAAAAATGCCGGGGATATACGGGAAAATCCTTCAATTGGCCGCCGGACGGCAACGCAATTGTTCTTTATCGGTTTTGCCGGAGCGGTTCTTCGGCAGGACCGGCAGGAATTCTATCTGATGCGGGATCTTGAACCGCGCCAGATGCTCGCGGCAAAAATAACGCAGGTCTTCCGCGGAAAGGACAGCGCCTTCTTTCAGCACTATCCAGGCTTTGGGGACTTCGCCGCGCAGTTTATCAGGCACGCCGACCACCGCGGCTTCCGCTATCGCCGGATGACGCAGCAATACCGATTCCACTTCCGGCTCGAAGACGATCTCGCCGCCGACCTTGATCATCTCCTTTTTTCTGCCGACTATAAACAGGTCCCCTTCGGCGTCTATCCGGCCCAGATCCCCGGTATGGAACCACCCCCCGCGCATAGTTTCGGCGGTAAGCTCCGGGTCTTTAAAATAACCGTCGGTAACCACCCACCCGCGCACCGCCACTTCGCCGATCGTCCCGGGTGGGGCCTGCGTTCCGGAATCATCGAGTATGCATATCTCCACCCACGGCGCCGGACGGCCGACGCTTTCTATTTTCGCTGAACCTCGCGGCAGGACCACGCTGGGCGCGTTCGTCTCGGTCATCCCCCAGCCGTTCAAAAGCTGCGCCCCGGGACAGAATTTCTGGAACCTGCGCAGGGCTTCCGGGGAACTGGACGCCCCGAAAGTGACTACCCATCTTAAACTCGAAAGATCGAAACTCTCGAATTCTTTCAGTTGCAACAACGCGTAATACATAGACGGGACTATCCAGAAACAGGTTATCTTTTTCTCCTGGACGATCTTCAGGAATTCCGTGGGAATAAAACGCTCCATCAGCACAAAGGTCAAAGCGTATACCAGGCACCCCTGTATATAGATCAAGCCGCCCAGGTGAGAAAAAGGCAGCGCGCAGAGAGCGATGTCTTCGCCGTTAAGATCGACAAAATATTCCATCGCCTTCGGCGGCGCCTCCAGCTGACGATAGTTGATCAGCACGCCCTTGGGCTTGCCGGTAGTGCCGGAAGTGTAAAAGATTATGGCCGGATCACTGTCCGCCGGGGAAGGGAACGCGGGAAACGCACCTTCTTCCTTTAGAAGCTTTTCGAACGCAAAAATGCCGGAGGATAAAGATGTTTCTTTATGGTTAGAGACGAATACCGAGGCGAGCAGCGGCAGCCTGTCCTTCAATCCCGAAGCGAAAACCCCGGCCTTTTCCCGAGCGATCAATACCTTCGCTTCGCAATGCCCCAGGCAGGAAACCAATTCTTCGGCGGTAAGCATAAAATCGAGCGGCACGGCGACCGCCCCCGCGCACCAGACCGCCAGGTAGCTGAAGATATACTCCGGGCAGCCCGGCAGATACAAAGCGACTTTATCGCCTTTTCCGATCCCCTGCGCCGACAAAGCGGATGCCAGCGCGAAAACGGTATTCTTAAGACGGGAGAAAGTGAACTCTTCCCCGCGAAAAACGAAAGCCGTTTTTTCCGGGTGGGCCTGCGCCTGCTTTTTTAATAATGCCGCTGCGTCCATATCCGCCTTTAGAAACCGTACCAGTAATTCACCAATGGTTTATTGCCGCTGCTGCGGTCAATGAGCACGTTTTTCAGACGTGTATATTCAAGAAAACCGGCGCGGCCTAGTTCTTTGCCGAAACCGCTCTTTTTGAAACCTCCGTACGGCAATCCCGGATAGAACATACCGTAAGTGTTGACCCAGACCGTCCCGGCGTTTATTCCCGAGGAAACCCTGGCGGCCAGGGCTTCATCGCGCGTCCACACGGAAGCAGCCAGCCCGTAATCGGAATCGTTGCATAAACGCACCGCTTCTTCCGGGCCGCAGAATTCTCCCAGTAAAGCGAGCGGGCCGAAGACTTCCGCGCGGAAAATGTCCATTCCGGCAGTCACCCCCGCCAGCACAGTCGGCTCGAAGAAAAACCCTCCGGAGAAATTATCGCCTTCGGGAATCTTTCCGCCGCAAAGCAATTCCGCTTTCTGCTGCCGCGCCTTTTCCACCCAGGCGGACATCTGCTCCCGGCGCTGCGGGGAGATCAACGGTCCCATCTGCGTCTGAAAATCGGCGGCGTCCCCAAGCTTTATTTTCCCGGCCTTGCGCGCGAACTCGGCGCAGAAAACTTCATAAATACTTTTCTCCACCAGGATACGCGACATAGCCGTGCACATCTGCCCCTGGTTGAGGAAAACGGAAACAAGGCAGCTGTTCACCGCTGTCTCCAGGTCGGCGTCGGCGAAGATCAGCGCGGCCGATTTACCGCCCAATTCCATCAACGTTTTCTTCGGATAAACGGCGGTATTCTCTAGGATAATGCCGCCGGTCTCATTACTGCCGGTAAAAGAAATAAGATCTATCCTGCCGTCGCCGCACAATTTCTTCCCCGCCGGGGCGCCTTCGGAATTGACCACGTTCAACACCCCGTCCGGTAGCCCGGCTTCGCAGGCTATTTCCGCCAGGGCGATCGCGCTCAAGGGCGTAAGAGAAGACGGTTTCAGGATCACGCAGTTGCCGGCGGCGAGGGCCGCCGCGAGTTTCCAGCAGGCGATCAAAAGCGGATAATTCCAGGGCACTATCAAGAGCGCCACGCCCAACGGCTCGCGCAACAGGCGGCTTTCCGCTTCCGCAGGAAGCCCGAGCGGGACTTCGTCCTTCAAATAAGTTTCAAAATACGCGGCGGTCTCCTCGAACACCTGCGCCGCGGACGGAACATCCATAAAAGTGGTTTCCTTTATCGGCTTCCCGGAGTTCAATGTTTCCAGCTGCGCCAGATCTCCGGCGCGTTCGCGGATGCCGGCGGCCATTTTCAACAGGCACTCGCGGCGTTTACCGGAAGGCAGGCTTTTCCAACGGCCGGAATCGAACGCCCTGCGCGCGCTATCCAGCGCGCTGTCGAGTTCCGCATCCAAAGCCAGTTCCGCTTCGCATAACTGTCCGCCGGTGGAAGGATTTATCACCGCTTTCCTGGCGCCTCCCCGGACAAACCTGCCGTCTATGAAAAGATTACCGTTCATGATAATACAGCTACCTGTTTAAAGATTTCGAACAATCTGCTGAACGGCACATACCAGCGGGAAAGCTGTCCGAGCTGGCCTTTAAGCTTCATTTTTCCCTGCGTTACCGCCACAAACGGATCAAGCCTGCCGGAAAACACTTCTTTCCAGGCCGCCGCCGGCGCGGAGATCACGAAGGGCGCCTCTGCGCTGCGCTCCACGGAAGTTATCTTCCCCTCTTGAAAATCGAATTTATAAGCCGTGCCTTCGCCGTCCATAACAACAGCCAGCTGTAACGTCAGATCCAGTTCTTTGCCTTTCGCGGAGATAAAAGCGTCGCGGTTCACCAGCTCCACGATGGCATCGATATGTTCAGCGGAGAACATCCGGAAAGCTTTACCGGTATGCATATTCTCCCCGTTTCTTGCTTCCTTCACCCCGGAGGGAAAGCACTCCCCGGCAAAAAGCCGCGCCAGCGCCGCGGTCTTAACTGATTCTTCCAGCGTCTGCGCCAGGTCTAAGGCCTTCGCCATATCTCCGGCGGCGGAGACTATCCCGTGATTCTTCAATACTACCAGATTTCCCTGCCGTAAAGCCTCGATGATCTCCTGCGGTCTGGTCACGGTGGGTGTCTCCTGGGGGACGACGGGGATATTCCCGAGATAAAAAGAAGCTTCGAAAGTCAAAGGTTTGAAAGAATCCCTGATGCTGAAATAACCGTTGGCAAAAGCGGGGTGACAATGCAGCACCGCCCGGATATCGGGAAAATTCTTATAGATCATACTATGCATAGGCAGTTCCGAACTGGGGGCTCTCTCTTGCCCGGAGATACCCGATGCCAATTCCACGCATACCAGGTCTTTCTCCGTGAGACTGCCGAGCCGGCAGCCCGAAGCGGTGATCAAAATATATTTTTCGTCCAGCCGGACGCTAAGATTACCCGATGCCGCCACTGCCATGCCGCAGCGGTACAACTCGGCACCGGTCCCGATCAATTCCGCGATAAGCTTTTCTTTTGTTTTTTCCTGCGCCATATTCAAAACCTCAGGTAAATATGCTTGGTTATCAATTCCGCGGGGGTAACGTCGAAAGCCGGGTAATACGCGTTCACTCCGGCAGGGGCAAAATTCATGCCGCGGTAAGACAATAGTTCTTTCCCGGGCCTGACCTCTATTTTGATCTCTTCCCCGCTTCGCGCTCCGGATGGTGGAGGACAAAGCACGTAAAAAGGTATCCCGAAATATTTCGCGCTGATCGCCAGCTGCAGCGTGCCTACTTTATTGGCGATATCGCCGTTTGCCGCCAGGTGGTCGGCTCCGGTGATAACCTTGTTCACTTTCTTCTCTTTCATCACCTGGGCCGCCATACCGTCGGTGATCACCGTCACCGGCACGCCGGCACGCTTCAATTCCCACGCCGTCAGCCGGCTGCCCTGCCAATAAGGCCTGGTTTCAGTGACATAAAAAGAGATTTTATCGCCGCGCCCGCGGCAGAATTCAGCGACCAGCGGCAGCAAGCCGCTGACATTGCAGTGCGTAAGTATACAATCGCCGTCCTTGAATAACCCGGAAGCTTCCCCGGCCTGGGCTATTCTTGCCGATCTAAGCTTCTCCAGAAAACCCCTGATATTTTCCTCTACCGGCGCGCCCGCTTTCGCCCAGCCCAGGACCATCCCGGTGAGCATCTTAAAAGGCAGGGTGGGCCGCGCGGAATTCAGGGCCCCGGCCACTTCTTCCAGCAAGCCGTACTCCGGCTTACCACCGCGTTTTGACGATTCCAGAAGAAAGGTGTACATGACCAACAGCACCTGCCCGATCGCCCTGGTCTGCATGCGTTTGATCACCTGCACCGACCGGCGGCAGCCGGTAACCGGCAGATAGCGCGGCCTGCCGGGCAGGGAAGTCTCGTCCAGGACACGGATCACCTTGCCTTCCAGCGACACCGGCCAGAATAAAGGGGAAAACTTCATTTTATTTCTTTCCTTCCAGCTGCAGCACGGCGGCCAAAGCGATCTCGATCAACTTTGTTTCCGCCATATAATATAATGGGTTCATAAAACCCATTTCCCCGGTGATCACATTATCGCTGACCGCGAGAATGGAAGCGGCGCGCACATTATAAAACTGCGCGATGGTCAACAACGACGAGGAGACCATATCCACGGCTACCGCACCTTTAGCGCGTTTATCCTCCACTATCTCCCTGGTTTCCCGCAGCAAGGCGTCCGTGCTCCAGACGCACCCGCGATGCACCGCTGCCCCGGAAGCCCCGGCAGCCGCAAAAAGCACGTCGGAAAGCTGCTTGTCCGCCCGGGTAACGAAAGCACCGTCCACATAATAAGGCGTAACGCCGTCGCCGCGCAGCACGGTGTCGGCAATCACCAGATCCCCGACCTTCATCTTCTCGTCCAGGGCGCCGCAGGTCCCGATACGGATGACATTCTTGATCCCGGAATGACAAATCACTTCAGCGGTAATGGCAGTATCGGTGGAGAACCTGCCGCCGTTGATGGCCGTGACCTTTATCCCGTTGTAAGTGCCGGTATACATAGTATATTCCATAAAAGAGAAGTTGCGCACCGGCTGTTCTATTTTTTTCATCAGCACATCCAGCCTGTCGCGCGGTCCCGGCACTATGGCGTATTTGCCGACATCCTGCGGCCTCAGCTGCACCATTTCTGTAAGGTCCTTGCCGGTCAAATGCACGTCTTTTACCATCTTCATAAAAACTTCTCCTTGTTGTTATATTAACGCGTATGTTATCTTATGCCCAGAATGGAGGCGGCATTGCCTCCCAATATCCCTTCCTCTTGCGTTCTCGCCAGCCCCAGGTTCTTGACCGCCTGTAACGACAAGGCCGCATCTTTTTTCGCCGGCCAGTCGCTGCCCCAAAGCAGCCTGCCGGGTCCGAAAAAACGCAATGCCGGCAGGAAATTACCGCTGTCTCTTTCACCCCCGGTATCAACATAAATGTTCCGCAGCCTGGCGGTCGGTTCCGATCCCAGGTCTTTGACGAAATTCAGGCCGCGCAGCATATTGTAAGTATCGTCAAAACGCGCCGCCAGATAAGGAACGGCGCCCGCGAAATTGGCGAACACGAATTTTATCTCCTGCGCGTATTCGCGCAGCATCCCGGACATAAGCATCCGGCCTATACAAAGCGTGATATCGAACACGTATTCCACTACCGGGGTCAACAGCGGGTCGGAAACCCTCTCGCTGCCTACGGGATTGACCGTCTGGGAGTGCACGAAGACCGGCATCCCGGTTTTTGCCGCGGCGCGATAGGCCGGTTCGAACATCGCGTCGTCCAGGAATCTGCCGTCGTAACTGCTGGAAAGCGAAACGGCGCTCAACCCGTATTCTTCACGCGCCCGGCGCACTTCGTCGGCCATGGCGTTTTTATCTCCCACGGGCAGGACAGCCGCCCCGATGATCTTACCCGGGTATTTTTTCACCAAAAGAGAAATGTTCTTGTTGAATATCCCGGCTGCCTCCGCGTAGCCGCCGAGTTTAAGATGCGCGTCGCTAGAGGGATAGGTCAGCAGCGCGGCGTCAATGCCGCAGGCGGACATAGAAACAAGCCCGGATTCCATATCGCCCCAGGCCTTGGAGAAGAAATGGGCATTGGCGATGATCTCCTCCGGAAGCCAATGACAGTGGCTATCAATAACCATTACGGGAACCTTTCACCGCTGTAGCCGGACGGACAAACATTATTTTTCATCCCTGGAATGGAGGATCCGCCCGGCCATTTCCTGCTCATAAAGCGCTTTTATACGCCGTAATTCTTGCCTGCCTAATTCCCTGACCACGGTCTTTTCTACCGCCTGCAGTTTGATGCCCAGGAAAAGATATTCCGGATCGGTTCTCTTCCCCCGGCATTTCAATTTCATACAGGACTTTTCCTTGTCCTCGACATAAGCGCGCAGCGCCTCCAGGCGGGTTTCCATATCTTTTTTTTCATCCGGCGGATACGTCTCGCGGCATTCCCTGGAAATCTCTTTCAGAATAAACCTGTCTATCTCGAGCTGGATGAATTTACGCTCATAACGGTCAAAGGCTTCCTTGGTGGTTTTATATAACCACAGAAGGTACCGTCTTTTAAGAGCTGAAATGTCTTTATCGTCCACGCCGTCTCCTTATTATTTTCCCGGATGCTGCTGCTTAAAGGGGATAACCGGGGCTGTCCAGGGAGTCTGCTGGTTGATCACCGAGATCTCCAGCGGGCAGACGTTTGCGGGAACGGTAAGGGCGAATTTCACAGCGTTCTCTATAGCTTCGGTGGTCATCAATCTGGAAGTATCTGCGGTCACTTCGCTGAGTTTCCCGGTAAGGTCGGTATCCGTAACTCCGGGAAGTATGGAAGTTACTTTTATCCCGTGATCGCGCAGTTCCCAGAACAATCCTTTGGAAAAAGCCCGCAGGCCCACCTTCAGAGAACTGTAAACAAGGAAATTTCTCGGGATCGGGTCGCAAAGCGTGGAGCCGGAGACCATATTGATAATCGCTCCGGAACGGTTCTTCACCATCTCCTCGATCACCAGCCGTATCAGCCTGACATAACCGAGATAATTGGTGTAAACCAGTTTCTCGAAATCTTCCACCGGCTGCTGCTGAAAAGGATACTGGCTGGAAACTCCCGCATTGTTAATGAGGATATCTATCGAGCCGAATTCCTTCCTGGTTTTATCGACCAGCGCGCGTAAATCGTCGAGTTTTGTCACATCCGCGGCGACCGGCAGCACTTTCACGCCGTATTTGGCGGATATCTCCTCCGCAGTCGCCTTCAACGGCTCATACTGGCGCGCGGCGATCGCCAGGTTTATCCCCAATTCGGCTGCGCTGGAAGCAAGGGCCTTGCCGATCCCCCTGCTGGCTCCGGTAACTATAGCGGTCTTGCCTTTCATATTTGAATTCATACCCTTCTTCTCCTTTGTGTATATTGAATCATATATTAAAATACCGGCTTTTGATTGTCAAATCAATCCTTCGCAGTTTCACGTGCTGCCGCCGGGACCTCATATCTGCCGCTAAGCACCGCGCGCCGCATATATGCGTTGCCGAAGAATAAAGCGGTATTCCTGGGCAGATCATAACATAATGCCGCCGCGCACGCGCGCAGCAGAGGCTTTTTTACCTTGCGCAGCATCAATTCCCTGTTCCGCCAGCAAAGATACTGCCTTTCCCTGCGGTTGAAACCCGAAGCATTACCGGAATGGTAAGCTATTGCCCCGGGACAAAAAGCAGTTTTCCAGCCCAGCATACCTGCCCTCATCCCCAGATCCACGTCCTCCACCATAAAAAAGAACCTCTCGTCGAAATAACCGTGTTCTTCTTTTATTTCCTCCAGCATCCGCCTGCTGTAGCCGGCGCACGCCGAACAGGCGGCGTCTATGCGCCACGGATAATTATTCCCGTTCTCGCAGGCCGCGCCTCTGTTTATATCGCTGAACCTCCAAAACAGATCCAAGATTATCCCGCAGGAGAACACCCTGCTGCCGTCGGCGTTAAGTATCCGGGGCTGGATTATTCCTATCCTGGAGCCCTCTTCTGCCGCGGACAAACACTCGACTGCCGAGAAAAATCTTTGACCGGCAACGGCATCGCAGTCGAAAGTGAAGACCCACTCTCCGCGCGAAGCGGCGATCCCGCGGTTCCTGGCCGCGGCCGCACCGAGATTTTTCCCGTTCTCCAGCAAAACGGCAATAGGGAACTTATTCCTGACCAGATCCGCGGTGCCGTCCGAAGAGCCGTTATCCACCACGATGATCTCCAGCGGATCGCGGCATTGCTGGGACAATAACGAACCCAGGCATTTCTCGATAACGGATATACTGTTATAAGTTACAACTACGCAGGAGATCATTTCTCGTTCTCTCCAGATCTTCCGGCGAAAAATCACCGTTTTTGATCACGCACATCCTGTTCCCGTCATAGTCATCCAAATTATCAGACAAAAGCAAGCCTTCCCTGCGGGCTTGATCGTAATACGCGGTCCCCGGGAAAGGGACCGCGAAAGATACCTGAAGGGAATCGGGCGCGGCCCGGACGATAAAATCCCTATTTCTGGAAAGGGTGTCTTTATTCTCTCCGGGCAGGCCGAGGCAGAACGTAAGGTGTGTTTTTATCCCGTACCGCCTGGTTGACAATATCATCTTCAGGGATTTATCCAGGTCGGCTCGTTTACCGCACAATTCGTTCACGCGCCGGTCGGCGGATTCTATGCCGTACTTTAAAGCGTATGCTCCGGCCCCGGCCATCGACGAGATCAATTCCTCATCCATAAAATCGGCCCTGGCCATAGCCGCCCAGGGAACATTTAATTTCCTTCTCTTCAGTTCCGAACAAATATCCAGCGCGTGCTCCCTGCGCAGATTGAAGATATCGTCGTCGAAATATACCGCCTTGAACCCCTTGTCTTTCGCCAGGTACTCGAATTCATCGGCCACATCCAACGCTGACCTGGAACGATAAGCCCCTCCGCCGTATATCGTCTGCGGCCAAAGACAGAAGATGCATCCCAGCGGACAGCCGCGGCCGGACAACATCTGCGCGTTCGGGGAAGGCAAGCCGCAGAATCCGTCGTTGTAACTCGACAGGGGCAACGCGTCCCTCTCCGGCCAGGGCAGACTATCCAGGTCGTAAAGCCGGTAAATACCGTTGTCCTTCGGGATTGCGCCGGCGGCACGGTATGCAAGCCCGCGTATATTCTCCAATCCTGCGCCGGAAACCAGCGCCCTGGAAAGTTCGAGCAGGATATATTCATATTCCCCGCGCAGGACAAAATCAATGAACGGATTGTTCTCAAGCAATTCCTTATGTTTTACCGTGGCATGCGCCCCGCAGACGGCGATCTTCATTCCCGGGAAAGCCCCGCGCAGCTGTTCCAGCATACGCAGGTCCCCGGTCAAAGACGGAGTGGAGATCTCCGCGGCCAATAAGCCCGGTCCGCTGCGCGCAAGCCTGGAGCAGACGTTTGCGTATTCTTCTCCCGCGGCTATGGAGTCGATAAGCACCGTCTCGAACCCGTTTTTCTTCAACAGCGCCGCTGCGTAAGCGAGAAAGAAAGGGAACGGGACATAAAGCAGCCGGCCTCCGGGAACGGTTTCGCTGGTGAACGGCCAGCGCGATCCGGCCCTGACGCCCAGCCTGTTGCCGTCGCGCCAGGGGAGGTTGACCAATGCCACTTTCATCATTGTTGTTTTATGTTCAAATGCTTCTCAAGCTGGATGAAGAATGAAGAAATATCCTTCGTGTCGCAGGCCACTTGTTCACTGCTATCTTTGACCGCTTGCAAATCTTCTTTAAAAGACTGCAGCCTTTCGGACAAGACATCCAGGCCTTCCACTATTTCCACCGTACCTGACAGCATCCGCGCATTTATATCCCTGACTACGGCGGCGGTATCTTCTTTGCGCATACTCTGAACATTCGCGGATAAAGAAGCCAACATTTCCGAATGCTCTCTATACTGATATTGCAGGATATTCTGGATCTCAAAGGTCATCTGCAGCATATTGGCGCACATGCGCAGCAAAGCGGCCAGGATCACGCTTGCCGCCAACAGCAAACATATTCCCGCAGCAAGCAGCAGGTTTCCTTTCAGGAACGCCGCGATAAGGATCCCGGCGGCCGTGATCAGCGGCACCGCCCAGGAAGATAAGATCAAAGCCTTCGCAACCGGAATCTTTCTGTTATACATATCCGCTCCTTTCCATAAAGACCGCTAAAAACGCCCCGGTTCAAATTCAACAGTTCAATGCCCGTTCCCGCGCCGCCAGTTCTATCAGCGTCGGAGTCTGGTTAGATTTATAAGCGAGCATATCCAGCCAATCCGACAGATTATCCCTCAACGCCGGGATAAGTTCCCTGCCGGACAAAGGGTATCTTCCCTCTAACAACCATTCCCAGTCAAGTGAGGAAAAACTCCCGAGGACCGCGGACAGCTTCCGGTCTCTTATCCCGTAAACCGTCTCCAGCAATTGCGAATATACTCTTGCCACGAATTCTTCATTAGGGAACTTGTTCCGGATCATCCTGCCCAGCAACAAAGAAGCGGCAAGGAAGTCGGCCGCGAACCCCGCTTCTGCGCGGTCAAACCGGAATACCCCGTTGTTCCCGGCGGAGAATGCCGCGCTTAATCTTAAATCGATCAATGCCGTCCATAACGCTCCGGGAGGACAGGATATCCGCTGACCGCGGATATAAAAAAAATCCCTGAAACAATAATATAACCCCATCAAGAAATCGATATATAACAATTGGTGCCGGCCGGCGGCCAGGTCTTCTTCCAGGTAACGGTTGGAAAAACCTATATTTTCCTTTATTTTAACCGCGAATTCTTTTTTGAACCATCCCGCCTGTTCATAATAAAACTTGTGCCAATTCCAATGGCTGCTTAATAAAGAACGCAGGTCGTCTTTTTTCTGGTGATAAACCAGGGCCTCCGGGCGGTAGATCAAAGAATTCCCCGCGGCTTTTAATCTGCGGCAGATATCCACGTCCTCGGCATTGTTACCGAGAGCCTCATCATACATCCCGGCCAAACGCAGGCTTTCCGAACGAAAAAGCGTGTTTGACCCGAAAAGAAAAGGCGGTTCTTGCCCCTCTTCTTCCCAGGACTGCCGCATATGCGTTGCCCGCCACAGGTCGAAGACCGAAGCCGCCTGTGTTTCCATCAGCCGTCCGCCCGCCCCTGCGGCCTGCGGAGAGGACAATAAAGACCGGGCGAGAATATCCAGCCAGTCTTTGTCCGCCACGCAATCGGCGTCTATAGAAGCCACTAATTCCGCGTCTAAGTTCTTAAGGGCGGTGTTCCTGGCGGCGGCCAGTCCGAGGTTCCCGGAGTGCCTGATCAACTTTACCGGATAACGCGCCGCGATATCCGGTCCGTGATCTGAAGAGGCGTCATCCACGACGAGTATCTCCGCCGGTTTCAAAGACTGCTTCAGCAAAGAATCCAGGCAATAAGCTATGGTACCGGAATTATTATGCAGCGGGACGTAACAGGAAATCTTCATCGCGGATCTCTTAATTCTCTTTCCAGCGTCTCTTCGGCCTTCCGGATCTCTTCACTTGCCTTCTTTAAAGTGCCGTTTTCTTCGCGGCTGCGGCGGTGTTTTACCGGCAGCCAGCGGCGCAGCAACCGTAGAGGCGATCCCCGGTAAGACAGATAAAACGCTATCTTCCTCGCGAGTTTTCTTAACGCGGGTCCGGACGCCGAACGCGCTGTCTTGCGCAATATGCTGCTGCCTGAAGCCGGGCTAAAAGCAGCGGGACTGAAATTTGCGTCATAACAGCTCATCAGGCAGCCGCCGCAATTACGCCTGTTGATACGCCCTATAATATCGTGGTGTTTTGCCGTCCCCCAGATATCTTTCAAAGGGGTATGCGTGATATCTCCGATCATCATCTCTTTGCCGGATAATACCCAGCAGGGAAACACTTTTCCCGAAGCATCCACCGGGCAGGAAGAAAAAAGGGACCTGCAGCTGGAGGCATTGCCGCCGATGCCGCTGGAGAGATACGCGGGAATGCTTTCCAGATACGGAAGGGGGTTCACGGATACGCCGTAATGCCCGCAAAGCGCGTGTATGCGGCGCAGAATATCCATGACCGCTTTTGCCTCCACATCCCCCAGCAGGAATTCACTGCAGTTCCTTCCCGGACTGACGAAGATACGGCTGAACGGCTGAAATTTCAGGGTAGTGGCCCCGGTATCCTTTGCCAATTCCACGATATGTTCCAGAGAATTATAATTATATCTGGAAACGGTCGAAGCGATCGTGGTTTCCACTCCGCGGCCGCGCAGGCAACGCAAGGCATGCAGCGCTTTCTCGTATGTTCCTGCTCCGCGCAGCCTTTCGTGCGTCTGCCTGTCCCCTTCCACGGAAATATTGACCACGTCGACCCCGGCATCCGCGAGTTTGCCGGCAGTAATATCGTCGACGAGAAATCCGTTGGAAGTCACGCAGGCGCCAAGGCCAAGTTTTTTGCAGAAAGCCACCAGTTCAAAAATATCGCCGCGGAGCAAAGGTTCCCCGCCGCTGAAAACAGCCGTTCCGGCCCCCAGGGCAGCGGCATCTTCCAGCGCGGAGCGCAGGATGCCGGTAGATAATTCGCCGTTCCGCGAAGAGGGGATATCGCACATCATGCATTTAAGATTGCATCTTGAGGTTACCGAGAAAATGATCTCCTTCAATTTGAACATTTATCCGCCTTTTATCTTCTGTTCCACGTTATTTATAGCGCTATCGGATACCGATCCTTTTTTCAGGATATTTTTGTATTCTCTTAATTCCGCCAGGCATTCTCGCAGCATCGCCGCGCGTTCGGGCATACCGGAAGATTGCTTTACGAGTTTTCCGGTCATCCCCGGCAGAGAATCGGCGTCGGGGTGCGCCCAGCATGTCTGCAGACAGGGTTTCCCGCATCTCTTCATTCTCTTCCTTGCCGCCGCCGCTTCCCGGGTGAAAAGGGCGCCGGTGATTCCCGCGTCCTTTATGTTGCCGAACGATTCCCCGCAGCTTCTGATCTCCCCGTCCGGGCCGATATTTATGAATACAAAAGGATTGCACTTCCACTGCCGCTTGTCGAGATGCCCGGAAAAATAATCCTCCCAAAGCCGCGGTTCATGCAGGAAAACCGCGATCCCGCAGCCTCCCGAAGGAGTAGAAAGTATTTCTATCTGTTCACGCAGCACCCCGACCTCTTTATTCCCCGGCCAGAACGGAGCATTACTGCCCGTTCTCTGCATATCGTCCTGCGCTACGATCACCGGGTGCAGCACAAAACATTCCGCTCCGGCGGAAGCGGTTAAAGCCGGCATACGCGACAATTCCGGGATATTTTCCTTCATGATCGTGCTCCACACGGAAATTTGCGGTCCTTTCCCTTGTTTTTTCTTGGCGGCGGCCAGGTTCTCTACCGCGCGCAGAGCCGCCGCGAAAGCCCCTTTGCCGCGGAAATAATCATGCGTTCCGGCGACCGCCCCGTCCAATGAAACAGCGATATTCTTCAATCCTGAAGAAACGATGCGCGCGGCCATATCTTCATCGATGAGAGAACCGTTGGAAACGGCCTCCGTATTCACTCCCGAGGCAACGGCATGGGTAATGATCCCGAAGATGTCCTTTCGCAAAAAAGGTTCTCCTCCGGTCAGGACAACCGTGCTTCCCCATTCCCAGGACGCTATTTCATCCACTGCCCTGCATACGGTTTCGCCCGGCAATTCATATCCTTGAAGAATATTGACCACTCCGCACATACGGCAGGCATAAGTGCATTTATGGCTCAAGCTTATATAAACCCATTTCGGCCTGGCAAAAGGATAATCCAGGACTTCTGAAAAATGATAGGCGAGATTCCGTTTGAACTCTTTTACACAATCCATTTTTTACCTATGTGCCCCGCTGTTCTGCGGTGCGTTACCGGCACTCAACACTCCGGATGCTCTGATCTGCGCCTTCAGCGAGCCAAGCGCGCTCCTGCTGCGTATTCTCTGGATAAAACCCGCGGGCGCTTCGGCAAGCGCTGTATCCACACGCTCTAAGGCCTTTTTCAAGGATGCGATCGCCAGCGTTTTTTCTTCCTGCGGGGCGCCGGCGATCACTCTGACCGCTTCTTCCGCCACAGATGCCGGGAAATACACGCAGTCCTGCAAACAATGCCTGCGGCAGCGTTTTGCTTTCTCTCTGACGCGGCGCGCCGCCGCGGAAATCCAAATATCCGCCAGGTCATCTTTACGGGCGTCGCCGTATATGCCGAGGCAACTCCAGACTTGCCCTCCGGCGGTGATCACCATCCTTTTTATTCCCTCATAACAGCCGAACCTGCCTGCGGAAAGTCTGCCGCGGAAATACGCCGGCATAGAAGACAATACCTGTCCGGAGGTATAGATCATCGGCGATTGCCCGGGATTGCGTTTCAAATCCAGCAATTTCTTCAGATTACCCTCAAGCAATTTTAATCTTTCCCCGCAGGGCCAGAGAGGACTCTTCTGTTTTACGTTCATCTTCACATTATCGAACAGTACCGGCTGAAAGACCACGATATTGCAGTTCTTTCCGCAGGCAAAATCCAGCATAGGCAGCATATCCTCTATATTCCGGTCCATTACCGTGAAATTTATCCCTAAAGTGGGTTTTTCTTTTTGTCTCTCCTGTTTGACGCGGTTGAGAATATCCATGGCCGCTTCCGCCTTGTCGAACACGCCTTCGCCCCGGATATTGTCGTTGACTCTCCGCAGTCCGTCTAACGATATCGTCAGATGATTCAGCCCGGCTTCCGTAAGAAAACTTATACTCTCTTCGTTCAAAAGCGTGCCGTTGGTGATCACATCCACCATCTCTATCCCGCTGGAAACGGCAAAACCCACGATCTCTTTGAAGTCCCGGCGTAAAAGGACCTCTCCTCCGGAGAGTATCAGGTGGCGGACGCCGAGCGCTTTTACCTGCCGGATTATAGCGCAGACTTCTTCCAGTTCCATCTCGTAAGCGCCCCTGCCGGAGCCGGCGACCGAGCACATCTTGCATTTCAAATTGCACCGGTTGGTCAGTGAGAAATAAACGTGCTCCGGCGGGATCACCGGGATCCCCGCTTCTCTTCCGGCGTAGAACCCGAACAACCCTTCAAAAACCCCCGCGTACCGGTCAGTTTTCATGCGGCCTTTCCTTTCAGGCATTTTCTCCACATCGCCGGTATGCTGGACGCGGCTGATAAAGAATAACAGCTTTGCAAACAAGGTTTCCTGCATAAACGGGAATGCACCCGCAGCCGGTAAGCCTCCGCAGATACCCAAGCCTCCCGCAGCGTGCGCGCATCGAGATCGCCGCAGATACCGTGGCAGGTATAAAGTAACGGTTTATTCTTTGAATAACAGATAAAGGCGGTTTTGAACCCTCCGAAACAGACCCAATCCCGGGGCTTAAGCGTTCCGGCATAATATCCCGGAAGAAGTTCCAGCGCAGGTTCCCGGAATATTACCGGTTTTTTGACGGACATTTTATCGAGCAGCTCGATCTGTTCCCGGAGCACTTTTATTTTCTCCGTCCCCGGCCAAAGCCCGAGTTTGGAATTTTCTTCGCTGAAATCGGCGTTGTCAGGTGTAAAAGGCTGAAAATTAACCACATCCGCCCGTAATTCCGAACATAAACGCATAAAACCGCAGAGTTCGCCGGCATTGATATCCATTACCGTGAATGCCGCGCCCAGAGAAAACTTCGCTCCGCGGCTGCGTTCGGACTGCAGCAGGCCGAACGCTTTTACAACCGCGGCAAAAGTACCTTTGCCCCTGAGCGAATCATGGGTATCTTCCAAGCCATCCAGGGAAAAATGCAGGTGTCCGGCCCCGCAGCCGGCCAATCTGCGGCAAGCCGCTTCATCAAGAAGAGTGCCGTTGGTCGTGATAACGCTCCTCATGCCTTTTTGTGCGGCGTAAGAACACAACTCGTAAATATCGTCCCGCAGGAAAGGCTCCCCTCCGGTAAACAGGACTTCCCCGATCCCCCATTGCGCGGCCTGATCCATCAACCGCTTTATACAGTCCGTGGTAAGTTCCTCTTCTTCCGGCTGGCGCCCGGCTATATTGCACATTTTGCAGCGCAAATTACAACGGGAGGTCAACGAGAACTGGATGGTCTGAGGGCAAACCAGCGGAAAATCGATCCTGCGCGAAAGCCAGAATCCGGCAAGCCGGAATAAATCGTTCAATTTACGCATACTAGTACATTGTGACATTAGTTTCTGATAATCGAAAGTCGAAATTAGACCGTCCGCCACTAAAACATTGGCGGACTCTGTGCGCTGTTTAAAGAATTAATGTCACAGCGCACTATGTTCCTAAGAGATCCCCCCTTTGTACATACCGATAAAACGCGCGTAGGAAAGAAATATTTTCCTGCGCAAACGGCGCAGTCCACCGTTATTCCCAAACTTATCGTACCACTCTCCCGCGGCGTCGTAATTTATGCCCAATTCACGGCTGTGCCTGCCCAGCCAGGAAAGCCGGGGAATATAACAACAGCTTACGCTGACAAACTCATCTATGTTGCGGCGCTGACTAAGAAGAAAAAACATACTCCGAAAGAAATCCGGCCATTTTTCCCGGGGATACCCCACCATCCAAAGAGTGTTGACCCTGATCCCGGCGCTGTGCGCAGCCGAGAAAGAGACCGCCAAAGCTTTCCTGGACGGCTTTCCCATATGCGCCAGCACCGCGGGAGAACCGCTTTCCACCCCGTAGGTAAGATACGCGCAGCCGCCGGCTTTCCACTCCGCGGCCTGCGCAGGGGTCATATCCTCCGTTGCCCTGGCCATCCCTCCCCAGGCAAATCCCCTGCCGGAAGAGCGGATCATCCCGCTTAGCTTGCCGAGTCCGCCGGGAGCGCCGTTGACCATCAGATCGTTACATTTGAATTTCTTTCTGCCGTAGGACAAATAACGTTTTTCCATCTCGGCGAAAATATTTTCCGGGCTCCGCATACGATACCTGCCCCACATCGGCCTGTCTGTGCAAAACCTGCAGGCATAGTCGCAGCCGCGCGAAAAAATCACCGGGATCTCTTCTTTATTAGTATACCTCTCCAAATCGAATAACTCCAGCGCCGGGAAAGGAATATCGTCTATATCGCGGATAATTTCAGCCGGTCCGTTATCGCGGAATCCGGATCCGGTATTCACCGCCGTGCCCGGCAATTCCAGGTAACGTATATCCGCTCCCGCCTCCGCCGCCGAGGCGATCCTTGAAACCGTTTCTTCCCCTTCCCCGCGCACGTAGATATCCACGCACGGGTGATGCTCGCCGGCTGGTCCGCTTTCCGAACACATCGGGCCGCCGAAAACAAGAGCGATTTCCTTTTTCAGGCCGCGGATCTTCCCGGCAAGCGCTCCGGCAACCGCAAGCGAATGACTGTTGACGCTGAATCCCACTATTTCCGGGCCAAAATCAAGTATCCTGCACGACCAGTCAAAAAGCAATGCCCGCAGATCAAAATGCGACTCTATCTTTTCTAAAGACCGCCATTCCCCGGAACTCTCCCAATCCCAGAGATGGCGCTTCGCGGGATTGGCATTAAAAAGCTCGGAGTTCAGACAAAAGACGCGCACATCATGCCCGTCTTTTATTAAACGCCCCGCCACGTAAGCGATCCCCAGCGGCGGCATATCCACTCCGTAAAGCGGCGGCATAACCAGGGCGATTTTCATTCAGCAGCACTCCAGTGCAATATTATCCGTGGCCGCAGGACTTTGTCAACTCTCCGGAAGAGCCCTTCCGATGCGCCGGTCAGTCGCAAAAACAAGGAAGCAGGCATGGCCAAAGGCATTTCTTCACACCCTCTCTGGCCGCAGCTATCTCCCGGCCGGAAACTATCTTTTCCAGACTTTGCCTGCGGATATCGCCGTAAGCGGAGAAACATGTGCGGCAATGTCCGTCATTGGCGATCAGTATCGTCCTGCCGGCGGAAAGACACACGCAGTCTTCCGGCAGCAGTTCTCCGGCAAAATATTTTTTGAACAATCCCAGGTTGGCCTCGGAGTTACGCAGGAACGCGCCGTCCCTGCGCTTGCGCGCGGTAAGAGCGGACACGGCGGCTTCCAGCTTGCCGATATTCCCGCTCTTCACCCATAACTCCGCGTCTTTTCTCTGCGCCATCTGCAGATTATTGGCCAGTAAAGGCTGATATTGGATTCCGCAGGCGCCGAGATCGCGCACAAACGAATAAATGTCCTCCAACTCGTCCAGATTGCGTTCAAAAATAATGGTGATCACGCTGAATCTGACTTCCGGACAGGATTTCTTAAGTGACGAAAGCGCTTTTAACGCGCCGATCGAGCCTTCCCAGGCGGCGGAATCGGCCCTTATATAATTATGCAGTTCAGGCCGCAGCGAATCCAGGGAAATGACCGGGATCAATGTCCCGTCGCAAAAAAAAGGCTCGAGTTCCTTGAAATGCCGCCGCACGGCGATCCCGTTGGACAGCAGCCCGATATTCTTGCGCCCCAGGCCGCGGGCATATTCTATGATCTCGAAGATATCCCCGCGCAACAGGGCTTCTCCCCCGGAAAAAGCTATTTCTTTTATCCCCAGCGCCCCGGCTTCCCGCAATATCTTCTTCACATACCTGCCGGGAAGATCTCTCTCTTTATCCGCGTTCTTCCAGATATCGCAAATGCGGCAGCGCAGATTACATTTATGGGTGATATCCATGATCAGCAAACCGGGCGCAGCGGAAGGCAGCGGGCGGGCGCGGAGAAACTCAGCGGCGTTCCCGCAGATATACGCGGCTTTATGCGCGCAGAAATACAAAAACGCGGCGGCTTTTTGATGGGACCGGTAAGCGGCGCCCCGGGAACGCAGGAAATTCCGGCACAGGCAATAGGCGAACCTGGGGATCTTTGCCAGATTCACCAGCGTACCCGTCCAGAAATCGAATCTTCCTGTCTTCAGCTCTTTTAATAATACGTGGTCATGATGAATGCGCTGCACCAGAAGATTACCCCTGCCGTAAAGATATGCCTGCCGGCAAAATCCCGCCAGGCCCGGCGCGCGGCGGTGTATAACGCGGATACCGGGCTCGAACACCAATTTAAACTTTTTTTTGTGCAGTCTCCAGAAAAATTCCAGGTCTTCCCCGGCAGGAAAAGGGAATGCGGCATCGAACTTATCGAAAGCGAAGACCTCTTTTTTTATTGAAACGTTGCAGGTGGGGAAGAATACCGGTTCCCTGCCGCGGGAAGTTGCGGCCTCTATGCTGCTGTTGCTTAAGAACTGACTGACATCCTGCGCAATGCCACCGGTTTCCGGCAGAGTGTATCCGCCTACTGCCGCGGCGTCGGGATCGGCTGAATGCGCCCGGAACATACCCTGCAGCCAGTCCGGACAGGCCAGGCAATCGTCGTCAATAAAAGCGATTATCCGTCCGCGGCAATGTTCCACGCCGTTGTTCCTGGCAGCCGCCGGCCCGCGGCGTTCCTGCCTTACATAGCGGATATTTCCGCGGTGATCGGCCCCCCCCCGGAAAAAGAGATCCGTCCCGTCCGTAGAGCCGTCGTCAACCACGATTATCTCGCAGTAAACCCCCGGTGTCTTCTGACACAAGAGCGAATCCAGACATTCCGCCAGGAGCCGTTTCCGGTTGAAAGTGGGGACCACCACCGAAATATCAATTGATTTGAGCTCTGCCATATTCCCAGATTTCCGCTTTCTTGTAAACCGGGCCTTCCAGCCTGATGCAACTTAAGCTCAAAGCCGGTAATTTACTCCGGAAAACTATATTCCCGCCGTCTACCCTGATCACAAATTCCGTTTCGCGCTCCTCTTCGGCCTTATTGACGGCCATCACGGTATAATCATCCCCCTGTCTGACGGCATACACGCTGATCCAGCCCGGAGGCGACACGCTTTTCTCCGCTAACACTCCCGAAAAATAATTGGAATACAGTAAAAAAGGGTAATAAAGCGCCGTCCTTTTGCCGGTATCGTCCAGCATCGCGATATTCTGGTCCGAAGAGTTCAGGCAGAATTGCGCGGCATAATCGACCCCCTGTTCAGCGAATATCCCGTAAAGATCCCCCAGATACAACACCTTCCAAAGCATATCGTAATTTATCATTGAAGCGGATTCGATATTGAATTCCGTGACCGCCAGTTCAAGGCCGGAGCGGTAACCTTTCATCCATTTCCTGAAACGCGGCAATACCGCGGGTTTTTCCCCGGAAGCGAACGCCCGGTCGTAATTATTCGCATAATCCTCCTGCCACCAGACAGCGGTGGACTCCAGCATCCCGGAGTTATTTTCCGGGATATTGCCTGACGCTGATCCCGAGAAACTGTTGAACAAATGAAAACTCAACACATCCAACAGCGACCTGCCGCTGCTTTCTTCCCGCAAAGCAGCGCATCCGGCAAGGAATTCTTCTACGGCGCTTTTATCGCCGCCCGCGCAATCGCGCCATTCCCGCCAGGAAGTGGAAATTGCCGGAGCGAATATCTTTATATCACGCACGTCCGGATATCTTTCGCGGCAGGCCTCCTGGGCGCGGAGCATAGAACGGGTTATCCTCTCGAACCTTTCCGAATATTCCCTGCCCGAACACGGAAGAACGCGAAAATCATAATGCGTCAGATGCCAGACAAAGGGTTCGTTGCCTATTTCGAAGAACCTTATCCCGTAGCCGCGCTCGCCGTTCAAGTAACTCACCAGGCTGCCGGCTTCTTCATCCGCCCGGCATCCGGCGCCGTTGTCGCCGCACAATCCCAGCGCATTTACCTGGATCAAAGGCTCACTTCCCACGGCAGAACAGAATTTCACGAACCTGTCCAGGCCGAACATCCTCACCGGACGGGTAGAACCTGGAAAAGTATAAATCCCGCTGCGCCAGGAATAACGGTCGAGAAAAGGGCCGCCCAAACGCAATAATCCGGGTTTCAAAGCCCTGACTTTATCTTCATCGGGCAGATCCAGCCAGCTGGCGAGATTAACTCCGTAGAGATACCGGCTTACCGGCCTGCCTTTCTTCCCGCCGGGAAAGATCTCCACACGGCCGTAATTAACGGCTTCCCCGCCCTCCTCCGTCAAGGAAATAAAAAAATGCCTGGGAGGAGCGCTCCGCTCTTTCTCTATATCATAAGGCTGCCGGCAGCCGCCTTCGGACAGTTTGAACTTCTCCAACAGAATGATCCCTTTGCTGCCGTCGGCGCCTTTTTTATGGAATCCTATCGAACGCACGCGTCCCCATTCTATTGAAAGGGAATATCCGGGATTGCGCACCGTCCAATCCGGAGAAATACAAAAAGAGGACAACGGCAATCTGTAGTCACGCGCAGATCCCGTTGTGCGGATACGGCAGATACACGGCTTAAGACTGCCGGTATTCTTATCCTCGGCATAAATCACCAGGTACATTTCTTCTCCCGGCGGCCCGCTTAAACGCGTTTCAAAGAAAGAGAGCCCGCTCAAATCCACGGCCTTGGGAAATTCAAGCAGGAATTCGATCTCCGGCCACTGCCATTGCCGGGTTGTCTTCAGCGAATACTTTAATTCCGCGGGTAAATTTCCGGCGGCCCGGGAAGACTTTATTTCCCCGCTCGAGGCTGCCGGCCAGCCTGAATCAGTGACCACCCGCCATTGAGCGGCGGAAAGTATTTTGTCCCCGCTGGGAACGGACAGGAACACGCATCCGCAGCAATAAAACATCAAACTTGCGGCGTAACCCGCCAGGATCGCTATCCGGGCCAATTTCCTGCCCCTGCTCTTAGCTGCGCCTGCCTGCCGGACAAATAGAAAAGCCCGGCCGGTCTGTGCCGGAAAAGACTCCGCGACGGCATCCGCGGACGGAAAACCGCAGGCCGGCAATCCCTGAATGGGCCGGGAATTATTAACTTCCATCATTCAACCGTCACTTCTCCGGAAAAGAACACCGTCTCCCCGGGAGCAAGCGCTGCCTTCTCAAAACTGCTCATCCGCAGCACCCTTGCTCGATGGCAGAGGTCGGAATTCACGGCTTCCAGCCGCCAGCCTTCCTTTATTTCATTGACCGACAATTTCACTTCCGGCAACCCGCTTTCCCTGCCGGAAGCGCTTATTGCCTGCGCGCCGCCGGACACCGACGCCAGCGTATGCCAATCGTCCCCGGTATCGCGCAGGAAAACGCCGAATATCCCGCCGCCTGTCTGATGCGACCAATTCCCGTATTTTTCGTTAAGCGCCAGGTTGAACTGCCGTCTTTCCAGGTCTATCTTCTCCAGCGCGATCAGGGAAATATCGAAACCGAACCTGCCTTTACCCGCGGGACATACGCGCCAAAGCTGTTTTATAGGCAGCTGCCTCCATTGCGCGGAACAAACCAATACTCCGCCGCCGCTCTTCTCCACTTTCCATACCGCTTTGGAAACCGAATCATGCCACCGTCCGGCGCAGCGGAAAGAGGTATAAATCCCCATAGAACTGCTCAATACTTTTCCTTCATGAAGTATTTCGAACCTCCCGCCTAAAAAAAGCAGCGTTGTTTTTCCTGAAGATAATTCCGCCTTAACGGCCATATCGGATTTAGGAGGAAGGGCTCTCAAAGAAACTGAAAAACTGGGATGCTTTCCGGGGGCAAAAACCCTGCCCGGCTCCGGCTCAACCTTTTCCACCCTCAAGATACGGCTGCGGTTAAAGAGATCGGAATTAAGGATTTTGGCAAAATTGTTCTCTTCTTCCTCGAAAGCCAGCGATAAAGAAGGAAGCCTTCCGTTGTTGTCAAAGACCCCCGTTTCCCCGCAGGGAAGGCAACGCTGCAGCACATCGTATTCTTCGGTAAAAAACCTGGAGGGGAATTCGCCTGAACCGAAAGCGCTGAAATAAGACGAATATGCCGCCGGGCACATAACCTGCAGCCTTTGCCTGCTGAAGACTACGGAAGAAAAACATACCATCCATATTCTCAAGCGCAGCGTACCGTCATTCTCAAGGGATATCTCCCAGACCTGGCGGAATGCCGCGCCCGGCCAGGAACCGCAGGCTACCATCCTCTCCGGACCCGTTTTCCTTACTTTCCAGCAGGCATCGCGGGAATCGTATATCTGCCTGTCCCCGTAGAACTCGCCGCATATATGCCGGGAAGATGTCAGCGGCTTGCCGCCGGTAAAAACCAGCAGTTCACCTTTGCGAAAGACGAATTTACTGTCTCCGGCAAGCAGTTCTCTTTCCCCGTCCGGGGAAAACGGCTGCGCCGGTACCGCCGGCCGCCGGAAAAAGATCTTTCCGGAAAAATACGCCCCGGGGGAAAGCCACTCCGAAGCGGAGGATAAAGGTTCATGCGCGCAGCGCAGCATCATTCTTCCGGAATTATCGCTTCCGTCCAGGATCTCCACGCTATCCGCATCGCCGCTCTCGCTGCGCGGTTCTACAACCACTTCCGGGATGCTCACGGAACTTTCCTCTCCGGAAATGCCGGCTTTTACCGCGGCGTAACGGATCCTGTCCGAAGCGGCTTTGCGTTCAGGATTAACGGACACTGCCCCCAATCGGCCTGTGGAAATATTGGTAAACCATTCGCGGTAAAGGCCGTCAAAACAGATTTCCAGCCGGCAGCCGGAAACAGGATCGCTCCTTTTCCGGGAATAAGCGTATATGTCCCATTGCAGGCAATGGTCTTCCCCGATCTCGATCAGCCATTTCAGGGAAATACCTTTCTCGGGGAATACCCCTTCGGCTTCTATTTTACCGGCTCCGCCGCCGGTTATTCTCCATTCTCCGGCGGAAGAAGCATACCATTCTCCGGCGCATGACAAATACGCCGTAACGCCCTTCTCCGAAGTTATGGATATCCCGTTCCAGAAGAAGAACAATACGCCGTTGTTAAAAACAATTTTAAGATTACCGGACTCCAGCGCGGCTTTCCCTTCGGGACTGCCGCAAACCAGCGCGTAAAGAGCCCCTACCCGTTCCGGATGCGAATCCTCGACGATCCTGCCGTTCTTCAGGAGCAGCGCGCGGGTGGCGACTTTATTCAACAGATAGCTGTCGTGAGTAACGAAAATTATCGTCCGGCCGGATTCTTTCAGCGCCAGTATTTTATCGATACAGCTCTTCTGAAAATCGCTGTCGCCCACGGCCAGGCTGTCGTCGATAAGCAGCACATCCGGCTCCAGGCTGACCGCAAAGGAAAAAGCCAGCCTGACGAACATTCCCTGCGAATAATTCTTTACGGGAGCGTTCATAAAGTCTCCGATACGGGCGAAATCCCCGACTTCTTTGAGTTTCTTATCGGCCGACTCTCCGGAATAACCGTGCATACCGGCGCAAATAAGCACATTCTCCCTGCCTGTGAGTTCCGGCTGGAAGCCTGCGCCGAGCTCCAGCAATCCGGCGGCTTTTCCTTTCACCTCCACGCTGCCGCGGTCCGGACGCAATATGCCGGCGGCAAGTTTAAGAATGGTGGTTTTCCCGGAGCCGTTTTCCCCGATGATCCCCAGCACTTCGCCTTCGGCTACGGAAAAATTTATGCCGCGCAAGGCCCAGTATTTCTCCCAATAAGAACGCTTTTCTACGGAGAACTTGATCTTGAACATCTCCCAGACATCGGTAAACCTGACAATACTCATTTTTAATTGTTCTCCAGTATCGGCATTCTTCCGCCCCGTCTATAACCTCTTCAGCAGGTCCCCTTCCATTCTCCGGAAAACGATCATTCCGCAGGCAACGCTGAAGCACGTCCAGGCGGCAACGGCTGCAAGCGCGGACGGGGCCGGCGCGCGCGCAGAAAAAAGAACGGCCCGGTACGCTTCAAGGAACTGGGCCATTGGATTAAAAGCGATTATCCAATAAAATTTCCCCGGTATCATATCGGACGCATAAAAGATCGGCGTGGTCCAGAACCAGAACATAAGACCGAGATTCAACAGGTGGGCCGTATCCCGGCAATAAATATTAAGCGCCGAAACAAAAAGACAGGCGCCGCAGACAAAAAGTAAATTCAGGAACAGCACCACCGCCAGCCAGGGTAAAAAAAACATCACCCCGTGGTTAAAGACGACAAATAACGGCAGGATAAAGATCCACCCCCGGAGATAATCGGCGAACCCGGCCAGGGCGTAAGCGAGCGGCACTATTTCCCTGGGAAAATTCAACTGCCGCAGAATATCTTTTCTTTCCAGTAAAGAGCGCGAGGCGTCGGTAACGGAAGATGAGAAAAAATTCCAGGGAAAAAAACCGGCGAGGACAAAAAGAGGGAACCTGTCCATATTGATCTTCAGCACGGCGGAAAAGGCGAAAATGATCGCCAGGGTAACGGCGATCGGGTTTATTACGCCCCAGGCCGCGCCCAAAGCAGTGCCGGCGTATTTCGAGCGCAATTGCGAAAGAGCTATGCTGCGCAGGATGCTTCTATTGTCCAGTATCCTCGTTACCGCGTTAAACATCTTTCACCGTTCTTTCCGCAGCCGACATACCGTCGAGAATAGCGTCTTCCATGGAGAAATAATTCCAGCCGCCGTATCTTCCGCACAGGAGCACGTCCCCTCCGCGAAGCCAGGCAATTATCCGTTTCCGCGACGCGGCATAGGCCCGGTCATATACCGGATAAGCATACTGTAGATCCAGGACATCTTCCGCGCATATGCGGGATTTTCCCCCGAGTATGCCCGCCGTATGCAGACCGCGTAATACTTCCCGTCTCAGGCGTTTCATATCCGGTTTCCTTCCCGGGGCGTAAGATACCTCCGCGTAAAGACTTCCCCTGCCCCGCGGAGCTGCGCAGGCGGAAAAGTTATGCGGGAACCCCACCCGGAAAAACGGCACTTCTTTTCCGGGGAAATAGATCCAGTGCCGGCCGAGGCGCGGCCTCCCGGAAAATCCGAGATTAAAGACCACGAGTGAATTCCATCTCAAACTCCGGAAACATTTCCGGACTTTCCCGGGAAGCCCGGAACAGATGCTGCCGAAATCCGGCAAAGGCATAGTGGAGATCAGATTATCGTAGACGAATTCTTCGCCGCCGGCAGTGCGCACTACCCGGCGTTCCCGGTCTATTCCGGAAACCCGGCGGCCATATAGGATATTCCCGCAGGCGTCCGCCATGCGCCGCGGCAAAATGTCTATTCCCCCTTGAGACGGATACCAGAAGGAAGAATTATACCCCAGCGGTTCTTCGATACCGCGGGCAGCCCCGGACAGCATTTTTTTATCCGACGGCACCGGGACAAAAGAACCGGTCCAGTCGCTGGTCATTCTATTCAAAGGATACCGCCAAAACTTCCTGTTATACGGCAGCATAAAATGCCGCGCTATTCCGCTGCCGAACCTGGACTGGATCCAGGCGGAGAAATCGGCCGGCCGCAGAGACCGGTCCCGCTCCTTCAGGCCGCGCACGCATTCCAGGCGCACCTTATCCGGCAAAGCATAAAGATTGGCCTGAAAAGGATACGGCACATCGAGGCCGCGAAAACTAACGGACGCGTCCCTGCGGAACCTTATCAGTTCCCCTTCAAGCAGCCCGTTCACTATGTTGAATCCCCTGCCGCTCCTAAAATGCAGCAAGTGCCCGTCATAATCGAAAGTAAAACCGCCGTGTTTCTTCGAACGGCAAAGCCCGCCCGGTTCGGATTCTTTCTCCAGGATCAAAAAATCAGCGGAATGCTTCCGCAGAAAAATACCCGCGCCCAATCCGGACAAACCGGCCCCGATGATTATTACGCGTTTCTTTCCGCTCATCTGCACGCGCGCAAGGCTGTCCCGGCCAGCCGGACGCAGATAAACACGGCCGGCAGTAAAATTACCGCGGAAATCCATCTTACCTGCGGCAAACTTATCAGCACTCCGGAAACACAAAAAAGCCCGGAAGCGACGCTCATTCTCTTTAACACATCCTTTAAAGGGACGCCCTGCCGGATAAGACATAACGCCAGATGATCGCTGCTCTTCTTGAACACAGGCTGCCGGCGGAAAAAACGCAATAGCGTGACAAATGCGGTATCGAAAACCGGCACGCCGGAGATCAACAATGCCGCCGGTATGATATTGATTCCCGGAGAAGGCCGGAAGGGGAAGGACAAAGGCGCCAGAGCAAGTATAAAACCGAGGAAATGGCTGCCGGTATTACCCATATAAACTCTCGCGGGAGGATAATTGCTGACAATGAATCCGCCGAGCGCCCCGGACAAAGAAAGGTATAAAAAGGCTTGCGGAAAATTCCCGTAAATAATAAAAACGGCGAAGAACGCGGCCGCGGAGATAATACCGAGGGACGCGGCCAGGCCGTCCACGATATCGAGATAATTAAACGCGTTGGTAATCCCCAATACCCAGAAAAATGTCAACGGAACATCCAGCGCACCGCCCAGGATGCCGGTCCGCAGCATTATACCGTTGCCCACAAGCAACGCCACGGCCGCGGCCTGGAAGATTATCTTCACCGTTACGCTGAATTCAAAGACATCGTCCAGGAGCCCGGATAAAAGCATAAAGACTGCCGGCAAAATTACCGCGCTGTCTCCCGGTGTACGGAAGAAAAAAGCGGCGGACAACGAACAGACCCCGAAAATCAAGCCTGCTCCGGACGGGATCCGGTCACGGCAACCGCGAAAAATATTTTGTTTCTTAGCGGCATATGCGTAGACGGCGGTCAACAGAAAAGAACCCGCGGATGCCGCCGCAGCAACAAGAATCATTCTAAAGATCTGGGGCATAAACCGCTTTCTCCCTTAACTTGGCAACATACAGGGCCTGAATGTTTAAAAGCATCTTCCCAAGCGAATATTCGCTGCCCAGGCTGAGCGCCGCATTCCCGCCAAGCCTCAATCTTAGACCGTCATCCCGGAGCAGTTCACAAATACGCCTGCTCATGACCGAGGTATCGCCGCGCGGCACAATGTAACCGTTCACTCCGTCGGCAACCACTTCCTTTATCCCGCCGGTATCGGTAGCGACCACCGGGACCCCGCTTTTGAGCGCCTCCAGCGCCGATATCGGCAGCCCCTCCCAGAGAGAAGTGAGCGCGAAAATATCCGCGCCTGCCAGTAAGTCAGGCAGGTCATCCCGCCATCCCGCCAAAACCACTTTTCCCTGCAGCCCCGTTCCCTTCACCGCGCGCTCGATCGCCAGCCGCATTTTCCCGTCTCCGACCAGCACAAACCTGGTCCCGGGGAATTCATCCAAAGTAAGCGCGGCGACCTTTATAAAATCCAGCGGCGCTTTTTGCGGCTTAAAACAACCGACCATACATACCACTTTATCGCTTTGACGCAACCCGAAAACGCGGGAGAGATAACTTTTATCCCGCGCCGGATAAAGGCCGAAATCTATTCCGTAACGGATCAACGCGTATTTACCGGGGGCCCCTATCCCGCAGGCGATCCCTTTGGCTTTATCGTGCGCCGATACGGTGATGATCGCGTCGGTAAATCCCGCGCAGAAACGTTCCAGGAGAATATAAAAGTTTTTTACCGGGCCTGGCTGATAATCATTAAAACTCCAGCCGTGCACCGTATGGATCACTACAGGAACACCCGCCAGGCGAGCCGCCAGGCGCCCGATTATCCCGGCCTTTGAACTATGGGTGTGCACTACCTGTATCCGAAGCCTGCGCATCAGTAACGCAAGTTCCGCCACCGCGCAGATATCTTTCAAAGGATGTATCTGCCTGACGAGAAAATTTGTTCTCTCGGCCGTTACCCCGTCAAGAGAAGCTAACGCCCGGCTGAGGATGCCGCGGGAAGCCGACACCCTGGTGCGAAAAACACGCTTGTCTATGCCTCCGGCGATGCTCAACAACTGGGTCTGGGCGCCGCCCAGTTCTAATTTGGTTATTACATATAAAAGGTTATATAGCGGCATGCCGGACAAACATTCTTCAGGAAATCAGTTCCACTTTGCCCCAACTCGCAAGTTTATTACCGCAAATGATGACTATCCCGCTGATCCCCCTGATAGAACGCCCGAAAGCCAGCGCTTCTTCCATATCTTCCGCGGAACCGACGCGGTTGCAGACGGCTGTGGCAGCGGCGTCCGCCAGGGCCGCGTCCGGAGCGAGAATAACGGCGCTATCTGCATGTCCGAGGCTGAAAGAATGCCCGAAAGTTCCGGAAGAAGTGCAGATGCCCAGCGGCATATCTTCCGCGGATACCTTTATCGCCAGGTCCCGCCAGCAATGCAGGTCCCTGCCTGGAAAAATACCCACGCGCCTCTGCGCTCTGCCGGCAAGGAAAATGTCTCCGCCGTTCTCGACGATCACTTCCCGGCATCCCTTACTCAAAAGATACCGGCCCAGGGCTTCGGCGATAGCTCCGGCGACGGCCGCCATCGGCCCTACCCCGGCCTTGCGGCCGGCGGACGCCATACAACGCACCAGCGGCGCTGCGCCGGGAAGGAGCCTCAACGGCTCCAGGGCAGTCAGGAACCGGTCGTCTCTTTTTATATACCCGCAAATGTCCCCGCGCAAAGCGACCACCCGGCGTTCGCAATCTTCATAATCGGGCAGGATATCGGTGATTACCTGTAAGTCCGTCTCGTAAACCGTTATGCGCCTGGAATGCAGACCTTCCGGCTTCATCCAGTCGCGGTAGAAACGCGGTTGAAAACCCCGCTCTTTAATTGCTTTGCTCATTCTTTTTCTTGAACAGATCCAGGAAACGGTCTTCGTAATCTTTATAAACGTTCCATTTATCCAGCTCCGACTTTAATTCAGCGGCTTTGCTGATATCGGTCTTTACCTGAAAGAAAAGTTTTTCGATCTTTTCCTTCACGGAAGACGGCAGCCGCGTTAACTGTCCGAGGCTCTTCTTTATCCGTTCGATCTCATCCTCGCCTATCGGGCTGGATTGCGGACCGAGTTTCAGGAAATCCATCAATTTGTTTATTTCCGTTTCCATAGTCTGCGCCTGTTCCAGCAGCGTGTTAAGATCAAGCTCCAGTTTAAGTATGCGGCAAAGGGCCTCGAGGACTGCGTAAGAAGCGCGCGGATTCTCTATCTGAATAGTGTACAACGGTATTTCCCCCAGCAGGCAGAATCCTTCAAACCCCGCCTGTTTGGCGATGCCGAGAAAAAGCCCGTTCATCCCGCTGATCTGGCCTTCATTCAACTGGTTCAGGTTATATTTTTTCAACTCGGCGTTTATTGCGGCGGAAGTGCCGCTGAACCAGACAGCCGGGGGCTGCGTGTGCTCGATAGGCTGGGGAATCGCGGCCAGGTTCACCACCGTTTTTATTTTCAGCATTTTGGCCACCTGGATGATCTTTTTTGCGTATTCTTCGGCCCCGGCCAGATCGGGCTGCGCGCTTCCCAGAAAGATCACGATATCGTTCTGCCCGGATTTATTCTTCCAGACATAGAAACTGCTCTCCGGAAGATCGGGAAGGTTGATGATGCCGTCCTGCACCGTGCAGCCGGTAAGATAAAACGATTTCCCGGGATCTATCCCGGCGATCTGCTCCGCCTGCAGTTTCTCGACAAGATAAGAAGCCGATCTAAACGCCACTTCTCCCATGCCCGGCCAGGCCAGGACCAGGAACGGGTTCTTTAAACGGGGTTTCCTGTATATTTTGATTCCGTCGCTTTTCATCGATTCTCCTTATCCTATGCTGTGCGCCGCAGAAGAGAAACTGTAATCCCTCAAGAAAGTTTCCAGTATCCCCGCCCCTTTATACAGATTATCTAATTTTACGTATTCATCGCTGATATGGTTGCAGCCTTCGCAGCCGAACCCGGTAGCGACCGCCGGAATGCCTCTTTCCTGAAAGAAGGTAATTACCGTCGCTCCCTCGGAACCGTTGACCTGCGGCTTGACACGGTGGCTGCGCATAGCCCGTTGAAGATGTTCAACAAGCGGATGATCCAATCCTATGCTGTAGGGTTGCTGCAGGCTGTTAACGGCTATTTTATAATTCCGGCCGGCGTTCTTCTTCAACAGCGACTTAAGCTCGGAGAGTATCCGCGCCGCCGGCGTGCCGGGAAGAAACCTTATATCCAGTTCAAAAACGCAGTGGTCCGCGACAACATTAACCTTATCCCCGCCGCGGATAGTTCCGACATTCACCGTAGGCGGACGCAGATATTTATGGGCGGGGGAAGGAAAACGATGTTTTCCGATCTCCGCGATAGCCGCCGCCGCTTTTTCTATGGCGTTATCGCCCAGCCAGGGATAAGCGCCGTGCGCCCTGCGTCCGCGCACGCTGACGGTCAGATGGATCAATCCCTTCTGCGCGACCACGATGCTGAAATCATCGGCATCCAGCACGACCGCCGCGTCCGGATTAAGAATACGTTTCTCCAGTAAAGGGATAATGCCGCAATGGGAACCGGTCTCTTCGTCCGCCGTGGCGGCAAGTATGAGATTATATTCCAGTTTTCTGCCGCTCTCGACTATACTGGTAACGGCCTCCATTGCCGCGGCAAGATCGCCTTTCCTGTCCGTGGCGCCCAGCCCGTACATTTTTCCGCCGCTTACTTTTCCCGCGAAAGGATCCATCGTCCAGCTGCTCCCGCGCGGCACAGTATCGAGATGCGGCGTCAACAAAAGAGAACGTTTACGGTCTTTCCCTTCCAGAAGGGCGATCAAATTCGAGCGTTTCTCTTTGAACTCGTAAATCTGGATCTTCAACCCCAGCCGGGAAAGATAATCCCCGGCAAACCTGGCGATCCGGAATTCATTGCCTCCGGGATTCTCCGAATTTATGGAGATCAACTTCTTCAGTAACGAAACAAGCCTGGTTTTCTTGATCATCTTTTCCCTTGAACGGTTATACTATACTCTATACTCACTACTGCATTGTTACAAAAGTTTCTGATAATCGAAAATCGAAATTAGACCGTCGGCCTGCGGCCGACTCTGTGCGCTTTTATAAAAATCGATGTAACAGCGCACTAATGCCCGCACGACGAACAGTTGCCTCCGGCACAGCCTCCGCATCCGCCGGAAGCAGAGGATGCTTCTCCGGAATTAAAGGCGAATCTGGATACGAGTTTTTCCAGGTTACGGCTTCCGCACCACTGGCAAACCGGCTCTTCCCCGGCACTGCGCAGAAAACATTCCGATCTCTTGCCGCAATCGCGGCAATTATATTCATAAATTGGCATTATGCCGCCTGTCTATTTATCCGTGTCGCTGACCCGGATGCCGGGCCTTTTTCCGTTTAAATCCCCTTTAAAGGACAACTATCGCAAAACGGATCATTCTTACGGCAGAAATCCTTGTTTAAGCGCACGATCAAAGCGTGATACTCATTGAATAATTTTACATCACATTTAAGATTCTGCATAAACAATTTTTGCACGGACGCGTAATCCTCATCTCCTTTTATAAATCCGTGGCGCAGGGCAAATCTGCGGGTATACGCGTCCACTACGAATACCGGCCTGTCAAAAGCGTACAGCAGGATGGAATCGGCGGTTTCGGGCCCGATACCTTTGACGGAAAGCAGTTTTACGCGAAGATCGGCCGTGCTCGTATTGCCGGCTTTGCGCAGGTTGCCTCCGTATTCCCTGCCGAGGAAATCCAGCAGATTCACGAGCCTGTCCGCTTTAATATTATAATACCCCGCCGGCCTGATCAATTCCGCAAGCCGTTCCTCCGGCAGCCGCCGCAAAGCGCGGAAAGAAAGGGCTTTTGCCCCGCGCAGATTGAAGATCGCTTTCTCGACATTACGCCAGCTGGTATTTTGTGTCAGGACCGCCCCGACCGCCACTTCTAAAGGCGTCTCCGCCGGCCACCAAAGCTGGCTGCCGAAACGGGCGAACAGCCTGGCATACACGGCATAAAGACGTTTTCTCATATCGAGCCCCGCGCGATTCTCCAAAGCGGAATACTGCGCCGTCCTTCGAAACCCCTGAACAGAAAAACGGCCGGGTTTCAGCCCCGCAAGTATCGATGTTTATTTTATTGCCAGCGGATTATAGCGGTAATACGCAAAAAGGGTGTAGGCCGTGCCGGATACCGAGCCGGTGGATTTGCCTTTGGGAGAACTCCAGCCGTGCCCGGTATCTACGCAGTCCTGAGTGGCATACGGCAGGCAACTCTGCCCCTGCCCGGAAGGAGAAGGGCTGGTAACGATCAGGTTAACCAACCCGTTTAAATATTCGTCGGCTTTGCTCTCGTACATCTGGGCTTTGGAAGGGATCCCCTTTGCGGCGTAGAAATCAGCCATAATGCGGAATGCCAGAACCATTTGCGCCGTCCACTCCGAGGAAACCACTCCCCCTCTCGCCAGATGTTCGGCGGCGGAGAAATCGAAGCCTTTGATCTTGACTGTCCGGTTATCCTGCCGGACATAATCTGTCTCCACCGCGCAATGCTCCTCGGCGAATTCAATGATCTTATCCGGATTCATTCCCACGGCCTCCAGCTGCGTCGGTCCGATCGCGGCAATAGCCCACGCGTATGTATCTGTGGCTATCGTGGAATCGCCCTTGCCGCGCTTGATCGGAACATCGCTGCGGTTGTACGTGTTGACCACCAGCCAGTTGAGTATTTTATCGCGGCTGAGGAGATATTTCGGCTCTCCCGTCATCTTATACAGCATATCGCAGAAAGAATAGGCGTCCAGGTTGTGTTCAGTGGAATACCAATCGATGCCCGGCCCGCCGCAGATACCCCCGTCTTCCGCCTGCAGCTTCATCACCGCCCCGTAAATATCCCCGGCCAGCGTCATATAAGACTTATCGCCGGTCTTATCGGCGTAATGCAGCGCGGCTATGCCCAGCCAGATATTCGGCCCGCTGTGGATAACGAATTCCGCCGGGGCCCCGTCGTCTGCGTAATACGCGTTATAGAACAGCCCGTCTCCGCGCTTGGCTTTCCTGGAAAAAAAATCCAGCATACTTTTCGCCCTTTCCGTATCGGAGAACAAAAGGTACGCCTGCATCGCCAGGGACTGGTCGTAAATAAACGCCCAATTCTTCAGGGAATCGTCTCCTTCAAAACTCATCACCAGCCCTGTACGCGGATTCTGATGCACCGTCAGCCAGCGGTAGATCTTGTCGAAACTGGCCTTCTCCACCTCCGTCCGCTGCTTATCCAGCTGTAACAACTCTTCGGTGACTTTATTCTCTTTATGCTGAAGCGCGATCAGCTGCGCCTGCATTTCGTTCTTTTCCCGCGTGAGATCGTTCAGGGCCGCGGTCAGTTTCTCCGCTTTGCGTTTTTCCTCGCTGTCTTTCTGGCGTTCGGCCTCCAGAGAATCCATACGCACCTGCAGCGCCTGCATCTTCAACTGCAGGTCCTGCTTTTCCTTGCTGATATCGCCGATCTTCTGTTTAGCCATTACCGATTCCTGCAGAATGGTGACCAGCTGTTTCACCAGCATTTTATTCCCTTTTAACAATTTAATATTCAGATAACTGTTCACGCCCAGGAACAGGCCGAGCAGGATGATCGCCGCCACCGAGACGGGAAAGATGATTTTTTTGGTTATGGCGTAGCGCAGAATACGGTCATTCTGCTCATCGTCTATCTTTTCGTAGATCAGCCCCAGCAGGCATTTGCGGTTCTGGCCCGGCAGGTCCTTTACCCACGCCACTCTGCTGCTGGCGGTAACGGGTGATTTTATCAGGGGGATTTCGATGACCAATTCCACCACGGCCTGCGGCCCGGAAACGAAATCCAGCAATTGCTGGGAGGGATTGTTGATCTCGAGACAAATACCGCCCTTGCTGATGTCGCTGGTAAACCCCTGGAACCAATCAAAAGAATATTCTTTATTGTCCTTACCGAAAACGCGGAATTGCACCGGGAGCACGGAGTCAAGACGTATATATTGCCTGCGTTCCTGATCAAGCTGGTTCTTCGGCGGCATTTTATCTGTCCTTTTCAAGCACTACGCGTTCTTTTGTCCTGCGGGCGAGCCTGCGGCAGAATTCCCGGAAATCGCCGTATTCCGCGGCCGGTACAGTCCTGCGTTTGATCTCCGTTCTCTGGAAAAAGAAAAGACCGCCGCCCTTTACGGTATAATCCACGTCCACTTTTAACCAAGGGCTGTCTTCGCTGAAACTTTCCGGCAGATACCTTACTTTCCAGCCGGCCGGAAGCACTATCTCCTGTCCGCTTTCCCTCCGCTCCAGCATATCGAACTCGATATCGTAAACGCGCTTTTCCCTGGCCGCCAGCGAAGTGTCCGCAGAAGCCAGCTGTGGGATAATGCGCAGGTCACCGGCAGGTATAAGATAATCCTCGCCCCGGAAAGAATAGCTCAAGGTAACCGGCATATCCAGACTTGCCAGCCCGGATATATTATACCATTCCAGGCCCGCGCCCACGGAAATATCCTGAATCCTCTGGGTCAACGCCTGTTTGATCATTTCCGGCTGAGTGTACTGCAGCCAATAACGCTGCCCCTGTCCGTAAGCTCCGTAAGCGGTGACTTTTCTCAATGCCCCGATACCGCCCTGCTTTTGCAGGGTGATCCTCAAATGCTGCAGAAGCAGATTATGGTCTCCGGGAAAAAGAGGGGTTTCTTTAATTTCACAGCCGTTCTCCCTGAATACCAGCACCCTGCGCGCCTGGTCCCCCGGCGGAAGATCGCCGAAAGAACAGGTTTCCGCTGTCGGATCCATAAATATCAGTTTGCCGCCGAGTTCCAGTGCGGCAATGCAGTGGTCGAAAATAACCGCGGGGAAATCGGCGCTAAGATTATACGTTTCCCGCGTAGGGATCAGCACCAGCCAGGCTTTCAGGCCGGCTTCGCGCAGCATAGTCACCAGCAGCACCGACTGGTCCTTGCAATCCCCGTATTTATTGCGGTAAATATCCCCGGCCTGGTGCGGTTCGTATCCCGCCTGGCCGTATTCCACCGCCACATACCTGATCTGCCTGGCGCAATAATTATAGATCGCCCTGGCCTTATCTTCTTCCGAACGGCTTTTGCGCAGGATCTCTTTCACCTGCCTGCGGATCGCCTCATCGCATACGATCTTTGTCCGGGAAAGTCCATCCCACCAGTCAAAGATCTGTTGCCAGGAAGTAAAAGAAGATATCAATATCGTCGGATTGACCTCCGCCGAAGGCGGCATCTGCGGCTCCGGGATTATCTGCGGTATCGAACGGAAGCTCCATCTATAGACGACCGCGTCTTTTTCCCTGCTGACCTGCGGGGTAAGCGCCGCCCCGAAATTATTGAACGGTGCATTCAGCAGTTTTATATTCGCTTCCCGGCCCGGGGGAAGGCGCAGAAAAAAATCTGCGTTCAACACCGGCTCGGAGCTCTGCAGAGGGTAATGAGTGCCGAATTCTTTTCCCGCCAGAAGTTCATTGCGCACAATGCGGAACTTATATTCTATTACAGCCCCCTCTCCGATCTCGGGAAAAGAAATGATCAACACCCTGGCATTACTGTACAGCGGGAAATTAAGGTATTTCGAGACGTCACGCAGGTGCCGGCCGCCGACTTCGGCCACGGAACCGCCGGGTTTGATCACGCGGGCGAATTCCAGCTGCACCTTCTCGTAAGTGGAATCGTATTCTATCCTGGCTTCGGAAAAGTCCTCTTTGCCGCGCTGGTTGAGTATTTTTACGGCGTAATGACAATCGCTTATTTCCCTGTTGTCCGGGGTGATCTCAACGGATTCTCTGGCAAAAAGTATCAAGGCCCCCGCTTCCGGATACTCTGATTGTCCGCCGGAGGCGCCGATCAACCCTCTCATTTCACTGCCGGCCTTGCCGTAATCGGCGGATCTGGCGATAAATTCTATCCTCCCGGCGGCCTGCTTCAGGAACCCGCCGGACCTTATTTTACGGTATACGGCGAGCGCGTCATCGAACAAATTCAGCTTCTCGCAGGTCTGTCCGTAATAATACAGGTATTCTTCCGATCCTTCAGGATTCTTTCTGAAGATATCCAGCGCGTCGGTAAAATTACCCATACGGTAATACGCCATGGCCAGCATACGCTGCGCTTGCGCGAACGGCAGCGCCGATAGTTCTTCCGCAGCGGCCTCATAATCGCCGTGCGAAAAATAAACACTGCCCAGTTCCAGCCGCGCCTGCGGCCCGCTTATCCGGCGGTAAAGCGCGACGGCCCGTTTATAAAAGACATCTGAACGATAGACATAATTACGCGCTTCGGAAAGGGTGGATTTGCTGCCGCAGCCTGCGAAAAACGCCGACAACAGCGCGATTGCCGATACTGACGCCACTATTCCAGACTTTTTCATCCGATTTTCCGGTCTATGCCGCTAACTTGTTATGCGGGTTATATTTGTCCTACATTCTATCTCTTTCACGGCCGGTTGCATAGTGATTTTATATATCCGGTGACTGAAGAGCGTGGATAAAAACCCGTAAAAATTATTCCCTGGTAAAAATAGAGTATGCCTGCAGGGCCTCCCGGGGACGATAAGACATTTTTACCCTGCTTAGGTTTTCCAGTCCGGAATCATCCATAACGTTTATAAAAGCGTATCCGCGCAGGCTGCGGCAGAATTCCCTGAAAATGAACTGCGCGGCGCCGCGGCAGGAAAGATCGGTGAATTCATAAAGCACGCAAAATGTATCTTTGTTCACGGCGTAACCGAGGGTAAAGCCTTTCAACTCCCCTCCCACAAAAAGCGCCCCGCCGCGGTAATCCAGTTCATCTGCGGCCTCCAGGACTTTCCGTAAAGCTACCCGTGAATCACCGATCATCCCGTCGTAGACCTTGTCCCTGCCCTGCCTGCGCTGCCCGGACCAAAGATCATAAAGAGTTTCTATCTCCCGGCGCAGAGCCGGCTGAAAAGGCTTATATTCGTATTTGTAATTCTTGGCGAAATAATTACAGCAGGAACGCTTTGACTTGAATCCGTTGCCGCGCAAGGAGATAAGGCTTTCCCTGGAACAAAGATATTCCCGCATCGACGGACGCGCCGGATGATCGTCCCCGGACAAAAAAAGCAGTTCCTGCGGGACATTCTCTATCCTGCTCATCCCCAAAGCCGCCTTGTTCCTGCCGCGCATATAAGCGAAACAACGTTCGAGCGCTTCCGATTGTTTACGCTTAGAAGCCCCCAGTGGCGGCAGGTAAAGAAAACATCCCTGATTATCCTCGAAAAACACGCAGAGGCATTCTTCGATTATTTTCCACCTGACCCGGTAAATACCTGTCCAGATATAAATATTCTCTACGGCGTACGCGCTCAACCGGCAGCCGCTGAAAAGACGCAGGTATTCCCCCAGGAACTGCTTATGGCAGGATTTCAAATCCGTCAATGCCATATTTAAATCCTTATTTCCGCCAGTTCCGGCATTCTTCCCGGATACGACTGAAGCAGCCGTTTTTCTGCGCGCAGGAGTTCCAGCAGCGGAACGGAATTCAGATATTCCGCCAGGTAAGAAACGTATTCTTTGAAAGCATCGTCCCCGGAATGCTCCCGGGCGAACGGACAATTCATATCCACGGAAAGGAATACTTTACCGTCTACGGAATTGATCAAGAAAGGATATAATCTGCATTCAAGCGGCCGCTGTTCATAACAGCGGCAGGTATTTTCTTCCGGAAAAAAAAGAACGCAATAATGAATTGCTCCTTCTTTAGCGGGGACTGTCGCCAGCCTGCCGTTTTTGATCGTTCCCGGTCCGCCGTGACAAAACCCGGAGAGTATTTCCTGCTCGTTCCGGCTCAATAGCGGGGTCCAGAGCGAATCCTCCTCGGAGAAACGGCAGCACCCCCGGCATTTCAGGCAAGTATCGGAATCCAGCAGTTGTTTGATCATTTTACTGTGCTGCCGGGCACAACTTTACGCAAAGGAGAAACAATGCATACCCCCTGCTCGTCGGAAGCCGCCAGCAGCATTCCCTGGCTTTCCACGCCGCGCAGTATTGCCGGCTCGAGATTGTTCACCAGCACGACCTGTCTGCCGACCAATTCCTCTTTGGCGTAACCGGGGCGGATACCGGCGACGATCTGCTTCTCCACGCCGCCCACGTCGACTTTCAATACATAAAGCCTGTCCGCCTGCGGGTGTTCCGTAACTTCTTTGATTTCCGCGATCTTCAGTTCCAGTTTCTTGAAATCCTCGATAGTGATCATAACGATCCTCCTGTTTACGGATATTATAGCATAATGGGACAAAAGGCAGGACTGGTTTCTTAGAATGGATTTTTAAAAACATTAAAACGGCTTTAAAGGGCTGACAGTCTGCTGAAAAAGTCCAAATTGCGTCATTCTGAAGCCGCAAGCCGAAGAATCTTCGACGGTGATATAATCCTTCGCTTCGCTCCGGATGACAAAAACAGGGTTTTTCAGCAGACTGTTAGAAATTATAACCAGGCAATCTTGACTTCGCTTTCCACCGTTCTAAATTCTTTATCTCCTGTTATAACCTCCCCTTTATGAAGCTTTGCTAAAGCGGCGGCAAAACAGTCGGCATACGATATTTTATGATTGGCTTTCAGACCGGCAGCTTCTTTGGCGAGTTGTATATCCACATCTATTATTTCAATAGGTAATGACCTGATTATTTTTTCTATTTCACCGGCTTTTTCTTGTCCGCACTCGCGTAAAACAATATAGTACACTTCCCCGAAATTTACCGAAGTCATTAAAAGATACTTATCCTTTTCTACGGCATTAACAAAAGATTGTTCGACTTTCTCATAACCGGCCTCTTTTTCCAGAAAGACCATCAGGCCGTGGGCGTCCAAAACCCTTATCATTCGCTATCCCTCGCTTTCTTTATCTTTTTTCCGTTCCTCAATGAGCGTTTTTGATAGTTTTCCTTTTGTCGGTAAAATACCGGCAATCCTTTCAAAATAAGCCTGCGTAACTGCCTTAAGGATAAGCTCATCTCCTTTTTCTTCAATATACAACTTCGTTCCCTTTTTAATATTAAGCCTGCGGCGGATTTTAGAAGGTATAACGATCTGCCCTTTCGAAGTTACGATTGTCGTAGTCATTATCATCCCCACCTTTCTGTAGAAAGTATACCATCTAAATAAAAGTGCGTCAAATATATTATTTCCTACTCTATTAAATTAGTAGGAAATATGCGGTTAGAAATTCTTCTTCTTTTGTTACCGACATTTTTAAGTTTGTGGATTTGTTCGATAAGGTTGATTTTATTCTCCTACGCAGAAAACTCCGGGCTTAAGCCGCGCGGGGTGAACGGAGAGGTATCACTGCGCAATGCTTCAGAGGAATTTAGCTTTAAGCAACGGAGAAACCCCGCCCTTCGACAAGTTTTAATGGTGAGCAAAGTCGGATCCGCTCAGGATAAACTCCGTCGAAGGATTAACCCGGGGAGTTTCATAATAACCGGGGCAAGTCTTTGAAGATAAATTTTTTACTTACGGGTAATTTTTGAAAGGAAGACGTTGAAAGGGGAACGTTCGGAGAAAGTTTTTCTACTCTCTTTGTTTTTCCTGCCTTCGGGCAGGAAAAACGGGGTCGACGAGATTTGAACTCGCGATCTTCGCCGTGACAGGGCGACGTGTTAAACCAGACTACACTACGACCCCTAAAAAAGCAGGATTGAATGAATACTCCCCGGACTAAAGTCCGGGGTTTCTTTCCGGAATTATTACCCGCCACTAGAACTTTGGCGAGGTTAATCTTTGCGCATTCATCCCGAAACTCCTATACCTACTTCTAAGGCATTCGGGAATTCTGCGCTCCGATTAAAAATAAGGACAAATAACGATAAACCACTACATTGTTACAAAGGTTTCTTAGTATTTGAAAATCAAAAGTCTAAATTTGACCGTCTGCCTACGGCAGACTCTCTGCGCTGTTTAAAGAACTTATTTAACAGCGCACTACAGAGTGTTTACTATTGTACTCAAAATCCGGATTTTTTCAATGCTTTGTTTATCTATTTTTCTAAGTTACCCGGACCGGATGCCTCCGGCAGAAATTGATCAATGGGCGATAGAGGACTTGAACCCCTGACCCTCTGCGTGTAAAGCAGATGCTCTAACCAACTGAGCTAATCGCCCTAAAGTTTTGTTCTTCCTTCTTAATCAATCTTCAGATACAGAAACAATCCCGATGTAAAAGTCGGGACCCCGACTTTTTTCTAATTGACTATCCCCTAATCTGGGAACGTCGGGGTTGCGCCAACCGCCCGTATAGAGAAACAAGTATAATTTATAAAACCGCCGCTGTCAATGCGCGCGCACAATATCCTTTACCCGCATCAACCTGGTGAGGTTGCCCCGCTCGAATTCGTTGAGTTTCTGTGTAATGTAACGGATGGTATCCTGCAGGGAAGGAATAAGCATATATTCCAGGGCGTTTACGCGGCGCCTGGTGCGTTCGATCTCATCGGAAAGGATCTCCAGGGACTTGAAGACCACGGCGAGTTTCAACAGGGATTGTATGTATTCCTGTGAAGAGTCCACTGCCAGGTCGAATTCGGCGGATATTCCCAGTAAAGGATAGTGCCGGCTTACGGAAAGTTCTTCCAGCTTCAACGCCGGAACGCTGGCATTCATGATCCTGGCGCGGGAGACATCTAAACGCAGCTTCACGTCGACTTTTCCCACGGCAGACTGGAACTCCTCCGGCGAAGAAGTAATCCGGCTATAGGTAAGCGCGCGCAGGAGTGCGGCGGTCTTGACACGGAACTCCTCTTTTGCGGCATCTATATCTTTGAGCATCAGCATAAACCTGCGCATCATTTCTTCCAGTTTGTCCTGCAGGAGTTTATGCCCGCGCTTAGCCAACGCCAGCCTGCGCCGTAACTTTAACAACTCCATCCTGTTGGGATTGACGCGTAAGATCATGCCGGTCCTTTACTTGCGGTAATATTTATCCAGATATTCCTGCCGGATGCGTTTCAATTCCTGGCGCGGCAGCAGCCGCAGCAGTTCCCACCCCAGGTCCAGCGTCGCTTCTATACTGCGTTCTTCATTCTCTCCCTGGCGCACGAATTTGTCCTCAAAACCGGAGGCGAATTTCAGGTAGAGTTTGTCCAACTCGGACAACGCCGCTTCTCCGAGGATCACCGCCAGTTCGCGGGCCTCTTTTCCTTTCGCGTAACAGGCGAATAGCTGATTGGAGACGTCGGAGTGGTCCTCCCTGGTCTTGCCTCTGCCGATCCCCTTGTCTTTCAGACGGGAAAGGCTGGGTAAAACATCCACCGGAGGATATATCCCTTTGCGGTGCAATTCACGCGCCAGGATGATCTGCCCTTCGGTAATATACCCGGTCAAATCGGGAATGGGATGGGTCTTATCGTCCTCCGGCATAGTCAACACCGGCAGCAGCGTAATGGACCCTTTTTTGTCTTTTATCCTGCCGGCGCGCTCGTAGAGCGTGGCCAGATCGGTATAAAGGTAACCAGGATAGCCGCGCCTGCCGGGGATCTCTTTTCTGGCGGCGGAGACTTCCCGCAGGGACTCGCAGTAAAAAGTCATATCGATAAGGATAACCAGCACGTGCATATCCAGGTCGAATGCCAGGTATTCGGCCGCGGTAAGCGCCAGGCGCGGAGTGGAAATCCTCTCGATGGCCGGATCGTTGGCAAGATTGATATAAAGCACGCTGCGCTCGATCGCCCCTGTCTGGCGGAACCCGCGCATAAAGAAATCAGATTCTTCGAAAGTGATCCCCATGGCCCCGAAGACGACCGCGAACCCTTCTTCCTTCCCCAGCACCTTCGCCTGCCTGGCGATCTGCGCCGCCAGACGTGAATGCGGCAGGCCGGAGGCGGAAAATATCGGCAGTTTCTGTCCGCGCACCAGCGGGTTCATCCCGTCTATCGTGGATATCCCGGTCTGGATGAACTCCGAAGGATAAGCGCGCGCGCTCGGATTCATCGGATTGCCGTTGATGTCCCTTTTTGCGCTGGCGATTATCTCCGGTCCGTTGTCGCGCGGCCTGCCCGCGCCGTCGAAGACCCTGCCGAGCATATCCGGCGAAACCGGCAATTCCTGCGTCCGGCCGAGGAAACGCACCTTGGCCGCGACATCCATTCCCAGGGTGCCCTCGAACATCTGCACCAGGGCCCTGCTGCCGTCGACCTCCAGAACCTTTCCCCTGCGCATCCGGCCGTCGGAAAAAAGCACTTCCACAAGTTCGTCGTATTTAACTTCCGCGGTCTTCTCCACCACCACCAGCGGCCCGGAAACGGACGCCACCGTCAGATATTCCTTAAGCATAGCTCCCCCTCAATTCTTTTTCCAAAACCTGGAATTCCTCCAGCTTATCCTCGGGTATGTATTTTACGCGGCTGATCTTATCGCGTACCGGCAAGGCGGCTATTTTCTCGAACTGTCCGCCGGCTTTCAGTTCTTCCCTGGCGAGACGGTCAAAAAGAAGCACGGTTTTCAGCATCAGATACTGTTTACGCAAAGATGTATAAGTGTCTATCTCGTGAAAGGCGTTCTGGTGCAGAAAATCCTCCCTGATCGAACGCGAAGTCTCCAAAGTCAGCCTGTCCTCAGCGGAAAGGGATTCAATCCCCACCAAACGCGCTATTTCCTGTAATGAAGATTCTTCTTCCAGGATACGCATCGCTTCCTGCCGCAGCCCGGAAAATTCCGCGTCCAGATTGGCGCCGATATATTCACTAAGGTTATCGTGATAAAGCGAATAGCTGGTAAGCCAGTTTATCGCCGGGAAATGCCTGGCGTTGGCGAGTTTATCGTCCAGTCCCCAAAAGACCTTGACTACCCTTAAAGTCGCCTGCACCACCGGATCCGACAAATCCCCTCCAGGCGGCGAAACCGCGCCCATAATGCTCAAAGCCCCGCCGCGCCCTTCGCTGCTTAAACAGATGACTTTGCCGGCGCGCTCATAGAATTCCGCCAGTTTGGAGGACAGATATGCCGGATAGCCTTCTTCTCCGGGCATCTCCTCCAGCCTGCCGGAAATTTCCCTAAGCGCCTCGGCCCAGCGGGAAGTGGAATCCGCCATGATCGCCACCGAATACCCCATATCGCGGAAATACTCGGCAATGGTGATACCGGTATAGATGGAAGCTTCGCGAGCCGCAACCGGCATATTGGAAGTATTGGCGATAATTACGGTGCGTTCCAACAGCGGCCTGCCGGTGCGGGGATCTTTTAATTCCGGGAAACTAAGCAGCAGGTCGGCGCATTCATTGCCGCGTTCACCGCAGGCGATGTAGACGATGACCTGCGCGTCGGACCACTTGGCGATCTCGTGCATCGTCACGGTCTTGCCGGCCCCGAAAGGCCCCGGGATACAGGCGGTGCCGCCTTTGGCAATGGGAAAGAACGTGTCCACTACCCGCTGTCCGGTCAGCAAAGGCTCCTGGGGAGAAAATTTTTCTTTTACCGGCCGGGCAACGCGCACCGGCCAATGCCGGCACATATCGATCTCTTTTATCCCCTGCGCGGTGTTGATCTTCGCCACGCTCTGCGTAACGCTGAAATCTCCCTCGTATATTTCCGCCACTTCCCCCTCCATTCCCGGAGGAAGCATTATTTTATGCACCAGCAGTCCGGTTTCCTTTACCGTTCCCAGGATATCTCCGGAAGACACTTTATCCCCGGGTCTTAACTGCGGAACAAAGTGCCATTTTTTCTCCCTGTCCAGGACCGGGACGTTCACTCCCCGGGGTAAAAAATCCCCGGAAGCGGAGCGGATAACGGTCAACGGACGCTGTATCCCGTCGTAGATCGAACCGAGCAGCCCGGGGCCGAGTTCGGCCACCAAAGGCTCATCGGTAAGATAAACCGGCTCCCCGGGGCCGATGCCGCTGGTCTCTTCGTAGACCTGGATATATGCCCGGTCTCCCTTGAGCTCAATGATCTCTCCGATCAACTGCATCTCGGAAACACGCACGATATCGTACATCTTGGCGCCGGCGCAGTCTTTCGCCACTACCAACGGGCCGGAAACTTTCACTATCTCCGCTTTTCTCATTACAACGCTCCTGTCGCTTTTAACCGGATCTCTTTTATCATTTCCTCCAAAACCCCTCCCCCTCCGGCCGCGGAAAAAGGCAAAAAGACCGGCAGAGGCTCTTTACGGTATTTATCGAACTCCGGCTTCGCGCCGCGGAAGATATCTTCTTCCACCAGGCAAACAGCGGCACCGGAAGCCGTTATGCTTTCAAGCAGACCAGGCAGTCCAGAAATATCCGGCAAGGGATATATCTGGAATCCGAAAGCGCGGAATCCGGAAATATTATCTTCCCTGCCGAGTATCGCCAGGGGTTTTTGCACGCTCTCTTCAGGCATAGACGGCGTTGATCCTTTCTTTCATTGCCGCGGCATCGAAACCGTAAAATTTACCGAGCAGCACCAGGCGTATCAATTCTATTTCATTCAATCTGGCGTAATAATAAGCCACCAGCGGTTCCGGACCGCAGCTGATGTACTTTGCCGGACGCAATACCCCGATAAGGAAATCTTTTATGCGGCGTTCCAGCAGGATAAAAGAACGCCCGCTTTCCAGGCTGCTGATCCCGTCTTCCAGGGCCAGCGCATAATCCACGATGCGTCCGTGTTTATGCACATTGGACAACAGATGCAGAAAGGCCGCGGTTTCTTTGGAATAAAGCCGGCGGAAATCCTTTTTATCCAGGAACCCGCCTGCCGCCAACTCCGGCGGTAGTTCCTGTTCCGGCATAGCGCAGGCGCGCATCCGGAAAAATACAGCGATGTTATACAGGTCGGCCGCGTGCCGGAAATAATCCGCGATCAGCCCGGGTTTGACATTTCTTAACAGAATATCCAGCCGCAGCAGGCTCGCCGGCTCCAACAGCAGGACAATATTCCTGTCCGGCAGCAATTGCCGTATCAGGCGTTCCAGGTTCTCCCGCTCTCCGGCAAGGAATTTCTCCACCCCGGAACTTTCTTTGACCTGCAGGAGTTCATCGCCTTCCGGCATAGCCTCGGCAAACAGTTTAAGCGCGTCTTGCCGGCCGCCTTCCGCCGCCTGTTGGAACAATGTCCTGCCCAGCAGTCTTTTTTCCAAGGCTCTGATCTTGCCCACGCTATACCAGTAACTTGCTTTATTCATTTCTTTAAGGTTTGTCTCCGGCCCCGGGCACTCTTGTCAAAAAAGCGCCGATTTCTTCGGCTTTGGCCTTATCGCCGTTTTTCTCGAATATTTCCCCGGCCTTGGTTAACTTCCGCCGCGCCAGCGGAAAATCCCCGCTCAAATAAGCCGCCGTACCCAAAAGACTGATTATCTCCCCGTCTTCCGGGTTCAAAGACTCCGCTTTCTGCAAAGACTCTACGGCATTCTTATAATCGCCCAGAGAGAACTGGTTGACCCCCAGGTTAAAATAGATCTCCGGGTCCGAAGGGTTCAACTCCGCAGCTTTCTGCAGATAATCCACCGCCTGTTTGGCGTCCCCGGAAAAATAAGCTGAAACTCCCAGGTAATAATAAAGATTGGCATCCTGCGGGTTAAGTTTTATCGCTTCTTTAAAAACCTCCAGCGCCTCCGGGTATTTCTTCTCCGCCATATTCCTTGTCCCGCGAAAAACCAGCGCGGCGTAATCAGCCGGGACCCTGCCGGCGGCCGCGTCCTCCGCCATTTTCAATCCTTCCTGAAGATTATAATCTCCCGGGGCCAGCTTTAAGCCCTCCCGGAATTTATCGGCCGACTCGCTGAACTTCCCCTCGGCGGCAAGGTTCAATGCGGCAAGGAAAAGATTTTTACTGTCGCCCGCGGACTCCGGGATATCGTTATCAACCGGCGCGGGGGAGGCGTCTTCCGCCGCCGGCTCTTCTTCGCTGATGCTCTTGATATACTTCAATTGATAATAAAGCCGGGTGCCGTTAAAATCCACCTTTACATAGTCCTGCGTCTTCTCGATGATCCTGCATTCGATCTCCTTGCCGGATTTCAAAGTGATCCTGGCGGCGAACGCATCCGTCCGCAGCAATAAAAGAGAGGCGAATCCCGCCGCAATGAATAACTTCCTTACCGAAGGCATCCGTCTTTTCAAACGCGCTTTTACTTTATTTACCGATATCACTTTTTCAGTATCCTTTTTATGAAAAAAGGACCGCGGCGATCTCGCTCTCGCAGTCCTGCCGCAGTTTTTCCAGGTAAAATCCGCTTTCCTCCGGAACGCTTCTGGAACCGTCGGATAAAACCTGTTCTTTCATTAATCCTTTTTCTCTCAATACGGGCTCCAATTCCGCGAAAACGGAAGCGAGGACTTCCCGCTTGGCTTCCAGGAGACGTTTCTTCGCTTCCAGCCGGCCGTTGATCATTATCCGGTTTTTCTCCGCCGCCGCGGCGCGCTCCGCGTTTTGTATCGCGCCGCTGAATAAAACCGCGGCTTCCTCCGCAGACCTGCGCGCGGAATCGGCTTTTTTCTCCAGCGCTTCCGCGATTATCCGCTCGCGCTGCAGACGGGCTTGTTTCAATATATGCTCGACTATGGATTCTATGGCCATATGCTTATAGTTTTATACCGTTTAAAAGGAACAGTGTTATAACCAGGCCGAGGATAGCGTAGGTTTCGACCAGCGCGCCGTAAATAAGCGCCCGCATACTCGCCTGCGGCTGTTTGGCGGCGACTCCGATACCGGCCGCGCAAACCTTTCCTTGATAAATACCGGAAAACATTCCGGAGATAGCAATGGGAAGGCAGGCCGCCATGATCTGCAGCCCTTGCACGGAGGTCAAATGCGGAATATTGCCGGTTAAAAGATTAAGTTTAATGATACTTGCCCAAAAACCGGCCACAAAACCGTAAATACCCTGAGTCCCGGGCAATGCCACCAAAAGCAGCATATTACCGAATTTGTCCGGGTCCTCGGAAAGAACGCCGTTGGCGGCGTCTCCGGCAGTCCCCACGCCGATGCTCGAGCCTATACCGCAACAAAAAACCGCCAGCGCAGTTCCCAGTAAAGCGTAAAAAAGTCCCATTTCCATACCTACACCTCCGTTATTTGGTTGTACCCGGCGGGCAAAACGGACAATAAAACCGAAGGCCGCCGGGGATTACATCCGGCATTACCCCTGCCGGGAGGCATTATCTGCCGTCGTTATATACGTATATTTACCTTCCCGGCGGAACGCCTTAAACGGCCTGCCGCCGGCCTCAAAGAACTTCCCGAAGAACTCCAGGTATTGCAGCCTGCTGGTATGCACGTAAGCGCCGAGCAGACTGATCGCCATATTCAAAAGGTGCGCGGCGAACAGGACGCCGATAGCTACCCCCGCGCCCAGGATCCCGCCTATCCCGTTCACCGGTCCGGAAGGAAAAAGCATGGTATTAACCGCGGTGCCCAACAGACTGCCGGTAAGACCGAGCGCGAAAATACGGCTGAAAGACAGCGTATCGGAAAGGAAATTTCCGGTAATTATCGAATATAGGCCGAATACGGACCAGAATATTTTCAGACTGAAATCGGTATTGGAACGCCAGTTATAAAAAATGATCAAGGCGCCCGCCGCTGCTAACGAATACAAGGCGTATTTAGCCAGCCACTCCGGCGCAAGCCCGGTAAGAACGACGCACAGACTTAACATGCTGCATTGCACCAGTAGAGACGGAAGATCCAACGCGAAAGCGGCAAATTTATTATTCTTCAGGTCCCTGAAGAATTTGATCGCCACGCCGGTTCCAACCTGCACGAAACCGAAGACCAGCGTTGCCCCCAGGAAAAGCATAGAGTCCTTAACAGGATCGAAAAGCGCCAGTCTGCGCTGGAATGTTTTTAACCATAAAAGTGAATCCGGCAGACGGCTGATCAAGTCGCCGAAGAAACTACCGGTGACCAGCCCCGCGCCTACGGTGAATATCCCCATCCAGACCATCAGGCGCAGAAACAGTTTCTCCGCCGGGGGCGGTTTGCGGGCAAAAAGGAGCGCGGCAGCAGCCAGGATAAGCAGCCCGTAACCGGCGTCCGCGATACAAAATCCGAAGGAAAGCAGAAAGAACGGCGCCAGCATCCCGGAAGGGTCTATACCGCCGTAAACAGGCTTACCGTATAGATCGGTGACCACCTCGAAAGGCTGCAGCAAGGGTTTATTTTCCAAGGCGGAAGGGACATTCTCTCCCGAGAGAGGATCGGAAAGGAATACCGCCGATTCCGGGAATTTCCGGGAAAGCGCGTTCTTGAGCCCGGGAATGTCCTTCTGCCTGATCCAGGCGCAGAGATTAAATGTATATCTTTGTCTTTCCAGCGTATCCGCTATCGACGCCCGTTCCTTCAATCCCAACAGATGATCGTGAACAAGCATCAGGCGGAAGGCCTGCTCCGACATCCGGCAGAACTGCCTCCGTATATCAAATATCCTGTCGTCTATGATCAGCGCCTCGATATTGATCTCCAGCAAATGCTCCCGGACCGTTTTCGCGCCGTCACCGAGCAGCACAAAATTGAATTTATTGTTCTTCAACAACGCCTCTATCTTCTCGAAATCCCGGTTCAGATAAACTACCGCCAGATACCTGACGTCTTTGACGATATTGACCGTTTCGTGATAGAGCGGACATCCGGAATCCTCGCTCGCGGCCAAGAACGCCTCATAATCGCCGCTGCCTATGATCCCCAGAAAAATACCGCATTCACCGGAAGGATTACGCAGGTCCGCCAGCTGCGCGTCCAGATAGCGCCACGGCAGCAAAGAAGACCGTTCCTGCAAAAGGCGTTCTTTGCGGTGCTGTAATTCCTGATGCTGGCCGCGCAGTTTATTCAGTTCTTCAAGAAAAGACCGGGCATCGAAATCCGCCGCCTCTTTTTGCAGCTGCGCGGAGGAAACCAGCACTCTCTGTTTGATCATTTTCGAAAAGACACCGCCGGCCTGCGCGTAAGCCGACAAAAAGGAAATCGCGTCCTCCAGTTCCACAGGCTCCATCCCGAATTGTTCCCGCGCAGGGAACGGGGCCGGGCCGGCAACCGGAGGAACGATCATCTCCAACTCTCCGCTGTTCTGCAGTAAAGAGAGGATATCCATCCGGTCGCGTTCAAGCCCTATCAAATCTATCTTTTTTATTTGAGATATAGCCATATCGGCCTTTTAATGGTTATTCCGGAAAAATCGTGCCGCTGCCGGTCCGCGTTAATTTCCCGTTTTTTCTCTAAGTACCCGCAGGGCGTCCTGGAACCGCGCCTTAGCCTTCTCCCTCATCAAAGCGATATCGGTTTCCGCGGAACGAAGAAGCTTCTCGTTCTCTCTGCGGGATTCCTCCAGCATTCGTTCTTTTATCGAAACGATCTCACGGGACGAGCGCTCCCGCGCCGCAGACAATGTTCCTGCGCGTTCCTCTTCGGCGCTTTTCAGTATCGACGCCGCCTCTTTTTGGGCATCGGCGATCATCTCCGCCGCCCTGGCTTCCGCTTCTCTGATCTTCTGCAGCGCTACCCCTACCCCTGCCGATTCTTTGCTCTCTTTCACTTTTTCAGCTCCTTTAAAGCGGTCAACGGATCTTTCGCATCGAGGATCGGACGGCCGATGACCAGATAATCGCTTCCGGCGGTGACCGCCTCCGTCACTGTCGCGGTCCTTTTCTGGTCCTGCGCCGGGGCGCCGTCGGGCCTGATCCCGGGAGTGATTATCTTGAATTCTCCGCCGTAAGCCGACCTCAACTCCGCGGCCTCCCGGGCGGAACAAACTATGCCGTCCAGCCCGCAATTCAATCCTTCCTGCGCCATTTTTAAGACCTCTCCGGGGGCGGCTTCCCTGCTGGTCAGCACGGTGACCCCCAGAAGCAACGGGCGCGGCAGCCCTTTCTCCGCCGATTCCCGGCTGGCCGCCTGGACCGCGGCCTCCAGCATGGCCCTGCCGCCGCTTATATGCAAAGTAAGCATTTTTACTTCCATCCGCACCGCCTGCCGCACTGCCGCGGCCACGGTATTCGGAATATCGTAAAATTTAAGATCGAGGAATACCTCTGCGCCCTGTTTCCTCACCCATTTAACGATCGCCGGGCCGGACACGGAAAACAACTGCAGCCCTATTTTAAAAACGCGCACTTGCGGATAAAGTTTACTTACAAAATATCTGGCGCGCGCAACCGCGGGGACATCCAATGCCAATATTATTTCAGCGGGCATATTTCAATCCTTTCCTCAACGCATTTATATTCCCGATGCGGTGCAGACGCAGATATTCTTTGATGCCGCGGGCTATCCCGGCTGCCGCAGACGGCCGTAAAAAATTACCCGTTCCCACGCCGACGGCCGAAGCGCCGGCCATAATAAATTCCAGAGCGTCAGAGGTATCGCCGATACCGCCCATCCCGATTATCGGGATACGCACGCGTTTAGACGTCTCCCAAACCATCCGCACCGCCACCGGCCTTATCGCCGGTCCGCTCAAGCCTCCGACTACCGCCCCTATTTTCGGCCTGCGCGACTCGATATCTATGCTCATCCCGGAGATAGTATTGATCATGGACAGAGCGTCGCTTCCTGCCGCCTCCGCCGCTTCGGCGATGGTGCCGATATCCGTAACATTGGGAGAAAGTTTGGTGATGATCGTTTTCTTCGTGGCCGCGCGCACCGCTTTTACCAGCCGGTACGTGGCCCGGGCGTCCTGCGCGATAAGATGCGCGCCTTTACTCTCCGTTTTGTGCCTTAGATTAGGGCAGGAGATATTCAATTCTATGGCGGCCGCGTCACGGCAGCGGTCCAGCCTCCCGGCAAGTTCAACAAATTCTCTGTTGCCGGATTCAGAGGCGATACTGACGATCACCGGCACTTTATAACCGGCGATATACGGAAGTTTGTCCCGCAAAAAAACGTCTATCCCGGGATTCTCCAGCCCGACTGAATTCAGCATACCGGCCGGGGTTTCACACGTGCGGGGGGGAGGATTGCCCCGTCTCGGTCTAAGAGTGATCGTTTTCGTGGTCACCGCCCCCAGTTCGCGCAAATCGAGAAAACCGGAGAATTCGGAGGCATAGCCGAACGTTCCCGAAGCTACGGTCACGGGATTCCGTAAAAGCATCCTGCCTATCCTGACTTCGGTATTGACCGCCGACGGCATAGTTACATTTTCCCCCAATCAGGTTCCTGTAACCCGAAAACAGGACCGTCATTACAAACTCTTTTATATTCTTCCCTGCCCCCTTCGTCCCTGACGGGGATCACGCACCCCATGCAGGCGCCGATACCGCAGGCCATATGCGCTTCCAGCGAACAATATCCCGGCACCCCGTATTTTTCCGCCACAAAAGCTACCGCTTGCAGCATCGGCCTGGGACCGCAGGCGTAGATCAACGGGATTGCCGATACATTGCCGGGCTTATCCAGGAACGATTCCAAAAGCCCGGAAACATACCCCTGCTTTCCGCAGCTGCCGTCGTCGGTGGAGACCAGGACCGAACATCCGGCGGCGGAGAATTCTTTTACGCGGCAGAGATGTTCTTTTCCGCAGGCGCCGATCAAAACGTGTATGCGGCGTTTTTTATTCTCCGCGGACAGCCTGGCGGCAAGAAAGAACAACGGCGCCGCGCCCATGCCGCCCGCGACAAGGATAACCTCCCGGTTGCGCTCCGGCAAAGGGAATCCGTTGCCGAGAGGACCGACGACTTCCAGGTGATCTTTCGGCCGGCAAAGCGAAAGCAGTCCGCTCCCCGGGCCTTTTACTTCATATAAAATACCGATACGCCCGTCTCCGGAACAACTATGAATGCTGAACGGCCTGCACAGCAGCGGATATAATCCCGGGGCCGTCTTGACCATCAAAAATTGGCCGGGGACCGCCGCGCCTGCGATATCGCGGTCCTTGAAAGAAAGCAAAAAATGATTTTCCTTAAGGCGGCGGTTACTCAAAATTTTTACGCGCTTTTCAAACGCCTTCATAAATTCATTCCGTACTTATTTGCGCAGGAATACTTTTCCGTTGACTCTGCGCATTCATCCCCAGGCTTAAGACTGGGGTTTTCTGCGTAGGAGAATAAAACTTCATTTCTGGCACGCGGGACAGAAATATGTCCCTCTTCCGCCTAAAGCGATCCTTTTTATTTTTCCGCCGCAGCCGCCGCAGGCAAGCCCTTCCCGTCCGTACACCTTGTGAAACTTCACGTAATCGCCCCGTTCTCCGGAAGGCCGCACATATTGATCCATAGAAGAACCTTTGTGTTTTATGGCTTCCTTCAGCGTTGCCGTGATCGCCTTCAGCAGTTTAGCGGATTCTTCCGGAGACAACGAACCCGCCTGCCTGGCGGGATGTATGCCGGCACGGAATAATGCCTCGGCGGCGTACAGATTCCCGATACCGGCGACAAAAGTCTGGTCCAGCAGCAACGGTTTTATTTTTATCTTGCGGCCGGAAAGCATCTCGTGAAACCGGGCGGGGGTGATATCAAAAGGCTCCGGACCGAGAGACTTGACGAAAGCGATATTCCGCCAATCGCCGGAGAGCCCGATCTCGGCAAAAAGACGCCTGTCGTTAAAATCCAGATACTCTCCGCCTGAAAGCAGGAACCTGATCCGGCTGGCGCTGCCGTTGCCGGGATAAACAAGCTGGCCGGTCATCTTTAAATGAACGGTGATCGCCTTTCCGCCGGACAATTCCAGGATCAACATCTTGCCGGCCCTTTTCACGTCCGTTATGGACGAGCCCGGCACCTGCGCCGAAAAAGACTCGCGGGATATGCCGCGCAGCAGACGCGGCGCGTTTACAAATACCTTCTCTATCGTCTTGCCGAGTATCCGTTCCCGTAATTCCCTGCGCACAGTTTCCACTTCCGGCAGTTCCGGCATAAACTTTACCCTTTCGCCACGTTTTTCTGATATTCCTGCAGAGACTTCACAGAGAGACCTTTTTTCAATAAAATGCTTATGCCGTTCACCGTCGCCTGCGCACCGGAGATCGTAGTGGTATAAGGGATATTATAAAGAATGACGTGCGACCTGATCTTCACCTCGTCCTGCCGGGGGGTCCTGCCGGAAGGAGTATTAATGACCATTTGTATCTTGCCGTCTTTCATCAGATCAAGGACATTCGGCCTGCCTTCCGCGATCTTCGACAGCGTCGTGACCGGTATACCGTTTTTCTCCAAAGCCCCGGACGTGCCCTGCGTGGCGAAGATATTGAAGCCGAGTTCGTGCAGCTGTTTTGCGATCATCACCACCGCGCGTTTATCCTTATCCCTGACGGATATAAAAACATTCCCCTTCAGGGGGATCTTCTGCCCTGCGGCGATCTGGCTTTTAATGTACGCGCTGCCGAAATCTCCGTCAACCCCCATGACCTCGCCCGTGGATTTCATTTCCGGGCCGAGTATTATATCCACTCCGGGGAAACGATTAAAAGGAAAAACCGATTCTTTGACAGCGACGTGGCCGGGGATGATCTCTTTATTGAAACCCAGATCTTTGAGCGTCCTGCCCAGCATGATCTTGGTGGCCAGGTTGGCGAGCGGCACTCCGATGACCTTGGAAACAAAGGGCACCGTGCGCGACGCGCGGGGATTTACCTCCAGGACATAAACCTTATCGTCTTTTACGGCGAACTGCACGTTCATCAATCCCTTCACGTTCAACTCCCGCCCCATCTTACAGGTGGCGTTGCGGATCCTGGAAAGGATATCTTCCGATAAGGTGTACGGAGGCAGGGCCATGGCCGAGTCGCCGGAATGGATGCCGGCCTCCTCGATATGTTCCATGATCCCGCCGATGACAAAATCGTTTCCGTCGCCGATCATATCCACATCGACTTCGATCGCGTCCTCCAGGAATTTATCTATCAATACCGGATGCTCGCCGGAAACCTTGGCCGCGGCCACGATGAATCTTTCCAGGTTGCTTTCGTCATAGACTATCTCCATGGCCCTGCCTCCCAGGACATAAGAAGGCCGGATCAACACCGGATATCCTATACGCGCGGCCACTTCCTTGGCTTCTTTAAAATCGAAGGCGGTGCCGCTTTCCGGCTGCAGCAACCCCAGTTTCTCCAGCATCTGCTTGAACAATTTACGGTCTTCGGCCACGTCTATATACTCGGCGCTGGTGCCCAGGATATTCACGCCCGCCCTGCGCAAAGGAATGGCCAGATTCAAGGGGGTCTGCCCGCCGAACTGGACGATCACGCCCACAGGCTTTTCTTTTTCGATGATATTCAGGACATCCTCGACCGTTATCGGTTCGAAATACAGTCTGTCCGAAGTATCGTAATCGGTAGATACCGTTTCCGGGTTACAATTGACCATCACGCTTTCTATGCCTTCTTCTTTCAATGCGTAGGCGGCATGACAACAGCAATAATCGAATTCTATTCCCTGGCCTATCCGGTTCGGGCCTCCGCCGAGGATCACGACCTTGTCTTTCTTTACGGGAAGATGGCCTTTCCCGCCGCTATCGGCTTTAGTTAACCCGCCTTTTCTATTATTCCGCACGACAACCTCCTGTGTATTCAGCAAAAGACTGTGAACTTCTCAAAAAACCGCCGCTATCGGATATCCGGTCAACAATCCAAATCCAACGGAAACGGTAAGGAAGCGGCTTGTTAAAGAATGCTTTCCCGGATCGGGATCAACGGCGCTGTTCGCAGGAAGCCGGTTTCTCGAATACTTCCCTGACCTTGTCCACGGCTTCCTCGATGGTTTCAGCCTTTATTACGCCCGGGATATCCCAGGAATTAAGACTGATCACCGGGATATCGAACTGCAGGCAATAGGCTATTTCAGAGAGAGTTCCCGACCTGCCGGGAAGCGCGACTACGACATCGGCGCTCTTTACCACCAGCAGGTTCCTGGCCAATCCCAGCCCGGTTGGAATAACGATGTCCACAAAATGATTGGCGTCTTCTTTGTTGTATCCGGGAATGATACCGACGGTCAGTTTGCCTTCCTTATGAAAACCGCGGCAGGCCGCTTCCATTACCCCGCCCAGTCCTCCGCAAACCAGAGTATCCGCTGTTTCCGCAAGGGCGGCGCCCAGATTTTCCGCCAATTCATTGGTTTCACCGGAACAAAAATGCCCGCCGATAACCCCCACTATTTTCTTACGCATCTGCTTGTCCCTTATCTTCCTGGTCCTGCGCTTCGATTTAAAAAATACTCCTGCTTCTTTTGACGCGCCTTCGGCGCTTCTGCTGAATGAATGATTTCGGCATCCAAGGACCGGCTAAAGAACAGTGCGCCTGGCGGGAATGCGTCCCTATCGTTCGGCTGTTCCCAGCCTCTCTCTCCACAGGGGCTCCGCCCCTATGGCGCCTCGCCGCTTCGCGGCGGGCTGTTAACCCCGAGAACGTGGGGACGGTCTCCCCACTCCCCTTCAGGTTCTCTTGCTACGGCATACCATTGCCGGCCGTTTACGCGATCTCCGGCATTTATATTTAGTGCGCCTGGCGGGAATCGAACCTGCACACCCAGCTCCGGAGGCTGGTGCCCTATCCTTTGGGCCACAGGCGCAAAATGCATACCGATATCTTCAATATCTTTAAAATGTCAGAACAAACTAAGCTGGCGGTCGGCTTCTTTTTTCCTGTCGTCTTCGTCAAACAGCGATATTTTACCGTATTCTCCGTCAAACCCGGCCTGTATCCTGACCTTCCCTTCCCGCATCCTGATCAGTCCTTCCGCGATCCTCGGAGGTATTTCCCTGAGAATATCCTGTTGCGGAGCTTTCAGCAGGACTTCGAATTCATTGCCGAATTTTGAAATAATGCTGCGGTAATCTTTGGCTACCGCTCCGGCGGAAGAGGAAAGTCCCCTGGCGTCGGCGATGATCTCTTCCAGCGGGATGAGATTACGGAAAGGGATCGAATTCCCGGGTTTGAATCCCGGTGCCCGGTCGGCCAATACTTCCACCCGGTTCATTACCCCTACGGTCACCGGTTTGGAACACTTGGGGCATTTCCCTCCGTTGGCTCTGGTCTCTTCCGGGGAAAGACGCACCCCGCAGAGACGATGCCCGTCAAAATGATATTTTCCTTCTTCCGGAAAAAACTCCGTTGTATAAAGGAACTTCTCCGGGTTCTTTGTCCTTAAAGCGTCCCTGATCCCGTTATAAGACAGTTCGCAGCAGAACACGTTGGCTTCCCTGCCGATTTTTGACGGGCTGTGGGAATCGGAATTACTTATCAGGCTGAACCGGTCCAGCGCCGACAATCTCCAGTTCATCGCCGGATCGCTCGACAGTCCGGTCTCCAAAGCGAAAATCTTCTCCGCGTATTTCTCGAAGCAATCCTCTATGCGGTCAAAACCGGACATTGAGCCGAACAGGCTGAACCACGGGGTCCAGATATGCCCCGGCACCAGCATACACCGTTCATCTATGTCGAAAATTATCCGCGCCAGTTCCGCCGCGTCCAGACCGAGGATCGGCCTTCCGTCTGAAGCCAGGTTGCCGATCCGCGCCAGCGCGGAATTGATCTTTTCGGTCACGGCGAAGGACGGGCTGAAAAGCAAATTGTGTATGCGGTAGGTCTTGCCGTTCTTGGAATAAATGCTGCTGACTTCGGCGGTCAGCATAAAATGGATCTCTTTCCCTCCCGAAGCGGCCCCTTTGTAAACAAGCAGCCCGTTTCCGGTCTCTTCCAGGTTCCCCCGCAATTCTTCCATCCAGAGATGGTGGGTAAAATCTCCCGTCCCCATCAGGTTGATCCCTTTAAGCGCGGCCCATTCGGCGATATGCGCGACATCCATATCTTTAGAAGTGGCGCGGCTGTATTTGGAATGAATATGGAAATCCGCTATGAATTCTCTATTCTGCGGCATAAACTACCTTTCCGGAACAAATCGTATAACGCACGCGCCCCTTGAGCTTCTTCCCCAAAAAAGAGGAATTCCTGGATTTTGAAACGAAATCCTGCGCATTTACCGTCCATTCCTCCTGCGGGGAAAAGATCACGGCATCGGCATCCGCGCCCCCGGAAAGGGTCCCTTTCTTTATTCCCAGAATGGATGCGGGATTCAAAGACATTTTTCCCGCCAGCCCCTGCCAATCCAGCACGCCTCCGTGAATTAATTCCGTTACGGCAACGGATAGTTCCGTCTCCAGCCCGGTGACTCCGAACTCGGCGAGATGGAATTCCACTTCTTTTTCGTTTTCCGTGTGGGGGGCGTGGTCGGAAGCGACGACATCTATTATGCCTTCCCGCAACCCTCTTTTCACCGCCTCCAGATCTTCCCGGCGGCGCAAAGGAGGGTTCATTTTCATATTAGTATCATATCCCAGAACCGCTTCTTCCGTCAATGAAAAATAGTGCGGCGCGGTCTCCGCGGTCACCTTGATCCCTTTTTTCTTGGCCCTGGCGATGATCTCCACCGATTCGGCGCAGCTGACGTGCGCGATGTGCACGCGCGCCCTCGCCTTTGCCGCCAGAGAAATGTCTCTTTCCACCCTGCGGTATTCGGATTCCGCGGAGATCCCCTTTAACCCCATCCTGGTGGAGACGGGGCCGAGGTTGACCGCCCCGCCGGCGGAAAGTTTACGGTCCTCGCAATGACAGATCACAAGGAATCCTTTATCCCTGGACTTTACCAGCGCCTTAAACAGGAGATCCCCGGAATCCACGGAACATCCGTCGTCGGAAAAAGCCGCGGCCCCGCTCTTTTTCAACAGCTCGAACGCCACCAGTTCCTTCCCCTGCCTCCCCCTGGTTATCGCTGAAGAAATAAAAACATTCACTCTGGCGCCGGAATGTATGATCTTTTTCAGCAGTTCCACGTTCTCCACGCTGTCTATGGCCGGTTCGGTATTCGGCATTGCCAAAACGCTGGTCACCCCTCCCCTGGCCGCTGCCGCCGTCCCGCTGGAGACGCTTTCTTTATCTTCGCGTCCGGGTTCCCGCAAATGCACGTGCATATCCACCAGACCCGGCATAACAATGCACCCCGAGGCGTCGATGACTTTAGACGCTTTCTCGTTAATGCCGGCGCTAACGCCGGAGATCCGGTCCCCGCAGCACAAAATATCTTTTATGCCGTCCGTGCGGGAAACGGGGTCGATCACCCTTCCGTTTTTAATCAGCAGAGAATCTTTTATCATTTGCCTGGGAGACCAGGAACAATACCGCCATGCGCACGGCGATACCGTTGGTCACCTGTTCAAGGATCACCGAATTCGGCCCGTCAGCGACGTCGCTGGCGATCTCTATGCCGCGGTTCAGCGGTCCGGGATGCATTACGATGATATTCCCGCCCGCCTTTTTTATTCTTTCGCGGGTAATCCCGAATTTCCGGAAATAATCCATTTCTCTGGGAAACGCCTCCCTGGCGTCCCTTTCAAACTGCATTCTTAAGACGTTAACGGCGTCCGCCCCGGACAAAGCCTCGTCGATGTCGTAACCGACGTCCACGCCCATCTGCTCGATCCCCGGAGGAATAAGCATCCTGGGCGCGCATACCGTTACCTTCGCGCCCAGACGGGTCAGCCCCCAGATATTGGAGCGGGCCACGCGCGAATGCGCGATATCCCCGACGATGCAGACCCGCAGTCCTTCTATCCGGCCGAGTTTCTCTTTAAGCGTGAACATATCCAGCAATGCCTGGGTGGGATGCTCGTGCCAGCCGTCTCCGGCGTTGACCACGCTGATATCCAGCTTGCGGGCCAGCATCACCGCGGCCCCGGAAAAACTATGTCTGATGACGACGATATCCGCCTTCAGCGCCTGAATGTTCGTTCCCGTATCTATCAGCGTCTCGCCTTTGCGCACGCTGGATGTTTCGGCGGCGATATTGATCACGTCCGCGGAGAGCCTTTTGGCGGCGATCTCGAAAGAAACCCTGGTGCGCGTGGATGGTTCGTAAAAAAGGTTGACGACCGTCTTTCCTCGCAGCGCCGGGACCTTCTTTATCTCGCGGGAGGAGACTTCCTTGAAAGACTCCGCCGTATCCAATATCAATTCTATTTCTTCCCTGTTCAGTTCTTCCAGCCCCAATAGATCTTTGCGCACCCAGCTCATCCGCTTATCCGCTCCGCTCGTTCAATACCACTTCGTCTTTGCCGTCGCTTTCCGCAAGCCTGACCTCGACCGTTTCCCCCTGGGATGTGGGAACGTTCTTCCCCACATAATCGGCGCGTATGGGGACCTCCCGGTGCCCCCGGTCCACCAGCACCGCCAGCTGTATGGTGCGCGGCCTGCCCAAGTCCACCAGCGCGTCCAGAGCGCAGCGCACCGTCCTGCCGGTGTATAATACGTCGTCCACCAGGACCACGTTCCTGCCGGTGATATCGAACCCTATTTCCGTCTTATGCACCACCGGTTGTTGGGCGATGGAAGTGAGATCATCCCTGTAGAGGGTGATATCCAGCACTCCGAGTTCGACGGAGGAACCTTCTATTGCGTTAATGCAATCCGCGATCCTCTTGGCAAGGTGCGCCCCGCGCGTCCTGATCCCCACGACACAGACCCCTTCGACACCTTTGTTCTTTTCCAATATCTCGTGCGAGATGCGGATAACGCAGCGTTGGACCGCCTCTTGATCGAGTATTCTGGCTTTTTCTTTCATATATGCTCCGGGTCCGGCCGGCAATAAAGTTTCCCGAGCAGGAAAAAAAATCCGTCTTCCCCCTTACAGGGAAAGACGGATCAGCGAATTCTTAGGTTTAATATTCATTGTAAGACATCCTTGCCGGTTTCTCAAGAACCGGTTTAAAGGTTTAATAAAGTTTACCCCGCAAAAGCCGGTTTGTCAAGATAAAAGGCCGGCTGGTCAACTCTGATCGGCCGCGGCTATGCTTATGCGGGTTATCCCGGCGCCGGTCAGGATATCGAGAACGGAAACCACTCCGCGGAAAGGGACGCGCTTGTCCGCGCGCAGGATCACGGAAGGATTATTCTCCTGGCGGCTGCGCAGGCCCACCTTCTCTTTCAACTCCGCGGAACTGACCAGATCGCCGTCCAGATAAACCGGGCCTTCGGCGGTAATGGTGATCTCCATCTGCTTAAGTTCTTCCGGTCCGGAAGAATTCTGCGCCTGGGGAAGCTTTACATCCAGTCTCTTGGTGTGCGTGGGATTAAACGTATACAATAAACTGAAGGAGATGAAAAAAAAGATGAACATATTCATGACGATATCGGTCATGGCCACGGATTCAAGATTGGCAAGATGGCTTCTTTTGCCGGCGATCTTCATTTTTTCTGCTCCGTTTTAGCCGCGCCGGGGATTTCGGAAAGGACTTCGATCAACTGCAGGGCGTGGTTTGTCAGATCGTTGGAAATCTGCTTTATCCTGCCGATAAAATAATTGTAGAACAGCGCGGCCGGGATGGCGACCATAAGACCGGCGGCGGTGGTGATCATCGCCTGATACATCCCTCCCGCCAAAGCGTTCACCGTCACGTTCGCCCCCGCCTTTTCCCAGGACATGAACGCACTGATCAATCCGGTGATCGTCCCTAAAAATCCCAGCAGCGGCTCGATGGAAATGAGTGACGCCAGCAGACCGAGAAAACGTTCCAGCCTGGAGATCTGGTTATTGCCCGCCTGTTCGAGTATTTTTTCCAGTCTGTCCGCCGGAAGCAGCCGCCTTTCGATCCCCACTTTGAACACCGCTGAAAGAGGGTTTTTTTCGTTCCTGGAGCAGAGATCTACGGCGGCCTGTATTTCGCCGTTCTTCAGCATTTTATAAACCTGCTGCACAAAAGAATATCCGTCCACGCTTCCCACTCTGCGGAAAGCCCAAAGCCTTTCCAGGATAATGGCCAGGCCGGCCACCGAACCAGCCAATATCGGGATCATCACCGGTCCGCCTTTAACTATCAGATCAAACATTACCAGCTCCTTTCAAAAAACCGGTTCAACGGTTCTAAAATATCAGCACGAATTCCCCCCGCGGTCTGCCCGCGGAAGCGGAGAATGCCGCCGCGATCTCGGCGGCGCTGCCGTGTTTCACTTCCTCGAACTTCTTGGTAAGTTCCCTGGCGCAGCAGATCCTGCGTTCCCCGAAAACTTCCGCGATGTCTTTCAGGGATTCGAGGATCCTGTGGCACGATTCGTAACAGACCACGGTTAGATCTAATGCTTTTAATTCCGCCAGCCTTTTTTTTCTCGCCTGACTGCGGTTGGGCAGGAACCCCTCGAATAAAAACCTGTGCGCCGGTTTACCGGATGCCACCAGCGCCGTGGCCAAAGCCGTGGGACCGGGAATTACCGACAGGGGAATATTATTTTCTATCGCAAGATTAATGATGTTATACCCGGGGTCGAGGATGCCGGGCATACCGGCGTCCGAGATAAGGGCTACGGAAAGCCCGGCGCGCAATTTTTCCAGGAGGAATTCCGCTTTTGTGATACGGTTATGCTGAAAAAAGCTGGTCACCGGGACGTGAATGCCGTATTCGCAAAGTAAAATACGCGCGTGCCGGGTATCTTCGCAGGCGATCAGATCGACGCTCTTCAATATCTCTACCGCCCTGAAAGAAATGTCTTTTAGATTCCCGATGGGTGTTCCTACGATATAAAGCATTTTACAGCGGGTCCCTTTATTCCACGGTCACCGACTTCGCCAGGTTGCGCGGCTGGTCCACATCGCAGCCTCTTTTGACGGCAATATGGTAAGCGAGCAGTTGTAACGGCAGGGCCGCGATAATGGGTGAAAAGAATTCGTCGGTTTTCGGTATATACACCACTTCGGGAGTAAGTTCCTTTATCTTATCGTCTCCCTCGCTGGCAATGACGATTATCCGTCCGCGGCGGCTGCGTATTTCCTGGATATTGGAGATCATCTTTTCATAAACCGCCGATTCCGGGGTTATGCAGACCACCGCCCTGTATTCGTCGATCAAGGCGATCGGCCCGTGTTTCATCTCCCCCGCCGCGTACCCTTCCGCCGGAATATACGAGATCTCTTTTAATTTAAGCGCGCCTTCCATCGCAAGCGGATAATTGATATTCCTGCCCAGAAAAAGGAAGGAGCCGAAATGAGAATGCCGTCCCGCCAGCTTTTTGATCCCGTCCTGCATCGAGAGCACGCGCTCCTGCAGGGCGGGGCATTTGCCGAATTCTCCCAGCAGGGAGTTAATGCGCGCCTGCGGCAGAGTGTTCTTCAAAGACGCCAGGAACATAGCCAGAAGATATAAAATACTTACCTGCGCCGTGTACGCTTTTGTGGAAGCGACCCCTATTTCCGGCCCGGCGTGGGTATAGATCACGCCGTCCGATTCCCTGACCAATGTCGACCCCAGCACGTTGCAAACCGCCAGCACCAGCGCTCCTTTGGACCTGGCCTCCCTGGCGGCCGCGAGAGTATCCGCGGTTTCCCCGGACTGGCTTATCGCGATGGCCAGCGTATTCGGCCTGATAACCGGGTCCCTGTAACGGAATTCGCTGGAGACGTCGGCGTTCACGCTGAGACGGCAGAGTTTTTCCATCGCGTATTTACCGGATAACCCGGCGTGATAAGCCGTCCCGCAGGCGATGATCTCCACGTTCTCCACCGCGGCTAATTTCTCTCTGGGGATCTTCAATTCTTCGAAATGTATCTTCCCTCTTCCGGAAACTCTCTGCCCCAGCATAGTCCCCAGCACTTTGGGCTGCTCGTTTATCTCCTTAAGCATAAAGTGCGGCCAGCCCTGTTTTTGCGCCGAAGAAATGTCCCAGGATATGCGCACGGGCGCTCTTTTGACCGCGCTGCCGGACAGCAGATTGACGACCTTTATGCCCCGGGGATCGCATACCGCCATCTCGTTATCTTCAAGAAAAAGCACGTCCTGTGTATAATCAAGCAGCGCCGAAATGTCCGAAGCAAGCAGACTGCCGATACTGCTTGTCGCCGCGACCAGCGGACTGCCGAGCCTGGCGCCGACGATCTTTCCGGGGTCTTTTTCGGCGACAACGGCTACCGCGAACGATCCTTTTAGACGCAATAAAGCTTTCCTCACCGCTTCCTCCAACGGAAGGCTGCGGTAGGCGTCTTCTATCAAATGCACGATCACTTCCGTGTCCGTCTGGCTGACAAATTTATGCCCGGCGGCGCGCAATTCTTCTTTTAAAACGGAAAAGTTTTCGATAATGCCGTTATGGACAAGGGCTACCCTGCCGCCGCAATCCAAGTGAGGATGAGCGTTGATCTTGTTCGGTTCTCCGTGCGTGGCCCAGCGGTTATGCGCGATACCGCAGGTCCCCGATAACGGTTTTGCTTCCAGGATCTTCGCCAGTTCTTTTACCTTACCCGGCATCTTGCGCACGAAAAGCCTGCCTTTTGTTCCGGACTGCACGCAAACTCCGCAGGAATCATATCCGCGGTATTCCAGCCTGCTTAAGCCGGCAAGGAGGATTTTTTGCGACTGTTTAGTTCCGGTATAACCTACGATTCCGCACATGACTTTTCCTTATATTATATTGCCGAAAAATACAGAAAGGTTACGCCGTTTCCGGCATCCTTCTGGATCGCAACACCCGAAAACAACGTAACCTTTCTGTATAAAAAGAAACTTGCGCTTGAACAATAAAACAATCGATCATTAGATCGCAATTGAGCTTCTCTTCTATCTAATATCTATTTTCTATTGCTCAATTGCTCTCTAAATTCCCGCATTGCGGTAATTTAACGTCCCCAACCGGATTTGAACCGGTGTCGAGAGCTTGAAAAGCTCTTGTCCTGGACCAGACTAGACGATGGGGACTGAATCTATCAATAAGCGCCGAAGGTTTCAGAAATTCGTGTAACAATACACCGGACGATCGAGAAAAGAATTTATTACTCTTCCGCTTCTTCCGCCACCACGTGAGCGATACAGGAAACGATATCCTTATCCTGCAGTTTGATAAGCCTGACTCCTTGTGCGGAACGGCCGGTGGTGCGGATGTCTTTAACGGCGCAACGAAGGAACATCCCGTTTTGCGTGATCACCATCAGCCCGTCCTTGTCGCTTACGGTCTTCAACGCCACAGCGGGGCCGTTTTTGGCGGTCACATTGATATTAATAATACCTTTTCCGCCCCTTCTGGTCAAGCGATAATCTTTTACCGGGGTCCTTTTGGCAAAACCGAGTTCCGTGACCGTCAAAACAGTGCCGTCTTCGGCTTCCTGCACCATTGCCATAACCTCGTCGCCCTTGGCAAGGGTAATGCCCTTTACACCTTTTGCCCCGCGCCCCATCTCGCGCACGTCTTTTTCGTTAAAATGGATCGCTTTCCCCTGGCGGGTGCCTATCAACAACTCCTGTTTTCCGTCGGTCAACTCGACTCCGATCAATTCATCCTTCGGCTCTATGGTAATGCCGATGATCCCGCCTTTGCGCGGATTACCGTAAGCATCCAGGCGGGTCTTTTTGACCAATCCCAGCTTGGTCGCCATTACCAGGTATTTGTCTGCGGAAAACTCCCGCACCGGGATAGTGGAACTGATCTTCTCGCCCTGCCCGACATCAATAAGGTTGACGATGGCCTTCCCCTTGGAAGCCTTGCCGGCCTGCGGTATCTCGTAAACCTTCAGCCAGTGCACCTGTCCTTTATCGGTAAAAACCAGCAGATAATCCTTCGTAGAGGCGACAAAAAGGTGCTCGCTGAAATCTTCCTCCTTCAGATCGGCCCCCGAGGCCCCCGTGCCTCCTCTTTTCTGCTTGCGGTAGGCGCTCACCGGCAGACGCTTGATATAGCCGCCGTGGCTGATGGTCACGACCACGTCTTCATCCGCGATCAAGTCCTCTATTTCTATATCCTGGACCTCGCCCACGATCTCCGTGCGCCGGGGATCACCGTATTTCTTTTTAAGCTCGCCGAGTTCGGTCTTTATGATGTGCTCTATTTTTTTCTCCGAAGCGAGGATAGCCCTGCATTCTTCTATTTTTTTCAGCAGTTCCATATATTCCGCTTCGATCTTGTCCTGCTCCAGCGCCGTCAATCTCTGCAGCTGCATCTCCAGTATCGCCTGCGACTGTATCTCGGAAAGCCCGAATTCTTTCATCAGGTTTTCCTTGGCGACAGGGACGCTTTTGGAGGTTTTTATAACCTTAATGATGCGGTCGATGAATTTCAGCGCTATTTTCAGTCCTTCAAGTATGTGCGCCCGTTTCAGCGCGCGGTCCAGTTCGAACTGCGTGCGTTTGCGGATTATGTTTTTGCGGTGCAGAATATAGCAGTCGAGCACCTGGCGCAGCGTCAGCACTCTCGGCCGGTTGTCCACGAGCGCCAGCATGATCACCCCGAAAGTGGTCTCCATCTGCGTGTGCTTGAAAAGCTGGTTCAGCACGATCTGCGGCTCCGCGTCCCGTTTCAATTCCACTACCACGCGCAAACCGTCTTTATCGGATTCGTCGCGGATATCGGAAATGCCCTCGATCCTTTTATCCTCCACCAGCCCCGCCATATTTTCGATAAGCCCGGATTTTTGTACCTGATACGGGATCTCCGTGATCACGATAAGGTCCTTGCCGTTCTTCTGGCGCTCGATTGCCGCGCGCGCGCGCACCGTCAGTTTGCCCCTGCCCCCGGCATACGCCTCTTTTATTCCCTGCCTGCCGCAGATGACCCCTCCGGTGGGAAAATCCGGCCCCTGGATGAATTTCATCAGATCTTTTACTTCTGCTTCCGGATGATCGAGAAGATGAACGACGGCGTCCGCCACTTCATCAAGATTATGCGGGGGGATATTGGTGGCCATGCCCACGGCGATACCGCTTGAGCCGTTCACCAGCAGGTTCGGCAGGGCGGCCGGCAATAAAAGCGGTTCTTTCAAAGAAGAATCGAAGTTCGGGCCGAAGTCCACGGTCTCTTTGTCTATATCGTTGAGCATCTCGTCCGACACCGCTGCCAGCCTGGCTTCCGTATAACGCATGGCCGCAGCCGAATCCCCGTCCACCGAACCGAAGTTACCCTGTCCGTCGACAAGCGGATAACGCAAAGAAAAATCCTGCGCCATTCGCACCATCGAATCGTACACGGCGGCGTCGCCGTGCGGATGGTATTTACCGAGGACCTCGCCGACCACGCGCGCGCATTTTTTATAAGGCTTGCTGTGCTCGAGGTTCAATTCCCGCATCGCGTAAAGAATGCGCCGGTGCACGGGTTTAAGCCCGTCGCGCACGTCGGGAAGCGCGCGCCCGACGATAACGCTCATGGCATAATTCAAATAGGCATCTTTTACTTCTTCCTCAATATATACCGGGACTATTTTCTCATTTCTTGCGTACATACCCTGCTTTTCCTTTCCTTATCTCCTAAAACGGCAGAAAAACAGCAATTAGTATACATCGCTCTGCCTTAAACATCCAGATTTTTCACTTGGTGCGCGTAATCTTCGATGAACTGCCGGCGGGGATCAACCTGATCTCCCATAAGCACCGTGAAGATCTTGTCGGTTTCCACCGCGTCCTCGAGCGTGACCTTCAGCATCGTGCGCTTTTCCGGGTCCATGGTCGTGTCCCAAAGCTGCTGCGGGTTCATTTCCCCGAGACCTTTATACCTTTGGATATGCATCCCTTTGGTCGCCTGCGCCGTGATATGGCCCAGAAGCGACTTCAAAGAAAAGAAATCATAATGCTGCGCGTCGCTGGTGATCCGGAACAACGGCTTTTCTTTAACTGCGGCGTCCGCCGGGCCGGCTTTTTCTTCCTCGCGGCTGTAAGTGCTTATATCCAGACCGAGCTTGTCCAGCCTGGAAGCGATCTGTTCGATATCCTGCGCCTCAAAAATCTCCAGGATATCATTTTCCATATCTTTTTCCTGCCCTTCCCCGGCCCCGGTCAATTTGGCCAGTTCGTCGTCGGAATACAGAAAATGCTCCTTCCCCTCGGAGATCACCCTGTATACAGGCAGCTTGCCGGTTTTTTTGTTCAGGCAGCCCAGATAGCGGCGGAAATCCACGTTTTTCTTGGCCATATTCTTATCGAACCTGCCCAGTTCCACCAGACAGGCAAGGATTTCTTTAAATTGGTTGTCGGTAAAAACCTGTTTATCTTTCAGCCTCATGAACTGGCTGCCTTCGCGGCCCAGCTCCTGCATAAGTTCGTTCATCTGTTGTTCCGTTTGGATATACTCTTCGCGCTGCCCGCGTTTTATTTTATACAAAGGCGGCTGGGCGATATAAATATATCCGTTTTCCAGCAGTTTCGGTATCTGCCGGTAAAATAAAGTCAACAGCAAAGTGCGGATATGGGAGCCGTCCACGTCCGCGTCCGCCATAAGCACTATCTTATGATAACGCAGTTTTTCCACATTGAATTCCTCGCCCACCCCTGTTCCCAGCGCGGTAATGATGGTGCGGATCTCGTCGTTGGAAAGTATCTTGTCCAGGCGCGCCTTCTCCACATTCAGGATCTTTCCCTTGATAGGCAGTATGGCCTGGAAACGCCGGTCCCTGCCCTGCTTGGCCGAACCGCCGGCGGAATCGCCTTCGACGATATACAACTCGCATAAAGCCGGATCCCGTTCGGAACAATCCGCCAGTTTGCCCGGCAGACCCGCCGACTCAAGAGCGCCTTTTCGGCGCGTCAATTCCCTGGCTTTTCTCGCCGCATCGCGCGCGCGGGAAGCCAGGATGACCTTATCCACGATCTTGTTGGCTACCGAGGGCGTCTCCTCAAAAAAACTGCTTAGCGCGTCGAATACCGCGGAAGCCGTAAGCCCTTCCGCCTCCGAATTGCCGAGTTTCGTCTTGGTTTGGCCCTCGAACTGCGGATTGGGGATCTTCACGGAGATGACCGCAGTGAGCCCTTCGCGGGTATCCTCTCCGGAAATGGCGATCTCGTTCTTCAGCAGATTTTTGCTCTTGGCGTACTGGTTCAAGGCCCTGGTCAACGCGGATTTAAAACCGGAAAGGTGGGTGCCTCCTTCAATCGTATTGATATTATTGGCGAAGGAGAATATGTTCTCCGAATAACCGTCGTTATACTGCAGCGCGGCCTCCAGATAGATCCCTTCCTTTTCCTTCTCGAAGTAAACCACTTTGTTATGCAGCGGGTTCTTGTTCTGGTTCAGATATTCCACGAAAGAAATGATGCCTCCGGAAAACTTGAATACTGTTTCCTTCTCCTGGCGTTCGTCTTTAAGGATGACTTCCAGCCCCTTGTTCAGGAAGGCGAGTTCTCTCAGACGCTGCGAAAGTATGTCGTAGGAGTATTCTATGTTTTTGAATATCTCTTTGTCCGCCTTGAAGGTGACTTTGGTCCCGGTCGACCTGGCTTTCCCGATGACCGTCAATTTGGAAACGGTCCTGCCCTTTTCATAACGCTGATGGTAAACCTGTCCGTCGCGTTTTACCTCTACTTCCAGCCATTCCGAAAGCGCGTTGACGCAGCTGACGCCCACACCATGCAGCCCGCCCGATACTTTATACGCCGCGTGGTCGAACTTGCCGCCGGCGTGCAAAGTGGTAAGCACCACTTCCACCGCGGGTTTCTTTTCCGTTTTATGCATATCCACGGGTATGCCGCGCCCGTTATCGGTCACACTGACGCTGTTATCGGGATGCACCACCACATCTATCTTATCGCAGACGCCGGCCAGGGCCTCGTCTATGGAATTATCCACGACTTCGTATACCAGATGATGCAATCCGCGCGTTGAAGTGTCTCCTATATACATCGCCGGCCTGCGCCTTACGGCCTCGATACCTTCAAGCACCTGGATCTTGGTGGAATCGTAACTCTTGCTGGAAACAGCCGCTTCTATCGGCTCACCGTTCTTTTTTTCGCGTTCGATCTTATCTGCTTTTTCCATTCCCATTCCCTCTCATTGATGTTTGTGCCGTAAACAGACTGAAACGGATATCTTTGATTCCCGATCCCGGACACGCGCTGCGCGCTTTTTCCAGCAATGCGGCTTTTTTCATCCCCAGCTGGAACAGCCATCCCGTGGAATCCACATTTATGACAAGAACCCCCCCGCGGCAACTCCGGAACGCCGCGTGCACGGCTTCTTCTTTATCCAGGATCTTGGGTATTATTTCTTCCGGGTTTTCCGAAGGCAGCGACGCTTTTTTCCGCTCCAGCGCGCCGAGCACCACGCCGAGGGTGTCTTTTATCTTTTCCATTTTATCCCAGACGCATCGGAAGGACAATATAAATATACCCGTCCACCCTTATCACGCCCGGCTTCTCACCGTCGGTCAGCTCAAAATTGATCTTTTCTTCTTCCAGGTTTTTCAGCACATCTATAAGATAATTGGGGTTAAAACCGATCATTGTTTCCCTGCCCTGGTAATCCACCGGGACTTCTTCGCGCGATTCCCCTATATCCGGTGTGGATTTGGAAACCACCATTTTATTTTTAAACACTTCGAATTTCACGGCCTGATAATCCGGGGTGGCGAGCAGGGCCGCCCTGCGCACGGCGAGGAGAAACTGCTCCCGGGATATCTGCATTTTATTCTCGGAAAGGGCCGGGATCACCTGCCGGTAATCGGGAAATTCGCCTTCGATCAGCCTGGAGATGACCACAACCGAATCCAGATCAAAAAGGACCTGATTGTTCCCCAATATCAGAGAAACATCTTTGCCTTCCGATAAATTCCTGTTCAGCTCATGGATGGTTTTTATCGGCACAATGACTTTTATTGTTTTATCGATGGACTGTTTTAATTTTCTTTCGATCACCGCCAGACGTTTGCCGTCGGTGGCGACCAAAGTCAGCGAATTATTCTCTATTTTAAAAAGTATCCCGTTGAGAATATACCTTGTTTCATCGAAAGAAACGGCAAAAGAAGTAAGCGCCAGCATTTCTTTTAAAATATCCTGCTCCACTTTGACGGCTTCTTTGTCCTTAAACTCCGGCAGTTTGGGGAATTCTTCTTTAGGTAATCCTATTATTTTAAACTGGCAATTTTCAGTTTCAATTAAAACAAGGTTGTTTTTTTTCGTGTTTATTGTGGTGGTGTTACCGGGTAATTCCCGGATAATATCCCCGAAACGCTTCGCCGGAACGGTGACGGAGCCGCTTTCCAGAACATTCACAGGAATTACACAGCTTATACCAATATCAAGATCGGTCGCGGTTAAACGCAGACTGTTGTTCCCTGTTTCCAGCAAAATATGCGATAATATAGGTAAAGCGGCTTTAGAACTAATAATATTCTGCACAGCCTGAATTCCATTGAGTAAAACAGACTTATCAACAGAAAACTTCATTTTTCAGCTCCTTTTACTATTATTATTTTTATAACTAAATAAAGAGAACGTATTAATACTAATACCGCGACAAATTTGTGAATAGGAACAAAAGATGTTTTACAACAAACACTTACGTCTTTAATATCCTTTGGATAACCTGCCGCTTCATTGTTGAATAACCTGTATAACTTTATTAACCTGGGTTTTTAATTCAATATTGCTCGCCAATTCATTTTTTATTTTATTATATGAATGTAGAACAGTGGTATGATCTTTTCCGCCGAACCCCGCGCCTATTTCCGGCAAAGACATATCCGTTAATTCCCGGCTTAAATACATAGCGATTTGCCTGGGGAGAACGATGTTCTTATTTCTTTTCTTTGTGCGCATTTCACCGAGCGTAACCCCGAATTCTTCGGCCACACAGCGTTGAATAAAATCAATTGTGATTAATTTTTGCGGCTCCTTCATCAAATCCTTCAGTATTTCCCTCGCCAGATCCAAAGTGATCGCCTTCTCTTCCAATAAAGAATAAGCGATCGTGCGTATCAACGCGCCTTCCAGTTCCCTGATGTTTGTTTTTATTAATTGCGCGATGAAAAAAATAACATCGTCCGGAACGGAAACCGGTTCCCGTTCCACTTTCTTTTTCAGTATAGCCACCCGTGTTTCCATATCCGGCGGCTGTATATCCGTGGTTAATCCCCAGTTAAACCTGGAGACCAGACGTTCCTGGAGATTGTTGATCTCTTTCGGCGGCCTGTCGGATGAGATAATTATTTGTTTGTGCGCGTCGTAAAGAGCGTTGAATGTGTGGAAAAATTCCTCCTGCGTGGATTCCTTCCCGGCGATGAAATGAATATCGTCTATTACCAGAACGTCGACATTGCGGTATTTCTGGCGGAAAGCCGGGGTCGAGTGGTGCTGAATGGCGTCTATAAGTTCGTTGGTGAACTTCTCCGAAGACAAATAACAGATTTTTTTGGGCGAGTCGCTCTTGTTTTTCACATGATGGCAGATAGCCTGGATAAGATGCGTTTTCCCCAGCCCCACCCCGCCGTAAATGAACAAAGGATTGTATATTTTAGCCGGGGATTGCGCCACGGCAAGAGAATAAGCGTGCGAATGGCGGTTCGATGAACCGATGACGAAATTTTCGAAAGTATAACGGGGATTCAAAGCCAGGCCGTCCGAAGGCGCGGTATACCCCGGATAGACCTCTTTAGGTTTTTCAGTATGCTGCTGTTGCGGGACTTCCCCGTTGCTTTCAAGCAGTATGGACGCTTCCTTGGAAAGAAAAAGCCGCGCAGCCTCTTGAATATGCGCTCCGTAGTTCTTCTCCACCCAGTCCCGGAAGAAATTGTCCGGCGCCTTTAATATTAAGGCCGAATTCCCCTCAAACCTGTGCTGCAGCGGTTTTATCCAGGTTTCAAACGCGGTATCGCCGGCGCGTTCTTTAAGGAAGCCTTCTATTTTGGACCAGGAGTCTTCAAAATTAATGTTCATTGTCCGGTAATTTACAGAATCCACAGATTATGCACATCTTTAATAAATCTGTGGATATGTTTTTTGAGGGCGTTTTTTCCGCCCCAATAGATATGAAGTAATTATACTGCAATTGAAAAAGCAGTCAATACATATTGTTTCTTGACCGCCGTTTTTTTGTGTGATAGAATTTTTACTACGCTCAAAACTTTAATGCTTGACCGAAGTTAGAGTTGTGTTATAATCAAAGATTATTTTATCGTATACTAACCCGCCAGAAAAATGGAGCTGCGATGAAGAAGAATCTAACGACGCCTTCAAACCGTGTAGGCAAAAGGAAACACGGGTTCAAAAAACGGATGTCCACAAAATCAGGCAGGAAAACCCTGGCACGCCGTCGGCAAAAGGGAAGAAAGAAGCTGTCTATTTAATGATCCGAAAAATTGTTTTGCGGATTATCGACTTTTATCAGCAGTATGTCCGAATTTATTTTCCAGCATGTTGTCGCTTTACACCCACATGTTCAGAATACGCCAGGCTGGCGCTGGTGCGCTATGGTTTGGTAGTCGGCAGCCTGAAGGCTTTATGCCGCATATTAAAATGTCAGCCACTTAGTCCGGTATCCGGATACGACCCCTTAAAATAACTATGGAAAAAAAACTAATAGCCGCAGTTGTCATTTCTACCTTAATTCTAATTGTCTGGTCAGGTGTTACAAAAAAGTACTATCCGGTTGATAGTCAATCAGTTACAACAACAAACACCGTAAGCAAGCCGCCCGCGCAGTCCGCAATCCCTTCCCGGCCGGAAACAAACATCGATACCTTGGTCGCGTTTGATAACGACAGGATCACCGCTCATTTTAGCGAAAAAGAGGCGGCCATCTGGGAAGTTGTTTTCAAAAAATACCAGGGCGCCGGGCTGCATCTTAAATACGCTTTCTTATTGGATGACAATGGGTTAGAGTTTAAAAAGTCTGCAATGGATAAGAATTCGGTCAGTTTCACCGCCGTTGATAAGGATAAACGAATAAGTAAGATCTTCAAATTTGATCCTAAAACGTATGCGGTGAATGTTGACGTTATTGTCGAAAACATATCTCTTAATCCTATTGATTTCCGTATCCCCTTGATTTTAGGGGAGTTTAGGCCCAGCAATGACAGTCAGGGAAGGTTTGAGAAGATCACGGTTTCCGGTCAGGATAAAATTCGGCATCCTAATTTGAGAAAACCGGCAATATTTACCGATATCAGCTTTGTTTCCTACGGCGACAGGTATTTTACGATAATTATGGATGCCCAGGACAGGATGATCAAAGCCAAGATTACCCCGGTAGGGCAGGGAGAGACAGAGATCTCGCTCTTGGATGAAAAAATAACACTTTTACCCAAACAAAAGGAAACATTTAAATATAATGTTTATTTAGGGCCGCAGGATCTGAAGATCATCGCTGAAGTAAAGCCGCAGTGGTCGACAGTGATTAATTTCGGCATGTTTGATTTTATCGCCCAAATTTTATTACAAATGTTGGAATTCTTCTACCGTATAGGACACAATTGGGGCCTGGCGATCATTCTTTTAAGTATCGCGATTTATGTTATATTGTTTCCCTTGTCAATTAAACAGATGAAATCTATGCGGCAAATGCAGGAATTGCAGCCCAGGATAGAAGAATTACGTAAGACATATAAAGATAACCCCCAGCGTTTAAATAAAGAAATAATGGAGTTATATCGGAGATATAAGATCAATCCTTTGGGAGGGTGTCTGCCGGTTTTATTACAAATCCCGGTGTTTTTCGCTTTATATCAGGTTTTGATCCGTTCGGTCGCCCTTAAAGGCGCCGAGTTTTTATGGATCAAAGACTTATCTATCCCGGATAAGATTATTTCTTTGCCCGGGACATACCCTTTGATCGGCAATTCTATTAATCTTCTGCCAATATTTATGTCGGTGAGCATGTTTTTTCAGCAGAAGTTATCATCAGCTACACAGATGAGCACGTCTTCTGAACAGCAAAAAATGATGCTGATTTTATTCCCTATAATTTTCGTGTTTATTTTCTACAATATGCCGGCAGGTTTAGTCCTCTATTGGTTAGTGAATAACATCTTAATGTTATTACAACAATTGAGGATGAACCGTATCAGTAAAGCCGTAACAGTATCATGAACCGTATCGTGAAGACGAAATAACCGTATAACTGTATCATGAAAGACCAAGATCCTATAGAAACTTATGAATTTGAGGGGAATAGTTTTGAAGACGCCATTAAACAGGCATTGGCGCAATTAAAAGTCCCCAAAGAAAAAATAAGCGTTGAAATCCTTTCTGAAGGCGCGAAAGGATTATTCGGAATGCCGGGAATGAAACCGGCACGGATCAGAGTTTGCGTAAAGAAATAAGAATTGTTCCACGTGGAACAGGATAGGCTATGGGAAGAATAATCGCGGTTTGTAATCAAAAAGGTGGAACAGGAAAAACCACAACTGCCATTAATATCGCGACTTATTTGGCGTTAGCCGGAAAACAAGTTCTTTTACTAGATCTTGATCCACAGGGGAATGCTACCAGTGGCTTAGGTATAAATAAGCACGATATAAAAAAGAGCACTTATCATATTCTTCTGGAAGAATCCGGATTGGCGGAAGTAGTTATGCCAACCATGGTGAAGAATTTGTCCATTGCCCCCGCCAATGTCGATTTAACCGGCGCTGAAGTAGAATTAGTGGGTGCATTGGGCCGGGAATACCGTTTGAAGAACATTCTCGCCCAGGAAAAAGAGAAATATGAGTTTATGATCATTGATTCTCCGCCGTCGTTAGGTTTATTGACCATTAATGGGTTATGCGCGGCGGATACGGTTTTAATTCCCGTGCAATGCGAATATTACGCTTTGGAGGGGCTAACGCAGTTGGTTAATACCATAAGTTTAGTGCGTAAGCACCTTAATCCAGATTTGGAAATAGAGGGTGTGCTGATGACAATGGCGGATTTTCGCACGAATCTTACAAAAGAAGTGATAGAAGAAGCCAGGAAGTTTTTTAAAGATAAAGTGTTTAATGCGGTTATTCCCAGAAATGTCCGGCTTACAGAGGCTCCCAGTTATGGTAAGCCGATAGCTGTTTATGATAAAGAATCCATCGGGGCTGCTAAATATGCAGAATTGACGCAAGAGATTCTGCAAGGGGCCATAGCAAAGCCTGTTACCGAAACAGTTGACAACCACTCAGGGGAGGCTTAATGGAAAAGAAGGCTTTGGGAAAAGGGATCGGAGCTTTAATTCCATCTGCGCCGGTTATTCCTTCCGGCAGTAATACGACGACGGTTGCCGGGGCGCCAGCCAATACTGGTAATAACGTTACCTATTTACCGATAGCGTTGATAAAACCCAATCCATTGCAGCCCAGGGATGATTTTAATTCACAGAGTCTTGAAGAGTTGACCCAATCCATAAAAGAGAAAGGGATACTTCAGCCGGTACTGGTGCGGAAACAGGGTGATGTATACGAATTAATAGCGGGAGAACGGCGCTATCGAGCTGCTAACTCATTGAATCTCAAAGAGATACCCGTTATAGTCCGGAATGTCGATGATCGGGATTCCTTGGAGTTGGCATTGATTGAAAATATCCAACGCGAGAATCTGAATGTTATCGAAGAGGCGAGAGCTTATCAATATCTGGTAGATAAATTTGCCGTAACCCAGGAAGAGTTAAGCGATGTCCTGGGTAAAGCCAGGGCTACTGTCGCTAACATATTGCGGTTATTGAAGTTACCGCAAGAAATACAGGAAGAAATTAAAAAAGGGCGTATTTCTTACGCGCACGGCAGGGCTTTATTGGAGGTGCAGGACGTTAATCAACAGCGTAAATTAGTGCAGGATATTATCAGCAAAGGGTTGTCCGTCCGGGAATTGGAAACGCTCCTGAAAAGCGGACGTTCTGCGCTGAATATGCCCAGGCGGCGTTCCAAGCAAGATCCTTCGGAAACAACGGTATCCGTTCTCGAGGAGGAATTGCAGCATATCCTCGCTACCAAGGTGAGGATCATCAAAAAGAAAAAACGCGGTTCGATAATCATAGAGTTTTATTCGGCGGAAGATATGAAACGCCTAAGCGATAAAATCAGACAGGCATTTTCGTCTTAATACCCGGGAGGAGACAGCAATGGATAACCAGCCGATCTTAATTCTTATAAAACCGGACGGATTAAAGAAATCCCTGACGGGGAATATTCTTACCCGGCTTTCGGAAACCAAGCTGGAGATCGTCGCCGCTAAGATGGTCAGGGTTTCCCAGGAACTGGCGGCAGCGCACTATCAGCATTTAAAAGACAAGCCTTTTTTCCCGGAGTTGATCAGTTATCTGCAGGGAGAATTGCATAATCGCCGCAAGGTCATGGCCCTGGTTTACTGGGGGCCGGACGCGATCACCAAGTGCCGGCAGCTTGCCGGCGCCACCAATCCGGAAGAGGCGGATCCGACGACAATACGCGGTTCTTACGGCAGGATCACCACCAAGGGGCTTTATGAGAACGTGGTGCATGTTTCCTCCAGCCCGGAGGAAGCCGAACGCGAAATAAAGCTTTGGTTCGGCCCCGGAGAAATAATCGTCGATCTTTACCCTTCCAAGGAGATCGTCGAGAAAGAGAAGAAATCGCAGGTCTGGCTTTAGACACCGAGAGGAGAGCATAGTTATGATCAGCAGTATGACCGGTTTTGCCAACAATGAATCCTTGCTGGAGCCCTGCGGTAAGATCTCCGTCGAATTGCGCAGCATCAATCATAAATTCCGCGAAGTGGCCCTGCATCTGCCCGAAGGCTTTCTTTCTTTCGAGGAGCGCATCAAGAAAGAGATCGAATCCAAGGTTAAGCGCGGCCGGATCACCTGCGTGATCACCATCATCGGAGGCGCGGCGAACAGGATTTACGTGAACCGGGCCTTGCTGAAGAATTATGTGGGGGAAATGCACTGGATCAAAAATGAATTCGGCATCCGCGATGAGATCCGCCTGGGGGACCTGATAAATCTTCCCGGCGTCCTCTCTCTGGAAGAAAACGTCTTGTCGAAAAATAAGATATGGCCCAGCGTAAAACACGTGCTTGCGAAATCCGTGCAGGATCTGATAAAGACGCGGCAGCGCGAAGGAAAAGCGATTTTCGGGTTTCTCAGGGCCCGCGCGCGGCGGCTTGACCGCGATCTGAATAATGTGAAAGCGCGTTTTTCGGAAAGCGTCAAGGCTAAGCTCGCGCATTTGCGCAGCGACGAAGAAAGGTCCTCTTTTTTAAAAGACGCCGATATCAGCGAAGAGATCGAGCGGCTGTCTTTCCATATAAAGAACCTTACCCGTAAATTATCGGCCAGCGGAGCGGTGGGCAAGGAGGTTGATTTCATAGCCCAGGAGATGCAGCGGGAAACCAATACTATGGGCGCGAAGTCGAGCGATACCCGGATCTCGGCGCTGGTCGTGCAGATGAAAAGCCAAATAGAGAAGATACGCGAACAAGCGCAAAATATAGAATAGCCGGTATCCAGGTGAAAGTGACAGCAGGCAGAAAAAGGCAGGGATTTACCCCGGAGTTTCGGCCGGAGCAGGCCGTCCGGGATTCTGTCCTGAAGGGAAAGCGTAAAGAGGCGCCCGGGGCTTGGTCCCGGCGGGGCTTCATTTTTATATTATCCGGGCCTTCGGGTTCGGGAAAAACCACTCTTGCCCAGTTATTATTCCGGGAGAGGGGAGCGTTTAAAGGCAGGCTGGTTAAATCCGTGTCTTTGACTACCCGCGGGCCGCGCTCCACGGAAATTCCGGGTAAGGACTATTTCTTTGTCGGCAGGGAAGAATTTCTCAGGCTGCTCCGGGAGAAAAAAATCCTTGAATGGACAAAATATTTGGAGTATTATTACGGCACGCCTAAAGAGTTCGTAGAGAGCTGTTTAGACAAGGGGAAATACCTGTTGATGTGCCTGGACCATAAAGGAGCGATGCGGGTTAAAAAAACTTATCCGGGCCGCAGCGTAAGTATTTTTCTTAAACCGCCTTCCCTGCAAATCCTTGAGCAAAGAATTCGCGGCCGCTGCAGGCGTACCGGCGAAGAAGAAATACAAAAAAGGCTGATGAAGGCGAGACGCGAACTGCGCCTTTGCGGTAAATACGATTATTGCGTGGTAAACGGGGACTTGCGGTACGCGGTAAAAGATCTAAAAAAGATTATCAGGCAGAGCGTAACTCATAAAAGGGGAAAGGTTTAATAATATGGAACATTTTGACGTTCAAGGCATGGTGGCAAAAACAGATAATTCAATATATAAGCTTGTAGTATTGGCGTCCAAGAGAGCGTTGGAAATCTCGGAGGGACAGCCTAAACTCATAAAGATCAGTTCCTCCCTGAAGCCTTCCATAATCGCCTTGGCAGAGATCTCTGCCGGTAAGGTCCATCTTGCGGTTAATAAACATGGCGGGTAAAAAAAATATAATTCTTGGAGTGACCGCCGGCGCGGCAATTTATAAGGCGTGCGAAATCATCCGCAGGCTTAAAGAAGGCGGATTTAACGTTATCCCGGTGCTTACCGAAGAGGCCGCGGGGCTGATCAACCCGTTATTGTTCCGGACATTAAGCGGTAACAAGGCTTATTATAAACTTTTTGACGGCGGGGAGAATTGGGAAGTCGAACATATTTCCCTCGCGGACAAGGCCGATATGATACTTGTGGCGCCGGCGACCGCCAATTTACTGGGGAAGATAGCTTCGGGGATTTGCGACGACCTGTTGAGCTGTGTCATAACGGCCAGCAAGGCGCCGGTTTTTTTCTGTCCGGCGATGAACGAAAATATGTATCTCAACAGGATCACGCAAAAGAATATCGCCAAGCTGAAAGAATGCGGCTATAAATTTATCGGGCCCAAAAAAGGCATGCTTGCCTGCGGAAAGAAAGGGATGGGCTGCCTGGAGGACGTTGAGGCTATAGTCGAGAAAGTGCGGGGGTGTTTCTGACCCTGTTTTTCAGCCGGAAGAACGGCGCCCGGAAGATTACGGCGGTATAGCCAAGTGGTAAGGCAGTGGTCTGCAAAACCACTATTCAGCGGTTCGAATCCGCTTGCCGCCTCCAATTACAACAGGGCTGTGCCGCAGGGACGTTTAAGTTAAGCCGGGGTGGCGGAATGGCAGACGCTCGGGACTTAAAATCCCGCGACCGCAAGGTCATAAGGGTTCAACTCCCTTCCTCGGCAGTAGTTCGCTGCAATGTTAGTATTACAGCGAACAGGGCAATTAAAAATCGGGAACCGAAAGTAGACAGAAAGAACGTTTCTATTGTTCGGAACCCGGTTATGATAATGGATCTGGAACAAACGGGACGACAAATTTTCATCCTTCGTCCCTCATTGTATTTAGTCGGGCTCATAGCTCAGTTGGTTAGAGCGTCACGTTGACATCGTGAAGGTCAGGGGTTCGAGTCCCTTTGAGCCCACCATTAAAAATAAGTGCCGGAAATCGCCGTTGCTGCCGTAAGGCAATGCGCTCCGGGCAGAGAAGAATATATGGATAATAAAGAGCTCTCGGTTTTAAGACACTCCTGCGCGCATATTATGGCTTATGCCGTGCAGGAACTCTGGCCGGGCACAAAACTGGGCATAGGTCCGGCGATAGAAGACGGCTTTTATTATGATTTCGACAGGAAAGAGCCGTTCAGCGAGGAAGATCTGGCGCGTATCGAGGAAAAAATGCGCGAGATCATCGCCAGGGACGAGCCGTTTACCTCCGAGACGATCGGTAAAGCGGATGCGGTTGTTTTGTTCTCCGGGCTGAAGGAAGATTACAAACTGGACCTGCTGAAAGATATTCCGGACGGGGAAGTGACCATATACAGGACGGGCGGCAAATTCGTCGACTTATGCCGCGGTCCGCACGTTCCGTCTGCCGGCAGCATCAAGGCCTTTAAACTCGTTTCCCTGGCCGGCGCTTATTGGCACGGGATAGAGACAAACCCGATGCTGCAGCGGATCTACGGCGTGTGTTTTTTCGGGGAGAAGGAGCTGGAGGAACATTTACGCAATATCGAGGAAGCCAAGAAACGCGACCACCGCAAACTGGGGCCGCAATTGGGGCTGTTCGATATTTATCACGAGGAAGCCGGCGCGGGCCTGGTGTTCTATCATCCCAAAGGCGCGGTCCTGCGCAGTATCATAGAGGATTACGAAAAGAAAGAACATCTCCGGCGCGGGTATCAGATGGTGATCACACCGCATATTATGCAGGCCGGATTATGGCAGACCTCCGGGCATTACGATTATTATAAAGAGAATATGTATTCGTTCCTGATCGAGGGGAAAGAATATATTCTCAAACCGATGAATTGTCCGGGGCATATCCTGATCTATAAATCGAAGATCCGCAGCTACCGGGAACTGCCGTTAAGGCTTTTTGAACTGGGCACGGTTTACCGGCACGAAAAAGCAGGGGTCATGCACGGGTTGTTGCGCGTGAGGGGTTTCACGCAGGACGATGCGCATATTTTCTGCCTGCCGGAACAGCTAAAAAGCGAGATACAGGGTATTATAGATTTTGTTTTCGATACTATGAAGGTTTTTGGTTTTGATTCCCTCGGAATAGAATTAAGCACCCGTCCGGAGAAATTCATCGGCTCGGAACAGGACTGGGAATCGGCCACCGCCGCTTTGGAAGGCGCGTTGAAGGAGCGGGGAGTCAATTATGAGATAAATCACGGCGACGGCGCGTTCTACGGGCCCAAGATAGATATCAAGCTTAAAGACGCGTTGAAAAGGACGTGGCAGTGCGCTACGATCCAGTGCGATTTTACACTGCCGCAGCGTTTCGGGCTGGTTTACGCCGATGCCGACGGATCGCAGAAACAGCCGGTCATGCTGCACCGGGTCATACTCGGCAGCCTGGAAAGGTTTACCGGGGCCCTGGTCGAACATTACGGGGGCAGTCTTCCGTTATGGCTTTCGCCGGTGCAGGTGGTGCTGGTGCCGTTGAAGGAAGAGCACGCCGCTTACGCCGGGGAAACCGCCGGGATCCTGGAAGCTGCCGGAATAAGGGTAAAAGTAGACGGACGCAATGAGACCCTGAATAAGCGTATCCGCGAAGCGGAAATGGAGAAAGTCCCGTATATCGCCGTGATCGGGGCCCGTGAAGCGGGGAGCGCTTCCGTGTCCCTGCGAAAAAGGGGCGCGGGCGATCTGGGGGCCATGCCGAGGGATAAATTTCTGGAATTGCTGGGGCAGGAGATCGGGGAAAGAAAATGAGCCCGCAGTCCGTGCGCGGGAAAAATAGTCAACGTGGTTGTTTGGCGCGGCACGCAGTGTGCAGGCGCGGTAATGACTGCGGGAAGGAGGGATGGTAAGATAAAAAAGTTCATCCGTATCAACGAAAAGATAAGATCTTCTCAGGTCCGTTTGATAGGTCCGGAAGGAAATCAGCTGGGGATAGTCTCGATACAGAAAGCGCTGGAATTGGCAGTTCAAAGTGAACTGGATCTGGTGGAAGTCGCTTCCGGCGCGGTTCCTCCCGTTTGCCGCATCTTAGATTTTAGCAAATTTAAATACGACCAGGAAAAGAAAGAACGGGAAGCGAAGAAACACCAGAAACTCGTCCGGTTAAAGGAGATCCGCCTGAAACCGAATATAGACGAGCACGATTATCAGACCAAGCTGAAACAAGTGCTGGACTTTTTGAAAGATAAGAACAAAGTCCGGATCAACTTGTTTTTCCGCGGCAGACAGATGGAGCATATAGATATCGGCAGGAAACTGCTCGATAAGTTCGTGGTAGACACGCAGAACGACGGGATAGTGGAAAAAGGCGCGGCCATGGAGGGCAGGATCATCTCTTTGGTTATCGCTCCGAAATAAGTCCGGTGCGGTGAACGCCGGGAATGACGGAAGGCCGGATACGGTTTTTTGTCTTTCGGCGGGACCCGTTCCTCCGGGCGCAGAATAGTAAGGAGAAAAAGACAATATGCCAAAATTGAAAACTAAAAAAGGCGCGGCCAAAAGATTCAAGATCACCGCAAAGGGCAAGGTAAAATACGCCCCCTGCAACAAAAGCCATCTTTTGACCCATAAAAAAAGGGCAAGGGTCAGAAAGCTTAGCGAGTCGGACACCGTAGGCCGGGCAAAACACGAAAAGTATCTGAAGAGGCTGATGCCTTACGCATAACGGCGGCAAAGTATCGGTTTCCCGGGGTATAGACGCCGGGATCTTAGTGAAAAAGAGAGAGGTTAGTCATGGCAAAAGTGAAACATAGCGTTGCTACCAGAAGAAGAAAAAAGAGAGTATTAAAGCAGGCGGAAGGATACTGGGGAGACCGCAGTAAACAATTCCAGCAGGCGCGCCGCGCGGTAATGCACGCGCTGGTATATCAATTCCGCGACAGGAAGAACCGCAAGCGCGATTTTCGCAGGCTTTGGATCAGCAGGTTGAGCGCGGCTTGCCGTTCCAGCGGAATAAAGTACAGCCTGTTCATCAACGGCCTGAAAAAAGCGCAGGTAGGATTGGACAGAAAAGTGCTTTCCGACCTGGCGATACGCGATCCGAAGGCCTTTGAAGAACTGGTTAAAATAGCCAAGGGTTGAAAAAAGTTTTAACTTAAACCCGGGATAAAAATGTACGTGATCATAGTCGGTTGCGGCAGAGTAGGCTCGGAGTTGGCCAAGCTCCTTTCGGGAGAAGGCCACAACGTTGTCATCATAGACAAGAAGAAATCGGCGTTTGCCAGGCTCGGGGACGCCTTCAACGGCTTGACTCTCGACGGCAACGGTTTCGACCAGGCGCTGCTGAAACAGGCGGGAATAGAAAAAACGGACGCGTTCTGCGCGGTCACCAACGGCGATAATACTAATCTTATCGCCGCGCAGGTGGCCAAACGCATTTTCAACGTTCCCAAGGTCATCGCCAGGATCTACGACCCGCAGCGCGCGCACATATACACCGCCCTGGGCATGGATATCATCAGCGGGACGGTGCTTTTCGCGGCCATGCTCCGGGACAAGATCATAGAAAGCCGTTTTACCAGTTATTTGATAGAAACTAAAGAGCTCGGCGTGATCGAACTGGAGGCGAAGAACGGCCTTGCCGGCAAAACGATCAAGGAAATAAACATTCCCGGCGAATTCATGGTTGTGGCCCTCCGGAACATCGAGGGGGTCGTGATCCCGGAACCTTCCATGGTGCTCAACGAAAAAGATACCCTTACCGGGGTGGTCAAGGTTTCCAGCCTTAAGAGCGTCAAGGAAAAATTCGGGCTTTAGTTTTTTGAGCGGGAGAACGGTATGTACATTCTGATAGTGGGGGCCGGTAAAGTAGGGTATTTTCTCGCCAGGAGGCTTTCCGAAGGCGGGCACACGGTTTCCATTGTGGACAGCGACCGGGAAGTCTGCGAAGAGATCGCCAGGAGCCTGGAAGTCCTGGCGATCAACGGCGACGGCTGCGACCAGGAGATCCTTTCGGAAGCGGGAATATCCCGCGCCGACGTCGTGGCCGCGGTCACCGGGGACGACGAAGACAATTTGATAATCTGCCAGCTGGCCAAAGAACGTTTCGGCGTGGACCGCACCGTCGGAAGGGTCAATAATCCGGACAACGAGTCCACTTTTTTCAAACTCGGGGTCGATGTCCCGGTGGACGCGACAAAGATCATCGCAAAGATCATCGAGGAGGAAGTTTCCTTCTCCGACTTCGTGAATTTAATGAGTTTCAAACGCGGCAAGCTCGCTCTTGTCCGCGTGGACCTGCCGGGAGATTCTCCCGTGATCAATAAACAGGTCAGCCAGCTGCAACTGCCCGCCGATTCCGTTCTGGTTTCCATATTGAGGAAAGAAGAAGTCATCGTCCCTAAAGGGACCACCGTCCTGCAGCCGGGAGATGACGTTATTGCCATTACCGCGATAGGAAATGAACCCCAGTTATTACGGCTCCTTGCCGGTAAGCTTTAGAGCGGAAGGGATTTGATCCCATGAAAGAAAAAAGCAAACTGTTAAACGGTATTTTGGGCATTGCCTGGGAAATCTCCTATGCCGCCGCGTTGATGCTGGCGGCGGCCGCCGTCTGCATAATCATCCTGCTGATAAAACTATGATCCTGCGCCCGAGAACTGAAGATATCGCGGTTATCGGTTATCACCTTTCCAAAATAATACTCGGCCTCGGCCTGACAATGCTGCTGCCGCTGGGTTGCGCGGCGTTGTCCGGGGAGCACGGTCCGTTCTTTGATTTCCTCATAACGATGGAGATCATTTTCATCTTCGGCTTGTCGATGATGCAGGCGTGCCGGGGAACTTATGAGTCCGGCAAAAGGAAGGCGCCGGCGTACGAAAACAAGATCTCCGCGCTGGACCCGAACTGGATGCACGGGATGATCATGGTCGCTCTTTCCTGGCTGGCGGCGATGTTCTTCGGGGCCATACCTTTATGGTTGAGCGGACATTGGAATTCTTTTCTCGACGCCTGTTTCGAAAGCATGTCCGGCTTCGCGACCACGGGTTTGTCTTTGGCGCAGGACCTCGACCATCTCTCCCTGACCCATAATTTGTGGAGACACCTGACAATGTTCATCGGCGGACAGGGGATAGTGGTCGTCGCCCTCTCTTTCTTCGTGAAAGGTTTTTCCGGTGCTTTCCGTATGTACGTGGGAGAGGCGCGCGACGAGCGGGTCCTTCCCAACGTGATCAACACCGCCCGTTTTATCTGGATCGTCAGTCTCACATACCTGGCGCTGGGCACGCTTAGCTTGGGGATAACGGCTATGCTCGGGGGGATGGGGCCGGTGCGCGCTTTTTTTCACGGGGCGTGCCTGTTTATGGCGGCATTCGATACCGGCGGGTTCACGTTGCAGTCCCAGAATATGCTGTATTATCATAATTTCCGGCTTGAGATAGTCACCATTGTGTTTATGGTATTGGGCGCGATCAACTTCAGATTGCATTATCATTTGTGGACCGGTAACCGCGGGGAATTATTCCGCAACATAGAAATGAGGGTATTGTTTATCTGCGTGCTGCTCACTTTTGCCGTTACCGCGATCGGGCTGAAGAACGGCGGTTCCCCTTATTCTTCCGGAGCCGTGATGCTCTTCAGGAAAGGTTTTTATCAGCTCATATCCGGCCATACCGGCACGGGTTTTATGACCGTTTACGCAGAGCAGATGGGTAAAGAGTGGAGCGACCTGGCGCTGGTCGGTATGATCTGCGCCATGGCATTAGGCGGCGCCGTGTCTTCCACTACCGGCGGCATAAAGATGCTGCGCATCGGCATAATCGCGGAGGCGTTCGTCCAGGACATCAAGAAAGTGATCTTTCCGGCAAGGGCGATGGTCGAACAGAGGTTCCATCATATAAAAGAGGTTTTCCTGGAAGACAGGACCGTGCGCGCGGCATTAATGGTCACGCTGGCGTATATAATACTCTACGGAATGGGGGCGATCGCCGGCATGCTCTGCGGGTTCGGTTTTCTTCCTTCTCTGTTCGAATCCACCTCTGCCGCCGCCAACGTCGGGCTTTCCTGCGGGATCACCTCTTCCGGTATGCCGGCGGCCTTAAAGATGGTTTATATCTTTCAGATGTGGGCGGGCAGGCTGGAGTTTATTTCCGTGTTCACCCTGGCGGGATTTTTCCTGGCCGTGATAAAGGGGAAGCGATAATGGGATTCTTCGGAAGGAACATAATGGCCGCTGTCTTTGTGTCCGCGGCGCTTTTCGTATGCGCGGCGGCGTCTTTCGCGGAACAGGCGAAAGTATCTTCGGGTATGCTGCTGTCCGATCCCGGCTTATACGACGGCCGCACAATATCGTTTGAAGGAGAAATTATCGGTGATATAATGAAACAAGGCCGCGCCGCATGGATCAATCTTAACGACGGCCGCGCCGCCATCGGCGTTTTTACCGCGGCGGACAACGTCAAGGGCTTATCCGGCGGCGGATATAAAAAACAAGGCGACATTGTCAGGGTTTCCGGCGAATTCCACAAGGCCTGCCCGCAGCACGGCGGAGATCTGGATATCCACGCCGACAGCGTAACCGTAATCATTAAAAGCGCGGTCATAGAAGAGGTAATTTGTCCGGTCGAAAAAAGACTGGCTGTTTTTTTAGCGGGGGTATTATGTCTGTTATCGATATTGATGCTGTACAAAAAACTGCGGAAGAAGAGATAGCCGGGGCGGATTCAAGCGCGTCCCTGGAAGAACTGCAGAATAAGTATCTGGGCAGGAAAGGGATCGTCGCCGGGCTGACCGGCGCCATTCCCGCTTTGCCGGCCGAAGAACGCGCTGCTTTCGGCAAAAAAGTCAATGCCCTGAAGAACGCGCTGCTTGCCGCCTTTGAACAAAGAAGGTCCTCCGGGATCAATGCCGGCGTGAGAATATCCGGCGCGCAGCCGGGAATGGATATCAGCCTGCCCGGCGTTGCTCAGCCGGCCGGCAGCATCCATTTGATCACTCAAGTGGCGGAAGAAGTTACCGGGTTGTTCGTGAAAATGGGTTTTTCCGTCGAAGAAGGCCCGGAGATAGAAAGCGAGTTCAATAACTTCAGCGGATTGAACATTCCCCTGGAGCATCCTTCGCGCGATACATTCGACACTTTCTATCTGAAAGCCCCGGGAGGCGGAACGCTGGAATCCGGCGACGGCAAACTCCTTTTGAGGAGCCACACCTCCCCTATGCAGGTAAGAGTGATGCGCGCGCGCAAGCCGCCGCTGGCGGTGGTCGTGCCGGGCAGGGTCTACCGTCCCGACGCGGTGGACGCCAGCCATTCCTTTATGTTCAATCAGCTCGAAGGGTTCCTGGTCGATAAAAACGTGAATTTTTCCCATTTGAAAGGCGTTCTGGAAGCTTTTGCCCGCGGTATTTTCGGCGAAGATATCCGGCTGCGTTTCCGGCCGCACTTCTTTCCTTTTACGGAGCCCTCGGTGGAGATGGATGTTTCCTGCATTATCTGCAAAGGCAAAGGCTGTCCGCTCTGCGGCAGAAAAGGCTGGCTGGAGATCCTGGGAGCAGGGATGATACATCCCAATGTGTTCAAGAATGTGGGGTATGACCCGGCTAAATACAGCGGGTTCGCCTTCGGTATGGGCGTGGACAGGATAGCGCTTCTTAAATACGGGATAGACGACATCAGGTTATTATTTCAGAACGATATCCGGTTCCTGAAGCAATTCTAAGAGGAGATCATGAAATTCAGTTATAATTGGCTGAAAGATTTTGTGGATATAGAGATCGATGCCGCGGCCCTGGCGCAAAAACTCACTATGGCCGGGCATGAGGTCGGTTCGGTTGAGCCGCTGGACGGCGATTTCATCCTCGAAGCCGAGATCACCTCCAACCGCGCCGACTGTTTCTGTATGTCCGGTATGGCCAGGGAAACCGCGGCGGTGCTGGGCAGAAGATTCAAGATCCCGCCCGGTTTTTTAAAAGGGATGCCCAAGACAGGCAAAGCTTCCGCGGGTTTTTCCGTTTCGCTGGAAAGCGCCGGAGACTGTCCGCTCTATACCGCCACTCTTATAAAAGGCGTGAAGATCGGCCCTTCTCCCGAATGGCTGCGCAGGCGTCTGGAGAGCATCGGTTGCAGGAGCGTCAATAACCTGGTCGATATCACTAATTACGCTTTGTTCGAATGGGGAGCGCCGCTGCACGCGTTCGATCTCGATAAGCTTTCCGGCGGCGGGGTAAATGTGCGCAGGGCGCGGCAGGGGGAAACGCTGGTCACTATCGACGGTAAGAAAAATATCCTGACACCGGAGATCCTCGTTATTGCCGACGCCGATCTGCCTGCGGCGGCGGCCGGCATTATGGGCGGAGCGGCCAGCGAAGTGTCCGGCGGCACCGTGAATGTCCTTTTGGAAGGCGCTATTTTTAATCCGGTGCTGGTGAGAAAAGGCCGCCAGCTGATGGCGGCGCAGACGGAAGCGTCTTACCGTTTTGAACGGGGAGTGGACCCGGAAAGGGTCAGGATTTCCGTTGAACGGGCGCTGATGCTCATTCTGTCTCTTTGCGGAGGCAGCGCGGAAAACTGCGTTCAAAAGGGCGCGAAAATACCGCGGCGTAAACGGATCCGGTTTTCGCTCTCCGGGGCGGAAACGCTTTTGAATATCAAGCTGCCGCAGAAATCCGCCTCCGGCATTCTTTCCAGTCTGGGTTTTACGGTCGGCAGGTCCTCTTCGGACATCCTCGACGTGGAAGTGCCGCTTTACCGTAAAGATGTGCAGCAGCAGGCGGACCTGGAGGAAGAGATCGCGCGCATATACGGTTACGACAGGATCGCGCCCGTCCAGCCTTCCGTGGTTTCCGAGCTGTCCGGGTTGACCGCCTGGCAATGCGTCTTAGGAATGAAAAACCTTCTCGCCGGGCAGGGATTTAATGAAACGGTCACTTATAGCCTGGTGGACAGAAAAGCTCTGGAATTCCCGTCGGAAAAGCCCGGGGAACCGATCGAGGTGCTGAATCCTTTAAGCCGGGAGCAGGAAGTGCTGCGCACTTCCGTTATGCCGGGTTTGCTGCGCTGCCTGGCATATAATCTCAACCAAAAGCAGGAAGAACTCCGGCTTTTTGAGATTGCGGATATTTATTACCGGAATCAGTCGGCGGCCGGGAACGAAGAGCGCGTTCTGGCGCTGGCGGTCTGCGGGACCCGCCGGTATTTTAACGGCGGATCTTTCTGCGAAGAAACGCTCGGCCCGCTGCATATCAAGGGCGCGCTGGAAATGTTGTTCGCCTGGGCCGGCTTGAAGGATTTTTCCTTCAGGCAGCACTCTGTCGGAATGAACATTTCAGTATACGCGGGGAAAGAGCGTTTGGGAGAGATCATTATTCTGGATAAAAAACAGGCGGCGGACTTTGACATAAAGAACCGGGTTGCCGTTCTGGCCGAGATCAGGCTTGAGCCGGTCCTGCGCGCGCGGTTTTCCCTGCATAAGCAATTCCATAAATTACCCCAGTATCCGGCGATTACCCGCGATATCAGCCTGCTCTTGAGGGAAGAGATACCTTTGCGTGAAATATTTACGGTCGCCGGACAGGCAGGCGGCGGATTGCTTAAGGAATTGAAGCTTAGCGATATCTATAAAGGGGAACAGATTTCCTCCGGATATAAAGGTTTGACGGTTTCCTGCGTTTACCGTTCCGACGAGAGAACTTTGACCGAAGAAGAGATCTCGCCCGTGCACGCCGGCATCGTCAACGCCCTTTCCGACAGGCCGGGCGTTTCTTTGCGTTGACGCAAAAAATCCGCTGTCCGCGCCCCGGCGGGATTTGACAATCCCGGGGAGCCGTGGTATACTTACTTTTGCAGCGATAGATTCCCTGCCGTGCTCGTTAGGATGGATGATGTTTGGTGAACCAACACCAAAATTAAGGGAGTCCCACTCTCCCGGCGCCTTGGCGTCAGGAGGAAGACCCCCTACCTGTAATGTGGGTTCAACCCGTCATTTGTCCAACGGCACAGTGCGGGGTTTTTTTATGTCCTTTTTAACCCGGGACCACACCTCTCGTTATCTGAAAGACAATCTTAATGCCGAATAACAAGCATTCCTCCGGAGAGCCGTCCGGACAAGCAGATCTAAACGACCTTCCTTTGGCTGTGCGCATGCGGCCGCGGAATCTGCAGGAATACGCCGGGCAAGCGCACCTGCTCGGTAAAGGAAAACTTCTGCGCAGGGCGATCGAAGCCGACAGGCTGACTTCGTTGATCCTTTTCGGTCCGCCGGGGACAGGCAAGACTTCTCTTGCCTGGTGCATCTCCAAGATCACCAAAGCCCGTTACGTGTCTTTAAACGCTACCACTTCCAACGTGGAAGAATTGCGCAAGGTCATCGCTGCGGCAAAGGCGGCAAGGGCCGCCGGCGAGAGGACGATCCTGTTCATAGACGAGATCCACCGTTTCAATAAATCTCAGCAGGATGTGCTGCTGCCGGACGTGGAAGAGCGCAGCGTGGTGTTGATCGGCGCCACGGTGCAGAACCCGTTCTTCTCGCTGGTATCGCCGATACTTTCCCGTTCCCTGGTGTGCGAATTAAAAAGCCTCGGGATCGAAGATATAAAGGGCATACTCGAGCGCGCCCTGTCGGATAAAGAAAGAGGTCTGGGAAAACTCAATGTGCGGGCCGCTTCCGCGGCATTGGATTTCCTGGCGCGTTCCTGCGAAGGCGATGCCAGGCGCGCTCTCAGCGCTCTGGAGATCGGCGTCCTGACCACGGAGCCTTCTCCCGAAGGACTAATTGATTTCAGCCTGGAAACGGCCGCCGAATCCATCCAGAAAAAAGCCCTGGTTTACGACCGCGACGGCGACGGACATTATGATACGGCGTCGGCGTTCATAAAAGCGATGCGCGGCTCTGATCCGGACGCCGCCCTCTATTGGATGGCAAAAATGCTTTATGCCGGGGAGGACCCGCGTTTTATCGCGCGCAGGGTCTGCATCTGCGCCTCCGAGGATGTCGGCAACGCCGATCCGCTGGCCGCGGTGCTGGCCGCCGCCGCTCTGCAGATATCGGAATTCGTCGGAATGCCGGAAGCGCGCATACCGCTGGCGCAGGCGGTCGTGTATATCGCCTGCGCGCCTAAATCCAACGCCGCTTACCTGGCGCTCGGCAGGGCTTACGCCGAAGTGGAAAACGAGACGGTGCAGGAAGTCCCGGATCATCTCAAGGATGCTTCTTACAAATCCGCGGCGTCTCTGGGCCGCGGCAAAGATTATAAATACAGCCATGATTACCCGGGACATTTTGTCAAACAGGAATATACCCGCCGTAAAGTGCGTTTTTACGAACCCACCTCCATCGGCCACGAGGCCAAGATCAAACAGCGCCTGGACAAACTTCGTTCAACTTAAATACCCCGCATACCGCATAGAGTCGCGAGTATTATGTAGTAGTCCGTGGTCGATGGACTACATAGTCCTGAGCGGATTAGATTAGTTTTACTCGCTCACCACAACGTTTGTCGAAGGATCGACTGTGGATTTTTTCGTTCCCAGAACCCAAAACCCAGCACCCAGAATCAGTCTTTTATAGTTGATTTCTACTCTCCGCGATGGTAAGATGTAAGCGGGATTTTTTGTCCCGTTACTATCGCCCGGACTCCGCTTTATTCTTTAAAAACGGGCCGGACGATACCCGTGAGGTTGCATCGAGAGATAACTTTTGCCCGGAGAGGTTTTTCCGCGGACGTTTAAACGTAAAGCCGGTGAAAGATGGCGGATTTTTCCTTTGATATCGTTTCCGAAGTGGATCTGCAGGAAGTGGATAATGCCGTGAATCAGGCCGGCAAAGAGATCGCCCAGCGTTATGATTTTAAGGGCAGCATCTCTTCTTTGTCGTTCGACCGCCAGGAAAAACGCATAAATATTACGGCTGATGACGAATTTAAACTCAGGGCCATCCGGGATATTTTGAACACAAAGGCCGCCAAGCGCGGCGTCCCGCTTAAAGCGCTGGTCTATAACGAACCGGAGAAATCCGGCGGCAACAGTGTGCGCCAGAAAGTGGAAATAACCGTCGGTATCCCGCGCGACAAAGCAAGGGAACTCGTGCAGATCATTAAAGACCTGGGGGCGAAAGTCCAGGCCAGGATAGAAGAAGATAAAGTCCGGGTTTCCGGCGCCAAAAAGGATGACCTGCAGTCGGTCATCGCGCATTTAAGAGGCGTGGATTTCCCGGTAGCGCTCGGATTTTGTAACTACAGATAGGAAGAGTTAACCCATAACAGGAGGTGCCGTATGGGAGTTCTGGTTATTTTGGCTGTGGCCGCGATGGCGCTTATTCTATTCGTGTTCGCCAGGAAGGCGAGCAGCGGTTGTTGCTGCGGGTGGGAAGACAACGGGAAGAATACCGGGGAAAAGAAGAAAGACCCTGTCTGCGGCAAAGAGATCAACGCCGATAAAGCCGCGGCGAAGATCAGCATGTCCGGCAAGACCTTCTTTTTCTGTTCCCTGGAATGTAAAGAAGAGTTCGGCAAGAACAGCGGTAAATATTTGGACAACGGTAATCAGGATAAACAGTGCGGCTGCTGTAGTTAATACAGGGCTCCGGAGGAGGACAGGATGATTTTCAGGAAAGTGCTCATCGTGGTCTTTTTACTGACGTTCACTGCGATCATGGGATGCGAGACTGTTAAGGGGGCGAGTTCCGGGGCGGCAGACGGGGCCAAGAAAGACTGGCAGAATGCCAAGGAATTGGACGCCAAGATGAGGCAGGAACTCTGGTAAGGCAATGATCTTCACTGAATTAAAACCGCCGGAAGAGATACTCGGATTTTTAAAAGGACGCGGCCCTGTTTTTCTTGTAGGATGCGCCAATTGCGCCACAATCTGCCGCACCGGCGGAGAGGAAGAATTGAAGGCGATGAAAGAACTCCTGGAGAAGCAGGGAATACCGGTGAGCGGTTCCTGCGTTCCGGAAGCGCCGTGCATCGCCGCGAATATAAAGACCGCGCTTTCCGGTGTCGGCGGGGAGTTGTCGCGGAGCGCGGCGGTCCTGGTGTTGGCCTGCGGAATGGGAGCGCAGTCCGTAAAAGAGAATTTGCGCGTTGATATTCAGGTATTACCAGGCTGCAACAGTTTATTTCCCGCATCCAGGGATGCCAAAGGCAAATTCAGACAGAACTGCGTTCTTTGCGGGACCTGTCTGCTGGAAGAAACAGCCGCGCTTTGTCCGTTGGCTTTATGTCCCAAAGGAATGTTGAACGGCCCCTGCGGGGGGATGAATAAAGGCAAGTGCGAGGTGGACCGCGAAAAAGATTGCGTTTGGGCATTAATATACGCCGGATTGAAGAAGACCGGAAACCTGAGTTTTTTCAATCAGATACGCCAACCGCGCGATTATTCGCGCGGATTCGCGTCTTTGCCCGCGAGCAAGGGGATTGACCAGCCGGCCGCGTTGCATTAGAATATTGATATTATGACAGAGTCGAAAAAGGACAATATAGGATTTTTAAAAGACAAGCTTCGCAGAAGGATTTTGTCCCTTCTTAAAGCACAGAGGGAAGAAGTCCGTTGCAGGAAAAGCAAACAGATAAAGGAGGCGCTTTTTCGCAGTTTGTTGTTTAAAAAGGCAAAAACGGTAATGTGTTATGTATCTTTTGGCGGGGAAGTGAAAACCCGGGAATTGATAAAGGAAGCCAGGCGGCTCGGTAAGGTAGTTGCCGTGCCGGTTTGCGGCTGCAACAGGAAAATGAAACCCTGTATTTTCCCGGATGACGAGAGGCTTAAAAAAGGCCTTTATGGTATCGGTGAGCCTGTAATTCGGAAGTTTATCGGATTTGAGGATATAGACTTGGTGATTGTACCCGGGCTGGCTTTTGATAAAGCCGGCAACCGCCTCGGCAGAGGCAAAGGGTATTACGATAACTTCTTGAAAAAGCTCCCTTCAACCGTCCCTTCCGTGGGCCTGGCCTATGATTTCCAGGTCGTCCCGCGAATTCCCGCCGCAGAACACGATACCGCTTTGACCAGGATCATCTTTGCCTGACCGTTGACAGTAAGTAAGACCGGCCGCAAGCAGGGCCGGGCGCAGGCAGACGGAGCGTAAGACCTGAATCGCACATTAACTTCGTTCTCGAAAAGGGGGTAACTATGTTGTTAGCATTACTAATGCCGGTTACGGCGGCGGTCTCGCTGCTTTGCGGCTATTTATTGCGTCGTTATATCGCGGAAAGAAAAGTCAAGGACGCCGAAGCCCAGGTTAAAGCCATTATCGACCAGGCTAAAAAAGAAGCGCAGGATAAACGCAGGGAATCGGAACTGGAGGCGAAAGACCTGCTTTACCGTATGCGCCAGGATTTCGATAAACAGACCCAGGAGCGCAGGCAGGAACTGGTTTCCGTGGAGAAAAGGCTGTCGCAGAAAGAAGAGAATATCGACCGCCGCCTGGACCTGCTGGAGAAAAAAGAAAAGGAAATAGAAACGCGCCAGGATAACGTCAGGAAACAGGAAGATGTGTTGAAATCCAAAGACGCCCAATTGATATCCTTGATAAGCGAGGAAAAAGACAGGCTGCAGAAGATAGCCTCTCTTTCCGCGGAGGAAGCCAAACAGATCCTGTTGAACAGGCTCAACGACGAATTGAGCTCGGAGAAAGCCCAGCTGATAAAGAAGCAGGAGGAAGAATTGAAGGACGCCTCCGCCAAGAAAGCGCAGGAGATATTGAGCCTCTCCATCCAGCGTTGCGCCGTGGAGCATACGGTCGAATCCACGGTAAGCGTGGTCACTCTGCCCAGCGACGAAATGAAGGGCAGGGTCATCGGCAGGGAAGGCCGCAACATCAGGGCGTTCGAAATGGCCACCGGCGTGGACGTGATCATAGACGATACCCCGGAGGCGGTGACGATCTCCTGTTTTGATACCGTGCGCAGGGAGATCGCGCGTTTGAGCCTGGAGAAATTGATCAGCGACGGCCGTATCCATCCCGGAAGGATCGAGGAAATAGTGGAAAAGACGAAGAAAGAGATGGACGTCAAGATCAAGGAAGAAGGGGAAAAGGCCGCTTTTGAATCCGGGGTGGAGAATCTGCACCCGGAATTGATAAAACTGCTCGGCAGGTTGAGATACCGCACCAGTTTCGGGCAGAACGCGCTGCAGCATTCCAAAGAAGTTTCTTACCTGCTGGGCGTGATGGCCTCGGAACTCGGCCTTGATTTCAAGCTGGCCAGGAGGATCGGCTTACTGCATGACATCGGCAAAGCCATCGATCATCAGGTCGAAGGCACCCACGCCACGATAGGCGCCGAACTGGCGAGGAAATTCGGGGAATCGCCGGAAACAGTGGGCGCGATAGAGGCGCATCACGAAGAGGCCGAACAGCGCAGCTTTTACGCGGTCCTGACGGTCGCGGCGGACGCCATCAGCGCGGCCCGTCCGGGAGCGCGCAGGGAAACCCTGGAAACTTACATAAAGCGGCTGGATAAACTGGAATCGATCGCCAATGTTTTCAAGGGCGTGGAAAAATCTTTCGCCATCCAGGCGGGCAGGGAGATCAGGGTCGTCGTTCAGCCGGAGAAGATCTCCGACGCCGAAGCGGTGAATATGGCGCGCGAAATACGCAAAAAAATAGAAGAAGGGATGGAATACCCCGGGCAGATCAAGGTCACCGTGATCCGCGAAACCAGGGCCATCGAATACGCTAAATAAAAATGAAAATATTGTTCATCGGAGACATTGTGGGCAGCCCGGGAAGGAACGGTTTCCGCAAGGTCCTGCCGCAGATAAAGAAAGAGTTCGGGATTGATTTTGTGGTCGCCAACGCGGAGAACTCCGCCGGCGGTTCCGGGATCACCGAGAAGACAGCGGAAGACCTTCTTTCCGCCGGGGCGGACGTGCTTACTTCCGGGGACCATATCTGGAAGAAGAACGAAATAGTCCCGTTGATAGAAAGAGAACGCCGCATTTTAAGGCCGGTCAATATTTCCGCGCAGGCGCCGGGCCGGGGCGCGGAAGTATACACTCTGCCGGACGGCAGGCAGGTCGGCGTGATCAATCTGCTGGGCAGGGTTTTTATGGAACCGTCCGAGTGTCCCTTTAAATGCGCGCAGGAAGCCTTGAAGGAACTTTCCCGGCGCGTTAAGGTGATCATCGTGGATATCCACGCGGAAGCGACCTCGGAGAAAGTGGCGCTGGGATGGTACCTTGACGGTAAGGTCTCCGCGGTGCTGGGGACGCATACGCACGTCCAGACCGCCGACGAACGCGTCCTCCCGGGCGGCACGGCTTATATCAGCGATGTGGGGATGTGCGGTTCGCAGGATTCGGTGATCGGCAGGAAGATCGAACACGTGCTCCATAAATTCGTGACCGGGATGCCGGTCCGTTTTGAAGTGGCGGAAGAGAACGTGAAAGTCCAGGGCGTGGTGGTGGAAATCGACGAGACGAGCGGCAGGGCTTCGGGGATCACGCGTGTCAATGCCGCCGCTTAGCGAAAGGAAGAGATGAAGAGAACAATAATGCCGGTGATGGCGTCGGCAGTTTTCTTTTTAACGGTATGCTTTTTGTCTGCCGGCGGGCAGGCGGGGGCGCAGGAAGAGAAGAAAGAGATCCTGCCGCAGACTGAATTCTCCCTGGATATCGCCGGGCAGGCGGGGCCCCGTCCTAAAATATTCTCTCCTTCGATAGATCTGAGCGGAAGAGGGGGAAATCCGAATGCCGCCCGGCCGCAGGCGTTGGCCGACGACGAAGCGGTCAAGAAATGGGAAGAGGATATCGGTTTCCCGGGCTATTACCGTCTGCAGTTGAATCTCTGGGAAGCCGGCCAGCTGCGCGGCAATAAAGAGACGTTCGGCCAGCTGCTGCTTTCTTATCACAGCCTGATCGACCGGGTTTGCGCTTCAGGCGGGACGGTGATCGTCAGCTTTTTCGGGACCCCGTCGGGGATGGGCAAAGTGCTGGATAAAAGAAGCCAGCCGTTGAATCCGAAAGAATTCAAGGAACTCGTTAAATTCTATGTCCGGGAGTTCCGGAATGATAAAGTCTGGTTTGAAGTCTGGAGCGCGCCCGACCTGGATGATTTCTTCCTGGGAAGCACGCAGGACTATCTTATTCTTTACCGCAGTGTCGCCGAAGCGGTAAAAGAAGTCGAGAACGAAGATAAAACGCATATACAACTCGGAGGCCCGGGCACAAGCTGGTGGTATCAGAATCCCGAGGGGAATACCGTGACCACTCCGGAGAAGAGCTTGATCTTCGAATTGATCAGGTATTGTTCCCGCTACGGGCTGCCGCTTGACTTTATCACCTGGCACGCTTATTCCAGCGATCCGTCCGCCGAACAGTACAACACTTCTTATAACAAACTTCCGGTAGAACTGATCCGCGATTGGCTTGGGCCTAATTATTTTAACCTGAAGAAAGATATCCCGTTGATCATCGATGAATGGAACTATGATAACGGATTGAACCTTCCCCTGGAACGTTCCGAGAAAAGCAACATCGCCGCCAGCTATATCCCGGCCAGGCTGAAAGGGATGCAGGCTTGCGGGATCGACGGGCAGGTATATTACTGTCTGGAGGACTTTCATTCCAACAAGGAGCATGTTACCCGCAATGTGGGTGCGTTCTGGTTCGATTCCCGCGGCGGCCAGTATAAAGGCGGCCCCAAGGCGGTTTATAATGTCTTCCGGATGCTGCGGGAACTGGGCGAAAACTTTTATTCCCTTCCGGCGGCAGCGGGAAAAGGCGATGTCGGTATCCTGGCGGGAAAGACCGGGGCGCGCGTGAACGTGCTGGTCTATAATTATGTCAATCCCGAAGCGGCCAGGGACCTGCTTTCCCGTAATATAGGCGGCCTGGATGCCGCGGAAAGAAAACTGCTGCTGCGGATGATAAAAGACGGTGTTTACGCCCGGCTGCTTTCGAAACAGACCGATGCGCAATCCTTGCGCGGAATAAGCAAGAGGCTGCGCTCTTTGCTCTCGGATGCGGTGGCCCGTAACGATGATGTCGAAAAAAAGAAAACCGGTTCGCAGCCCGTCAAGATCACATTGAAGAATATCAACGGCGATTATCTGGTGCGTAAATATGCGATGGACTCCGCCTGCGTTAAGGACTGTGTGTTTTCAGCGGCGCAGGAGAAAACGGTGGCCTGTGCGGGAGTCTGGGAGGAAACAGCGGAATTGCCGGCCTATTCGGTGATATTGCTTTCTTTCGAGCCGAAACCGGCGGAACCGGTTACTGTCCCGGCCGCCGGGCAGGAAGGGCAGGTTAAGCCGGAGACAGCAGCGGGTCCTTCCCCTGCGCCGCCGGAGAATAAAACCGCGCCTTGAACGGCAGACGGTTTACCGCAGGACAGATGAAGAATATTCCGGATGATCATAATGATTTTTTCCCCGGGCAGAAAGAAGAACAGCGCCGGGTATTTACCGTTTCGGAGATCAACCGGCAGATAAAAGAATTGATGGAAGCCGGATTCCCGGAGGTCTGGGTTGAGGGCGAAGTCTCCGGTGTGACCAGGATCTCCACGGGCACGGTGTTCTTTAATCTCAAGGACGGCTCCGGACTGCTGAAGTGCGTGATCTTCCCTCTTACGGCCCGCGGTCTGAAGTTCGAGCTGAAAGACGGCGACAAGCTGATCTGCCGCGGCGGGATCAGCGTTTATGAAAGAGACGGCCGCTATCAGCTTTATGTGCGCGGGCTGGAACCTAAAGGATTGGGGAGCCTGCAGCTGGCCCTGGAGCAGTTGAAGAAAAAGCTGGAGAAAGAAGGGTTGTTCGCTCCTTCCCATAAACGGGCCATTCCGTATTTACCGGCGCGCATAGGCATAGTCACTTCCGCCGGAGGGGCCGCGCTGAAGGACATATTGAAAGTAATAGATGTGCGTTTCCGCGGAGTGCACCTGGTCATTAATCCGGCGAAAGTGCAGGGAGAGGGAGCGGCCGAAGAGATCGCCTGCGCGATAAAAGAATTGAACGTTTATAACGCGTCGGCGGATAAGCGGGAGCGGATCGAAGTCCTCATTGTCGGGCGCGGCGGCGGAAGCATCGAAGACCTCTGGGCGTTCAACGAAGAGCCGGTAGCCAGGGCGATCTACGCTTCCGATATCCCGGTGGTCTCGGCCGTGGGCCATGAAAGAGACTGGACGATCGCCGATCTGGTCGCTGATCTGCGCGCGCCGACACCCTCGGCGGCGGCGGAGATGGTCATCCCGGAGAAAGCGGATCTGCGGCAGAAGCTTTCTCTCTTGACCACGGATGTGGAAGCCGGGCTGTCTGATTTCACGCTTTCCCTGCGCGAGGACCTGGATGCCCTGGCGCACCGTATGGGAATGAGTATCGCGCATTGCCTGGAGATCAACTCCGGGAGGCTGGAATCCGCCGGTAAAAAATTACAGCTGTTGAACCCCGCGGCGATGCTGAAACAGTTCTGCCAGAGGGTTGCGGATTTCTCGGGCAGGTCCGGCAGGGCGCTGGAACATTTGCTGCAGATCAAGAAGGCGGCGTTGAGATCGGCGGCCGCCAATCTTTACGGCTTAAGCCCGTTGAACGTTCTGGCGCGTGGATACAGCATTACTTTTGCCTCCGGCGGCGGTGTGCTGAGGAGCGTCAAGGCCGTTTCCGCCGGAGAGACGATAAAAGTCAAATTATACGACGGCGAGATCGCCGGGCGGGTGACGGAGGTGCGCGAAGATGGCGGAATTAAAATTTGAAGAGGCGTTGAAAAAACTGGAGAAGATCGTCGAAGACCTTGAAAAGGGGGATTTGACCCTGGACGAAGCCTTAAAGAGATACCAGGAGGGGATAGAGTTGTCCCGTTCCTGCTCCGCGCGGCTGGAAAGCGCCAAGAAAAAGATAGACGTCCTTTCCAGGAACAAAAAAGGCGATCTTGAATTGAAGCCTTTTGAAGCAGATAAAGATGAACCGGAGGAATAGTGCTGCTGGAACGGATTAATTCCCCCGCAGATCTGCGGGAGTTGACTCTGGAACAATTGCCGGAACTGGCCGGTGAAATACGCCGCCGTATTCTGGAAGTGGTCTCGGTCAACGGCGGGCATTTGGCGTCCAGCCTCGGCGCGGTGGAACTGGCGATCGCCCTGCATTATTGCCTCGATACTCCGCGGGACAAGATCGTCTGGGACGTCGGCCACCAGACTTACGCGCATAAAATAATAACCGGCAGGAACGCCGGCCTTTCCGGCCTGCGGCGTTACGGCGGGTTAAGCGGGTTCCCCTGCAAGGAAGAATCGGAGTTCGATCTTTTCACCACCGGGCACAGTTCCACGGCGGTTTCTTTCGCCCTCGGTCTCGCCTGCGCCGGGGAGATACAGGATGCGGATAAAAGATTCAAGGTCGCCGCGGTGATCGGGGACGGTTCTTTAAGCGGAGGGCTTTGCTTCGAGGGGTTGAATAACGCCGGCCACCTGAAAAAAGACCTGCTGGTGGTGCTGAACACCAACGAAATGAGCATCGCTCCCAATGTCGGCTCGGTGAGCACTTATATAAACAAGATCATTTCTCTGCCGCTGTATAACCGTTTCCGTAATTCGCTGGAGACTTTTCTTAATTCGCGCGTGCCCCGCGGCAGGAGATTGTTGAAACTGGCCAATAAATTCGAGGAGGGATTGAAAGGATTGTTCATTCCCGGCGTCTTTTTCGAGGAGCTGGGTTTCCGGTATTTCGGCCCCTTCGACGGGAATAATCTTTCCCAGCTGGTCCCGGCGCTGAAAAAGATAACCGGTTTCAAAGGCCCGTTGTTCCTGCACGTGATCACCAAAAAAGGCAAAGGGTTCGCTCCCGCTGAAAAAGACCCGGTGCGTTTTCACAGCACAGGCCCTTTTGAACTCGCGGGCGAGAAGAAACAGGAACCGCCGTCTTCCGCGCCTTCAAGGCCGACTTATACGGCGGTTTTCGGCAGAAAGATGACCGCGCTTGCGGGCAGCGAAAACAGATTGACCGCGATCACCGCGGCAATGGCCGAAGGCACGGGGCTGGATAGTTTCCGGGAGAAATACCCGCAGAGGTTTTTCGATGTCGGCATCGCCGAAGGGCACGCCGTATGTTTCGCCGCCGGCCTGGCCAGGCAGGGGATGATCCCGGTGGTGGCGATCTATTCCACGTTCCTGCAGCGTGCTTATGACCAGATCATAGAAGGAGCGGCTTTGCAGGGGCTGCACGTTATTTTCGCCATGGACCGCGCCGGACTTGTGGGCGACGACGGCCCAACGCACCAGGGGATATTCGACATCGGTTTCTTAAGGCATATCCCGAATATGACGGTAATGGCCCCGGCCGACGCCGAAGAACTGGAGATGATGCTGGAATTATCCCTGGCGTTGAAAAACCCGGTTAGTTTAAGATACCCCAAGACATCCGTTTGCCTGCTTAGGCGGCGGCTGACGGAGGGAAAGGCGCGTCCGGTGGAACTCGGGAAAGCCGAGGTCTTGAGGGAGGGCGGTGATTTTGCCGTTTTTGCCCTGGGCAGCGTCGTCTCCGCGGCTGAAGAAGCCGCCGTCCTGCTGGAAGAGAAAGGTTTGTCCGGCAGCGTGGTAAACGCCAGGTTCGTCAAACCGCTGGACGCGGCCCTGTTCGCCGGGATCGCCGGCAGGACAAAATTCATTTTTACGGTTGAAGACGGGATAATCGAAGGCGGGTTCGGCTCGGCCGTAGAAGAAACACTGGGTATTCCCGTGATCAAAATGGGCGTGCCGGAAGAATTCCCGCCCTGCGCCAAAAGACAGGAATTATTGGAGCGTTACGGTCTGGACGCCGCCGGTATCGCCGCCCGGATCGCCGCCGTAGTGAGGAAATAAAATATGGCAAAACTGATCATAGACGCCAAGAAATGCAAGGGATGCGGTTTGTGCGTGAAGATCTGCCATAAGGGGCTGCTGAAACAATCTGGGGAACTGAACGCGACAGGGGCCGTATTCGTGGAATTTCACGACGATAAAAACACCTGCGGCGGATGCTGTTTCTGCGCGCTGATCTGTCCGGAATGCTGTATAGAGGTGCAAAAGTGAAGAAGAAAGACGCGAAAGTGCTGTTGAGCGGCAATGAGGCCGTCGCCGAGGGCGCGATCCAGGCTGGCTGCCGTTTCTACGCCGGGTATCCGATCACTCCGCAGAATGAATTGACCGCATATATGGCCAGGCGTATGCCCGAAGCAGGGGGAGTTTTTATTCAGGCCGAATCGGAGGTCGCCGCCATCAATATGGTCATGGGCGCGGCCGCTGCCGGAGTGCGGGCGATGACTTCTTCTTCCAGCCCCGGCATCAGCCTGAAACAGGAAGGGATCTCTTACCTGGCCGGCGCGGAACTGCCGGCGGTAATAGTGAATATGATGCGCGGAGGCCCGGGCCTGGGGAATATCTGGCCTTCACAATCGGATTATTTCCAGGCGACGAAGGGCGGCGGGCACGGCGATTATCATTGTTTAGTGCTGGCGCCTTCCCGGGTGCAGGAAGCGTTCGATCTGATGTTTTCCGCTTTTGACCTGGCGGACACTTACCGGATGCCGGCGATGATCTTAGGCGACGGGATGCTGGGGCAGGTAATGGAGCCGCTCAGCGTGCGCTTCCCGTCGGGGACGGACGCTAAAAAAGCGGCGAAGATTTCTAAGCCGTGGGCGCTGACGGGCTGCGCCGGCAGAAAACCGAATGTGATCAAATCTTTTTATCTTAAAGACGGCGATCTGGAAGAATTCAACCTGCGCCTGCAAAAGAAATATTCCCTGGTCCGGGCTAAAGAGACGCGTTATGAAGGAATGATGCTGAAGGATGCCCGTCTGGTCCTGGTGGCCTACGGGACGATGGCCAGGATCTGCGCGGCGGTCGTCCGTCAATTACGCAGCGAGGGAATAAAAGCGGGATTGATCAGGCCGGTGACCCTCTGGCCGTTCCCTGTCGAAGCTTTTCTGCCGCGGGTTTCCCCTGCGCGCAGCTACCTGGTGGCGGAGATGTCTTACGGCCAGATGCTGGAAGACGTAAAACTGGCGCTTAACGGCAGGGCCAAGGTCGGTTTTATCGGCAGGGCCGGGGGAGGTTTTCCCCGGGAAGAAGCGATCGCCGCGGAGGCGCGTAAACTATGAAAAAGATATTTTCCCGGCCGGAATCATTGAGAGACGCGTCCACTCATTATTGCCCCGGGTGCGGGCACGGCATAGCGCACCGGCTGGTTGCGGAAGTGATAGACACTCTTAACCTCCGGGAGAAAGTGATCGGCGTCGCCCCGGTGGGCTGCGCAGTGGTGGCCTATGATTACTGGAATTTCGACTGCTGCGAAGCCGCCCACGGCAGGGCGCTGGCGGTGGCCACCGCGATCAAACGCTGCAGGCCGGACAGGACGGTATTTACTTATCAGGGAGACGGGGACCTGGCCGCGATCGGCACCAATGAGACGATACACGCCGCCAACCGCGGGGAAAATCTTACCGTGATCTTCGTGAATAACGCCATCTACGGAATGACCGGCGGGCAGATGGCCCCGACTACTTTGCTGGGGCAGGTTACCAGCACTACTCCTCTTGGCAGACAGGCGGATCTTCAGGGATATCCGTTGAAGATCTCCGAACTGCTGGCGGCATTGCCGGGCGTAAAGTATGTCGAACGCAGGGGGCTTTTTTCTCCGCAGGAAATAATCAAGGCCAAGGCCGCCATTCATCTGGCGTTCGACAACCAGCTTAAAAAGAACGGTTTTTCCCTGGTAGAGTTGCTTTCACCGTGCCCGACTTATTGGGGGATGTCCCCTGTGGCGGCTATGGATTGGATAAAAGAGACGATGGTAAAAGAATTTCCGTTAGGCAGGATCAAATAATGGCTGATTCCGCTAAAATACTTCAGATGGAAAAGATCATCGCCGCCGGCTCGGGCGGCCAGGGAATTATGCTGCTCGGCAAATTGCTGGCCGAGGCGGGGATGCGCGCCGGGCGGCAGGTCACCTGGCTTCCTTCTTACGGGGCCGAAGTCCGCGGCGGCACCGCGAATTGCATGATAATTATCTCTAAAGAAGAGATCGCCTCTCCCTATGTGGAAACGGCGGATACGTTGATCGTGATGAACCAGCCTTCTCTGGATAAGTTCCTTCCGAGATTGAAACCGGGCGGCATATTGTTGTATAATTCTTCCCTGGCGGCCGCTCCGCGTAAACCCGGGATAGACGTCCGGGGGTATCCTTTCAGCGAAACCGCGCTTCGCGCCGCCGGTTCCATGAAAGCCGCTAATATGGCCGCGCTCGGAGCCTATATGGCGATAAAAAATATCTTCTCGGTGGAAAGCATCCTGGAGATAGTCAAACAACAAAAACGTGAATTATTGGAAATGAACAGGAAAGCATTGCTTGCCGGTATCGCGCTGGTCGGATAAAAGGCGCTTACCCGGCGGTATTTACCTGATTTCGAGAAAGGAAGAAAAAGATGGTTAGAGTAAGATTCGCTCCCAGCCCCACGGGTTTCCTGCATATCGGAGGTTCGCGCACGGCTTTGTTCAACTGGCTGTACGCGCGCGCCAAAGGAGGCAAGTTCATCCTTAGGATCGAGGACACCGACGTCAAGCGCTCCAAACAGGAATATCTCGACGAGATACTGGACAGCCTTTCCTGGGTGGGGTTTAACTGGGACGAGATCTATTACCAGAGCAAACGTTTCGAGATCTACCGCGAAGTAGCAGAGCGTCTGCTGAAGGACGGCAAGGCTTACCGCGCCTCTCCGCTTGAGACGGACGTCGAAGGCGCGGAGGATGACGCCGAAGCCGATAAAAAACAGGAAGCGATCATTTTCAAGGTCAACCAGCAGAAGGTGTCGTTCAAGGACCTGATACACGGCGACATTGTCTTCGATACCGGTGTGATCAAGGACCAGGTATTGATCAAGTCCGACGGCACGCCGGCTTATAACTTCGCCTGCGTGGTGGACGACGCGGCGATGAATATCAATCACGTGATCAGAGGGGACGACCATATCTCCAATACCCCGAAGCAGATCTTGATCTATCAGGCGCTGAACCTTCCCGTGCCGGAGTTCGCCCACCTGCCTTTGATCCTCGGCAAGGACGGCGGCCGTCTCTCCAAGCGCACCGGCGCCACCGCTATCAGCGACTACCGGCGTATGGGGTACCTGCCGGAGGCGCTGGTGAATTACCTGCTGCTGCTGGGCTGGTCACCGGGAGGGAACCAGGAGATCATCGATATCCGGGAGGCGATCAAGAAATTCGACATCAAAGACGCCAACAAGACCGCGGCCACGTTCGATATTGACAAGCTTAACTGGATCAACAACCAGTATATCAAGACCGCCGACACCCTGGAACTGGCCACGGCGCTTGAGCCGTTCCTTAAAGAGCAGAACCTGGATGTCTCCGGTTTCGGCAAGGATTATCTGCTCTCGGTGATCAAACTTTTTCAGGGCAGGCTCGGCACGCTGAAAGACTTCCCCGCCTGGGCGGATTTTATGTTCAAGGATGATTTTGTCATAGACGAGCAGGCCAAAGAGAAACACCTAAGCAGGGACTTCTCCCGTGAATTTAAACTGTTCGCCGGGCGGCTGAACGCGCTTGAACCCTTTGACATCGTGACCATCGAGAAATGCTTCCGCGATCTGCTTGCGGAACTGGGGTTGCAATCCAGGGAATTGATACATCCGGTCAGGGTCGCGCTTACCGGCAAGACTATCGGCCCCGGGCTGTTCGAAGTCCTTTATTATCTGGGTAAAGAACGCGTCAGCCGCAGGCTGATGGCCTGGGTAAAACAATAACCGGCAGCGCGTCTTCCGGCGGCAAGAGCAGAAAATTACACTTGTCACAACCGGAGGTCTGTAATAGAATAATAAAGCTTTTAAAAGGTAGTAAGTGCTTTTTTGAAAGAAAGATTTATACAGGTATCATGCTTCGACTACGCTCAGCCCTGAACCAGAACAAAGTTCGATTCAGGGCTGCCATGAACCGGTAGCGAAGCGCAATACCTGGTTTATGGCAGGATTTTTCTATATAAAAGATTCATAGCTTTATACTTCGACAAGCTCAGTATTTTGCTTGATAAAAGATTAATATGATTATTGCCCTGTCGTCTAATCGGTAGGACTTCAGATTTTGCCGGTTTTATGGCAACCGTGAACTGTCAACGGAGTATGAGTTTGGGTTCACGGTGAAACCGTGAATTGTCAACGAAGTGCTTTGACTAGTTCACGGCTGGATCTTTAAAAAGATGTTTTACGTATACGTTCTAAGAAGCATAGAGAACGGTAGATGTTACGTTGGGTATACGGCAAATTTAGAGCGCAGGTTGCGCGAGCATGAATTGAAGAATGTATATTCAACCGCGCGCTTATTAAACCCAACGCTGATTTATTACGAAGCATTTGTATCACAGCAAGACGCGCGGCGAAGAGAACACTATTTAAAGACAAGCAAGGGGAAAACGAGTTTAAAGCTTGTCTTAAGAGAAACCTTCGCGACGCATAAAGCTTTATAGCATTATTGCTCCGTAGTCTAATCGGTAGGACTTCAGATTCTGCCATGAACCAGAACAAAGTTCGATTCATGGCAGCCATAAATCGGCAACGAAGTGTTTTGCCTGGTTTATGGGCTGGATCTTTATAAAGGTGTTTTTCAATAACGCTCATTTTAACCATAACCTATTGCCCTGTCGTCTAATCGGTAGGACTTCAGATTCTGGATCTGACTATCATGGTTCGATTCCATGCGGGGCAGTTTTCTTCCGCCGCAGGCGGAAGAAAACAGAGCAATTGAGCAATAGATAATAGAGCAAATAGATAAAGAAAAGTTCAATTGCGGTCTATTTTTAATTGTTCTATTGTTCAAATATGTTTTTAGCGCAAAGACTGTTCCTGCGCTTTTCTTTTCTCCCCCCCAACTCATAATTAAGTAATGTGTCCCCGGAACTCACTTCTCAGGAATTCTTAAGGGTTATTAAAGGAATACGGAACGAGGCTAAATTTATTGTTTTTAGAAGACTACCCCGGTATGGGAAGTTTCTTATGTCTGGTAATGAGAAATGGGAAGCTTTCTTTGAAATAAACTTACATGATATAGCTACGAAAGACGACGTTT
>Ga0074199_1000209_pt1 | contig 116388 bp, 102 predicted proteins | sample EPASupsiteSAE347_FD_64528 | JGI IMG/M metagenome (GOLD analysis project Ga0074199, IMG submission 64528) | Bioremediated contaminated groundwater from EPA Superfund site, New Mexico - Sample SAE3-47 | ecosystem: Environmental > Aquatic > Deep subsurface > Groundwater > Contaminated ...
GCCGTCAACACGGCTGGTGCCGCTTAGCGCCAGGGTAATGACACGGTCCGGGGCGGCGGCCCGCAATATTTCAAAATACGGTTCATCGCGGCGTAGAACCGTAACGCCGCCGGAAGGCAGGCTCTTAAGCAAAGTGCTTTTTTCCACGGCGATCGCTTCCACGGACTGAAAAAATTCCAGATGCACCGGACCGATGGTCGTTACCAGCCCCCAATCGGGCTGGAGCAGGCGGCAGAGGGAGGCAAGTTCCCCCGGATGGTTCATGCCAAGCTCGAAGACGCCGACACGGGTTTCCGGTTCCATGGCCAGCAGGCTCAACGGCAATCCTATCTTGTTGTTCCAATTGCCCCGCGTGCGGGCAGTCGGCAGGCGCCGCGTGAGGACATCGGCCACCATTTCTTTCACCGTGGTCTTGCCGACACTGCCCGTAACGGCCACAATCGCGACCTGTATTTGGCGGCGGTAACCGGATCCCATGTCCCACAGGGCCTTTTCAGTATCCGGCACGCGCAACAGAGGGCGGTCCGCGCGCGGTCCAATGTTCGCGTGTTCGTTGATCACGACGCCGACCGCGCCCCGCGCGATGGCCTCGTCGACAAAGGCGTGTCCATCAAACAAAAGCCCACGCAAAGCCACAAACAGAGCGCCGGGAGTCAGCGTGCGGGTATCGGTGGATACCCCCGCGATGGCGCCGGGCAGGCCAAATTGCCACTGTCCACCGGTCCATTGCGCCATTTCCTGAGCATCAAAATTCGGCATGGCTTATTCCCAGACATTCCCGCACAACCTGCCGATCGTCAAATGGAATGACGGTGTTGGCAAACTCCTGGTAGTTTTCGTGGCCCTTGCCTGCGATCAGCACCACATCGCCCGGCTCCGCCAGGGAGAGCGCATGGACGATGGCCTCGTGCCGGTCCTCGACGACTTCCACGTTGTCGCTGTGCCTGCATCCCGCACGAATCTGGGCAATGATCTCGATCGGGTTTTCCTTGCGGGGATTATCGGACGTCAGAATAACGTAATCGGCCAGGCGCGCGGCCACGGCGCCCATGAGCGGCCGCTTTTTGCGGTCGCGGTTGCCCCCGCACCCGAAAACCACGATGAGTTTTCCGCCCGTGATCTCGCGCAACGCGGACAGCACGTTCTGCAAAGCATCCTCCGTATGGGCATAATCCACGAATACCTGGAACCCGCCTTCGGTGGAAATTTCCTCCAACCGGCCGGGAACGGCCATCATCTGGGACACCACTTGGGCCGCTTGCGCCGTCGGCACACCGGCGGCTCCCGCCGCAGCCAGGGCCGCCAGCGCATTACTGACATTGAAGCGCCCCAGGAGTTTCAGCTTGACCTGGGCTTCTCCCCAGGGACTGCGCACGTCAAAGACACTGCCGGTGGACGTGATCTGCAAATTGACGGCGCGAACGGCGGCCTCCTGATTGACGGCGTAGGTAATCAGGTCCGCCTCGAGCGGCCCAACTTTAGCGAGTTCCTGCCCGTAGGGATCATCCAGGTTGACAACCGCCACCGGTTTTTTGCGGCGCCGGCTCAGATTTCGGAATAACTGCGCCTTGGCTTGAAAATAATTTTCCTTCGTTTCGTGGTAATCGAGATGGTCGTGCGTCAGATTGGTGAATACTGCAACATCGAAATCAATGCCCCAGACGCGTTTCTGGACCAGCGCATGCGACGAGACTTCCATGACGGCGCTCCGGCAACCGACATGCACCATCTGGGCCAGCATATCCTGCAGGTCAACTGATTCCGGCGTTGTGCGGCCGGCTGGAATCACGCGGTCGCCGATTTCATAGGCTACCGTGCCAATCAGGCCCGTGCGGCGGCCGGTATCGGCAAAAATATCCCGCACCATGAAGGCCGTGGTGGTCTTGCCATTGGTGCCCGTGATGCCGACTACTTGCAGACTGGCCGAGGGGTTATTATTAAACACAGCGGCGATCTCCGCCATGGCCTGGCGCGGATCGCTCACACGGATAACGATCGCGGGGCTGTGGCTGACCGGGGCGACCTGGTCGGAGACCACGGCCGCAGCACCCCGCACCACCGCATCCGTGACAAACTGGTTCCCATCCTGGTTTTGGCCTTGCAAGGCGAAGAATAGAAATCCCGGCTTGATTTTGCGGGAGTCATACGCCAAACCCTTGATGTCCGGATCACCCGTCCCGCCGACCGCAAGCGGTTTGATTACTGTAAGTAGTGTGCTTAATTTCATGATGGTCGCGCTTTTTTCTTTGTTCTGATCAATTAAGCCCCCAAAGCGAGGCAATTTCTCTATATCAAATTCCCCGGTTTGTATCCATACCGGACCGATCAGCCACGGCGGCGTTGCCAAGTGGCGCAATATCCAGATATCGCACGGATTGTTCGGCAATTTCCTTGAACACCGGTCCAGCCACGTATCCCCCCGTGCGCACATCGTTGCTGGGTTCGTCCAGGACCACAATGATCGCGAGCTGCGGATCTTCAGCCGGAATAAAACCCATAAAGGAGGACATGTTCAGCTTGTCGGAATATCCGCCCAGGATGGCCTTTTGAGCGGTACCGGTTTTACCGCCCACCGTATAGCCTTCGACCCGGGCACGGGCACCCGTGCCGCCCTCTTCGGTGACGCGGACCAGCAGGCTTTTCATCAGCCGGGCCGTATCCGCACGGATGGGCTGGCTGACGGCCACGGGGGTCCGCTGATACAGCACACGGCCATCCACATCGGCAACCTGCTGGACAATCTGCGGTTTCATACGCACCCCGTCGTTGGCGATGGCGCAGAGCACACCCAGCATTTGCAAGGCGGTGACCGCCACTTCATGGCCGATTGCGATCCGCGTCGGCGAAAGGGAGGTCCATTTCGAGACCGGATACAGCAAGCCCGCCTCCTCGCCCGGCAATTCGATGCCGGTGGGTTCGCCGATGCCAAATTGCTTCAAGTAGGCATACAGGCGGGTATCACCCAGGCGCAAGGCGATTTTAGCCGCGCCGATGTTGCTGGATTTTTTGATGATATCGGCCACGGACAAATTGCCATAGGGATGAAAATCGTGCAGGATGCGCCGCTGGTAAAACCACGAGCCGTTTTCACAATCGAAGATTTGGGCGGGCGCCACCAGTTTTTCATTCAGGGCGGCCGCCACAACGGTCACCTTGAATGTGGACCCCGGCTCGTAAATATTGGCGATACATTGATTGCGCATGGTGTCCGGCGCCGTCACCCGAAACGCACGCGGATCAAAGGCGGGGACATTGGCCATCGCCAGGATTTCACCCGTGCGCACGCGCTCGACAATCGCCCAGGCCGCCTTGGCCCGCTGTTCGCGCACGGCGTTTTCCAGCGCGCGTTCGACGATGAACTGCACATATTGATCGATTGTCAGCGTAACGTTGGCGCCGGGGCGCGATTTAATTTCCAGCAGACGGCGGTCGTATAATTCATGACGACGGCCATCCCGCTCGCCGACCAGCAACCCCGGCACGCCCCGCAGGTAACGGTCCCAGCGCTGTTCGATTCCGGCACAGCCGTTACGTTCCGCCTCCAGGTTGACGTACCCAAGCACATGGCACAGACTGGCGCCGCGCGGATAGGACCGCACCATGATGTCCTTCAGGAAAACACCGGGCAGTTTTTCGCGCGCCAGGGCCTCGGCCTGATCGTCCTCAAGCGCACGGCCGAATCCCGTCACATAGATAAACTGGCACGCCGGCCGGTTAATCCGATCCATGAGCACGCGGGGCTCAACGTTCAAAACGCGGCCGATGGTTTCGGCCACGGCCTGGGCGTTGCGGTTGCTGGCAATGTCGGCGGGACTGGCGCACAGCTCTTTTTTAACCAGATCAAGGGTCAACACGTTGCCGTTGCAATCCAGTATTTTTCCCCGGACCACCGCCAGGTTTTCCCGGAACTGGCGCATGGCGTCGACACGGGCGCCGCGATCCACGCCGGGACCCAGGTGAAAATGCAGATAAATCAGGCGGGTGCTGACGCCAATCAACGCCAGCATCATGAATATAGCCAAACCGATCAGGCGGTTCCTATATCTCCGTTCAATCATTCACAACAAACCTTGGTAGCTGTGAAAGCTGGGCCATTTCCCGACTGTAAGGGGGCAAGCTTTCTGGAGCCAACTCCGGTTCCTGCAGGCGGACCAAACGGCTTTCCTCCGGCCAAATCATGGCAACGCGGTTCTGGGCGAGCGCCTTTTCGATACTGGACGGCGACTTCAGGGTCTCCCATTTCCACAATTCGTAATCGTACCGCTTTTGAATTTCCGCGCGCTGTTGTTCCGAAAATTTTATCCGGCTACCCAGGGCCTGACCGCGCGCATCGAGCCAGACGTACATGAGCATCAGGACCACGACGCCCATCAGGATCGCCACCCAGGGCAGAGCGATTACAAACCCTTCGGTTTTTTTACGCCGGTTACGCTTTGCCATAATTCAATCTATCCTTTCGATTACACGCAATTTGGCCGATCGCGATCTTGGATTTCGCAAAATTTCTTCAGGGGAGGCCGTCAGCGGCTTTCGCGTAATCCACCGCGCAAGCGGCCGGGTCCCTTCCCAGCGCTCACCCCCGGCCGGCAGGGACACCCACCGGCCAATGTGTTCCTTCCCTATCCGTTTGACACAACCATCTTCCAGGCTGTGATAGCTCAGGACTGCCAGACGGCCCCCCGGCTTCAGCAAGCCGATTGCCGCCGCCAGCCCCTCCGCCAGCGATTCCAGTTCACGGTTGACGGCCATCCGCAACGCCTGGAACGTGCGCGTGGCCGGATGGATCCGCCCATGCCTTGCCCCCAGAACACGGACCACCAAGTCCGCAAGGCGCCCGGTGGTCTGAATCGGCCCTTGCCGGCGTTCCCGTACGATCGCCCGCGCAATACGGCGCGAGGCCGGCTCATCGCCCAGTGAGCGGATAAGCTCGGCCAACGCTTCCTCGCTCATCGAATTGACCAAATGAGCGGCCGTCGTCGGCTGGTGGCGATCCATGCGCATGTCCAGTGGCCCATCCTGCATGAAACTGAAACCCCGTTCAGCCTGGTCCACCTGCAAAGACGACATACCCAAATCGAGGAGTACGCCATCCACCGCCTGAAAACCATGCCGCTCTGCCAGAATCTTCAGATCGGCAAAGTTACCCTGCTCAAACCGACACTGCTGCGACCACGCCGCCAAAGCTTCCTGCGCCGTCGCGATGGCGCTCGCATCGCGATCCAGCGCCAGCAGAAAGCCGCGCGGGCCTAACCTTTCCAGAATTGCCCGAGCATGCCCCCCGCCCCCCACCGTGCCATCCACATACCGACCGGCCGGATTAATCGTCAGCAAGTCCAGGATTTCCTGCACCATGACCGGCGTATGCATGAGCGCCCTTTCTCCAGTTGCATATAGCCGCGGCGTCACCGCCGTGGCCGCCGGAAGAATCCACGCCCTCACGGGCGCGGCTACAAATCCGGCACCAGCCGAGTTGTCGGCACCAGCCGATGCGTTCTCAACGCAACATAGCCATCGCCGGCATCGTGAGGCGCATCTTGGCTTTCATAACCTCTTCATCGTAACAGGATGAACAAAATCCGTGCGAGTACACGTTTTGCGGTTCGTCGGCAGTGAACGTGTATTGCCAGCCCTGGTCGGTTTTGACGCGACCACAAATGCAACATTTCGTCACGATTTTGTTTCCGTTCATGACGCGGCGTACTCCTTTGCCGGGAAGACTCGCTCAAGGTTGTCTTCCGCCACAGGCGGATCCGCCTTCCGAAAATACCTACATAAGAAATGAAAACAATTTGCTGTTCGACATCAGCGCGGCCACCCGGCTGGCCCGCGATGGCTCAGTTTCCTGTTGATTTTGCGGTTCCAAATGAAGCCGGCGCGTGTCGCCCAAGGGCAGGATCTGCATGGTATCCCCGCGCAATGCAGGACAGGCGTTCACCACCAGGGCATGGTTGCCAAAGCGCAACGAGCGCGCGGCCAAACCCCTTGCCGGCAACTGAAACCATTTCTCCTTGCAGCCGCTCCGCAGGGATCCGTTCACTTCCAGGAAACACGTCATGCTCATGATCGTTCACTCCATTCTTGCGCGGGCCTGCAAGCAGTCCCGCCGTTGTTGCCGCCTTTGGCGGCCTAACTTTAATGTATAGAAATTTCAATCTTGGATTGGATTCCCGCTTTCGCGGGAATGACAGAATGGATGGACATTGTTTGTCATTCCCGACCCGACTCGCCTCGGCGAAGCCACCGGCGTAGCCTGGGTCGGGAATCCAGTGTTTTTTGTCGCCGCTTTTGGCGGCCTAATTTTTTTAGAAATCCAAATATCGCACGGCTTCGTCCATGGTCGCGGCGTCAATGGATTCGGTGGACTGTTTCCACAATTCCGGATCCCACAATTCGAACCGGTCCCAGGCGCCCACGAGTTTCACCTGGTCCGCGATATGGGCAATGGCAAGCAATTCATCCTTGATCCGGATGCGGCCCTGGGAATCCCAGGCCACCAGGTCGGAACTGGAAGCCAGAATGCGTGCAAAGAGCCGCGCCTTTTTATCGCCGATACCGATCTTGCGGAATTTATCCAAGCGTTTCGCCATTTCCCGGGCCGGATAGACGTACAGGCATTTTTCGTTGTTAAGACCGGGCAGAACATAAAGACTTTTTGGGGCGCCTACTTCCGCGCGCCAGATGGAGGGTATGGTGAGGCGTTTTTTGGGATCCAGTGCATGCAGAAAGCTACTGGCGAACCCCCCACTGCCCAGTACCGGCTGTGGCCGTTCTATATCATGCCTCTCCACTTACCCCCCTTTGTTTGACACTATTTGACATCTTAACCCACCGGTTGTCAATAATTATTTTTAATTATTTTTTGTAAAATTCAGGCCACCCAAACCGAGATGTCTCGACTTTGCTCGACATGACACGCAGAAACGGTCATTCCGAGCTTAAGCGAGGAATCTCACTGGCGGCTGGTCCCCCTCCGTTTCAGCAACAGACTGACAACTACCTGTTAATAACGTGTTAAAAGACTACGGCAAGCTGGATTGACAATGGCCAGAAGGAATAATATGCTTCGATCAACAACTATCGCATCGGGAAGCACTCTTCCAGGGGGTTATTCCGAACGACAGAAGGGAGTGTTAATTGACCAGCCTTTTACGATTGCCGCGGCAGTTCTGGCGCATCAGTTGGCAACATGGTATTCACAAGGCCGTCCTGCTGACGTTCGGCAAATTTTCCCGCCTGCGCGGTTTTCCGCAAATGGGCTTCGGGCTCATGGAAAAATTCCCGCCGACGAAACCCTCCAACGCAGCGGCCTACCTGCCCCTGCTTAAGCTTCGACCTTTCGTTTCGATCGTCATGCCGGTCTATAATTCGGCCTGGCTGAAGGAAGCCGTGGAAAGCGTTTTGGCACAAAGCTACGACCGCTTCGAACTGATCCTGGTGGATGACCAGTCCACCCAGCCGCATACGCTCGCTGCGCTTGCAAAGGCCGAAGGCGATTCGCGCGTAAAGTTGATACGCAACGCGCGCAACCTGGGCATCAGCGGAGCCACCAATGTCGGCATTGAAGAGAGCCGGGGCGACTATATCGCCTTCATGGACCACGACGACCTGTTGCATCCGGACGCGTTGGCGTACTTCGCGCGGGCCGTGAACGACGGCCATGATGAGGACGTGTTTTTTACCGACGAGGTCGTGATCAACAGCAGGAACATCATCGTCGGGCAGATGCGCAAATGCCCGATCTCGCTCGACCTCCTGCTCTCGTGCAACGCCGTCCTGCATTTCGTCATCATGAAGCGATCGGCGCTCCGGCAGACCGGCCCGCTGAATTCGGATTATGACGGCGCGCAGGATCACGATCTTATGCTGAGAGTCATGGAACACGGGCTGCGGTTTTATCATCTGCCGCTCCTGCTCTACGCCTGGCGCGCCCACCATGCGGCCACCTCCAACGACATCCGCTCGTTCGACCGTCATTCCACGCCGGAATGGCCCAAGTCCTATCTCAACGGGAAAAAGGCGATCCAGGCATATCTCGACCGCCACGCAATCCGGGCTACCGTGACCGACGATGCGTTTTACTGGTACCGGGTCAAGTACGCCCTGCCGGATACGCGCGACGAAGTGGCGATCATTATCCCGTTCAAGGATCAAGCCGCCTACTTGCAGCGCTTGTTGGAAAGTTTGAAAAAAACGACATTCGCCAATACCGTCGTTTATCTGGTGGACAACCGATCCGACCAGGCGGAAACCAAGGCTTATTTGGCCTCCCTGCGCCCGAGCCCGACCGGCCGGCTCCGCCTGTTGACGTTTAACGAGCCGTTTAATTACGCCCGTTTACACAATTGGGCGGTCGCTCAAATCCCCAACGAGCTCATGTTGTTTCTGAATAACGACGTTGAAATCCAGCGGGGCGACTGGCTGGAAGCAATGCTGGAGCATATTTACCGTGCACAGGTCGGCGCGGTGGGTTGCCGGCTCAAGTACCCGAACGGTGAACTTCAGCATGGCGGCATGGTATTTCGGCCCGATGTATATTATTGCGCCATGAATCTCCACCTTGATGAAGGCTATTACACCAGGGTTCAGCGGGATGTCAGCGGCGTGACCGCCGCCTGCATGCTGATCCGTAAATCGGTGTTTCAGGCCGTGGGCGGCTTCGATGAAGTCCGGTTCCCGATCGCGTTCAATGATGCCGACCTTTGCCTGAAAATTATCCGGGCCGGTTATAAAATCATGTACACACCCTTCGCCGAGCTGGTCCACCATCAGTCAGCCTCCCGCGCGGAGCAGGAAGAGAGCTATGAAAAATGGGCGTTGTTCAGCCGTCACGCGGGCTCGTCGCCAATGATTGACCGACATTACCGGTTGTCGTGAAGGACAGAAGACAGTAGTCAGAAGACAGAATTCTGAATTCTGACTCCTGAATTCTGGCTCCTCCCGAGTATTTACATGAAGGCTTGTAGTCGCCGCAGGATGCGTTCCAGGCCGCGGCGGCGGCGGGAGCCCAATGGAAAATGCGTGTCCATCAGACGGCCGGCTTTTTGCACAAACTGCCAGCCGACGCTGTTTCGCAACATCTGCCGTATGTTTTCAATCTCCGTGTGATAGTCCCGCACAACCTGCCGCTGGTGCTCGATGGTTTCCAGGAGCGACGGCACGGAATGGGCGTATTTCACATAGCGATCCTTGTAGCGGTAACAGCGCTCGTGACCGAAGACATGCGACTGGAAAGCTTCGTCCATCGCCCGGTAGCTGTGGACCGTCTCCGGCGAAAGGTCGAAGCGTTCAAACACCGCAGATAGGGGCATCCAGGCGTTAAGACCGAACGCCTTGTTTTTCTCGTAAAAGTAAAACAGGCTCCGGAACAGGACAAAAGAAACCGGCAGGCATCCCTCGAACACCCATTCATGGTCAATTAGATAATGCGCTTCGCCGTCCACGAGAATATTTTCAAATACCAGGTCCACCAGGGCCGGCGTCAGAAATGGCCCCAGGCCGTCAAGCTCAGCCGGCGATGAAAGACCAAAGACCTGCTGCATGGCCTCCGTAAATACCGGCGCCGGGACCTTTACAAACGCGTTTTTCAGTAATGCCAGGTAGTCGGCAATGATACCCAAAAACCGCGCCTGGTCCTGCTCCCGGAAGGCGCTGACAAGCAGGGCGTCCAGACTGCGGCCTTCCACGAAATCGAACCGCAGGGTTTGCTCGTCAATGACGGTGACGTCCGGCAACCGCAAGCGGTCATGGTGCAGGCTGTGACGGATCAGCGCAGCCTGTTCGTGCAGGCGTTGGAGGTGCGGAACCGCGTCCGGGACCAGCGCTTTTTTGAGGACAAACTTTCGGTCGCGGTCCCGCCAGATTGAGGTTTCAATCTGGAACGGGGACAGGCGATGGCGATTATATTTGGCGTACAACAAGTCCATGGAGCGCATTATAGCACGGCGAGCAAATAATTGGTAGTCCTGTTACTTCTTGCAGGATTCAAGGCCGGATTCTTAATTTGACAACCCGCCCCGATTTCTTTATGTTAGCGCTATCTTGCGGTATAATTCATGGGTGAATATTATGCTCTATCGGCAGCTTCTATGCAGTGTTCTGCTGGTTCTCGGCCTGCAGATGGCTTCCGGCGGCGCAGAGGTGCTGGTCGCGAAGGTGGATGGCGTCGTCGGACCCATCACGGCCAAGTTCATGATCGAAGCCATTGACCGGGCGGAACAGCAACCGGCTGAGTGCGTGGTATTCGAACTGGATACCCCCGGCGGCCTGGATGATTCCATGCGCGCCATCATCAAGCGCATCATGTCGGCCAAAGTGCCGGTGGTGGTCTTTGTGGCGCCCCCGGGATCGCGCGCGGCCTCGGCGGGCGCCTTTATTACCATGGCCGCGCACGTGGCCGCCATGTCGCCCGGCACGGCCATTGGCGCCGCCCATCCCGTATCCATCGGACAATCATTACAGCAGACGGACACCAACATGGCGGCCAAGGTTGCCAACGATGCGGCGGCTTACATCCGCTCCATCGCCGAAAAACGGGGCCGCAACATTGACTGGGCCAATTCGGCCGTCAAGGAAAGCGTGTCGCTCTCGGAAACCGAGGCCCTGGCGCGCAAGGTGATTGACTTGGTGGCGCCGAGCACGGAGGCGCTGATGACCATGCTGGATGGCCGCACCGTCAAGCTCAACGAAACTACCGTGACGCTGAAAACCAAGGGCGCCGCGCTAACGCGCTTAGAAATGAATTGGCGTGACGAACTGTTGCACGCCATCGCCAACCCCAACCTGGCTTATATCCTGTTAATGCTCGGTCTCATGGGCCTGTATTTCGAACTGGCAACCCCCGGCGCCATTTTGCCGGGCGTGGTGGGCGCCATCTCGCTGATTCTGGCCTTTTTTGCATTCCAGACCTTGTCGGTGAATTACGCCGGAATTTTACTGATTGTGCTGGCAGTTGTCCTGTTTATCGTGGATATTAAGGCCGCAACCCACGGAGTGCTGACCGTTGGAGGGCTGGTGGCCATGGTCATCGGATCGCTCATGCTGTTTAACCACAATCCCGATCCCGCCATGCGGGTATCGTTACAGGTTATCATTCCGGTTGTGCTGATCACAGGCGCCTTTTTCGCGCTCGGCGTATGGCTGTCGCTCAAAGCCATGGTGCGGCGGCCGGTCTCGGGCGCCGAGGGCCTGGTGGGCCAGGAAGGGGATGCCCGCACGGCGATCACCCGGGACGGTGGCACGGCCTTTGTATCCGGCGCACATTGGAATGCCATGGCCGACATGGAGATTCCGGCCGGCCGCCACGTTAAGGTCGTCGCCGTCAAGCAGATGATGTTGAAGGTGGAGGAAGCGCGTGGAGCGTGAAGCGGTAAGCGTTGAGCGTATTCGGAAGATAGCGATCAGAACATAGGTAAACCGAAGTCAAAAGCGAAGAACAGCAATCAGAATCATTCTGCATTCTACATTCTGCATTCTTCATTTTGACTTCAAAACAGGAGGGTCACACCATGGGTCCGGGACTAATTGCGGTTATCGTCATCGTTTTGTTCCTCGCCGTCAATACAATCAAAATCCTGAAGGAATATGAACGCGGGGTGGTTTTCCGCCTGGGCCGGTTTGTCGGCGTGCGTGGGCCGGGACTTATCCTGCTGATTCCCATGTTCGAAAAAATGGTCAAAGTCACGCTCCGCACAGTGGCCATGGACGTGCCACCGCAGGATGTGGTGACCAAGGATAACGTGTCGGTCAAAGTGAACGCGGTGATGTATTTCCAGGTTTTCGAGCCATCCAAGGCTATTATTGCCGTGGAGGACTATCTCTTTGCCACTTCCCAGATGGGGCAGACGACCCTGCGTTCCATCCTGGGCGAGCACGAATTGGATGATCTGTTGTCCAACCGCGAAAGAATCAACCAGAAGTTACAGAAGATCATTGACGAGCGCACGGACCCTTGGGGCATCAAGGTCAGCGCAGTCGAGGTCAAGGACGTGGATCTGCCCGAAAACATGAAGCGCGCCATTGCCAAACAGGCCGAGGCCGAACGCGAACGCCGCTCCAAGGTCATTCACGCCGACGGTGAATTCCAGGCTTCCGCCAAGCTCAAGGCCGCCGCCGACGTCATGGCCGTCCAGCCGGTGGCCGTGCAGTTGCGCTACCTGCAGACGCTTACGGAAATTGCCACGGAAAAGAATTCCACCATTCTCTTCCCATTCCCGATCGATTTCCTGCAATATTTCATGAAGAAGAACCCGAATCCGTAACAGCATACGGAATTGCGCCGGAGCTCGCCGGGCAGTCTCTGCATTTCATAGCAAGCCAATGAATGCATCGCGTATCAAATCCAAGGGGATTTTACCGATCGTCGTCATTACTTGCCTGATCCTGCTCGGAGGCATCCTGGCGGGCGCCCGGATTCATGGGTTTTCGTTTGCCTTATGGCATTCCGCCATTGACGGCTCACCACACCGCGAAGTGTTCTTTAGCAAGGCCAATCGTTACCGGACGGACGATTGGATGGTGATGTTGCCGCACATGCTGGCCCAGCGGGCCGACCGACCGCCCTTCGCCGCTGAAAATCGGCTGATCGGCGACGGACATTACAACATGCTGATCACCGGTGCGGCGCCGGCGCGCGATCCGGTGGTGTTATTTCGTCCCCAAGTCTGGGGCTTTTTTATTTCCGGCGATATCGGCATGGCGTTTCATTGGTGGTTTTACGTGTTCGGCGCCTGGATCGCCGTGTGGTTGGTTCTGCGCCGTTTGACGGGCAACGACGAATTGACGTCCGTGTGCGGCGCCACGGCATTACTTTTCTCGCCATTTTTCCAAGCCTGGTCGCTCAACTGTACGCCGACGGTAATTTTTGCCTGCGGCACGCTGTTGGCCCTGGCACGACTAAGGACCGCCCAGTCAACCTTGCAGCTTCTGCTGTCAATCGTTATGTTGGCCTGGTGCGGGGGGGCGTTTCTGTTGACCTTCAATTACCTGCCATATCTGGTCACCCTGCTTTATTTCATCGTCTTTGTTTTTGCCGGGATGGCGCTGACAAGACAAGACAAGAGCGCCGCAAGCGATGAGACGCACGGTTGTCTCATCCTTGGTCGGCCCACCGGGACCCGCTGGGCTTGCGCCCTGTTAGCTGTGCTCTGCATTCTCGGCATGGGTGCATACATAGCAACAAGCAACTGGGAAACGATTGCTATTATTCGGAATAGCGATTATCCCGGCCAGCGCTTCTCGTCCGGCGGCGATCAAATGATCTGGTATCTTTTCCGGGGTAATGTCCTCAGCATTAAGCCGCCGCAAGAATGGCGGGATTTGAACCCGTGTGAAGGCGCCGCTTTCTTTCTGGTTTTTCCGCTGGTAGTTGCCGCCCTGCTCCGGGACTGGTGGCGCACCCGCCAACGGCCCAATGGTCTGCTCATCGGGATTTCAGGTTATATCGCCTTCCTGCTGATCTGGAACCTGGTCGGCTTTCCGGAATTATTGTCGCGCTGGACGCTTATGAATCGGGCGCCGCCTTTTCGGACGTTGATCGGATTGGGAATCGCGGATATTCTTTTATTGTCAGTTTATATTTCCCACCGCCAGCAGTTGATCCCGGCATCCCGCAAGGATTATGTTACGCCTTGGATCGTCAGCGCGCTTTGGATTGCGTTTCACGTGGCGTTAGGAATCAAATTGTCCGGATATTTTCCGGAATATTCCCTGAACACGGCGTTGATCGGAGGCTTTTTTACGATGGCGCTGGCGCCCCTGCTCTACCTGACGCCGCGCCTGGTCCTCCCGGCCATCATGATCGCCTCCATTCTGACCACCTATGAAATGAATCCTCTGGCCCGCGGCGGCACGACCTTCATTCAGGAGAATCCGCTTTCACAAAAGATCCAGGCGCTGGATCAGGAAGCGCAAAAGCAAAGTCATCAGGCGGTCTGGATTGCGTACGGCGACAAGGCGTTACCAAACCTTTTTCGCATGATCGGTTCACGGGCGCTCAACGGTGTGCACGCCTATTCCCAAATTGAACTGTGGAAAACACTCGACCCGGAAGGCCGATTCCGGCCGGTGTATAATCGTTACGCCCATGTTGTCTTCGAGGTATCGCCCATACCGGACGCTTTTCAAATTGACCTTGTTTGTAACGACAGCGTCGCCGTTTTCCTGCATCCGGACAACCCGCGGTTTGCCGCCCTGAACGTGGATTATCTGCTTTGCCTGGACAAACAAGTCGAATCGCTTGACCGCGTAGCGAAGCTGAAAAAGATTTATTCCCACGCCGGCAGGCACATATACCGGGTGGAGCGATAGCCGCTTAGGGCACATGTTTCCGGGATAACATCACCCTGAGCGTATTCCGATAGCGCTTGTCGCCCTGCAAGAGCGCGGCAACGGCGACAATCGCCTGGCGTATGATCGGATGGTAAGGCAACTTGCCCGGCAGCCTGTGTCGAATAAACCATTTTATCCACGAGTCGGGCAGCATCGGCAACAGGTCGAAAAATGTCTGATAGGGGGCGAGCGCTTTTCGATAATCGTCCGCTCCCGCCTTGAGGTACATGTAACTGGTCTCCGCCCTGCCCTCCTCTATGGCTTCGATGTCGCGGTCGGTTAATGTTCCGTTTTGCCGCGCAGTTTCCACTATTTTTGCGCCGGGGAAATACAGCATCCAATAGGAATTGATGCGGTCGGGCTTCACCTTTGCGTAATACTCCACAGCGGCATCCTGTTCCGCCACGCCCTCGCCGGGCAGGCCGAGCATGTGGTCAATGCCTGCTGTAATGCCGTGTTTTTTGAGGATGCTCACGGCTTGGGCCGCCTCCTCGGCGGAGCCGCCGCGATCGAGATAGGCGCGGCGCGTAGCATCCGAAACCGTTTGCAAGCCGATCTTGGCGCGGTAGCATCCGGTGTCGGCCAGGATGCGGGCGCGCTCATCGTCCAGCGCGAGCGGGTGAGTGTATATATCGTAAGGGAGGCCGATTGCACGATATAATTCGCCGAATCGTTTCAACCAATTTTTATCGGCGGTGAACACATCGTCCCAGAAGGAGATGAAGGAAGGGCGGTAGCGCTCCATCGCCCATTTCAATTCCGCGATGACGTTATCCGGGCTGCGTCGCCGCACGTGGCCGCGTTCTCCGCGGTAGAGATCGTGATATAAGGAGTTGCAGCAGAACGAGCATCGATAAGGACATCCGCGGCTTGTCATGATCATATAGAACTGCGCAAAGGCCGGCACCTTGTCGAAAAACAGGTCCTTATCCGGAAAAGGCAATGCGTCCAGGTCCCGAATGTAAGGCCGCGGCCTCTCGCCTGCGATGCCGTTAGCTGTGCGTTTCCACACATTAGGAATGGATGTCTCCGGCAATTTGCCGCTCTGCATGCCGTTGAGAATATCCAGTAAGGCGCCCTCCCCTTCTCCAACCACCACGGCGTCCACCTGTGGATTCGTCAGCGTCCGTCCGGGCGCGGCGGTTGCGTGAACCCCGCCAAAAACGACGGGGGTACAAATGCGTTTTTTAATGCGCGCGGCCACCTCGAGCGCCCAGCGATAATTCACGGTAAAGACGCTGAATGCGATAAGGTCCGCTTCCGAGCGAACGGCTGCTTCCACGAGCGAATCGGTGCGATCCATCAAACGCGCAAGCGGGCCCAAGCTTGCGTTCTCCTGGCCGGTGAATGTCGCGGGATCGAACAAGAGCTGCGTTGCGTGACCGTGGCGCTTGATCCATGCGGAGAGATGTTCTATCCCAAGATTTTCACTGCCAGCGTGGATGAAGAGCACTTTCATGGGAAAAAGGATGCCAGAACCCGGCCGGAAGCGCAAGGGCGGCGTTGAGCCCGTGCGGCGACGGAGGCCCGTCGCCCTCCATGGAACGTCTCGCGAGATGATTCTTTTGGAGGGCGGGCGGCCCCGACCGCCACGCCGGCGGCCAAGCCCGGGCCGCGCGCCTATGGCGTACGCCGTCGTGTTGTTTTTAAATTAAATTCCCGCATATGCCGCGCAAGAAATATCGCGGAATAAAAAGATTCGAACAAGCCGATTTTATAGGTGAGCTTCGAGTAATAACAAACGAAATACATCAATTTGTCAATCGCTGCATAAAGCGCGTCGGCGGGCACGTTCAAGATGATTTTTCCGACGAAACCTTTTAGAAACGGGAACTTGACGATAATGTTGGCGCAATTTTTCAATCTGACGATTTTTCCCGCTTCCGGATGATTGCGGAGGAGCATGCTGCCTTCATGAAAGGACGCATCGTTGGCCGCCACATCAACCGCGGGAAGGCATCCCTTCTCGAGGGCATACTGCGCCAACTGGGTCCGGGGTAATGTCTGGTAGGCGGAAAACCAGGCCCAGGCCGGCTTGACCTTGCGATTCAGAGCGACGGTCTCCCAGACCTGATTTAGACCTTCATCCGGCAATCCCACCATGTTGAACGTGGCAAAAGGGATTTTGTGTTTATGCAAAAGCGCCGCGCATCGCAGGATATGTTCGTCGGAAACGTTTTTTTTCAGGATCGTGGTCCTTAACGCCTCGTTGCCGCACTCGATTCCGAAGGAAACAAGATAACAGCCCGTTTTTTTCAGAAGGATAACAAGATCTTCCGTGGCTAAATCCGCCCGGATCAAGCAGGCAAACGGGAGATCGATGTGTTTCTTATACGCAGCCAAAAACTCGCCGCAATACTCCCGATTGAAAGTAAATGTATCGTCGTGGAAGAAAAAACAAGAGGGCTTATAACGATTCTTTATGTGTTTTAATTCTTCAATGGCCGTGGAAATCGAACGAAGCCGCACGTATGTCCCTTTGCCCTTGTACAGCTCGCGATAAGCATGCGCGGAACAAAACGTGCAACTGAATGGACAGCCTCGTCCCAGCATCACTTCCTGGCGTTTGGACTCGTAGATATACTTGATATTTCGATAAATCTCCCGGTCAGGATGCGGGAGTGCATTGACATCGCATAACGGTCTGATTGGATTTTCGTGACAGCTTCCATCCTTTTTAACGGTCAGGTTGTTAATCTTCGTATAATCGCCGCCGCCCCGAAGGGCCTGCATTAATTCCAGGACGGCATATTCTCCTTCGCCCCGGCAGATTATATCAACGCCCTCCGCCATGATCATGCCGGGCACAAACGTCGGATGGGGCCCCCCAAAAACAGTCAGTATTTCTTGTCCTATTTCCTTTTTTATCGCAGCGGCGATGGCTATATTCCTGTGATGAAAACCGGTGGTACAATAGAATCCCACGGCTTTCGGCTTTGTCGCGCTGACTTTATCGAGAATATGACTTTCCGTTCCAATGGCGACATCTGTCGTAAACCCATGCCGCTTAAGGAGCGCCGAGATCGACATAATGCCTAACATCTGCTCGTAATAATTTTGCACAAATAGAATATCGGTCATATTTCATCCCTCTGGGAAGGGAAACCCGCGTAACTTGCATTGCAAGGGGCTTAAGAAATAACTTGCATGCCATGTTTATTTATAAAATATTACAGGCACGCCCATGTTCGCGCAGGGTTCAGGCATGAAGTATACTCCCGGCAAATAGACACGCAAGCCGAAAGACGCCATGCTACCAAACATATTGGATGCGGCCGTGGTGGTACCCTGACATGACTTCTTCCAAAGTTACATCCTTATCCGGCGATTATGCCCGTTACCGGGAAACGCGCATAGACCGCTGGAATCGAAGCGCACAAGCGAAAGCGCCGTGGTCTTTATGCCGCGGATATTACCACCGGCGACTGACGCAGATTTACCAATATCTCGTTGCACCCGGTCAACGCGTGCTGGAAATCGGCTGCGGCCAGGGCGATTTGTTGGCGGCCTTGAAACCCTCGACCGGCGTGGGCGTGGATTTCGCGCCGGAAATGTTGGACCAGGCCAAAAAGCGCCACCCTGAGCTGCGCTTCATTCAGGCGGATGCGTATGACTTGACGCTGGGCGAGACTTTCGATGTCATAATTTTATCCGATGTAATCAACGATCTATGGGATGTGCAAACTTTGTTCGACCGGCTTCGGCCGCTGACCACCCCTGCCTCGCGCCTGATTTTAAACGTGTACAGTCATCTTTGGGAGCAGCCGCTCAGCCTGGCCCAGCGGTTGAAAATGGCCACACCCACTCTGCCGCAGAATTGGCTGACCGTGGAAGATATCGCCGGCCTGTTGAACCTGGCCGAATTCGAAACAATCCGATCCTGGAAGGAAATCCTTTGGCCGATTCCGACGCCGTTATTCAACACCCTGTGCAATCGCTACATCGCCAAATTATGGCCGTGGCATCATCTGGATTTGACCAACTTTATCGTCGCGCGGCCAAAGGCGCAGCGGCATGCGCTCAAGGAGGAACCGCTGGTCTCGGTAATCATTCCCGCCCGGAACGAAGCGGGCAACATTGACCGCATTTTCGGGGAAGTACCGGAGATGGGCCGCGCCACCGAGCTGGTCTTTGTGGAGGGCCATTCGCGGGACAACACTTACACGGCGATCGAACAGGCCATTGCCGCTCATCCGGAACGCCGTTGCTCGCTTCTGAAACAAACCGGCGCCGGCAAGGGCGATGCCGTGCGACTTGGCTTTGCCGAGGCCGCCGGCGATATCGTGATGATTCTGGACGCCGACTTGACGGTTGCCCCCGCCGATCTGCCGCGCTTTTATGAGGCCCTGCGTTCGGGCAAGGGCGAATTCATAAACGGGGTGCGCCTGGTCTACCCCATGGAAAAACAGGCCATGCGTTTCCTGAACCTGTTCGGCAATAAATTTTTCAGCCTGGCTTTCACCTGGCTCCTCGGTCAACCGATCAAGGATTCATTATGCGGCACCAAGGCATTGTGGAAAAAAGAATATGACCGGATCGCGGCCAACCGCTGGTATTTCGGCGATTTCGATCCCTTCGGCGATTTCGACCTGCTGTTTGGCGCCGCCAAGCTTAATTTGAAAATACTGGATTTGCCCATTCGCTATCGGGAGCGGACTTATGGCACGACCAACATTCAACGCTGGAAACACGGCTGGCTTTTGCTGCGCATGGTGTTATTTGCCGCCGGCCGGATAAAATTCATCTAACCTGCGAAAGCACGCTTATGTCTACGCCCGTCGTCCTGGCAAAATGTGCCACCTATAGCTTTGCGGAGGTGCTTTCCGCAACTGAGCGGATTATCGCCGCTTTAGGCGGCCTGCAGCGCTTTGTCCGGCCGGGACAAACCGTGCTGCTGAAACCCAATTTGCTGACGGCCCGCACACCCAATCAAGCCGTCACCACCCACCCCGCCGTTATCCGCGCCCTGATACACATGGTCCGGGCCGCCGGCGCCACCCCGGTCGTGGGCGACAGCTCCTCGGCCGCGCTCATTATTGAAGACGTCTGGGAACAAACGGGTTACCGGGCGCTGTGCGCCGAGGAAGCGGTTGCGCTTATCCGTTTTGAACAGGCCGGATCGCAACGGTTTGAATTTGACGGCATGGCTTTTTCCATTGCCCGGCCGGTATTCGAGGCCGATCTCGTGATCAGCGTTCCCAAGGTCAAAACACATATTTTCACGGTTTTCACCGGCGCTGTAAAAAACATGTATGGCGTCATACCCGGCTATCAAAAGACCATGTTGCACAAATTGTATCGCGATCCGCGCCGCTTCGGCGATTTTATCGCCAAACTATATGCCACCGTAAAACCCGCCCTGACCATTGCCGACGCCGTCACGGCCATGGAAGGCAATGGTCCTTCCGGCGGCACTCCCGTTAACTACGGCTTTCTGGCCGGCGCGGTGGATGGCGTGGCGCTGGACACGGCCCTGTGCCATATACTGCATATCAATCCGCATCGAGTGCCGTATTTCCCGGCCCTGCAGGAGGCCCACACCGGAGAAACGCGCTGGCATGCAATCACCCTGCTGGGCGATTCGCCGAAGGACTTGGCGCTGCGACCCATCCGGCTGCCCAGTGTTTTCGTGGGATATTTTGCGCCGACGTTGGTCTATCACTGGCTGGGCCGTTATTTGTGGATCAGGCCAACCATCACCAAGCGTTGTCTCGCATGCGGTCTATGCCTTAAATCGTGTCCGGTTTCGGCCTTACGCGCCGCGCCCGGCACACGCCCGACCGTCAATTACCGGCGATGCATTAGCTGCTGCTGTTGTCATGAAGTCTGCCCGGCAAGGGCCATTGAACTACGCCAAAGTTTCCTGCTGAACCTGATCCAAAATCCCAACAAGATTGAAGTTATCAAAAATATTTTTATCCGCCGCCGGCCCTGAGCTTAAGCCGAAGGGCCAGCCCGTGCGGCGACGGAGGCCCGTCGCCCTCCATGGAACGTCATTGAGACCCGCGCGATGATTCTTTTGGAGCGCGAGCGTAGGGCGAAAAGCGTGTTCGCAAAACAGCCCGCCGGTCTTAGGCGAGGATTTGGCCTTACGATTCGAGCTTGATTTCGAGCGTCGGTTGCGATATTTTGCCGGCATAAACCATCTTGTTTGAGCCGCCGGGATTTTCCGTTATGTCAAATTCGCCGCCATCGCTTAGCGTGCTCGTTCCGGTGTTTCGGTGCGAAGCTTCGTTAAACCAGCTCACAGAACGCTTGCTGACCGTGCTGCAAGCCACGCAGCGGCCATTTGAAATTATTTTAATAAACGACGGCAGCCCCGATCAAAGTTGGACCGTGATTCAGAATTGGGTCCAGCGGGAAAGCCGCATACGCGGGATTAATTTACTGCGTAACTTCGGCCAGCACAACGCGTTGTTGTGCGGCATCCGTCACGCCCGGCACGACGTGATTGTGACGCTCGATGCCGACCTGCAGAATCCGCCTGAAGATATTCCCATCCTGCTCGGCAAACTCGATGAAGGCTATGATGTCGTCTACGGCGCGCCACGCCGCCAACAGCAAGGCGTCTTGCGTTATCTTGCCTCCCAGATTGTGCGCCTGGTGGTGCAGACCGCCATGGGCATTAATTATGCCGGCGATATTAGCGCCTTCCGCGCGTTCCGGACGCAATTGCGGGAGGCATTTACAGATTACCGCGCGCCAACCGTTTCCATTGACGTGCTCCTGAACTGGGGCACGACCCGGGTAAGCGCCGTAGCGGTCCAGCACAATCCGCGCTTCAGCGGCCGTTCCGGTTATTCGGCGCGGCGCCTTTTTGCGCATTGCTTCAACATTTTAACCGGCTTTTCAACCTTGCCCCTGCGGCTGGCCAGTTGGATCGGATTTTGCCTGACTATTTTTGGCGTAGGCGTGCTGATTTACGTTATCGGGCGTTATTTGATGCTCGGTTACAGTTTCCCTGGATTTCCGTTTTTAGCCTCCATTATCACGATTTTCTCCGGCGCCCAGCTCTTTGCCCTGGGCATTATCGGCGAATATCTGGCACGCATGCATTTGCGACTGATGGACCGGCCATCCTATGTCGTGCGCCAGGAAATTGAACATCCATAACTGCGCAGAATACAGAAGTCAGCAGTCAGGATTTAGAATGTTTAATCTCGACAACGCGATTGTTATCAAGGAGTTACATTTATTCTAAATTCTGACTCCTGAATTCTGGCTCCTGAGTATTTTCACATGTCATTCACCTTGACATACGCAGGCTTCCCATTACCGGATGGGCCGCTCAAAATTGCGCCAATCCCCTGGGACAGCGCATTGCTCGATTTCCCGGTTTTCGAAGTAAATTGCGTCCAAACACCGCTGGATGCCCTTGACCGCCACCTGCCGGCCTGGTTGTCCGGCCTGCCCAAGGACCGTGCTGTCCTGGCAGTTGCCAAAATCTCTCCCGATGCCGTGGCTGAGGCCGCCGCCCTGGCCCAAAACGGTTTTTATCCCGTGGAAACGATGCTGGAGTTTGAACTATTACTGGCGCGTTTGACACCCGTCATCAAGCGGCAGTCAACGCACCTGCAATTGCGCATGGCCACGCCGGCCGATTTAGCGCCGGTAACGATCATCGCTCAATCGGCGTTTGCCGCCGACCGCTTCCATCTGGACCCCAATGTGCCGCGGGATAAAGCCGATTTGCGTTACGCCCACTGGGTTGAAAACAGTTTCCGCGCCGGCGATCCCGTGTTCATCCTGGAAGACACGGATCGAAAAGAAGCCATCGGGTTCGTCCAGGCCCGCGAAACTGCGCCGCAAACCATGGACATCACCCTGGGAGCCGTGCGCAAGCATCTCCAGAATTCCGGCGCCGGCGTGCTTATGTACCAGGAACTGTTCCTGGCCCTGCGGGCGCGCGATTTTAAACGCGCCATCACGCGCGTTTCCATTAACAACCTGCGCGGCATCAAACTGACCCTGCGGCTCGGCTTTACCGTGCGGGCCGCGACCGTCGCCATGCATTGGTTTCGTCCGCCGGCAAGGCAAAAATAATATGACAGCTTATACCCAACGCTGGCCCACGGTCATACGCCGGATCAATTCGCCCCTGTTTGTCTTCTTGGTCGTGCTTATTGGACTGGCCGCATCGTTCTTTTACAACAAGGGCGGTATTTTATACTACTCCGAATCCGATCACTTCCTGGTTAATTATCTCGCGCCCCGGCCCTTCCTTCAGAAAATATTCGACGTCCAAAAAAACGAAAATACCATTGCCATGTACCACGGCCGCGAACTCGGCATGTACCGCGGCCGCGAACTCGGGTTCCTGTTTGACTGGCTCGATGCGCACTTTATCGCGTTCTCATTGCAGTGCGGTCTCGCTCATTTATACTCGCTGACTTTTTATGCATCCCTTGGCCTGATTGCCCTTTTTTTCACGCTCTGGGCACGGCGCTGCCTGGCGCTCGATTACATAACCATCGGCCTGCTATTGGCCTTGTTTATGACCGCACCGCCGGTCTTTTTCACCGGTTTCTTTTTCAGGTCCAATAAAATTCTGACGGCGCTGGCAATTATGCTTTGCGTCGGACTGGTTGCGCCGCGCCGGCGTTCCGCCGAACAATCCTGTATGTTGCCTTCTTTCCTGGAGCAAGCGCGGTTTTCCGGAATGCGCCGGGCATTGCTGTTCATCGCCAGCCTTATGCTGGCTTTGGCGGACGAGCAGGGCCGCTTTATCTTATTGGCGGCGTGCGCGTATTTTGCCGCACGGAGCATAATTTATCGGCGCCGCCTGGAGATAACCGTTACAGCGATCCTGGCGCTGGCGCTGGCCGGCGCCTTGGTTTATAATTATCTGATTGGACCCTGGCTCATTAAAGACATTACGAATTATAAGGTGTCGTTTAAATTCCAGCAATTGCCCTGGTCGGATTACAGCCCGTTGCTGTTGTGGCAGGGATTTGGTCTTTTGAACGATACCCTGCGCTTCTTCCTGGGGAATTTGACGCCTGTTCAAGCGGCGGCGCTGTTGGCTTTTTTTGCCTGGCTTTTTTTTCAAGCCCCGGCGGCGCGCACCGGCGCCATGGCAACGGAAATTACGACTTGGAAGGACCGCCTTGCATGGGGAATACCATGGCTCGCTTTTCTGGCCGGCATTACCATCATGTTTTCCATTATGCTTATTCGTTTTGACATGATTTTGCAGGATGATATCCGCCGCATTTACTATTGGACGCCGACGCTGGTCGGCCTGCTGTTATTTACGGCCTGCGCGGCGCGGCTGATGCTTCAGCAACACGGGCTGAATCCAACCGTTTTGTGGATTATCATGGGGCTTGCGCTCATTGCCAATATTCGCGAATTGCCCCGGCATGAGCGCCGCATTCAGGCGGGCTATTTAACGGTCGAATACGCGACGGCGCCCGCCGTATTGGAATCTCTGCGCCGGATCAACGATCCTAATTTTATACCGCCGCCTTTTGTGGTCGGCAGCGATTATTATCACTTCATGAAAACGGGCCAACGCCGGATCAAGTGAAAAATGAAAATTCCGTTTAACAAACCGTGTTTTGTCGGGAGCGAGCAGGCTTACATGGCCCAGGCCATGGCCAACGGCCAGATTTCCGGCGACGGCGAGTTCACGCGCCGATGCCATGCTTTCCTTGAAAAAGAGCTTGGCGTACCCAAGGCGCTGTTAACCACCTCCTGCACGCACGCCTTGGAAATGGCGGCGCTCCTGCTTAATATCCAACCGGGCGATGAAGTCATCGTGCCTTCGTTCACTTTCGTTTCCACGGTCAACGCCTTCGTGCTCCGCGGTGCGCGCCCGGTGTTCATTGACGTCCGGCCGGACACGCTTAACCTGGATGAAGCGCGCCTGGAGCGGCTGATCACGCCGCGCACCAAAGCCATCGTACCAATGCATTACGCCGGCGTGGGCTGTGAAATGGAGGCCATTCTTTCCATCGCCGGAGCGCATGGGATTCCCGTGGTGGAGGATAATGCCCACGGCCTGTTGGGCCGCTACAAGGGCCGATGGCTGGGAACTTTCGGATGCCTCGCCACCCAGAGCTTTCATGAAACCAAGAACTTTACCTGCGGCGAGGGCGGCGCCCTGCTGATCAACGATCCACGCTATATCGAGCGGGCCGAAATCCTGAGGGAAAAAGGCACAAACCGAAGCCAGGTGTTTCGGGGTCAGACCGATAAATATTCCTGGATTGACGTGGGCTCCAGTTATCTGCCCTCCGACCTGCTGGCGGCTTTCCTGCTGGCCCAGTTTGAGGCCCGGGACAATATTCAAGCCCAACGTCGGCGCCTCTGGGAGTTTTACGCCGCGCACTTGCGCGATTGGGCCCTCCGGCACAGCGTTGTCCTGCCGTCTATTCCAGCCCATTGCGAACAGCCTTATCACATGTTCTACATGCTCATGCCGTCCTTGACCGCGCGGCAGGCGCTAATCGATCATTTGAAAACCAGGAGCATCCTGGCTGTCTTCCACTACCTGCCCCTGCACCTTTCGGCCATGGGCCGGCGCTTCGGCGGCCGACCGGGCGATTGCCCGGTCACGGAAGCGGTCAGCGACCGCCTGGTGCGTTTGCCGTTTTATATCGGGCTGAGTAAAGCGGACCAAGCCCGCGTGGTGGCCGCGATTCTCGAATGCCAGGCAAGCTAATGTGAGCTTTGCCCGCAACTCAAGAAAACGAACCACTAATGGACACAAATAGACACTAATAATTTTCCGCATAATTCGTGTTCGTTCGCGTTTATTCGTGGTTCTTCTGCGCAGAGATTTTCTTGTTATTTATAGCGGTTTCTGATTTTCAAGGCACTAATGGATCGAATCACTAAATGGATCAATGCTTTTGGGCCGCTCTTCCTGCTGAATGGACTCTTCATCGGCATTGGCCTATCTTGGCTTTTTCTCATTCCCTATAACAACGCCCCCGACGAAAACACGCATTTCAAATACAGCGTCGAGTTCATTCTCACGCATCACCGCCTGCCGGTCTGGGGCGTGGACGACTTGGACCGGTTCCGTCACGCACTTGGCAGTTATAACCAGATGCCGGCACTGAATTACGTGGCGGCCGCGGCCGCCGCGCATACCGGCCGCACGCTGTTTGGCATTGAGCCCTACCTTGGCGCCCGGCTGGCATCATTAGCCTGGGGCCTTGTTTTCATCAATGGCCTCTTCCTGACCCTTCGAACGCTGACCGTTCGTCCGCTATTGTCGGCAATTGTCACGACGGCGTTCGCCTTCATTCCCCAGGTCCTGTTCAGCTTTTGTTATGTGAACGCGGACGCTCACGCACTGGGTATCGCCGCCCTGCTGGCTTATGCGCTGGCACGGTTCTGGAAAACGCCGTCTAATGCAACCATCCTGTTCCTGGGTCTGGCCGGAGGCCTGCTCTTTTCTGCCAAATATAATTTTTTCATCTACATCCCCTTTCTGGCGGCCGGCTTCGGCTTCCTGGCGTATCGCCGGCTGCTGGCGTGGAACACCGTCTTCCGCACGGCCCTGGCCGTTGCCGGCGGCGCCATCTTGATTTCAGGATTCTGGTATGCGCGCAATTACTGGCTTTATGGAACGCCCATGCCTCTGCTCTTCGGCGAGGACCGTCTGGCGCAATTAGGGATCCTGCGCGACGTGGTTCCGGTGAATCATGGTCTTTCCCTCGCGTCCCTCCTCTGGCTGGTTCAACAGAAATTTGCGACGACTACTTTTGTCTCGTTCTTCGGCCTGTTCGGATATATGGATGTCGGGTTCCGGCCGGAAGTGTATACCGCGCTCCGGATCGTCATTCCCGCGATAGGCATCCTGTTTCTTATTGAACTCCTGTTGACGCGCGATCGCATCGCCGAGGCCATCGGCCTGTGGTTGGGCGCTTTCTTGCTGACGGTTTTGGGCCTGCATGTGTGGACGTGCCTGCACAACGATTTCCAGCCCCAGGGCCGGTATCTGTTTGCCAGCCTTATTCCCATGGCTGTCTTTCTGGGATGGGCCGCGAACCGCCATCGCCGGTTATTGAAATACACAATAGCCCTGATGGTGGTGACCGGGGCGTTAATGGTCCAGACATGTATTCTTTTTGCCCACACGTACGGGGAGCCCCTGGTTTTTGCGGTGTTTTGGGACGGGCCGGAGGGCCGCTGTGCGGCGATCAATCGGGCGGAGCGCGTGGAAAAAAATCGTATCCGGGTTTCCTGCGCTCCCAACGACGCCCACGATATCACCCTGGTGCGCGTGGATTTTCCCAAGCGGCTCCTGGGGCGCTACCGTGATTTCACGCTGACCTTCAACACCGATGGCGACAAGCAGGTTTTCAGAGGGACCAATCTGCCGGTTCCACAGTGTACGGATATGACCTACGATCCAAAATTGAATGCCTTTGACGCGATCGGGCCCAATCCTTCCATATCCTTCACGCTTGCCCCCACCCCTGCCCCGCTCCGGGCCATGACCCTCGATATGGCCATCGAACATCGCCGCTTGCGCGACCCGAAATTCTGATGAGTTAGGACAAAGTTTCGCGTCCAGTCAGGCAAGGACTCTCTTCCAATCTGATCCAGTTTTGGGTATCAGGTCATCCCCCGCCTCGCCCAAAGAAATATAAGAATCATATTGACATTATTGAATACATCGCATACTCTGTATTACAGTGACATACAGAAAGGAGAACAACGTGAGTACGGCCGTGTCCATTCGACTGCCTGATATAATCGCCAAGGAACTTGGCCACATTGCCGAGGAAACCGAACGCCCCCGGTCCTTTCATGTTCAGAAGGCGCTGGAATCCTATATCGAGGAATTCGCCGACGTGCAAATCGCGCTGGATCGGCTGCGCGATCAGAAAGACACCGTCGTCTCCAGCCGTGAACTGAGGAAGTCCCTTGGCCTATAACATCACCTACAAGAAAAGCGTCGGCAAGGACATCGGCAACTTGGGGAAGGCCGAGGCGCGGCGGGTTCTCGACAAGATCGAGAAGGATCTTGCAGCCCGCGCCAACCAGTATCCCGTTCTCAAGGGACAGTTCACCGGGCTCAGAAAACTCCGGGTCGGCGACTATCGGGTCATCTTCGCCATCCTTGGTCAAGATGTCCTTGTTCTCAGGATCGGGCACCGACGGGAAATATACAACAAATAATCAAACAACGGTATCGAACCTATTCGGCGGTTCACTTTACGGTTCATGCCGGTCGTTCGATACGTTTCATTTTCGTTTCAATCCGTTTCAAATACGGGTCATAGCTGGACACTCATCCGAAAGCCCACATACGCCGATTGATATAACGCATCATACCTGCGCCCCAGCGGCCATGGTAATTATGCGTTTGTTAAGATCCGTCCCGGTCTCGAAATAAATGTGCATGGTGTTTCCCGGAAGCCAGTTGCCGGCCCGTTCCGCCCATTCGATCACGATGATTCCCTTCGTATCGAAGTAATTTTCAAAATCAATGCTCAGCAATTCCTGCGGGTCTTGAATCCGGTAAAGATCCATGTGAACCAGCGGACACCGGCCGCTGTATTCGTTCACAATCGTAAAGGTGGGACTGGCCACGGCCTGCCGGACGCCCAGCGCCCGGGCCAAGCCCTGGACAAAGCAGGTCTTACCACTGCCCAACTCCCCGTGCAGGGCCAGCACGACGCCGCGCTTTCCGCCGGAGGCGGATCCGCCTCCCGCCGTCGCTAAAGCTATGGCGGGCACGCTGGTGGATAATTCCACGGCGATGGCCGAAGCCAAAGCCTGGGTCTCCTCCGGACTGTGCGAGATGATTTTACGCGTCTTCATCTGATCATCGCATAAAATATTTTCCTACAGTCTACAGCCTTCAGCCTGCAGCCTATTTATCTGAAATGCTCATATCCGGCGGCCTTCATCCGCGTCCGTTGTCCCAGCGCATCCACGCACTCGATGACGTTACGGCGATCTGTGATCCGGCCGATATACGCACATGGCGTCCTAAAAGTTTTTGGCCAAGCCCGGATCAGTTTCGCCACGTTGGCCGGCGATACCGTGAACAATAATTCGTAGTCCTCGCCATCGCAAAAGGCATGGTGTAGAGCTGTCCGTCGCAAAGTCGCTTTCTTGATTGCCGGCGCCAGGGGAATTTTATTCAGAAACAGTTCGACCCCCACCCGACTTTGCCGGATGAGATGCCGAAGATCGGTAGCCAGTCCATCGCTGAGATCAATCATGGCAGTGGCCCAATGCCGTCTCTGGAGCCAGCAGCCTTCCGCCAAGCGCGGCTGAAACGCCAGGTGTTTTCCACGGCGACTGCCTCCAAGCGCTCCGGTGACGAACAAATAATCGCCCGGGCGCGCACCGGACCGTAAGACGGCCTGCCCCCGCGGCACGCGGCCCACGCCAAATATATGCGCTTCCAGGCACGGACCGCTTGTTAAATCGCCGCCAACAATGGCCACCCGCCATCGGCGGGCCAGCCGACTCAACCCGGAATAAATGCCTGTCACTCGCGCAGCGGATGTGGCAACCGGCGCCACGAGATTCACGAGCGCCCAGAGCGGCTCCCCACCCATGGCGGCAATATCGCTAAGCACCCGTCCCAACGCCTTATGACCAACCGCCACGCCGGGCGTCGCCCGGGTAAAATGCACCCCCTCGACCACGGGATCGGATTTTAGCAAGCAATCATAGCGCGCGCCGGACGCCGGTCTTACTACGGCGCAATCATCACCCGGCCCCACCACGACATCGGCACGCTCCGGCCCACCTGCAACGCTATGCGTAGCATTGCGGGCAGGCAGGACGCGCACCAAGCGTTGAATCATGGCCCGTTCGCCGATGGCACCCACTGTGTTGTCCCGTAATTTTCCCATACGATCCACACTCCGCCTTCAGCCTACAGCCTACGGTCTACAGCCTTTTGATCGCTTTCCCAAACGGCGGCTTCAGAATGCCCCGCTCACAGATAATCGCCGTGATTAACCGGGCCGGGGTAACGTCAAACGCGGGCGCGTATACTTTCACACGTTTCGGGGCCGTTCTTTTACCGAACCCGCAGGTGATTTCCTCGGCGCCGCGCTCCTCGATGGGGATGGCATCGCCGTTTGTAAGCGTAAGATCGAAGGTGGAGGACGGCGCCAGCACATAAAATGGAATCTTGTGGGCCTGCGCCAGAACGGCCACCCCATAGGTTCCAATTTTATTGGCACTGTCGCCATTGGCGGCGATGCGATCGGCGCCGACCATAACCAAGTCAATACGCCCTTGCTTCATGACTTGGGCCGCCATGTTGTCACAGATCAAGGTTACATCAATCCCGGCGCGCATGAGCTCCCAAGCCGTCAAGCGGGCGCCCTGCAGGAGCGGCCGGGTTTCATCGGCATAGACACAAATGCGTTTGCCCTGTTCCTGGGCCATATATATGGGCGCCAAGGCGGTGCCAAACTGGGAGGTGGCCAGGCCGCCCGCATTGCAATGGGTCAGCACGGTCTGGCCTTCTTTGAGGAGACTGGCCCCGTGCCGGCCAATGGCTCGGCACATGGCAATATCTTCCTTAAGAATGGCCAGGGCTTCCTCAATCAATCGCGCTTTCAAGTCGGACGGCGACCGGCGCCGATCCGCGCGCGCTTTTCTCCGCATGCGATCGAGGGCCCAGAACAGGTTGACGGCCGTGGGCCGCGAGGTGGCCAGATAATCAGCCGCCCGATCCACTTCGGCGGCAAGCGCCGCGCCGGTCGCAGCGCGGGAATTCTGGACGGCCACAACCACACCCAGCGCCGCCGCGATCCCAATGGCCGGCGCACCGCGCACCTGCAGGGTTTTTATTGCCGTCCACACCTGCCGTAAATCACGGGTTTCCAGAATGATCAGTTCGTTGGGCAGGCGGGTTTGATCCACCATCCTGATCATACCCGGCACAAGCCCTTTCGGCTGATCCGCAATCCACTCAATGGTTTTAATCGGTTCCATAGAAAGATTTAAAAACGTTCTTCGTTCTTGGTTCCTCGTTAATCTGAAACGAAGAACAAAGAACTGAAAATTATTTGGTCCGATCAACTCGTTGCCAGCAACAGGATCGCCAAGTTCATGCCATTAAACAAGGCGTGCATTACGATCGGCACCCAGAGCGATCCGGTGTAAATATAGGCCAACGCCAAACCCATCGCGAGCACAAACAGCGGAAAAAATGACGGCACATGAAAATGGATCAGGGCAAAGAGGACCGAGGACAGGATCACGGCCGGTCCAACGCCCAGGCGCTTCATGATTAGCGGCAACAGGATGCCTCGGAACAGGATTTCCTCGGCCGCCGGCGCGACAATCATCGCCAGACCCAGCAGGGCCAACAGGGTCCAGACCGATTGCGGCTCCATGAATATCAGCACCACGTCCTGGATCGTGACCGGATAGCCGATGAACAGCATGACCAGCCGGGAAAGAACGGCAGCAAAAAAGAATACCGGCAAAATCCCGGCATAAAACGCCATCCCCACACCCAGCCGCCGGACCAGGCCCTGCGCCTGCAGACCGAGCGCCTGGCCCCAAGTCCAGGCTTGAGACCGCAGAACCACCGCCAGGATCACCAGGCTGGCCACATGAAAAACAAGACCCTGGATCAGGGCATAAAAGGATTCGGGGTCGTCCTTGCTTAACCACCCCAGAATCGAGAGGGTCTGTGAAACACCCACAACCACCAGCTGGATACACATCAAAACGAGCGCCACCCAGCCCGCCACCCGCCAGTTCCACGGCCGGGCTTTTACCCAGGCCACGCACCGCTCCCAAGCCAGCGGCCGGGCCAATGCCCTCGTCACCACCACCAGGTCAATCCCTACGCCAATCAGTATCAGCACGAAATAAAGGGCGATAATAGCGAACAAAACGCCGGAAACCTGGGCTGGCGCGAACGAATCAGCGAGCCTGGAAGCGCTTCCTGAAAGGGCCAGATCCATGGGATGAAATACTGAATCGCGTCTAACTATGCAGATTTTTTAACTACGAAACACACGAAATGGATCAAACGCGATAAACTTTGGACACCAAAAAGTTTATTATCTTTTCCAGTTTTCGCGTTTTCCGCGTATTTCGTAGTCGGCTTTTTATCGAGTAAAGCATTTACAATCGCGGATATTTATTACCTCGTCTCTTTCGGCTCGAAGATTTCCTTGATGACGTAAATCGGCTTGCCTTGGGATTCGTGATACGTCCGAATCTGGAGTTCCGCGAGGATGCCCATGCTGATGAACTGGATCCCGAAAAAAACCAGCATGAACGAGGTCATGACCCAGAAGGGCCGCTTCAGGAAATCGGCGGCAAAATGGGTCCCAAACACGTGATAGGACAGGTTGGCTAACACCATCCCAACCAGGATCAGTAGTCCCGGCACGCCCAGGAATAATCCGATGCGGCCAAAAATCTGAATGGGACTGCGACTGTAGCGGAGCAGGAACGAAACCGTAAAGAGATCGAGCACCACCCGCACGATGCGGGTCAGGCCATACTTGGATTTTCCGAACTCGCGGGGAAAATGGCGTACGACCACTTCTTCCACGGTACCGCCCACCCAACTGGCCAGGGCGGGAATGAACCGGTGCATCTCGCCGTACAACTGGACGTCCGCGAGCACCTCACGGCGATAGGCTTTGAGGGTGCAACCGAAATCATGAATGGGTACGCCCGTGACTTTACTGATGAGCGCATTGGCGATAATGGACGGCAGACGCCGATGAATAAATGGGTCCTTGCGGTCCTTGCGCCAGCCGCTGACGACATCTGCGCCCCGATCAATACGCTCCAGCAGGAGCGGGATATCGTCCGGATCGTTCTGCAGGTCGGCATCCAGCGTGACAATGACATCGCCCTTGGCCTGATGCATACCGGCGCTCATGGCCGCCGTCTGCCCGAAATTGCGCCGCAGCCGGACCACCCGCAGATGCGGCACTTTGGCCGCTTGTTCCTTCAATTTTTCCCAAGTGCCGTCCCGACTGCCGTCATCCACAAGAATGAGTTCATAGGTGCGCCCCAACCGCGCGAGCGAGGCGTGCAGTTTGGCGCACAGTCGCTCCACGTTTTCCACTTCGTTGAATACCGGCACAATGACGGAAATATCCATCGCGGTTCTCCTTAAGAGCCTATGAGTCCGTTGCCTTTTCCTTTGGATTAAGCAACTTTGCCGTTCTATCGAACGGCCTCTACACCAAACTGGTGTAGCCGCGGTTCGTTAGAACCGCAAGATTGTCCGCCGGAGGCGGATCCGCCTTTGGCGGAAAATTCCTATACACTGGATTTAGGCCGTATTATGCTGCCCCTCTGCCGGCAAAGCAATGGAAAAAACCGTTTAAAACCGGAATTGTAGGGAGATAACCGGCAGTTGCTTGAAATCCGGGACAAACGCAGCTTGGCCTTGCACGGCTTCCAGACATCGCTCCTGGCGGGTACGGTTGTAGCGCTGGGCCGCATCAATGCCGCCGTAAATGCTTCCGCTGTACCAGGTGAGTTCGAAGAAGGAAATCACGGCAAATGCGCCCCACTGGTCCTCCACGCCCGAATATACCATGGCGCCCACGAACAGACCGTTGAGGATCAGACTGCGCAAGCCGTTGGCATATTCCCCGGCATAAATATAGCCCAGCCCTGGAATCAAGCCCAGCACACCGCCCAGCACCGGGCTTTTGTCCCGCTCCCGTTCGTAGCTGGTCAACGCCGCCAGCGCCGCGGCTTCGCTGTCCGGCGCCTGGCTCAAAACCGCGCGCGCTTGGGCGCTTTGGCCCGCGCGCAAGTATTCCCCGGCCACCCGCCGGACGGCAAACTTCTGCATATCGGGCGAGGATTTTTCTTCGACCGCGCTCTGCAGGTAATACACGGCCTCCGTATGTTTTTTCTCGGCGGAAGCTGTTTCCGCGCGCAGTAACAGCGCCACGGGCTTGAGCGCGTGATCGCTATCCTCCGCCCGATCCAACAGGGCCGGCGCCAGTTTCCATTGCCGGGCCTGGGTGTATTCATAGGCCGCCACCCAAAACAATCCGCCGCGCGCTTGCGTATTGGTTTCGCTAAGCGCCAGCCGGCGATACTCCAGCGCCGCCGCCTCATGCTGGCCCTCGCCGGAAAGGTCCTGCGCCAGCCGCAGCCCGGGCGTTCCTCCCTCCCGACCTCTCTGAGAGTCGGGACCGGGAGGTCGGGATCGGATAGTCGGGACGTTCGTTTGCGCTCCGGCGATGCTTCCCATGACTCCAATTATCAAAACCAGGAAAATGATCAGTTTCATTCGCCATTCCAGGATTCGTACCATCACATTTCCGCCTTTCACGCGCCTCACAGGAGCGCAACTGCAAAATATCTAAAACGAAGATCCAAGGAACTTTTTCTTCATTCGTCACGGATCCAGCCACCAATCGTGATCGCTCAACGGATCCGCATAACACCATTTTCCATTCACATCCACAGGATGCTCGGCCGATGCCACCACGCTGGGCTCGCGGAAAAAGCGATCCGCCATAAGCGCCAAGCCCAGCACCCCATGTTTCTGAAAAGCTTGACGCGCATATTCCGAGCAGTTCGGAATCAACGAACAGCGATCGCCCAGCGCCGGGCGGATCTGGCTTTGATATAAATATAACGCGATGGTCCACTGGCCGGGCAGGCCCAGCCAGGAGTCCGACGTTTGCTGAGGCCCGCCTGCAACGCTATGCGTAGCATTGCGGGCAGGCGCCATCCGGCACTCATCAATGATTTCCCGGGTATAGAGGGCGCGCAGGGTTCGCACCTGGGGCTTGACTTCGGGATAAGCTTTGTCCAATTCCGAATGCTGGTTCAGAAGCAAGGCCAGCGAGCAACCGGCCCGGACGGATAAGTCGGTGACCTCCGTTTTGTCAAACACCTGGCGGAACTCGTCAAACGCGCTCCGCCAATCGCCGGCGCGCCACATGGCCCGCGCCCATTCATAGCGCGCGGTCAAGGCCACGGTGGGCGGAACGGCCGGGTCTTCGGCCAGTGCCTGCAGGGCTTCCCGACTGTCCAATCCCATCCGCTGTTCGGCCAGCGCTTGTAACAGCCCGGCACTGCCGGGCGAAGCCGGGGATGCCTGCAACTGCCGCCGACATTCCAGACGGCAGGCCGGCCAATTACCTTCACTAAACAGCTCCGCAGCCAGGGTTAACGACGCCTCCGTTGCAAAAGTCTGACTATTCCCAAAGAGTCCAATCGCCCCAAAAATAACTGCCGCAACAAGGCGTAAAAAACGCAAAGGGGGATGATGTTCCTCCGCCCTTGTTTTTTTTGCGCCTTTTTGCGGCCAATCCCTTTTCATTTCGATTCTTGCTTGGGAAGCTCGTCGGCCAGCTTGCTGAAATCGTCCACAAAGTCCACCTTCGGAAAAAACGCCGCGGCATCAAAAAGCCCGGCGGTAATCGGTTTGTTGACGATAAGATTGTCGAACCGGCGGGTTTCACGCACGGTCTTGACGCCGAAGTAGGCGGTGCCCTGCTGGAGGCCGGCGAGCCAGCACGTGTCCGTGACTTTCCGAAAATCGCTATATTCAACCTGGGCTGTCAGATTTTTCATGTCCGGCGTTTTGAAAAACTCGATGCGCGCCAGGCGTCCCTGCGCGTCGCAGGCAAGCACTACGAAGACCCGCTCCCGCACATATCCGCGCCGCACCGGATAGTCGGCCGTGCCGTCCAGCGGAGTTTCCGGGACACCCTGCAGACGCAATAAATGCTCCATGGCGCTGCCGGGCACGGACTTTTGCATAATGCTCCATTCCCCCTCCAGCTTGGTCAGGGGACAGGAAAAGCCTTTGGACATACCCTCTACGTAATAATAAAATTGCCGACCATCGGCAATGATGCGCCGCTGAATCGGCGCAATATTTTCAACATGCATCCGGTCCGGCCGCTGGTAATACACCTGACTGAGCAAGGTCGCCGTTTTGCCGTCCACCTCGCTGGTTTTACGTACCCGGCAACTGACGGACTCGACCTGGGCATAACTGGCGCAGAGTTTCTCCGCCAGGGTCAGTTCCGCGGCCGGCGCGGCATTCGCCCCGAATAAGCCGGCGACAACAAACAATGTAAAAAATAATTTCATTACATTCGACCTTCGACAATTGTTTCATGTAGCCGCGGCGGTGACGCCGTGGCCGCCGGAAGAATCCACGCCCTCACGGGCGCGGCTACAAACCTTGAAATTCTTGTATATATCTTAATTAATTTTTGCTCTCTTCACTCCCGCCATCCTTGAAGCAAAAAGAGATTCCAAGCCACCGGCCTGGAATCTCTTTTAACAAGAACTTGCCCATCCCGGGTTAAAAGAACGCCGCGCCATATTCCTTGGTATAATCGGCCGTGGTCATGCCGTTGACGCCGTCAACGCCGTTCCAGATGGCAAACGCAATATTGGCCACCGGAATCAGCAGGACCCACTCGCGCCAATGAATTTCCTTGCCGTCATTATAAGCCCCGCCGGCACGCATGCCAAAGCAACAACCTGCGATAAAGCCCATCAGGCCGCCGCGATTTTCATTCAGCGCCGAGGACGTCCCCGCCGCGCACAGCAACATGAGCGCGACCATCAAACCTGCGATCAATTTCTTCATATTATTCTTTCTCCTTCCATTTTGTTACAGAACGGTTTTTTCAAAAAAAGGTCGAACCGTATTTATTCACATAATCGGCCGTGGTCATGCCGTTGGCCCCGTCGACACCGTTCCACACCAGTGGAACGATCGGAATAATCAAGCAGATCCATTCCCGCCAGTGAATTTCCTTGCCGTCATTATAAGCCGCGCCGGCGCGCATGCCGAAACAGCATCCCGCAACAAATCCCATAAAGCCGCCGCGATTTTCATTCATCGCCGACACCGTCAGGGTGCTCCCGGCCAACAGTACACCGACCATCAGACTAACGATTAATTTTTTCATGATACCTCAAACACAACGATTCGCCGCCTTTGGTTTTATATAAACCACGGGCAACATTATGTCAACGTTAGATTATTTGTTGTCTTCCAACGGCATGGGATTGCAGAGGTTCTTGCGGGAATTGGCGACCCGGCCGCAGTTGAAGCAGATGGCCTTCGGCTTGGCCGTCAGCGCCTTGATCTCCTCGAACCGCGCCTCGCTGGCCAGCACGCACAGGTGCCCTTTATGCGAACCCTTGCAAACCGGCTTATTCATGTGATGATTTCTCCCTGTCCTTTGTATTTACCCGCATATCTTCCAATTTCATCGGGCACGTGTCAATCTTAATCCCAGGCCCTGTCGAATGCCACGGCCTCCGAACAAAAACACGGCTTGTGTATCCGGCCGCCGATGCGTATATTTGCACCCACACCAAAAGGAACTTACCGGGGACGCCGCACGGCTCACCGGAACAGAAGGCGAAAGAAAATGAAAAAAGTATTGATCCCTACCAAGCTCGAGAGCGAGGCGCGCAAGATCCTGGAAGCCAACGGCCACTATGCGGTCGTCCAAGACGACAAAACCGACATTGCGGCCCTGGCCGGCCAGCATGCCGACACCTATGCGCTCATCGTGCGCAGCGAAAAAGTGACGCCCGCACTCATGAACGCCCTACCCCACCTGAAAGTGATCGTCCGCGCCGGCACGGGGTATGACACGATTGACATCAAGCACGCCCGCAAGAAGGGCATTGACGTCATGAACACCCCCGGCGCCAACTCCAATGCCGTGGCGGAGGAGGTCGTCGCGCTCATGCTGGCGGATGCCCGCCACATCGTCGCGGGCGACATCACCACGCGCGAGGGCAAATGGGAAAAGAAAAAATACATGGGCCGCGAACTCACGGGTAAAACGGTCGGCATTGTCGGCTTGGGCAATATCGGCCAACTGGTCGCCAAGCGCCTCTCGGGATTTGAGGGCAAGTTGCTGGGCTACGATCCCCTCATTTCCCAGGAACGCGCCGATGCCATGGCGGTGGAACTGGTCGAGCTCCCCGAGTTGTTCGCGCAGGCCGATTATATCACCCTGCACATCCCGGAAAACGACGAAACCCGCGGGGTGATTAACATGGCGCTCATCAGCCGGATGAAAGAAGGCGCCACCCTGGTCAATTGCGCCCGGGCCGGCATCCTGGATGAGGCCGCTTTGCGCCAGGTCAAGGCGGCGAAAAAAATCCGGTTTCTCAACGATGTCTATCCCAAGGACGCCGAGGGTCCCAAGAGCGTGGCCGACATTGCCGACATCATGTTGCCCCACCTGGGCGCCAGCACGGTGGAAGCCAATACTAACGCCGCGCGCCGCGCCGCCGAGGAATTGATCGAACTGGACGAAAATGGCATTACCAGTTTCATCGTCAACCGCGACGTGCCCGAGGGCCTGAATGAAGCCTACGGCAAACTGGCCTTCACGATCACAAAGCTCTGCCGCCACCTGCTGGGCCCGAGCGCCAAGTTGGCGCGTCTTGAAACCAGCTTTTACGGGTCGTTGCAGCCGTTCGGCGACTGGCTCATGATCCCCGTGGTCACAGCGCTGGGCGACCGGATTGACCAGCCCCTGGACAAAAAATCGGCCCGCCAGTTTTTGAAAGAAATGGGGATTGAGGTGACCAACCGGGCCACCGATCCCAACAAGCATTTCGATAATTCCCTGACCATTGACCTGGTCGGCACGCTGGATTCCGGAAGCCTGCGCCGGATCAGCGTGCGCGGCACGGTCGTTGAAGGCGCGCTCATGATTGCACGGATTAACGACTTCGACCGACTGTATTTCGAGCCCAAGGGGCCCACCGTATTTTTCATTTACGAGGACCGCCCCGGCATTTTGGGTCAGATCGGCTCGGCCCTGGCCGCAGCCGGCATCAACATCGAGGACGTGCGCAATCCGCATCACCTGAAGGTCAACGAATCGCTGGTCATCATGCGGATCAACAAACCGATAGCTCCCGCCCTGATGGACGATATCAGCCGGAATATCCGGGCGCTGTCCGCGTTTTACTATGATTTCAGCTGAAAGGCCGCCAAAGGCGGCAACAAAAATCCTGGATTCCCGATCGGGTCGGGAATGACAAACAATGTTTGCCCATTCTGTCATTCCCGCGAAAGCGGGAATCCAAAATACGTGTGACTTTTAAAATTCCTTAGCATAAATTTATTGGGGACTAACGGCATCGGTTCAACACAGGAGGTTTTTTATATGGATGGCATTAAAACACCCCGCGACATTGTCACGTTTATTCAGAAAGAAAAGATCGAGGTTGTGGACCTGCGGTTCATGGATTTTCCGGGTCTCTGGCAGCACTTTTCCGTGCCGGCCCGCGAGATGAAAGAGGAAACGTTCGAGAAAGGACTTGGGTTCGATGGCTCCAGCATCCGTGGCTGGCAGGCAATCAACGAATCGGATATGCTGGTCAAACCCGTGCCGGAAACGGCGTTTGTGGACCCGTTCTTTACGGATAAGACCCTGGTGTTGATCTGCAACATCTGCGACCCGATTACCGGCGAGGATTACACCCGCGATCCCCGCAACATCGCCCGCAAGGCGGAAGCCTATCTTAAAAGCACCGGTCTGGCCGACATCGCCTACATCGGGCCCGAGGCGGAATTTTTTATTTTTGACGATGTACGCTTCGATCAGAACGCGCACGAGGGCTATTACCACATCGATTCCAACGAAGGGCAATGGAACAGCGGCCGGGTCGAAAACCCAAATTCAGGCTACAAAATCCGGTACAAGGAAGGCTATTTCCCCGTGCCCCCGACGGACACGCTCCAGGATATCCGCAGTGAAATGATGCTGACCCTGCAACGGATCGGCATCCCCATCGAAGCCCAGCATCACGAGGTGGCCACGGGCGGCCAGTCCGAAATTGACATGCGCTTTGGGCCCTTGGTCTCCATGGCCGACTCCTTGCTCATGTTCAAATATGTCGTCAAAAACGTGGCGCGCAAATATAACAAGACGGCAACCTTCATGCCCAAGCCGATCTTCGGCGACAACGGCAGCGGCATGCACGTGCACCTTTCGTTGTGGAAAGGTGAAAAGAACCTTTTTGCCGGCGAGGGCTACGCGGGCATGTCGGAAACCGCCATGTATGCGATCGGCGGTATTCTAAAGCATGCCCCGGCACTCCTGGCCTTGACCAGCCCGACGACCAACAGTTACAAGCGGCTGGTTCCGGGTTACGAGGCGCCGGTCAACCTAGCCTATTCCCGGCGTAACCGGAGCGCCGCGGTGCGCATTCCCATGTATTCAACGTCGCCCAAGGCCAAGCGTCTCGAGTTCCGCTGTCCGGATCCGAGTTGTAATCCCTACCTGGCGTTTTCAGCCGTTCTCATGGCCGCCGTGGATGGAATCCTCAACAAAGTTGATCCGGGCGAGCCGCTGGACAAGGATATTTACGACCTGCCGCCGGAAGAGCTGGCCAAGGTGCCGCAGACTCCCGGATCGTTGCGCGAGGCGCTGATGGCCTTGGAAAAAGATCACGCCTTCCTGCTTAAGAACGATGTCTTCACCCAGGACGTCATCGAAACCTGGATTGATTACAAGATGAAGAACGAAGTCCTGGCGCTGGATCTGCGGCCGCATCCCTGGGAATTTGCGCTGTATTACGACATATGAGCAGTAACTGCTCAGTAGTCAGAAGACAGAATCCAGAACGAAATACTCATGCCGGCTTTCCTCATTCTTAATTCTGACTCCTGAATTCTGGCTCCTGAGTAGCTATGGCTACTTAACGCCCCAGGCCGCCTTGTTGCAGGAACAGCAACGCGCACCGGGCCATAATAGCGGCGCCCGTGGCGAGAATACGGTCGTCAAAATCGAACCGGCAGTGATGATACGCCGGCTGGGCCGGCTCCTTTTGCACGCCCAGATCAATGAACGCGCCCGGCACCTCCTGCGTATAAAGCGAAAAATCTTCGGCGCCCATCGAAAGGATATTAGCGCCCACCGGTGTCTTCAGCGCGCGTCCCGCGGCATGGACGATCTTCACCAGCCTGGCATCGTTACACGTGACCGGCACGCCCTTCCGGTAGACCAGGTCGCACGGCACCCCATGTGTCCCGGAAACACCCTTCACTACCGCGCGCAGGCGCCGGATAATCTCATCTTGCACCCGCGCGTCGTAGGTGCGCACGGTGCCCATCATTTCCGCCGTACCCGGGATTACATTGAACGTTGTGCCGGCATGCAGGGAACAGACCGAGATTACCCGGACATCCGGACCAGCCATGTTACGCTCAATCCCCTGGATCCCGCTGTAGATCTGGTGGGCAATCAGGATCGGATCGACGCAATTTTTCGGGTGCGCGCCATGTCCGCCCTTCCCATGTACAGTGATGGCAAACGTGTCGGCCGCGGCCATGATGGGCCCGGCGCTCGCCCCGATCACACCGTATGGCATCCTGGGATTGACATGCATGCCAAAGATCGCTTCCACGTCCGGATTATTGAGCGCACCGGCGCGGATCATGGCACGCGCGCCGTTAACCGTTTCCTCCGCCGGCTGGAAGATGAATTTAACGGCGCCCGGAATCCGGGCCTGAATTTTTTTAAGGATCATGGCGGCGCCCAGACATAACGCCACGTGGCCGTCATGTCCGCAAGCGTGCATGATGCCCGGGGTTTGCGACCGGTAAGGCGCCGTATTGGCCTCCATGATCGGCAAGGCATCCATATCGGCGCGCAACGCCACCGTATGCGAAGCGCGTCTGGATCCTTGCAACACACCGACTACCCCGGTTTTCGCCACACCGGCCTGCACGCGGTCCAGACCAACGGACTTCAATATTTCCACGATTTTCCGGCTGGTCCGCTGTTCCTGGAAGCCCAATTCGGGATGCTGATGAATGTCGCGCCGAATGGCTATCAGCGTTTTGCTTAGCTTACGCGCGGCACGATTGATTTCAGCATCGAGTGACATAGCGGGGCTCCTTCCTGTCAACCAGTACGACCGTTTTATCAGACCGGCAGATCGGCAATGGTTTTGGTTAAGGACGGGCAATCCTGCACGTTATTCAGGTCCGCCTCGGGATGGATGCGCTTGACTAATCCCGACAGCACGCGGCCGGGGCCGCACTCGATATAGCGCGTCACACCCTGCTGACGGAGCGTCTGCACGCAGGCGACCCATTGGACCGGCGAGGTTACCTGGAGCACCATTTGACGCCGGATATCATCGGGCGCCCCGTGCGGCTGACCGGTCACATTGGATATCACCGGCAGGGACGGCGGGCGAATGGGCAGGTCGCGAATGAATCCTTCCAGGCGTTGGGCGGCCGAAGCCATCAGCGAGGAATGGAAGGCGCCGGCCACGTTCAGCATGATAGCGCGTTTGGCGCCGGCTTCCTTGACCAGCTTCTCGGCCGTCTGAATGCTCGCGCGCGCCCCGGAAAGCACGGTTTGCTCGGGCGAATTATAATTGGCAATCTCGACGCCGGCGGAGGCCGCAACCGCTTTAAGTTTCGACGCCTCAAGCCCGATGACGCTCAGCATGGCGCCTTCGCGCTCCTCGCAGGCTTCCTGTATAAACCGGCCGCGGGCTTCCAGAATACGCAGGGCCTCTTCGAACGAAACGGCTTCCGCCAGCCACAGCGCCGCCCATTCGCCCAGGCTCAGCCCTGCCGTTGACTGGATGGCCAGGGTGTTTCGTTCGCGCCGCAGAGCCCGGCAACAGACCGCGCTGGTTACAAAAATCGCCGGTTGACAATGATTGGACCTGACCAATTCGCTTTCCGGGCCTTCCCAGCAAATCTTGGCCAGATCATAACCCAGAACTTCATTGGCCCGTGTGTAGAGGGCCTTGCATTCCGGATAGGCTTCGGCCAAATCGCGGCCCATGCCAACCGCCTGGGCCCCCTGCCCGGCAAAAAGAAGCGCATTCATAATCACCACAGTTCTTTTGTTCGTCGTTCCTGGTTCTTCGTTCGTTGTGATGATTTCAATATAAACAAAAAATGCAATTTTGCCAATTAATATCAGACATGCGGGACGTCCGTCTTCTCCGGTCTGGTGTCCGGCATCTGCCATCTGGCGTCCGGTTTAAACTGGCATTTCCGGACTCGCCCTGCTACATTTAAAACCGCCGTAAATATGCAAGCGGGGAAACCCCGTGCGTTTAACGGAACCGCACCGTTCGGAAAGCGGCGCATCCATGGGAGCGAAGATCACCTCATGAGCAACCACAAGAAGAAGGCGTCAAAGCGCTGCTCGGGGGATTCTTATCCTGTCACCACACGCGTGCTTGCGGAGAAACCGACAAAAATAGGCAACCTGCTATCGAACCTGCGGGCCGTCATCCGTGAGGCCCGCCAACAGGCATTTCGGGCAGTGGATGTCGTCCAGGTCCGCACTGGCTGGCTGGTCGGCCGGCACATTGTGGAGTTTGAGCAAGGCGGTGCGCCACGGGCCGCCTACGGGAAGGGATTACTGGCGCGGCTGGCGGAACATCTAACGGCAGAATTCGGAACGGGGTTCGATGCCTCCAACCTTTATAAAATGAGTCAGTTTTATAGGCTCTTCCCGAATTTAGACGCGGTGCGTCTAAATTTGAGCTGGACCCACTATCGCCTGCTACTCCGCGTGGACAATGCAACCGCTCGGAGTTGGTACATGAACGAAGCCGCGGACCAGCATTGGAACACCCGCGCTCTGGAACGGCAAATGGGCACGTTATATTACGAGCGGCTTCTGGCCAGCAAGGACCGCCGTCCGATCCGCGATGAGGCCGCTGAAAAATTGGCCGCGCTGCCGGTTTCTCCCCGCGAGTTCATCCGCGATCCTGTCCTTCTCGAGTTTCTTGGACTGCCCGGCGCCGGCAAACTGCAGGAGTCAAAACTGGAAGACGCCCTGATCGGAAATCTCCAGGCGTTCCTTATCGAACTCGGCAAAGGCTTCGCCTTCGTCGCCCGACAGCAGCGCGTCAGCACGGAATCCAAAGACTTCTACCTCGACCTTGTCTTTTACAACTACCTGCTCAAATGCTTTGTTCTTTTCGACCTCAAGACCGATGAACTGACCCACCAGGACATCGGCCAGATGGATATGTATGTCCGCATGTACGATGAACTGCGCCGCGGGCCGGAGGACAACCCCACCGTTGGCATCATCCTCTGCGCCAGAAAGGATCGGTCCGTCGTTCGTTATTCCGTCCTCCGCGGTCATGAGCGTCTCTTTGCCTCCAAATACAAACTCATCCTGCCCACAGAGGAAGAACTCCGCGCCGAACTTGTGCGCGAGCAACAGTTGTTTGCCGACCGCAATATGCAAACCCTAACCGCCGTCAGCCCCAAGGCGCCGCCGCGCACGAAGAACAAATGAAATCCATCGAATAACGCACCCGAAATATGAGTCGAGTTCATATTGCTACTTCATCCCGCCGACCGTTTAGAAGTAATCGAGAAAGCCGTGAACTGGGAAGCCGAGAAGCTTTATGGCGTTGAGAACCAAGGCCCGTTCGACGAGTTTTAAGTGAAACCCGCGACGAATATGCACGAGATTGAATTTTGATCGAGCGTCGCATTGGAAGCCATTGTGAAACTGATCCGGAGAGTGGTGCGTTTGGAATCGCAATTGAAGCCGGGGCAATGACCTTATTGCTTATTCGCAGGACCCTTGACGCGTTCCCCTTCCTTCCGACCCTGCTTTCATACTTAGGAGCTTGGGCATCACCCAAAACCTCCATGGAATCACCTCGTACTCAACGTTACAATTGTGCTTGTCGCTATAGCCATAAAAAACCGGGAATGTCCTATTTTCTTCATACTTGACATTCTTGTCCTCATTGCGCATCCTTGGCGTGTAATTGTTTTTTTTATGCAGATTCTACTGACGGGTGCCCGAAGCGATTTCCTATCAGTACCGACACCCACGTCGAGATACTGGCCATCGCCAAAAACCATTTGACACAATGGCCCGCTTTAATTCCGAACTGAATGCTCTATGCCATCGACACTAAAGAGAGCGAGACAACCTTCGCGTTTAATGCGCTTGCCGACCAGTATGGTGCTGCGTGGACGGGCATTCTCGCACCACGAGTTGAAGAAGGTCCGGGAACTCACAGAGGCATTCGCCACACATGGTCGCACCCGCATTTCTGAGGAAGTTTGCAGGGCCTTGAATTGGATACAGCCGAATGGATGGCTAAAAGATCGAGCTTGCCGAGATGTGCTTAGGCAGTTGGCTTCACAAAATATGGTTCGATTGCCAAAATCGAAAATAAAACGGCAAAAGCAGCCACTCGCGATTTCCTATCCCCAACCGAATATAAATGTTTTAAAAAAGGAACAAACAATTGTCACTTCTCTCTCTGGCCCGATTTATCTTACACTTGCCAAGGGCAACGCTGACGAGAGAATCTGGAATAAAGTCGTATGTCAGCACCATTATTTAGGACACAAGGTAACGGTGGGGAAGTGTCTTAAGTTTCTCGTTTATTCTTGTGATGTTTTAATAGGTGCGATTTCTTTGTCTGAGTCTGCGTGGGCGGTAGCAGACCGTGACGAGGCCATTACAATGTTGGGCTTTTCGAAGTATGAAGTCGCGAACAATAGTCGGTTCTTGATACTCCCCCATGTTCGAATCAAGCATCTCGCCTCTAGAATCCTTGGCTTATTTGCCAAGGATGGTGTTGTTGCATGGGAAAGATATTATTCTATTCGGCTTCGTGCTCTTGAAACGTTTGTGGATAGTATCCGATTTGAAGGAACAAGTTACCGTGCGGCAAACTGGATTATGGTTGGCACAACCCGCGGATATCGCAAATCGGGCGCACAACACTTTAATAGTCAAACCCCTAAGTATGTGTTTCTGTATCCGTTAGACCATCGAGATCGAAAGCGATTAAGCATACATGTGTCAAATATTCCTGATTAGGATTTTACTATGCTATTGGATAAACTCAAGAGTGCGGACTTCGGTGGGAAGGACATACAAGTTGTTCTAGGTACGGAAACGAAGAATCTACAATGCGTTGAGCGGGCAGGAGATGGAGAAAAAGGAGTCGTCTGGAAGGCCGTCGATTACTACGACAAAGCATTCGCCGTCAAGTTTGTGGCCCGCGAGGAATACAAGACGCATAGTCTAGATGCCGAGATGAAACGTGTGCGCCATTTAAGTGCGCGTTTTGCACAGATCGTTGCCTATGGCGATATAAAGGTTTCAGACGCCAATATCAAGTTCATAGAAACACAAGCATACGCTATCGTGGTAGATTGGATTGAAGGCCAGACCTTTAAAGACTATTGCCAGCAAAGAGGGCACGAACTTGATGTGGATGGCTTTCTACGAGTTGCCTCTGAGCTTTGCGAAGTCATGGCGCTCCTGAATGAAGCCAAGCTTTGCCACAACGACCTGCACTCGAAGAATATCATGGTTGTTCCAGAAAGAGTTGGACCAAGCTTGACGCCCGAGCTACACGTGAAAGTTATCGACACAGGTTCCTTAATGACGCAAGAGAGGAGAAAGGTTTTATTGGAGAACTGGTTGTCAGAGGCTGCTTCTCTTCAGCGTGACGTCCTCTTAGCCCAAGAAAACAAACGCAAGCAAACTCTAACAAAATGGACCCGGTGGTTTTCTCGAACCGATCAAGAGTGGATGGTTTTGCATTTCGTCAGCATGCTCAATGTATTAAGGGCTAACGAATGGCGTTTGCATGCCACGGAACGGCGATTTCTTGCGGAAGTAGTTCCGCTCACATTGCGCATGCTCGATCCAGATCACACGCGCCGCTTGGATCAACCGGCTGAAATCTACCAAGAGTTAGAGATGCGTTGGAAGTGTGTGCTTGCACCTCCTCCTAGTGGCCTCATGACACCTTTCGATTTTATCTCCGCCGAATTAATTCGTAGTGATAGCCAACTTAACGAACTGTTCAGTGACAAATGCCCATGGTTTGAACGATGTGCGACAACCGATCCTATCTACATCTATGGCCCACGCGGTTGTGGCAAATCAACTATTTTAAGAAAGCTTTCTTTGCCTGCCGTCCTCACGAGCAAGAATGCAAAGGAGATTTTCGACAAGTGTCCTTATATTGGCGTATACATTTCATGCAGCAGTGAATTACGTTCGCGTTTCTGGCTCTTTCCGAAGGATCTTTATCCAAAACTGCAGGCTGATGTAGTGCTGTTTTTCACTATGCTTTTGACTGAGGCGCTTTTGGACACTTTCGAGTTGTTACACGACGGAATTGTTGAGGCACGCTTGGGACACACTGTAGGATTGACCCATGATACCGCACGTGAGATTTGCCAAATCGTTTGTGACCATTTTGGTTTGGCGAAGCCCGAACCAAAGCTTAGCGGACTCTCTTGGCTTACGTACGCGCGCAAGAAACTTGAGGTAAAACGTGGCGAGGTTTGGACTTCGATTCTTGAAAACCCTAAAGAGCGCCCGCCCGATCCGTCAATATTGTTTGACCTGTGCAAAGATATTGAGACTGTGTTCCCGATCTTGAAACAAAAACACATCGCATTTCTCGTTGACGACTACTCGAATCAGCGAATCCCGGTCGAAATTCAGAGGATGCTCAACCAGACAATCAATTTTGCAAAGCAAGGGAATCCAATCTTTAAGGTATCCTCCGAGTATCAAGGCGTTGATCTCGACGGCATTCAAGAAGGGCGCGAAGTTATCGAAGTCAATCTTGGTAAAGAGTACGTTGATTTAGTGGACAAGAAACGATCTGAATTTCTTGAGGACGTGATAAATATACGCTTCAAGCAATCGGGGGTTCAAACGACGATAGACCGTCTTCTCGGTCGGAGTGACATGCTCCCTGGAGTGCCAATGGCCAGAGCAATACGAGAAGCATTTCAGCCTAATAAGGGATCAACTCAGTCAATCAATAAATTTTATTACCATGGAATTGATACGATAGCAGATATTTGCTCCGGCGACTTGGCAATGGCATTAGACCTGCTCAAGCAGATATACATCCAAGTACATCACCAGTCTCCTTTACCGTCGCCAGTTCCTGCCAAGCAGCAGCATGACGTTATTCACGCATATGCAGACCGAGAGCATATGTACCTTCGTTATTTCGCTAATTACGGAAAGGAAATCTCTGAAATAATTGATGCCTTATGCTGGCTAGCACATGAATCAGCAATCAAATCCGATTCCAAAAAGGACGGAAAGATCGAGCCGATGGTGAAAACACATTTGGACATTGACGTTCACGCTGTCCAACGATTGCCGGAGGAACTCCAGAAGCTACTTCAAGAAATGCAGAAAAAGGGGGTGTTGTTCAGCTTAGACACCAGCCGATCGCGCATAGCAAACCGCGGGACTGAGCGTTTTCAAGTGCGACGAATTCTCCTCGCTAAGGCTGTTACTCCGCTAGGAAGGCGAGATCCAATTAAACTCGATACCGAACATAAACTTATCCATCTCCTCCAAGAGCCAAGAAGCTTTGTTGATACAGAACTTACCCACCAACAAAAGCTGAGATTATAAACATGCCAACACTTCGCGAGTTTACGATAGACGACCTAATTGCCTCATTGGACGAGTGGGAGGATTTTGCCTGCACAATTAGCACAGATTTATTTGTTGGGGCCATAGGGTTTGAGGATCGCTCTAGTGTGTGTTTTAATACGTGGTGCACGGAGCATCAAGGCAAAACGCCGCGTGCCCTGCTTATCAACTACCCGTTTAATGTGAGGGAAAACAAGTACCAAGCAGAACGTTTTGATATTGCAGCAAGCAGCTTGGGCATTACTCCTACGAACCTGCTATATAATAGGCTCAAGATATTTGGCGAAATTCTGGCTATTGTCCGCAACAATCCTGTGCCAAAGCATATTTTATTAGATATTAGTTCCATGGCTTCTTTTGCGTTTTATCCGGTTCTAGCCGGACTTCTTGAAGTTGCTCCTAACGCGGAGCTTACTGTGTGTTACACAGAGGCTGTGGATTACTTCCCTTCTCTCGATGAGTGGCAGAAGTTTCAAAAACAGATGAAAGACTATGACTTATTGGAGCGCGCGCGTCTGTTCGACGAATCGCATTTTCAATCGAAAGGTGTTGATTCAGTGTACGAGGCAGTGAATTTTCCCGGACGAAATTCTGGTAATATGCCTACAAAATTGATCGTCATTCCAAATTTCTCATTCGAGCGCGTAAACCGTATGATCGACCATGCCGTTTCTAGATACCACTGCGAAAGGTCAGATTGTGAATGGATCATCGGGATGCCTCCGAATCAAGCAAAGAATGCTTGGCGTTATGATGCGCTTTGGGAAATGTACAATAAGCCCAACGCCAAACGTGATGCATCAACGCTGCATTACAAGGAAATGCTGTTGACATTACATCAAGTATGGCGAGATCATTATCTGTCAGAATCACTCGTTATTGCCACGACAGGAAGTAAAGCACAACATTTGGCAACGTTCCTTTTTTTACTCATGCATCCTGAAGTTGGTTTGGTGCTCGCCGAACCAAGAGAATTCAATGCTTCTCGATACTCGGCTAAAGCTGGGCGCCAATGGTCACTTAAACTTGGAGTTGTTAATCGGTTTGTTTCCAACCTTAAACAATGGAACCGTCTGTCATTTGAGTGGGACTGAAATCAGGGGTGGATTTGGGTCACTCATCAAAGGCACGAAGTCCCGATGGTTAGTCCTGCGAATAAGCAATAAGGCAAAATATTCCCAAGCGATTGTCAGTGCAATTGCCATGAAAATGGGCGGTACAGTTCCGGGCATTATAAACACCCTAATTGTGCATCCAGAGGGTCAGTCCTACAAATAAGCAATTGGACGAAATATCGCGAGAGACTTGGCCCTTTAGATACGGCCGATCGATTGAACTTCTTACGCTTATCTGACACCGCGCGTTGGCGTGGCCGTTTAAATTTCAGGGAGAAGAGGGCGGCCGGTTCTGGGCATTATAAAACCCAAATTGCAGCATTGAAGCGGACGGACGGGCATGATATACCATCGCCATCATGAGCGACAATGAGCCAACAACCGACGTAAACCCGGCCCCATCACCGGCGGAACGGCCCCTACTACGTCAAAGCACTTCCGCCGTCGCTCAAGGAGCTATGGCGGAAATCCTGAGGGTCAGTCCTACAAATAAGCAATAGGACAAAATATTGTCAGAGGCTTGGCCCTTTAGATACGGCCAATCGATTGAAAATGTGATGGTGTTCTGGAGCCGTGTGTTTGCGCAGCCGCTTACATTATGAGGAAAAGAAGCGGACCGATAATTTTGGTGTGCGCTCTAATTTTACGGACTGAATTTCCCTTCATTGCAGCATTGAAGCCTGCGGACGTGTATGATATACAATCGCCGTCATGAGCGACAATGTTCCAACAACCGATGCAAACCCGGCCACATCACCGGCGGAACGGCCCCTACTACGTCAAAGCACTTCGAAGGGCAGGCTGCCGTTCAACGAAGTTTCGGTTTTGTTTCCACTGCTGACGTTTTACACGGTTGTGTACTTAGGACTGATCGCGGCAGAGTTCGTCCTGCGCGGAGCGTTTACACTGCCGGCCGGGCTGATGCCGGTCTATATCGCACTGACAGGCGCTTATGCCGCCGACAAGGAAATCCGACGCTGTAAAATCCTGAGGGTCAGTCCTACAAATAAGCAATTGGACGAAATATCGTGAGAGACTTGGCCCTTTAGATAGTAGCTGATCGATTGAATATATGATGGTGTTCTGGAGCCGCTTGTTGGCGTGGCCGTTTAAAATCAAACTTCCTGATCCGGGCGGAAAATGAGATGGCACATTTTGATCGATTCCATGGAAGGCGATGGGCCTGCCCAACATAGCCCTTGGCGAAGGTGGGCCAACCATCGCCGTATTCCGGCGGCAGGGGCTCCAAATAATGTGCCACATCATTTTCCGGATTTTATTCAAAAATCCCTTTATTATTCATCCCGGATCAGGAAGTCTGAAATTTCAGGGAGAAGGGGGCGGCCGGTTTTGAAATCCAGAGGGTCAGTCCTACAAATAAGCAATAGGGCGAAATATTATCAGAGGCTTGGCCCTTTAGATATCGGCCCATCGATTGAATATCTTATGGTGTTCTGATGCCGCGTGTTGGCGCAGCCGGTTCAGCCCTTGATTGGCGCATGACCATTGTGGAGGGCTACCACGCGTGCCAGAAAACTGTCGAGCGACAGCAGGTCGGCATCGGCGCTAAGCCGCCGGTCTTCATCTGCCAACGCCACCACCGCGCCACGTTCCGGGGATAGAACGGCAAAGGTCTTTCGGTAGGTTTTCAGGGCGTCAGCCATCGAAAGTTTGGGTGTCCGGCTTAACTTGAATTCCACCGGCCACAGCCTGCCATTCGCGACTTCCACCAGTAAATCCACTTCGTTACCCGCTGCCGTGCGGATATAGAACAACTGTGGACGAACACCGCGCGCCAGCAGGGCCTTGAACGTCTCGATAATGCAGAAGTTTTCGAACAGCACACCAGCCATCGGTCCCTTGAACAGATGCTCCGCATCGCGGATACCCGTCAGATAGCAAACAAGGGCGCAATCCATAAAATAGACTTTCGATGCCTGCGTAACGCGCTTGCCGAGATTGTTGTAATAAGGCGGCAATAAGACGACGATCCGGCAAGCGTCCAAGATAGAAAGCCATCGTTTGATGGTGTTGACGCCAACGCCCAAGTCCCGCGAAAAGGTAGACAGGTTCAGCATCTGGCCACAGCGAGTCGCCAACAATTGGAGAAACCGCTCGAAATCGCGCAGATTGCCAATATCGTACAGCATGCGCACATCACGTTCCAGGTAGGTTTGCAGATACGCCGCCTGCCACGTATCACGGTTCAAGTTCCGGCGGACGACCGCTTCGGGAAATGATCCCGTAAGACAGGCATGCTCGAACGCTCCCCGTGCGCTCGCCAGAGCCCGCCCCAAACCACGTCCACGGCGTTTCTCCGCCAAGTCGAACGGCATAACCTCCAACAGGCCCACGCGCCCAGCCAGCGATTCGCTGATCCCCTTCATCAAAACGAACTGCTGTGAACCGGTCAGGACATAACGCCCGCAGCGGGTACGCTCCCGGTCAATACGCAGTTTAAGGTAGGAGAGCAGTTCTGGCGCGTATTGAATCTCATCCACAATTCCGCGCTCGCCCAAAGTGTCGAGGAAGCCTTCGGGATCCTGTACGGTCATTTGACGGATTTGGGGATCATCAAGCGTCAGGTACGTATAGTCCGGTAGAACCGCCCGCAGCAGTGTGGACTTGCCCGCCTGGCGCGGCCCCGTTACGACCACGCACGGAAAATCCCGCAACCGCTCCCGTAGCGCAGGCTCCAAATCGCGATGGATATAGTTCTTCATACGTCCAGTATCTTGCCGCAAACAGGCGAATTATGCAATGACATATTTGCCGTCTGACGGCAAACATGCTATTGCCTGTCCCGCCGTTCTCCACTGCCAGATTGAACCGGACCCTCCTACGCCCAAGCGCTTCCACCGCCGCCCCTTCGACAAGCTCAAGGCAGGCAAGTTCAAGCGTATGGCAGACAAGTCGGAGGGCATAGCGCCGAAGAACGGGCAACGATTGCGTTCGATCACCACAGATTGCTGGCATTGGTTGAAAAGCGGCGTTTCTGGGCGTTGGATACTCGCACGCGGCTGGCATCTTTCGAGCTGATTTTCTGGGATGGCTCCGGTTTGCGCCACTCCATCAGCGTGGCGCCCCATGTAAATCCGCCGCCAAAGGCCATCATCAGGACGATGGCGCCGTGCTTGATAAATCCCGCACGGGCGGCTTCATCCAGCGCCACGGGAATCGAGGCGGCCGACATGTTGCCGGTGCGATCAAGGTTAATGTAATATTTTTCCAAGGGTGAGCCCAGACGCTCACCAATGGCCCGGATAATGCGCATGTTAGCCTGATGGGGAATGACGCAATCCACGTCGTCAATCGTCATGTTGGCTTTCTTCAGCACTTCCTTGGAAGCGCTCAACATGGAGCCGACCGCGTACTTAAACACTTCCTTGCCGGCCATTTTCAGAAAATGAAGGCGGTCTTTGACTGTCTGGGCAGTGGCCGGATTACGACTGCCGCCGCCGGGCAAATAAAGCAGGTGGCCCAGGTTGCCATCCGAGGCCATGGCCGTGGCAATAATCCCGCGCACACCGGGCCGACTGCGAACGACCGCGGCGCCGGCGCCGTCGCCAAACAGGACACAGGTGGCACGATCTTCCCAATCCGTGATGGCGGTCAGTTTATCGGCGCCGATAACGAGCGCCGTCGTAATGGCACCCGAACCCACATACTGCCGGGCCGTTTCCAGCGCGAATAGAAATCCGGAGCAGGCGGCCTCAAGGTCAAAGCAAACGGCCTTCTTGGCGCCGATGGCCTTCTGGACAGAGCAGGCGGTACTGGGAAAATACATATCCGGCGTGACCGTGGCGACGATAATCATATCCAGGTCTTCGGCCGTCAAACCGGCTTGGCGGAGCGCCCGGCGGGCGGCTTCGGTGGCCAGGTCGGAAGTGGCTTGATCGGGGGCGGCAATATGCCGCTCCTTGATGCCGGTGCGCGTCGTGATCCATTCATCGGTCGTATCCATCATCTTGGCAAGGTCCGCATTGGTCAGGATGCGTTTTGGCAGATAGGAGCCGGTGCCGACGATGGATACCGATCTCAGCGTTTTGGGAACAATTTCGTTAGCAACGATTTTCGTTTTCATAAAGCGCCGCCGATCGTCTGCGTAATCAGTTCGTTGATCCGAGAGTTGACGGAATCCCGCGCCACGCGGATAGCATGATAAATGGCGCGCGCGCTGGATGCCCCGTGTGAAATGATGCACACCCCGTTCACCCCCAGGAGTGGAGCGCCGCCGGAGAGATCCGGGTCAATCCGTTTTTTCATATCCTTGAGCGCCCTGGTCAGCAACAGCGCAGCCACGGCGCGAACCGGCGAACGATTGAATTCCTGCCTGATCCAATGGCCCATGGCATGCACCACGCTTTCGCTGGTCTTCAGAATGACGTTGCCCACAAATCCGTCGCAGACGGCCACATCCACGTGGCCCTTGTAGAGGTCATGGCCTTCAATATTACCATAAAAATTAAGCTTGGATTCGCTGATCAGGCGAAAGGCCTCTTTGGTGATCTCGTTGCCCTTGGAATCCTCCGTCCCAACGCTCATCAAACCGACCCGGGGATTGGAACACCCGAGAATTTTCTGCGCGTAGACATGGCCCATAACGGCAAATTGGAGCATCAACCGCGCGGAGCAATCGGTATTCGCGCCGGCATCGATCAACACAAAGGGCTTTTCCGGCGTCGGCATGACCGTGGCAATGGCGGGACGATTAATCCCCGGCAGGGTGCGCAACTTCAGGGTGGCGGCCACCACCACGGCGCCCGTATTGCCGGCCGAAATCATGGCGTCGGCGTCGCCTTTCTTGACCAGATCAACGGCGCGGCTGATGGAATTGTCTTTCTTGCGGCGGATGGCGTTAGCCGGGCTTTCCTCCATGCCCACGACTTCCGTGGTATGGAGAATGTTCATGATGCCGGGAATCGCGCCGCAGGCCGCGTATTCCTGGCGGATGGCCGCCTCGTCGCCGACCAACGTGACCTTATCCAGGCCCGGCAAGGCCCTCGCTGCCTCGACCGCTCCCCGGACAATTTCGCGGGGAGCGAAATCCCCGCCCATGGCATCTACGGCAATATGCATAACCAGTTATTTGGCAACGATGGTTAGAACCTGCCGTCCCTTGTAGTAACCGCATGAAGGACACACCCGGTGCGACTGATGCGGTTCTCCGCAGTTCGAACACGCTTTCGTCGCTATCAGGGTTACTTTATGAGACCGCTTTCGGATGCGAATCCTACTTTTTGACGTTTTTCTTTTGGGTACGGCCATCGGATATCTCCCCCCAATCCGCGCGTAAGCGCGCCGATCGGGAATGGTTTATGGTTGATGGTTGATGGTTTCCGCCATAGGCGGATCCGCCTTCTGGCGGAAATGGTTAATGGTTTCCGATTAAAAACTCTAAACCCGCAATCAACGGATGTTGCGACTATCCTCTACAGGCGCACAAGTGCCGCGTTATTTTCGTTTTATCTTCACTTGATCCAGCATGTCCCACGGGGTCGTTTGCCGCGGCTGGCCACAGGCACAGGGCGCCTTGTTTAAATTGGCTCCGCACTGGAGGCACAATCCCCGGCACGCCGCCGAACACAGATAATTCATCGGAAGAGCAAGAAAGATAGCTTCGCGAATATCGGCGGTCAAGTCTATTAATTCATTGGCGGCGGAGAGGGGATATGAGCGCGTAAAATCTTCGTCCCGAATGGTCTGAGTAAAGCGCTCCCCGCAACGCGCGCAACGACTGCGGACATCCACCTCCAAAATGCCGCGCACCAGCAGGTCGGTGGCAAAACGCTGGGCGGTCAGCGTATAGCGCACATCGCCGATGACCTGGAACTGTTTCTCCTGGTCCAGTTCCAGGATGGCAGCGGGCTCCTCGCCGGTAAACCGCCGGGAACGCTGACGCACCAGGCCGGTTTCGATCTTCATACACCTTCCCTCCGTACACGGGAATAGAACCGCCCGCTACGGCGCAAATTTATGTTTCAGCGCCGCGTGAACGAAGCTCGGGACAAACTTGCTGGTGTCCCCGCCCAGGGACGCAATCTCACGGACCACGCTGGAACTGATGTAACTGTAGCTTTCGCGCGGCATCATGAACAGAACCTCCACGTCCGGCGCCATCTTGCGGTTGGTCAAGGCCATCTGAAACTCATACTCGAAATCGGAAAACGCCCGCAAACCGCGGATAATCACACGCGCGCCGATATGCCGGACATAATCCACCAGCAGGCCGTTGAACTCGACCGCCTCCACGTTCGGCATCGTTTCCGCAAGACTGCGGGCCATCGCCATGCGCTCCTTGATCGAAAACAGGGTGTCTTTCCGCTTGCCTACCGCCACGGCCAGGATTAACCGGTCAAACAGCCGCGCGGCGCGGTGCACCACATCAACGTGCCCCAGGGTCAGCGGATCGAACGTACCAGGATAGACCGCCAGTTTTTTCATTGCGTTGTCTTTCATTCGCCGATCGGCGCGATATAGTCAATTTGCGTTTCGCCATAAACCCGGCGCTTGATCTGTTGCCAGCCTTCCCGGCTGACCGCCGGAACATGCGCCGACTGCTCCATGACCAGTAAGCCATTGCTTTTTAAGATAGACCGGCCGGTCAGGGCTGACAAGATTTTTTTCAACCAGCCGCCGTCCCGGTTGTAGGGCGGATCGGCAAAAATCAGATCATAGGGTATGTCGCCCCCACCCTGCGCCAGGAACCTGAGAGCATCCGCCGGTACAATAGCCGCGCCCCGATCCTTCAAAGAGCCGGAACTCACTCCCTTCGTTACAAGTGGAATGCGGCAAAACCGACTGGAGTGGAGGACTTCAGGTGTAGTGGCCGTTCGACAGAACGGCAATGCGCGGTTCTGCCGAACCGCATCTACACCATCCTGTGACTGACCAATTACACCGGGGCCGCAAAGGGCTTCAACATTCTCGCGGAGCACCGCCAGAACCCGGCGGTCGTTTTCCACCCAGGTGGCCGCGGCGGCGCCGCGGCTCAAGGCCTCCAGCCCGTAAGCCCCCGTGCCGGCAAACAGGTCCAACACCCGCGCGCCGGGTACCCGATCGGCCAGCGACGAAAAAACCGCCAGCCGTACCCGGTCCTGCGCGGGGCGAACGTCCCCGCGCGGCACCCGCAGCAGTCGTCCCCGCCACTCCCCGGCTGTGATACGAATGGCCATGTTGCCTAACCACGCTTGAAAATTCAATTCACCTTTTAATCCGTTTGAGTTTTTTAATTATTTCACGGGACCGCACCGATTGACAAGCATAGAATCACGAAACAACGGGCCGGCCCGGCATGCATAAACTATTTTTAAAAAAACCTTTTTTTAATATTGACAAAGAAACCGGTGTTTGCGAAACTTTGTTCATAAGTTTTTTGTGACGCATGTTGGTATCGTATCATATCCGTATAGAAATGGCTGTTAAAGGCACCTTGGAAGGAGGTGATGCAGGCGACACGGTGGTGGTTAATTGTTTTTAAGTGAATGGTTGTTTCGTCTCAATCATGAATCGTAATGAGGAGATCAGGAATGAAACGTTATTCGATATTGTTGTGTCTCGTGTGCGTAATCGGATTGGTCAGTAGCGCAATCGCGCAGGCTCCCCAGTCCAAGGCCTATCCGTTCCAGCTCTCGCTCGTCAGCCCGGTCTCAATTCTCAGCGACAGTTCATCTGTCAACGGCCTGCGGATCGATATTATCTACGGCGCCAATGAGAACGTGACCGGCATTGACTTTGGCCTTGTCAACCAGGCGAACAAAGATCAAAAAGGCTTGGGCCTTGGGATCGTCAACCTGGTGGGCGGCAATGTCTCGGGCGAACAGGGTGGCGTCGTCAACTTCGTGGCCGGCAATGTGACGGGCGCGGAATGGGGCGGCATCAACCTGGTGGGCGGCAATGTTACCGGCCTCGAATTGGGCTTGCTGAACTATGCCGGCGGCAATGTTTCCGGCAGCCAAGGCTCGATCATCAACTGGGCTGGCGGCAATGTTACCGGTCTTGAAATCGGCGGCTTGAACTTGGTGGCCGGCGACATGACTGGCATCGAATACGGTCTGCTGAACTGGGCCGGCGGCAAAGTGGCCGGCGGTCAGGCGGGCTGGTTAAACATCGCCAACGGGATGGTTGATGGCGCGCAAGGCGGCTTGCTGAACGTCGCCGTGGAAGGCGCCAATTTGCAGGGCGCTCTGATCAACTGGGCTGGCAAGGTTGATGGCGCGCAGATCGCCGTGATCAACATTGCCGAGGATACAACGGGCATGCAGCTGGGTGGGATCAACTACACCTATAAGCTGTCCGGCCTGCAGATCGGTGTCATCAATATCGCGTGGGGCAAAGACAGCGTCTGGAAAGTGCTCCCCATCGTCAACGCGAATTGGTAACTTAAACTTTACGTATCTAACGTGAGCATGTGGCCGCGACGCGGGTCGCGGCCACATTGCTTTTCGGCATGACCCGTAAAGAAGCTTTTTGAAACGCAATGGCCTTAACGCCGGTTGAGCCTGTTCCCTTGTTTCAGCGCCAGCAGGTTTTTCATGAGGCCAGCCAGAGCCGTTTGACCCACCGGAGCCGTTTGGCCCGCGACCGCGCCAAACGCGTCGTGCAGAACTTTATACTGGCCGTAGAGCTCACGATAGACCGCCACATGTGCCGGAATCGGGCGATAAACAGTTGACTTAACCCCGGTCATCGCTTCAATCGCCGGCTCGATCGCCGGATACGCGCCCCCCGCCAGGGCGCCGGCAATCGCCGCCCCCAGCGCGCAAGTCTGGCAAGAGCGCGAAATAAACATGGGCCGGTTGAGCACGTCGGCATAAATCTGCATGAAGAGCTCGTTTTTTTCGGCAATCCCGCCACAGCAGACCACGCGTTCGATGGGAATACCATATTCCTCAATCCGGTTGACGATGGTCAGCGCACCGAAGGCCGTGGCCTCCAACAGGGCGCGGTACATCTCCGCGCGGGTCGTATGCAGCGTCATGCCGACCATGAGTCCCGTTAACTGCGGATCCACGAGAATGGTCCGGTTACCGTTGTTCCAGTCGAGCGCCAACAGGCCGCTGGCGCCGGGTTTCAGCCGGCGGGCTTCGGCGGTGAGTTTGACCTGCAAGGAATCGTTCCCCTGGCATACGCTGGCGACAAACCATCGGAAGATATCCCCCACGGCGGATTGACCGGCTTCGATACCGATATAACCGGGCAACACCGAGCCATCCACAATCCCGCAGACACCGGGGATATCCGGCACTTGCATCGTATTCTTCGCCACCATTATGTCACAGGTGGAGGTGCCGATGATTTTAACCAGCGTGCCGGTTTTTATCCCCGCCCCCACGGCGCCCAGGTGGGCATCGAATGCGCCCACGGCCACGGGCAGGCCCTCGGGCAGACCCAAGGTTGCCGCCCAGTCTTTGGCCAAGTGACCGGCTTGATGATCAATCGAAAACGCTTCCGAGGGCATACGCTCACGAAGCCGCGCCAGACGCGGATCGAGCGACGCCAGAAATTCCTTGTCCGGCATGCCGCCCCACTGGCGGTTGAACATGGCTTTGTGCCCGGCGGCGCACACCCCGCGCACAACATCCTCGGGCCGTTTGACGCCGCACAGCACGGCTGGGATGTAATCCTCCAATTCGATCCAGGCATACGTGGCCTCAAACAGACCCGGATCCACGTTCAGGCAATGCCACAGTTTAGACCAAAACCATTCCGAGGAGTACACCCCGCCGCACTTGGCGAGAAAATTAGGCCTTGTTGTCCTGGCCTGCTCCGTGATCCGCGCCGCTTCCGCAAAGGCCGTATGGTCTTTCCAAAGCCAGGCGTAGGCATTCAGATTCTTTTTAAATTCCGGCCGCAAACACATCGGCTGATTTTGCGCATCCACCGGGATCGGGGTTGACCCCGTGGTATCCACGCCGATACCTATTACTTTATCCCCGCGCACGCCAACCTGCCCACGCGCCTGGCGCAATGCCGCTTTGACGACCCGCTCAAGGCACGACAGGTAATCCGCCGGCGACTGACGCGCCAGATTGTGGTCACGGGGATTGAGCAGGATGCCGTCCGTGCCTCCGGTATAATTCGCAACTGCCATACCTACTTCCCGGCCGTTGGCCGTATTGACCACCAGTGCCCGCACCGAGTTAGTACCGTAGTCAATGCCGAGGGTGTATGTTGCCATGATCGGATTCTCCCGCCTATTTTGAAGGATTTAGTTTAGACTGCCCATAATAAGCTGTTCGCCCATGCTTCCTTAAGTAATGTTTGTCCAGCAAGGCTTGGGAAATACCCGTGCGCCTGTCACCCCGACTTCGCCGAGGCGAGTCGAGCAGGATGGTCAAAAGCGCCATCTTGCTGATCGCTTCCAGCACGATGGCGTTTTCCACGGCCGCCGATGGCGTCGCGCCCCACGCAAATGGCGCGTGATTGGCGACAAAAATGAACGGGCAGGCCATCGGCTGGGACCGGCATCCCGGTTGGAGCCGGCATCCCGGCTGGAGCCGCAGACTGCGGATTTTCTTTACGATCATCCGGCCGGTATTGGCTTCGTATTGTTCCCGGATGGCGGATGGACGCATGACATCGGTGACGGGCACGGCTCCGTAACAATAATCGGCATGGGTCGTGCCCAGGCATGGCAGGCTGCGGCAGGCTTGGGCAAAGGCCGTGGCATAAGTGGAATGAGTGTGGACCACGCCGCCAATTTCGGGAAACTCGCGGTACAGCACCAGATGGGTTGGCAGGTCTGTGGACGGCATGAGCGCCGACTCCAGCCGGGATCCCGGCTCCAGCCCCCGGCCCTCCAAATCCGTCAACACCATGTCGGCCGGCCGCAACGCGTCATAGTCCAGACCACTGGGCTTAATCACCACAATACCGCGCCGACGGTCAATCCCGCTGACGTTTCCCCACGTCATGGTCACCAGCCCGGATGCTTTCAGGCGGAGATTTTCCTCCCAGACCTCATGAATAAGAGCGGCCACTTGTCGGCGCAGGGTCTTTGATTTTTTTTTCATGGTGTTTTTCATAATATCTACGGAAGCCCCTCTTTTTATCATACCTCGATCATCTTCAAACCGGCGGCGTCTTTATTGCATACTCAAGCGAAATCAATCCGCCGATCAAACCAGAAAATTACCGAGCCATGGTGGAAGAGGTTATCACGAGACTGTCAAATTTCTGTCCCGCGCAGTTTGACGCTGAATCCTGACGCAGTGAATATTGCGGCGTGTCGTCGCGGCCAGGCAAGCGCCATTTAGACGTGGCCATGCCCCGTTTTTTTTTCCAACGGGGCCAGGACCCGGGGTTTGGTCAGCATTTCACATTCCGCCGTAGGCACGCGCATATCCATGTCGGTGCCGTGATCCTGGTGATCCAGAAACTCCCCGGCGGCGCCGGCAGCGCGGCCCAAGGCAAAAGCGACCAGGGGGATGTCCATGGCGCGCTTCAGGGTAATGCGCCTGTCCTTCAGCAGTTTCCAGCAGATTCCCAGCCAGATACAGGCAATGGCGGCATCCACGTTCACAGCCAACACCTTGGATGTGGCCCCGATGTGTTTCAAGGTTTGCGCCAGCCGGCGATAAAAGTCCAGGAATATGTTGTAAAGGCCCTGTTCCTGCAAATAGGCATGGATCGCTTCTTCGCGCGGATCATAATTCACGTCCTTATCCTTGAATACCGGATGCCCGAGACACGGAATTTTGAAATAGCCGGTCCCGGATTCCCGGGCAATGGCTTTTTGGGTTTTGAACGCTTCCGCCTCCTGCAGCACGACTTTTTCCAGGTTCGCACTGAAGGCTTTCGGACTGTATGGATCGGTCAGGTCCGTATTCCCGAACACCTTCAGCAGGTATTCAATCGCTTCCCGGCCATTGCCGCCATGCACATCACCCACACTGGCCAGCGCGGCAATCATGCCCGTATGCGGGGCGTTGCCGGCCGAAGCCGATAATTTGGCGGCCTGGGCGGAAATTGTGCCGGGACCGTTGCTCAACGACGCGATCAAGCACATTTCCACCAGCCGCTCTTCGAAGGCATGCTGGGGTAATTCGCCCAACCACTGCAGAATGAGCGCTGCGGCAAAATTGCCGCGCTGCATGAGATCGGCCACCGAATAGCCGTAAATGGTCGTGGTCTGACCGTCGTTGCCGGAGGCATAGCTGGCGTTACGCATGGGCCGCTGGGTTGCCAGTTTGCCCAGTTTCCTCTCCGCCAAAGAGGCAAATTGCGTGGCGTAGGGTTCGATGATCTTGCCCGGCGCCACGATGAGCGGCGCGGGCAATTTCTTGCCCAGCTCGCCGAGGTTGACAAACCAGGGATTTAACTGGAGGGTTGCACGCGGACTGAAATCGCGCTCCCATTCGTGGACGCGATACATCAGGCTGGCGGCCTGCGGCAGGGTGTGCAGGGTCTCAATGCGAATGCCCCGACGGAGGGCTTGGCGCAGTTTCGGGGTATGGTCGTAGCGTTTCTGGGGATCGAAGGCCTCGATCCCAAAATAGTCGTCAAACAATTGCATTTTGGCCGAGGCGGTGGTGAAGGCGCCTTCCACCACGGCGCCGGCATGGCCGAGCGACACGTTTTGGGTCTCCAGGATTTTTCCGGCCACATAGACAATCACGGGCTTAACATTTTTTTTCAGCTTCAGCATGTCCACGGCCTCTTTCTCGTAAAGACCGCCGGGCTCGACGTAGAGCACGATAATCCGGGTGTGACGGTCATTGTCCGCCAGCGCCAACAGATCCTTCAGGGGCGTCAGGATTAAAGCGTCTTTACCCGTGGAGAGACCGAACGAGGTGCCGATGCCCGCCGACATCAGGTACGTGGCCATGGTGGTAACCATGTTGCCGCTGTTGGATATAATGGCGGCACCGCCCTTTTTGAAACTTTCTTCGGGGCTGTCTCCGCCCACGGCGCCCACGCGAACGCCGTCATAGGTGTTGATCATCCCCAGGGTATTACAGCCGATCACATCAATGCCGGCTTCGCGTACCAGGGAGGCAATCTTGGCGGTTACCTCGATGGCGACATGCTCGGTGATAATAAAAATCGTTTTGATGTGTTTTTTACCGAAGGAAACCACTTCCTTAACTTCGCCATAGACGGCTTCCGGCGGCGAATAGACAATGATCTTGTTGGGATATTGTTTGCTCGGCAGGCTCTTGAGCAGTTCATCGAAGGTTGCAAACACCGGGATGGTCTTGCCGGGTTCGTATTCGATCGTCTGTCCGCCTTTGCCGAGCGCCCAGCCGCCCACAATGTTGCCGCAGTAGCGATGCGAAACAATGGTGACCATGCTGGATTCGCGTCCCGTGATGTTGGATACCGCCACCCGGTCGTCTTTGCGCAATAAATCCGAGAGTTGTGTGGCTTTCATGGGTTCCTCATCGGCGCGAACGCCTTGGCCAGACGGGCGGCATATTCGGCCACCAGTGTGACCGGTGTATCGTAGCCGAAGATGACATACGGCAGTTTCAAGGTCTCCATAATTTCCTTCATGATCATCAGGCCCTTGGCCAGGCGCGGCCCGCCGCGGCCGATCACGACCGGCAGAAAGACCTGGCCATGTTCTTCCACGTATTGGGCCAGGGCATCGCCGATCGCCTGAAAGGTCACGTCAATCAACGTGTTATTGGCCTTCCCGCCCAAAATGAGCAGTAACGCCGCCTTCTTGAGGTGATGCTTAAAACATACGGCCGCGGCCTGGCGCATGCGCTCGTAGGTCGGATTGCCGCCGAAATCAGAAAGAAATATCGGACTGCCGCCGCAGGTACAGAGCGTTTCGGTGATGATCGTCGAGGCGCCGCCGCCAAATAGGATCGGCAGTATCAGGTCGCCATGCAGGTCGGATATATGCAATTGGCCTTGGTAGGAGGAGGCAGCCAGTTCCTTCATTTCCTCCTCGAACGGCGTAACGGTTTCCGGATATTCCGGGAATGTGATCGCCAAATTCCCGGCCTTGAAATTGGATTCGTCCGGAATTGCCTTGAAATCGCAGACATAAAATTCCCCGGCGGGCGTCACCCGCCAAGGATTGATTTCACACATCCGCATGCCGCTGGTAATGAAGAAATCCCAGAAATTTACCAGACAGCGGGAAAACGCGCTGACAATTTTTTTGGGGCATTGCAGGTCCGACAAGACCTGACTGGCCTGGTAGGCGTCCAGTCCCTTGTAGACGTCCACCGGGATGGTGCGTTTGTATTTATCTCCCACGGTTTCGATATCCATGCCGCCCTTCAGCGAGATGGTCAGTGACGGCCCCAAAAAACTGGAGTTGTATGTAATGGCCGTGTAGATTTCCAGCTCAGCGGGGATATAGCGCATCAGGTACACCGTGCGCGGCATTTTCCCGCCGATGTCGGCATTGAGCAGGCGGTTGATTTCCTGCAGGGCGCGCGCAGGATTGTCCACGACCTTGACCAAACCGGCTTTCCCTTTCTTGCCGGCCAGGATATCCGGCTTGACCACGGCTTTCTGCCATTGATCCAGCAGGGCCTTCAGGGCTTTGCGATCCAGCGGCGTAACGGCGTAATCCGGTGTCGGCAGTTTTGACCGCTTGGCCAGTTGCTCCAAAAACGTCAGTTCGGTGATTTGTTGCATTAGGTCACGGATGTTACATGTGGTTCCGGTAATTCAAAGAGAAAGAAATATACCATGTTACTCGATCATCGCAAATAATAAAAACAACAACGCGATAGGTCAGGGTGTATCTTTCCCCGCCCTGTGTGAATATTATTCTTGCCCTGTGCGATATTTGATATGATAATTTTTTTATGAGTTCTGATACTGTTCCAAATGGCTCCTTCTTCCAGCAGCACCTGGCACAGCTACTCCCCTGGCTGCCAAGCCTGGTAACCGTGCTTCTGCGCCTGGTCTGCCTGAGCGATTTCATGGCCTCGCCGTATTTTCTGCCATTGGGCGGCGATCGCGGGCTTTATCACCAGGTCGCCATCGGAGTCGCGCAAGGCCATGGCATCGACGGCGTATTCACATTTTTGCCGCTTTATCCATACCTGTTAGGCTGGTTTTACCGGCTGGTCGGAGGTCCTAATCTGGCGGCCGTCGCCATTCTTCAAGCGCTCCTGGATGGCGCAACCGCCCGGCTGCTCTACGACCTGGGCCAGCGCCGCTATGGAAAGGCCGCAGCCATGGCGGCCAGCCTGGGTTTTGCGTTATTGGGGCCGGCTGCCGTTTATGCGCTGGTCACGATGCCGGTCTCGCTGGGCCTGTTCTGGACCGCCCTGACTGCGACCTTGATGATTCGTTGGGTGAGTCGCTGGACTTGGCGGCATGTTGCGATCATGGGACTTGTCTTGGGAATCGGCGGACAGATCCTGTCCACTTTCTGGGTTATGATCCTGCCTTGCGCGGTCTGGATCGCCGTTACCCGCCCCACTCGACCAATCAGCCGCAGGATTGGCCGGGGCCTGCTCGTGCTGGCCACTGCTTATGCCTGTCTGTTGCCAACGCTAAGCCACAATTACCGGCAGAGCGGGCAATGGATATTTGTTTCGGCCCACGGGGGAATGAATCTCTTCATGGGCAACAATCCCGCCAGCAAGGGCTATGGAACCGCCCTGCCCGGTGTGCGCCTCAGTGCCGAAGAAATGACTCGCGATGCCACGCGCCTCGCTTCCCGGTTGGCGGGGCGCCGCCTGGATTCAATCGCCGCCGACCGTTTTTGGAAGGAGCAGGCGTTGAACTTCTGGACACACGAACCGGTCCACGCTCTGCAACTTTGGCTGCGCAAAGCCCAGCGCTTAGCAAGTATCCGCGAGTTCGATGATACCGGTCTCTGCCGCTTACTGCCGGATTGTGTTCGTCCCCTGAATATGGCGGTTGTCGGATTCGGGCTTGTATGGCTGCTGGCCTGCGCCGGGACCGGGATACGGCGCGCCCGCGAAGCAAACGCGGGGTTATGGATCATGGGCCTGTGTTTCGCGGCCGGCCTGCTGCTCATGTTTGTTAACACACGCTATCGCCTGCCGTTGGCTGTCATATTGCTCCCGGCGGCCGGCGGCACACTGGCTGCTTTGCCCGCCTTGCTCCGCGGCACAAGGCGCATTTGCTGGCCGCGCCTGTTCGTCGGCCTGGCCGGTTGTCTACTGGCCGTCCTACCCCACGACCTGCCGGACACGTCACTGGCCGATTCCCTGAACCGGTCGGCCCACTGGCACCAACAAGGCAACAGCACCAAGGCTTTGGCATATGCACAACAGGCCATGAACATCCAGGCGGACTCGGCGGACGCTTGGTTTGCCCTCGGCAACGCGCGGCTGTTGCAACACAATTATTCCGTTGCGTTGGGCGCCTTCCAGCGCGTACTGGCAGACCAGCCGGAGCGGACAGATGCCCTCTTTAATGCCGGGGTTGCGCTGGAACATCTGGGCCGGAAGGCCGAAGCGCAAACTTGTTACGAGCAGGTGACCGTCCTGGATGCGCGGCATGCCAAAGCCTGGTTTGCGCTGGCAATTCTGCATCGCGACCGGGGGGAAACGGAACAGGCACGTCAGGCTCTGACCGAAGCCGCCCGGCAGGTGGGCTGGGATCATCCCGAGATTGTCCAATTTCTTTCCCACCCAGCCGCATTGAACCCGTAAGCGGACTGCGCCCATCGCGGTATAATTCCATTCTTGACATTCACGATGCTTTTTTTCCAGACTGCACGCCTATGGGAAAAACGGAACAACCGGCAGCAGCGCGGCCGATTGAAATCATTTGTCCAGCCTGCGGAAAAGACACGCTGCTCAAGCGCGAAAAAGTGTACGAGGGATTCAGGCGCGCGGGCGAAAAACTGTCCTGCGCCGCCTGTGGCCATGCTTTTCCAGACGAAGCCGCGGTTCCGTTCAAAATTAAAAAAACCAGGCCGGGATTCGGACGCCAGGACCTGCCGCCGCCGCCCAAGGTGTTTGGCGAGCGGGAGGTGCTCGAAGCAGTCGGCCGACTTTGCCGTCATTGCGCCCACTATGTGGTCAACCCCTTTCTCCAGCGTTGTGGCCGATCCAACCGGGAGGTGGAAGCCACCGACACCTGCAATCGGTTTACGCCGAAAAACTCGCCAAAATCGGTTCCGTAATTTTTTTATTTTTTTATTTGACATGGTGGCGTTTGGGTCGTAGATTAATACAAAAGGAATAATAGTGTTACAATGATCACCCGTTTTTCCACCGCCCTGGAACCGGACCTGCTGGCCGCCTTCGATCAATTCATCGCGCGGCACGGCTACCAGAATCGCTCGGAAGCCGTGCGCGACCTGATCCGCAAAAACCTGGTGGACGAACAATGGCGTAGTGCGCAAGGCAATGTGGTCGGCGTGATTTCCCTGGCCTATGCCCATCAACAGCATAAATTGCAGGATCACTTGACCGATTTGCAGCATGCCGACCACGACCTGATCCTCAGTACAACCCATGTCCACTTGGACCACGATAACTGCCTGGAGGTCATCATGGTGCGCGGGCCAGCACCCCGAGTAAAGACTTTAGCTGATCGTCTCATCGCCCTGCGGGGCGTCAAGCACGGCGGCCTGACAATCACCGCCTCCGGGCAAGCATCGAAATAATACAGCCATTCTGTTGGCTGTTTTTTCAGTCTATCGGTAATACTTTATTATAATTCGTATTATGACGCCGCATAGGGCGGACGGGCGCCATCTTACCCAAACAATGGTTGCCGCTTTAACAACAGGAAAGGAGTGCATGTCATGTGCGAAGTGTGTTGACCGTATTTTTTTGGCCTGCAGGTAATACTAATTTATAAATCGTATTACGGCACCGTTAAAGTCGGCCGGACGCCGTAATGCCCAAACCAGGATTTGCCGACGCAACAACACGAAAGGAGCGCGAAACGTGAGAGCACGAAAAACAGTTGGCGTTTTGGTTGCCACCGTGGCTTTGGCGGCAAGCGGCGCATTTGCCGCCCGGCCGTTGATTATTGACGACGCCGATCCGCTGGAGTTCAAGGATTTCAAAATAGAAGGCGGCGGCTGGTATGAGAAGGATTCCGGGTGCAACCACCGGGAGATACCCTTCGGCGTGGGATGCGGCATCATTCCCACCATGGAACTCGGCGCCGGCTTCGGCGGTCAATTCGAGGAACGGACTGAAATCGACGAAAACAGCGGCGAGGAATGCACCGATACCGAGAATGGCATTGGGGACCTGATCATAGCCGTAAAATGGCAGTTTTTGAAAGAAATGACATGGCTGCCCCGCCAGGCTATAGTCCCGGCAGTCAAGTTCCCCACGTCCGACAAGGACAAAGGACTGGGCAGCGGCAAGACGGATTACGATCTCACCTGGATCGCCTCCAAATCCTTTTGCGAGAAGATGGGCGGGCATATCAACGTGGGTTATTCATGGCTTGGCGAACCGGCCGACGAGGACGTGGGCGACATTCTGCATTACGGCCTGGCGCTCGATTACAAAATCATCGATCCACTGCAATGGGTGGGTGAAGTATATGCGGAAGACGAGTTGCGCCACGGGGTAAATACCATCGTCATGTTCAACACCGGCTTGCGCTACAGCATCCTCGAAAGCCTGATCGCCGACATTGCAGCGGGCTCGCGCATCGCCGGCGATGCGCCGGACTTTACCGCAACGGCCGGCTTGACCTGGACATTCGGGTTTGCACAGGAAGACAACTAATAATATAAACCAAACAAACACAGGAGAAGTAACATGCACATGGCCGATGCCTTGATTAACCCCGCCGTGGGCGGGACAATGTGGATTGTAAGCACGGGACTAATCGCCTGGTGCGCGCACAAATTGAAACAAACGATGAATGACCGCCTTGTGCCAATGATGGGTGTGCTCGGCGCGTTCATCTTTGCAGCAATGATGATCAACTTCTCGATTCCCGTGACCGGATCGAGCGGACATCTGGGGGGAGGATTAATCCTGACGATCCTGTTAGGCCCATACGCGGCGTTTATTGTCATCGCCTCAGTCCTGACCGTGCAAGCCTTTTTCTTCGCCGATGGCGGCTTGCTGGCGCTGGGCTGTAACATCTTTAACCTTGGATTTTTTCCTGCATTCATCGCCTACCCGCTCGTTTATCGCGTGATTGCCCGGGACGAACACGGCACACTACGCGCCTGGATTGCCGCAATTGTTGCCGCTGTCGTCGGCTTGCAACTGGGCGCATTTGGCGTTGTGCTGGAGACCAAGGCCTCCGGCATCTCGGAGTTACCGTTCGGCACCTTTGTTTTGCTGATGCAGCCCATTCATCTGGCCATCGGCATCGTGGAAGGCCTGGCAACGGCTGCGGTGGTTACGTTTGTCGCCCGCGCCCGGCCGGAGGCCCTGTTTTCGGCGCGATTGGACATGCAACCGCGGAACAGCATGCAGCCGGTCTTGATCGGTCTGTTGATTGCCACCGTGATTGTAGGCGGAGCCGCAAGCTGGTTTGCCTCGACGCACCCGGATGGATTGGAATGGTCCATCGCCAAGGTCTCCGGCCAAGAAGAGGTCACCGGCACGGAAGACAACTTGCACAAGGGCTTGGGTCAGTTACAGGAAAAAACCGCCTTCCTGCCGGATTATGGTTTTAAATCCACGGCAACCGAAACCGCGCCTGCGGAGAAAACTGCGGCCGAGCCTGAGCAATGGCCCGCCATCAGCGCCGGCACGTCGGTCTCCGGCATTGTGGGCGGCCTGATCACTTTGGGCCTGGCCGGCCTCATTGGTTTTGCCTTGAAAGCGCGGCGCGCGGGAGTATAAATAACCTGATGGGATTAGGACAATGGATTGAAATTGGCCGCCTGGATGAGTTGGGGCGCTTGGATACGCCCGTGCATCGTCTTGATGCGCGGGCCAAGGTCATCACGACCCTTGTTTTCATCGTCGTCGTGATGTCATTCCCGCGTTACGAAGTGTCCGCATTAATGCCTTTTTTCCTCTATCCAATTGCGCTCATTGCGCTAGGCCGCATCCCAGCCGGTTGTATTCTAAGAAAAATTCTGTTGGCCGCGCCGTTTGCGCTGGTTATCGGCATGTTCAATCCTTTGCTGGATCACCAGACGGCTGCCAAGGTTGGGGTGTGGAACATTTCCGGCGGCTGGCTTTCGTTCGCCTCGATCATGCTCCGCTTCGTCTTGACGGTCAGCGCGGCCCTGACGCTAATAGCCTGCACCGGCATTCACCGGCTGGGTGCAGGCTTGGAACGGATGTGCGCGCCGCGGGTGTTTGTGGTCCAACTGCTGTTTCTCTACCGTTACCTGTTCGTTGTCGCCGATGAAGGCACCCGGATGATGCGAAGCCTGGAACTCCGTTCCGCCGGGCCGCGATCCTTGCGCTTGCGCGTGTATGGCTCGCTCGTCGGGCATTTGCTCCTGCGATCCATGGATCGCGCGGATCGCGTCTATCGCGCCATGGTAGCCCGCGGTTTCAGCGGCGAGATCCGGGTTCTGCGCCAGACTTCATTGCGATGGACCGATTGGGCTTTTACAGGTGGTTGGACGGCGTTTTTTGTTGCAGCTCGTATATGGAATCTCGCCGATGGCATCGGACGCTTGTTTACGAAGGGCGCATCATGAGTCACCACATCGTTGAAGTCCGCGACTTGCACTTCGCCTACCCCGACGGCACCGAGGCGTTGCAAAGCGTTTCCTTCCGGATTACACATGGCGAAGCGGTGGCCCTGATCGGAGCCAACGGGGCCGGCAAATCCACCTTGCTCCTGCATCTTAACGGCTATCTGACGCCCACGCGCGGTGAAGTCCGCATCGGCGAGATGCCGCTGGTGCGTGAAACCGCGGCCGCCGCACGCCGCGCGGTCGGCATGGTCTTTCAAGACCCGGACGATCAGCTCTTTATGCCGACTGTATTCGAGGATGTCGCCTTCGGCCCGTTGAACGCCGGTTTGCCTGCGGCTGAGGTGGAACGGCACGTCACCTCGGCACTGGAACGGGTGGGCATGGCGCATCTGAAAGACCGCCCGCCTTACAAGCTCTCGGCGGGCGAAAAACGCGCCGTGGCCATCGCCACGGTGTTGGCCATGTCACCTGACGTCCTGGTCATGGACGAGCCCTCTTCGCATCTCGATCCACGGGGCCGGCGGCGCCTGATCGGACTGCTCCAATCATTTGAACACACCAAAATTATCGCCACGCATGACTTGGAACTTGTCGTCGAGGTGTGTTCCCGTGTGATCGTGCTTGACGATGGACGGGTGGTGGCAGAGGGACCAACCGTGGAACTACTGAACGACGAAGCCCTCATGCTGGCCCACGGCCTGGAACGCCCGCACAGCCTGCGGCACCTGCATCCGCATTAAGCCACAGAGAACGAAAACTGTGGTCTATGGACCATTATCGGGCATCAGATGCCAGCAAACAGACATTTGACGCCAGATAACGGAGGCCAGCTTCAATTTTGGCTTATATTCTACGAAGAAGGGACGCCGCTTCCCATGCCCACATCGAGCATCGAGCGGATCACCGACCCGTGCCCAGCCGCCCGGTCAATTTCCAGCCGTGCGAGGCGTTCTGGACTGCGCAAGGCTCCGATATCACCATGAAACCGTCGTTCGTACATATCGTCTCCGACAAAAATTGCATCGGTTCAGTGCGAACAGTGACATCCCGCCGGTTCGCCATGTCCTCCACACGTTGCTTGTTTGTCGAGAGCTTCGAGCTTTCCGGATGTGAATAGACGCAGAACGTCCGACACGGATCCTTCCGGGGCAAGGAAAACCGCGACGCCCGCTTGGCGTAAACCCAGCAGAGCACCGGGACCTATTCCGCCGACGAGTATGGCATTAATGTTGTGCCCATCGAGCGCCTTCATGGGACTGCATGCGCCATGCACGTGTTCTTTGTCTCGGTTCGACAACCGTTCAACAACCATTGTCTCGGTGTCCACCACGGCAAAACAAGGGGCGGACCCGAAATGCCCATACACCGGACTATCGAGTCCGCAATATTCGCCAACCGGTATACAAACTTTCATGATTACTTCTCCTCCTTGGTTGTTCCTGTCATATCGGCGGCACGATGGATTCCGTGACGTGCACGTCCCATCGCACATCTGCCACCCTGTCCTCGCCGCTGTCCGCAGCCGCAAGGGCCGCGGCCATTGCCCGCTCCTTTTCCATTTCTTCCCAGCATTTCCTTATCTCCTTTCATCTCCACGATGCCACCTTCCAAGCGCAGCGCCTTGCCGTGAATCAAGGCATCCGCCACCTTCCGCCGCGCCACCTCCACGATCCGCGCGAAGGTCGGACGGGAAATCTTCATCCTCTGAGCCGCCTGTTCCTGATACATCCCGTTCAGGTCTGCCAGCCGCAAGGCTTCCAGTTCGTCCAGCGTCAGTGTGATCTCATCGAGGCGCCGGAGCGGGACACCCGCCGGCTTGAAATAGTCGGCGCACGGTTTGAACCCGATTTGTCGCATGCAGCAAGGTCTGGGCATTGGAATACTCAATTCGAATAAAATTAGTAATGATCATATGCTCATTACTATAAATTATCAAGAAGTGTTTTTTGCCTTGTTTAACAATCACCGCTTGGCAATGACACCGATGCCCCTGCCGGTTCCTGTCAGCAACATGGCCAGCCCAAGCGCGCAAACGATCGCCGCACCCGTCGGCAGGTCCAGCTTATACGAAGCATACAGCCCTGCAACGCTGGACAGCGTCGCCACGGCCCACCCAACGGCGAGTTGCGTTCTTAACAACGTCGCGAAGAGATTGGCGCATACGGCGGGAATGATCAGGTACGAGAAGACCAGCAGCACGCCACCTATGCGGACAAAACTGGTGACAACGACGCCAAACAGCACATAGAACAGGAAATCCCAAAACCACAGGCGTAAACCCTCGGAACGTCCGCGTTCAGGGTCGAACGAGAGCAGCAGGAACTGCCTACGAAAAATCACATGTACTACGCCAACGGCTGCAAATAATGCAAATGTCTGAAGGACCTCACCCGGACGCACCAACAGAACCTCGCCAACAAGCGTTCTGCGCAGTTCTTCATTGCCCTCCGGGCTGCGGCTCAACAGCAGGAACGATGCGGCCGCCGCCACAACGTACACGATGCCGATCAGCGCCTCTTGTGGAATCCGCTTTCCGCCGGGACGGGTCAGTGTCAGCACGCCTGCACCTACAAATGTAAGTGCCGCTGACCAGGCGGTGGTCTGCCAATCGTGGGAATCATGGCCCAGAAGGATCGCCACGCAGATTCCAAACGCCGCCACTTGGGCAAGCGCAAGGTCAACAAAGATGATCTCACGCCGCACAATGTGAAGTCCCATATATACCAGGATCCCTGGAAGCAGCAGACAGGCCAGAAAAGGCCACAGCATGATTCCAAATGCCTCGCTCATTTCTTCTGCTCCTTTGATGTCTCACTATTTTTCAATGCCGTGACAAGTGTGTTGACCAGATAGCCCATCAGTTCGATATAGCCTCCTTCGGCGCCTTTGACGCCGCCCGGGTATTGTGCGAAATCCACGATGACCGCGCCTGTTTCTGCCGACACCTTTTCGGCCGTTTTCCGGTTCTGATAGGGCTCAACCAAAATGACTTCGATCCGCTCCGCTTTCATACGAGTCACCATGTCTGCCAAGTGAGCCGGTGTGGGAGGAATGCCGGGTTTGGGTTCAAGGAACAGGTCAATCTTGATGCCAAAGCGATTGGCGAAGTAAGGCCAGGAATTGTGGTAGGCAACCACCTGCCTGTCCTTGAACGGTTCAAATTGCTTTTGCCAGACGGCCAGCTTTTCGTCCAAGCGCTTGGTAAAAGCGGCGAGACGTTCGCGATATGTGACAGCGTTCTGCTGATCAACGGTGGCGAAAACCGCGCCAATACGTTCCGCCGCAAGCCGGGCATTCACCGGATCGGTCATGAAATGGGGATTCCCCAGCGCGTGTATGTCACCCATGGATCGGTCCAGTGTTGTCGGCACCTCTAATAATGCCAGGCTTTCGGCACATCGAACACGTCCCGGTCTGCCCAATTCGATTTTCGAATTTCGGGCGCCGTCAATCAGCGGCGGCAACCAACCCATTTCCAGTTCCGCCCCGCCTTCAATGAGTACGTCGGCATGGGCGAGCTTGACGATATAACTTGGTTTGGCATCAACGAAGTGCGCGTCCTCTGTCGGTTTGGCAAGGATACTGACTATGACCAGATCATCTCCGAGTTCACGGGCTATGGCCCCAAAATCAGCCGTTGTTGCCACGACGTTCAGTTTAGCAGGACTGGACGCCGCCAGGGTCAAAACAACTGTCAGCATTAAGATCGTTTGAGAAATGATGATGTTTTTTTTCATGCAATTAGACATCTCCTTCAAGGTTGCTTGTTTTCCATCTCTCCGGCGGATCAGAACTTATGTGCCGCATGCGCACCGAGCATGAACTCCAGTTGGACCCACACGGCGTCTCCATTCTCAGCGTATTCCCGCCATTCATGGTTGTACTGCAAGCGCAGCTTGCTGAATTCGGTTGGGTACCAGGTGATGTTCGGAGAAATCCGTTCATCCGTGCCACGTTCCGTCGTGGCATCTTCACTGGCGCTTTTATTGCCGGTCACATACTCGCCGCGCAACCCCAGGACCCAGCGCCGGATGAATCCCCACTGCACCTGAGAATACAACCCCCAGTCTTGCAGCGTCTCGGCAGGCAACCCCGCGGCGGAATCTTCGCCGGCTTCAAAGTTACGACCGAGCACTTCCGTTTGCCAGGTAACAAACGGCCACCCAGCTTCGGCATTCGACGGCTTCCACTTCCAGAACGCGTCCACACCGTAAATGAGCGTGCGCGTGTTTTCACCCGTATCGTTTGGACCGAGCGCCGCGGAGGCGCCCAGGACAAGGGTTTGTGCGTCGGTCATCTCAAAGGAGGAAGCGAGCCGAGGCACGAAAAGGAAATCGCCCACGCCGTTAAGATTGCGGGCGGTTGTGGCATGGCCGTAGACACGGTCAACACCGTCAGTGCCTGCCGCGCCGGTGTAACGGAAGCTGTAGGCGTCTTCTCCCTGGCCGTTGAATACACCGAGCATGAATTCCGTATAGTTTTCCGTGGGCGCGAGCCAGGACAGTCTCGCACCGTTTTGACGGAGGCCGTCCTCTCCAAACATTCGATTGAGTATCAACGGCTGATCTACAAAGGACCAGGCGTGCGGATGTTGATTGTTCTGACGGCCAAACTCAGCAAAAAACCGGCCGGCCTTGACCTGCAGTCCCACCGGCAGACTTGAGGACAGGGCATAGGCTTCTTCGAGTTCGAGTTGGGTTTCCTCGTCGGTGTCCATTTTGAATACAATATTGGCGAATCCCTTTAGGTAGGGATCAACCGCCCCGTCGAGCGCCAGTTCGGCATTGGGAATCGAAAATCCTCGTTGGGAAGGATCGTGCCCGCCAGGTTGTATAGTGTTCACGTCCGGGGTGGAAGACCAGCCTGCGTCGGCAAGCACGTCAAAACTGATGTTCATGTAAGCATTACCGGCGCGAGCCAGCGTCATGACCGGCGCGGTCGGTGCAGCCGGTGCGGCCTCCGATACTTTCCGTTCAAGCGCCTCTGTGCGCAAGCGCAATTGGCGGAGTTCTTCAAGCGTATTGGTGGATATTGCCTCATCGGCCGCGGAACTGGTGATGGGCACCAGAATGACGAGCATCGCAAGTAAGCGATATAATGCAGTCTTCAAAGTTTCCTCCTGTACTGAATGTGGTAAGTCAATAAACGACGACGCGGGCCAATGAACCGGCATCGCGTGGTACTTTAGCGAGAGAAATGTCAGGCAACGAGAGGAGGAGCGCGAGCCCGAGTGGGATCGCGCCAGAACGAGGAAGCAATGAAAGATTGCAGCAGAACTACATCGCCAAGTTTAATAAAACTTGCAATGGGCGCAATAACCGAAGCTGTCGCAATGACCGTGGTGTGAGCTAATTGGCAGATGGCGCAACTGGCGGCCTCATGCGCGTCATGATGGTCGGCGCAATGCGCCCGGTGGAGCGTCGGCACGATCAGCACGCCGACAATGAACGACAGGGTTAACAAACCGGCGCCAATGCGCTTCACGTTCAACATCTTGGTATTGGTAAACCAAATCATTTTCTGAGCACGCGCGCTTGCGTTAGGACATTTACACATAAAAGCCGCAAATAAATTAAACCTATCAGGGACCTGTTTCCGCGTCAATAGCTCAATTGTTAAAATTGCCAAAATCAATTGTTAAAACTTTTTGCGCTTGTATAGTATTACGTCTTATGCAATCGCATTACCTTGCCGCAACGCACAACGCAATTTATCACCATCAAATGAAAGGAAGTGTATTTTATGTGCAAAGAATGTAGATGCACGGCACAGGCGCTGAAAAAGGTAGCCATAAATGCAAAGCCAGTTAAAAAAAACAAAAAGAACGGAAAGAAATAGGTCTTCTGACCATGGAAACGGTCTTTGCAATATAACTGACGATGCAAGGAGTGACATTCGTTGAAATCCACGGGGAACGCAAAAACCGGGATTCTTACGCTTGACCAGATGGTGGTTGTACGGCAACGCCTAAAGCAAACTGGCCGGACGCTGGTTTTCACCAACGGCTGTTTTGACATTCTACATGTGGGTCATGTCAATTATCTTGCGTTCGCGCGCGACCAGGGCGACGCGCTGGTAGTGGGGTTGCATTCCGATGCCTCCGTCAAAAGGAGCAAAGGCCCAAAGCGCCCGATCAACAACGAGCGTGAACGTGCCCTGCTACTGGCGGCGTTAAAGGCCGTGGACTACATTGTGATCTTCGACGAGGATAAGCCCGCGTCGCTGGTGGAAAAGCTCATGCCGGACGTGCTGGTAAAGGGCAAAGACTGGGCACATTGCGTCAGTGGACGCGAAGCGGTCGAACGCCATGGCGGGCGTGTGGTACGGGCGCCTGTGATTCAAAACCAGTCCACGACGATTATTATGGCGCGCATCCTCGCGGCGGAGAAAATAGCAGGCATCCCTCGACAGAGCGTTGGCAACCAAGGTGTCGGCGTCATACATAAAACGCGAAGCGAAACGAGCGAAGGGGGACAAAATATGCATAAATCTTTTCTAATAACAGGCGGGGCCGGGTTTCTCGGTATTAATCTCGCCCGTTATCTGCTGACCAAACAACAACGCGTAACGATTCTCGACATTGCCCCGTTCGATTATCGCGATGTCAATACTCAGGTATTCGCTTTTCACGGCGATATTCGCAAACACGAAGATATACGGATGGCCATGGAAGATGTAGATATCGTTGTTCACGCGGCAGCCGCACTCCCACTTTACAAGCCGGCCGATATTTATGCCACTGATGTCGAGGGCACGCAAACAGTGCTTGAAGAAGCCGCGCGCCGAAAAGTCGAGCGTGTCATCCATATCTCCTCTACCGCAGTCTACGGCATTCCCGATCATCATCCGCTTGTTGAAAATGACGAACTCAAGGGGGTCGGACCCTACGGAGAGGCGAAGGTGCTGGCCGAAACGATCTGCGAGGAATGCCGCAATGACGGGATGTGCCTGCCGATCCTGCGACCGAAATCGTTCATCGGGCCGGAGCGCTTGGGCGTCTTTGCCATGCTCTATGAATGGGCCAGGGACGGACATAATTTTCCCATCCTCGGACCAGGCAACAATCCGTATCAATATCTGGACGTGGAAGACCTGTGTGAAGCAATCTGGCTTTGCGCCACGTTGCCGGAGAATGTCGTCAACGATACGTTTAACATTGGGGCCAAGGAATTTGGAACGCCGCGTACCGACTTCCAGGCCGTGCTTGACGAAGCCGGCCACGGCAAGCGGATTATATCTCTGCCGGAGCGTCCGGTGATTCTGGCTCTGCGCCTCTTGGAGTTAATGCATTTATCGCCGTTGTATAAGTGGATTTACGAGACCGTCGGAAAAGAATCTTTTGTCTCCATCGAAAAAGCGGAGAAAAGACTCAGCTTTATCCCGAAGTTTTCCAATCGCGACGCCTTGATCAGAAACTATCGCTGGTATCTTGCAAACGCCGGCCGGTTAACCGGCGCATCATCGGGCGTCACGCACCGCGCCCCCTGGAGCCAGGGCATTCTGAAGCTGGCCAAGGCATTTTTTTAATATCGTCAACACGCATGGCCCGGCGATATAGACAGCGCTTTTGAAAAATTGTTTTATAAATCTTATTGACAGCTTGCATGGTCGTGTTATAAGTCTTTTTAGTTCTTTGGAAATAAAAATTTGTTCGTGAAGAGAGTACGGAAATCCGTGAGAATCGGATACGGTCGCGCCACTGTGACCGGCTACGAAACTTCAATGACCACCCTGAGTTAAGTCGAAGGGGAAGGTGAAGGAGTAGGCTTGAAGCCGGAAGTCAGGAGACGTTTCTTTTCATGCTCGTTGTGGCTCCTTCGCTTGAAAGGAGAATGAGGGATCGTGCTGTATTCAAAGCCTTCAGACTCTTTTGGCGGGAGTCTGGAGGCTTTTTTGTTGCCCTCGTGAAAGAGAAGTGTCGGCATTTTTTGTAAGACAACGGTTTCATAAGACTGCGAGCGAAGAGATGCAGATTGGCATGTTGATAAAACGCCTGGCAAGGGTTTATCTGGAAGTATTTGTGGTTATCGCCTGTTCCATCGGGCTTGTCTGCTTTTTCGCAGCAAAGTCCAACCGTGAGGCAGGGTCCCTTTCCTCCAACGGAGGAAGCGCCCATAACCACGACCGCAGCAGGCGCGTCGCTGTTCCTCGTGGCTTCGAAACACCGCCCAACGCCACCAGAGACGGCGAGAGGAGCGAGAAATCTCCTATAGAGCTGTGCGGCGCGGCCAGCAACATGAACGGGAACACGGAAGCCGAAGACCTAACCGATGACGAGGAAGCCGCCCCCGAAGAGATCGTTGCGCTCAAGGAAAAACTCATACGGGAAAAGTTCGGCGTCATACTTCGGCAAGGGAAATGGATACCAACGACCGGTGGCGGCACGAACCTGGTTTATATTACAACCGGCTCACTCCCGCCGGGCCGGGTTGGCGAACTCTATAATGTACAATTCCAGGCCACGAGCGGCTTCCCACTTTATCTGTGGAGCGTCGTGGGGGGTGAATTACCGCGGTCGTTCTCGTTCGACAGCCAGTCCGGCAAACTCAGCGGAACTCCGATCGAACCAACCACGGTGGATTTCTTCCTTCAGGTGACCGACCGGCGGGGCGCAAAGGACGTGGCGGAATACGTCCTGACGTTTCAGCCGGAACAAAGTCTCGAGATCGTGACTGCGAGTCTGCCCGCCGCTTTTCCCGGCGAAGATTACGTCTTCCAGCTTCAAGCGGCCGGCGGGGTTCCACCGTATGCGTGGAGCGCGGCAGGGAACCTCGAGGAGATCGGGGCACTGGTTCTCGATTCTCAAACAGGGAAACTCCAAGGGAAGATCAATGCTTCTTCCCAAAAGGTTGATATCCCGATGGTCTTCTGGTTGAGCGATGCGCAGCTTCACGTTACGAAGGAACTCGTGCTCCACTGCAGGACCGAGCTGAGCATACTGGATGTTCAGCAATCGTCCATTCGCGAGTCGGAGTCGTTCGAACTCGCCTTCCAGGCAACTGGCGGCGTGGAGCCCTACGTTTGGGGCATCAGCGGTTCTCTCCCACCTGGTCTCGAGTTCTCCGCAGCTGGTCTCTGCTCGGGAACGCCCTCAGAATCCGGTACTTACGAAATCAGCGTCGGGGTGCAGGACGCAGAGGGCCAACTGGATAACGTGCAATTAGCGCTGGAGGTCTTGCCTAATCTCACCGCCCCAATATCCAAATTTGAGGCACTGCTTAGCCGCAACAGTGTCGCCCTGAGCTGGGTTCTGACAGCGATGAGCGAGAATCTCAGCGTCCGGATTGTACGGAGTTCAACAGGGACCCCGTTGACGCCGTCAGACGGCACAACGGTGTACTGCGGACCAGAAACCTCGTATCTTGACGGTGATGTGGGCGAAGGTAACCACTACTACGCCGCATTCCTCGAAAGTAACGGAACGATGGTAACGTCTGCAGCGTCGCCTAAGATCTTCGCAAAGCTGCCGCCTGAAACAGAACCGTTCGCAGACAAAGTCGTGAGCAAGAATCTGCTTCATCCGAACGCATTCAGGTCCGCTGAACTCCCGCAGATTGTTCTCGGCGCTCCCCGCGGAAAGGGTCTTGTGTGGGGCTCAACGGATGTGGTCTCGCTGGGTGCCGCCATCAATGATGACGGCGGCGCATCAGCCCCCTACGGCGGCATGATCACGCTGGAGTTTGTGGATAACGTGGTGTGGGACGGGCCGGGCGCAGATTTCACAGTCTTCGAGAACGTCTTTTATGTTTGCAATGAGTCCGGAGTCCCTGATCCCGAAACCCGTTTCATGGAGCCGGCTGTGGTATCTGTCAGCCAGGACGGGGTGAACTGGCGGCAATTCAAGATTGACTTCTCACCGCGGTACGACCCCGATAGCGGGGAACTCAACCTCCGTCACCCCTACTGTTATAATTCGGGCTTCGCCGGCGTCAACCCCGTCATGTGCGATGGCTATTCCCCGGATCCCACCGACCCGGCCGTGTCGGGCGGCGACAGCTTCGACATCTCGGCGGTGGGACTGGACTGGATCCGTTACGTGCGCATCCAGTCCACGGGGAGCCGCTGGCTCATTGATGACGATGGCGATCTCGTCTATCACAACGAAGAAACGGGAGCCGCGACGAGGAGTAACAACAAGTCGGGCTTCGATCTCGATGCCGTGACGGCAATATGGATGAAGAAGGTTGAAAGCCAGTGACCGGATTGCGTTTCTCATTGCGCGCGCGTGGGGATAGGAGGCTCACCGGAGTCATACCACCTCGCGTTATTCGATCCGGACCGAAAAGGAGGTGCTGAGACATAGACCAATAAACAGGAAGCATGCAAACCATAGAAGTGAACACAACGACGCCTTTATCCCGACTGGGATGAGGCGCGAATAAGGAAAGAAACGCGATAAAGGAGCGATGAAAATGAAATTAATGTTGAGGTTGCTTATTGGCGTGTGCCTGGTGGCGCTTGCCGAACATGCGTTCGCTGCGATCATCGGAGGCAGCAATTACGTGGTGCAAACGTTCTATGCAAATCCGCATGCGGGAGAGACGTTAGTGGCTTTCGACTGGGACGAGGATTCGAACCTGTACTACTCGACCGGACGTCCGGACTATGGTTTAGGGATCTCCGTTTACCATTACAACGGCGTCAATGCATCGCTCCTGTACACGGACGCGAACGCGTTCTCCGGCAGTCGGGTGACCGCGATCGGTGGCCGCATCTACTTCAACGACGGCGGAACATACACCCGTTATACCTGCAACTACTACCGGCATGACCCGGCGCACCCATCCGCACCGGCGAACATAGGAATTCTGAGCGACATATATGGGCTAGAGACGCGCGACGGGACCGATTTCTGGGCTGCGGGGGGATATAATTCCGCGATCTATTACAGCACCCTGAACGCAAATGGTGACTTGGTGAGCAACCCGCTGGTAAATCTCGGCGCCATCGGTGCCGCAAGTGGTCCGCTCGCTTTCGACGCGGACGGCAATCTCTTCTACGCGGAAGGCTACGTCTCTTCGGGCAATCCGACAGTGTACCGCTGGAGCGCCGCGGAAGTCGCCGCGGCCGTTGCCAATCCCGCAGGATCCCCTCTGAGCCCGGTCGGCCATGCGTGGACAACGCTGTCCGCGGGAGATGGAGCAAGCGGCATGGTGGTGGACAATAAGGGACATCTGGTGATTACCGCAACGTCGTTCACCGATGCGAGCGAGTTGCAGCGTCTGTTTGTGACCAATGGTAACTACGCGGGATATGCGGTACTGGCCCGTTCGGACGAGCGGATGGAAACGGTCCGGATGCGTGACGGCAAGATTTACGTAAGTTCGTCCGAGGGGATATTCACCGTTGTCCCCAGCCAAGTGGAAAAACAGCCCATTAACGACTATGACGGTGACGGTAAGTCCGACCTGGCCGTATTCCATAACGGTGATTGGAACATCTTCCTGATGGGTAGCCACAGCATTCTCGAGGGCGGCTTTGGCGCTCCGAATGGCATCCCGCTTTCAGGGGACTATGACGGTGACGGTAAGTCCGACCTGGCCGTATTCCATAACGGTGATTGGAACATCTTCCTGATGGGTAGCCACAGTATTCTCGAGGGCGGCTTTGGCGCTCCGAATGGCATCCCGCTTTCAGGGGACTATGACGGTGACGGTAAGTCCGACCTGGCCGTGTTCCGTAACGGCTATTGGTCAATTTGCTTGATGTCGGGTCAAATTCTCTGCGACAACGAGCCCATCTGGGTCGGAGAGGATTACATCCCGGTGAAGTAACCTGTTGGTTCGCATAAGGAGGGACTCTGACATCGAAAGTCGGAGTCCCTTTTTCTTCCCCTTACTTGTTTTGGTGTCTCATCCTGAATTGCTGGTCGTGGATAATCTTGAATATCCCTGGCAATGGCACAAGAAACTGGCTGTTACCTCTGGCACTGGTCTTTGCTATGACGTCGGTCATCTCCGGCTGTATTTCACAGAAGACTGGCAAACGCAGTTAGAGGACATGCTACTTCATCAACAACAGGCTCACGGCCATGACGGCCATGCCCGCCAACAGTCCGAGCAGGCTGTCGTGCCCTTTGCCGTAAGCCCGGCTGGTTGGCAAGAGTTCATCCAGGCTGATATAAACCATGACGCCGGCCACACCGCCAAAAAGCAGCCCCATTATCTGCGGAGGAACAATCCCCGGCGAACCGCGCATCAGAACAAGCATTGCCAGCCAGGCGATCGCCGCACCGACCGGCTCGGCCATACCGCTCAACAGCGAATAAAGGAACGCCTTGGCGCGATTGCCCGTGGCGTAAAAAATCGGCACGGACACGCTGATGCCCTCGGGAATGTTATGCAGCGCAACCGCCACTGCGATTGCCACGCCAACACCGGGATTTTCCATGGCCGCCAAAAAGGTGACCAACCCCTCGGGAAAATTGTGAATACCGATGGCCAGAGCGGTGAACAAACCCATGCGCAAAAGGCGCGAACGGGCCACCCGGTGGTCATGGGCGCCGGGCGCCGCGTGCGCCGGATCGGCGGCAATGGCGGCGAAATCGGGGCTGGGGGCAAACCGATTATGGAGCGGCGCCATCTCCTCCGCGGTGTGTTGCTCGTGCGGATTCTCCGCGGAGGGCACCAGCTTGTCAATGACCCCGATCAGAAGAATCCCCGCAAAGAACGAACCCGCGTTGGCCCAGTGGCCCCAAGGTTCCCCGTAAGCTTTCACCAGTGCCTCGGTCCCCTTGGCGAAAATCTCCACAAACGAGACGTAAAGCATCACGCCCGCGGAAAAACCCGTGGCCACGGAGAGGAACCGGTAATTGGTGCGCGACGCAAAGAACGCGATCGCGCTCCCAATTCCGGTTGCCATACCGGCCAAGAGCGTCAAGCCCAAGGCAAATAAAACATGGCTCATATAAGAATTATACGAAGTATGCCGCCCACAAGCAGCGACGTCAAGATCATTGCCGCCATGGCCTTCAACATATCCTTTATACCCAGTTCCTTGAGCATGACCGCCAGAGCGGCTATACACGGGAAGAAGGCGAAAACCGTCACGGCAACGGTCAGTTGCGCGGGGGTTAACGCCAGGGGAACCAGCATGCCTATCGCAAGCTCCTTGCGCAGAAAACCGCTCAGCAAAGCGGGCCCGGCCGCGCCGGGCAATCCAAACCAGCCTTGCATGAACGGCGCCGTATAGTTGGCCAGCAGGCCGGTAACGCCGACCGCATCGAGGATGCAGGCCGCCAACACCCCGAGAAGAACGAGGGGCAACGCCTCGGTCAGAAACCAACGCACCCGCATCCAGGTTTTCTTGGCGACGGCCGACGGAATCGGCCAGCGATACGGAGGAATATCGAGAAACAATTCCGGACATTCCGTGCGCGAGGTCCGGTTAAGAATGAACCCCAAAAGAAGGAACAGGGCCGCCAGCGTCCCGAACACGACCAGAATATAGGAAGCGCCATAGCGGCCCAGCACGCCGAAGATCATCGCGGTATGCGCCGCGCAGGGAACCGTAATGCCCACCAGGGTGATCACAATAAACCGCTCTTTGCGCGTCTCCAGCGAACGCGCGGCTAATATCCCCGGCACCTTGCATCCCAGTCCGAGCAACACGGGAATGATGCCGTGCCCATGCAACCCCAGTTTATGAAACACGTTGTCGGTCACCGTGGCCAGCCGCGGCAGATACCCCGAGTCCTCCAGCAGGGCCAGGGCCAGATAGAACGCAACGACATAGGGCAAGACCATGCCGAACGGCACAAAAATCCCGGTGGTGAGGATGCCCATGGATTGGACATAATCCACCCGCCCGTCAATCAAGGTCCCGATCAGCATCTTTTGCAGTAATCCGGAACCGAGCCAGTTGCTCAAGGCGTCAATCGGCGTGCGGTATAATTCGAACACCGGTTCAACCGCGTATCGGATAAGACCCTCGCCCACCAGCCTGACCAGCCAGAAAAGCCCGAATAGAATCACCAACGCCGCCAACCAGCCGGTGCCGGACTTGACGGTGGCGTCCACCAGACGATCCCAGATTGTATGGTGCCGATGGGCCACAGTCTGCACCTTGCGGACAATATGCCCGACTTCCGTCCAGACCTGGTCCTCGCCTTCCAGCACAGGCCGCCCGGAAATTCGCGCTTCATCCAGGCGCCGGACCAGTTCCTTGACACCTTCGGCGGTGATGGCGACCGTGGGAACGACGGGGACCTGCAAAAGATTTTCCAATTCATGGACGTTGATGTTGATACCGAGGTGTTGGGCTTCATCCCACATATTGAGCGCAAGGATGACCGGCTTGTGTTTCGCCAACAGTTCGAGCGTCAATAGCAGACAGCGCTCAAGGCTCGTGGCATCCACGACGTTCACGATCAAATCGGCCCGGTCCAGCAGGGAGACGGCCACTTCCTCCGCTTTGTTGGTAGCTTCCAGCGAATAGGTTCCCGGGGCGTCAATAATCTCAACGGCCTCCCCGCCCAGGTTCATCCGCCCCTTCAGGTAGTCCACGGTCGTGCCGGGATAGTTCGAAGCGATCACGTCCACACCCGTCAGCCGGGAAAAGAGCACGCTTTTGCCGACATTGGGATCGCCGATAAGAAGAATGGTTTTCATGGCACCCGCGCAACAACAATTTTCTGAGCCATGCCCCGTCCGATGGTGATATGATGCCGCTCGACTTCCACAACCAACGGTCCGGAAAAGTGGTGTTTGGCCACCACACGGAGCAGTTTGCCCTCTTTCAACCCGACACTACGCAACCGATGTTGAAAAGCACTGCCTCCGTGCAAAGCCGCGACCGTTGCCTTTTCGTCCTGTTTCAGCAGGGACAATGTTGTTTCGTTCATAGTTCGACTGTTTTAATCCGCACCTGGTTTTATTACGGGCACTCAGTGTAATAAGGGCTAACAGGGAAAACCAGTTGAAAGATGGCCGGAACTCGGAATGAAATCCCTGAAGCTGTTCTTTTCCGCATTCAACAAGCATACGCAAGTTCACACATCCACGCCCAGAAATGCCCGCAGCACCAGGCCGACCAGGAAGCTCAAGGCCGCCACACCCAAACTCAACCCGGCCATTTCCGCAAACCGGCGTCGGAACGACAGACCTTTGGCCACCGAAATGTAGTAGTTGAACACGGCAATGATGCTCACGGCCATCGCCAGAGTGCAGACCAGCGCGGCATAGAAATTACCGAGTAGCAGATAGGGCAGGATCAGCAGAACGACGGTCATGATATAGACCACGCCGGTGTATAAGGCAGCCTTCAAGGGACTCTGCGCTCCACCCTCGGTCTTGGTCGAAAGATACTCGGAGGCGGCCATGGAGAATGCCGCCGCAATGCCGGTAATGGATCCGGTCATGGCAATCAGCTTGGTATTCTGCAAAGCCAGCGTCAGGCCGGCCAGCGCGCCGGTCAGTTCGACGAGCGCATCATTAAGGCCGAGCACAATCGAGCCAACGTAACGCAGACGTTCCTCGTCGAGCATGGCCAGTAATGCGTCCTCATGGTCGCCTTCCTCGCGGGCAATGGCCTCAGCCCCTTCCACTTCCGGCGAAAGGCCTGCATAAGACTGCTGGGCGCTGGCCTCGCCGCGCTCCATGAGTTTGACCGCGAACGTGAGACCGAGAATACGGGCAATCCAGCCGAACAACCGCTCTTTGAGCCGATCCGGCGCAACATCAACGCCGGTCAAAACCTGCCAGCGCTCATAGTGCCGCTTCTCGTCGTCCGCGATACGTTCCAGCACCCGGCGATTCTCGGGCGACTTCTGCATAACCGCCAGGCGCCGATAAATGTGATGCTCGGTGATTTCGTCTCTTTGGTAACCCAGCAATTTTTGTTTTATGTCAGGCGACAACATCAAGCTGCCTCTAATTTCCATATGAAACGCCTTCCATCCCAGTTTTACGGCATGGCATACATTACCGGAATATCTGAGCAACGAAAGCTTCCCGGTATGAAACCATTCAAGGCACAAGCATGATGCTGAGCGACCATCGTGCCTGGCTCAAACCCAGTAAAGCGTCAAGCCGAATTCCACCGATGAGTATAGCTTCATGGTTGCGCATAGCGAGAACTTTTGGACAGTCAACGCGCGCCGGGGCGCATTTGGGCTAACACTTGGTATTTTTTAAAAAATAACATCATTCGCATAAACGGACAGTGTTTGTTACTCTTCGAGGCATTGGTTGTATCTCGTGGTGGTCGACAACTCTAATCATGTGCGGTGAAAGGCATATATTAAGGGTGGCATTGGTCTTTGCAACGGCCGGTTTGCTCGCTGTTAAATCAGCGGCGGCACCGCTGTCCTCTGATCCACCGAATCCCGACACCTCTCCCATACATGCGGAATCGGCCAAAGCCGCCCAGTCCTTTTCGGCCACCGCCGATCTGTGCATTTACTCAGCTTACGTGTCCCGCGGCCAAGTCAACAGTGACCGGCCGGTGATTGAACCGGCACTGACGGTCACAAAGCACGGGGTCCGCCTGAATGTATGGGGCAATTTGGACCTCAGCGACCAAGTCACGGGCAAACGCCAGTTTTCCGAGGTAGACCTGACGGCGGCCTATGATTTTCCCATATCGGTGATCGAGACCAGCGCGGGGATCATCGAATATCTTTACCCCAATACTCCGCGGCCTGAGACTCGCGAGGTGTTTTTGAGTGTCACCTGGCCGAACCCGATCCTGCGGCCCGACCTGGATATGTATTACGATTTTGGAGATGTCCATGGCGCCTATGTTGTGCTTAGCCTGGAACACGATTTCACCTTTTTGAAAGATCGCTTGAGCCTGACGCCCGGCGTAGACAGCGGCTGGGGCTCGCGATCTTATAATACATACAACTTTGCCTGGGAGCTGGACAATGGAACGGCATCCGATGATCTTGTCACGTCGCAGAATGCAGGCTTGGTCAACGGCGAAGCCTATGTCATCGCGGAATACAAGCTGACCCCCTCGTTGATCCTGGGCGGCCGCGCGTTATATGCCTGGCTATGGAATTCCGACTTGGAGGCCGGCGCGCGGCAGATATACTTTGACGTCGCGCAGTGGGTTTTTGGCGGCTCTCTGTCTTATAAATTTTAACAGTATTGTACGGTTTTATGAATACATGGTTGTCATTCCGATGTTTGTCGGCAATAGTTGCGGCCTGTTTTCTATCCCTGGCAAGCAGCGCAAGCGCGGCTGGGCTGAAAATTGTCACCTCGTTTTACCCCATCTACCTGGCAACGCTAAATGTGGCCAGGGAGATCCCGGGGGTTGAGGTCATTAACATGACCCGGCCACTGACCGGCTGTCTGCATGATTACCAGATGACGCCGGATGATCTGGTCTGCTTAGGCAAAGCCGACATTTTCGTCGTCAACGGAGCGGGTATGGAGGTCTTTTTGGATAAGGCCATCAGGCAAGTTCCGCGGCTCAAGCTTATCCAGGCCAGCGATGGCATTGCCTTAATATCCACCGCGGGGGTTGTCAATCCGCACGTGTGGGTCAGCGTGACAGCGCACATGCAGCAGGTGGAAAACATTACCGCGGGCTTGGAGCGTCTCGACCCGGATCACGCCGCCTTGTACCGCAAGAATGCTTTGGCCTATCTCGCCAAACTGGACACGCTCCGCGCGACCATGCGCGCGGGACTGCAGAATGTCAAGACCCGTGAAATTATCACCTTCCACGAAGCTTTTCCATATTTCGCCCGGGAATTCGGGTTAACTGTGGTGGCCGTAATTGAGCGCGAGCCCGGTTCGGAACCGAGTGCCCGCGATCTGGCGCAAGCCATCACCCTCGTAAAAAAAACCGGGGTCAAAGCCATTTTTGCCGAACCCCAATACTCGGCTAAAGCGGCGGACACCATCGCCCGCGAAACGGGCGCGACAGTGTATCGTCTCGATCCCGTGGTTACGGGCCCGATGGCGCCGGATGCGTACATCACCATCATGCATGCCAATTTACGAACACTGGAACAGGCGCTGGGCAAATAGCCGGGATAGCTACGATGGAGCAATCCACCGAATAAAAATGTTTGTAAAGCGGCGTTGAATCCCGCATTCTTTCTGCAGTCATGCTATCGGCGCTCCAACAAAAGAAAGCCATCGCGGCGCCCTCCTGCGGCGGATGCTGCACGCGGCTGGTTAATTTCGGTGTAACCCTCAACAGGATTTCCATCCTGGAACACATTAATCTGCACGTGCACTGCGGCGAACTGACCGTGCTCCTTGGCCCGAACGGCGCCGGGAAAACCACGCTGTTCCGGGCCATGCTCGGCGAGCTACCCTATACCGGTACGCTCCATTTCGTCCACGCGGGAAGCGAAGAGCGCTTCATCCATCCGCGGATCGGGTATGTGCCCCAAAAGCTCGATATTGACACCCTGGCGCCGGTCACCGTGCTGGACTTGTTTGCCGGCGCTCTTGCTCATCGCCCGGTCTGGTTGGGCCATTCCACCGCAATCCGTGCAAAAGCCCTGGATATGCTCTCCGTGGTCAACGCCCATGCCCTACTCAACCAACGCCTGGGCCAACTTTCCAGCGGCCAGCTTCAGAGGGTTTTGCTGGCCCTGGCCTTAACACCGGTCCCCGACCTTCTGCTCCTGGACGAGCCGGTATCGGGCGTGGACCCTGCGGGCATTGACCTTTTTTATCGCATGGTCTCCGAATTGCGCCGGACCTTCGATCTTTCGATCCTGCTTGTTTCGCACGACATCCCGACGGCAGCCCGTTTTGCCGACCGTATGATTTTTTTAAACCGTACCATTCTCTGCGACGGATCGCCGCGCGAGGCGCTGGCGGGCCCATGCATCCGGCAGACTTTTGGAATTGACCTGGCCAACGCGGCCATCCAGCAACTGGAAAATCGGTCCGAGCGTTCGCTTCATCACGAGGCGTGCGCGAATTAAGCAGACTGTAGGCTGTAGACCGTGGACTGAAGGTTCCATTTTTCCGGACAGCACCATGGCGACTTACGGAGTCAACAAAGCAATCGGTTATCTCCAACTTAAGGAACGACAAACGCTGAAAGGCCGCATCACATTTCGAACCTACAGCCTTCAGTCTACAGCCTACGGCCATTTATGACTTTCTGGTATCACATCATTGCAAATTTGCCGTTCGAATGGGTGCAGTTCACGTTCATGCAGAACGCCCTGCTGGCGGTTCTCCTGTTCGCGCCGCTCTTTGCGCTGATCGGGTGCTTAGTCATCAGCAACCAGATGGCGTTTTTTTCCGATGCCATCGGGCATGCCGCCCTGACGGGCATCGCCATTGGCGCGCTGGCGGGTCTGGCCGACCCGCTCTGGGCCATGTTGGCTTTTGCGACGGTGTTGGCCATCCTCGTTTCCGTCCTGCGCCGCTACAGTTCGGCTTCAACTGACACTATTATCGGCATCATGATGGCATTTGCCGTGGCGCTGGGCGTGGTCCTGTTGTCGCGGGGCGGAGGATTTGCGCGTTATTCCCGTTACCTGATCGGCGATCTGCTGACGATTACCCCGTTTGAGATCCTGCGGCTCGTGCTTTTGCTGGCAATCGTGGGCGGCGTGTGGCTGGCGTTTTTCAACCCGTTGTTTTTCGCCTGCCTGAATCGCTCATTGGCCAAGGCCCGCGGGTTTCCCGTCTGGCGACTGGAAGCCTTTTTTGCCGTGATCGTCGCCTTGGTGGTGACCGTCACCATTCCCTGGGTCGGCTTGCTGGTTATCAACGCCCTGCTGATCGTGCCGGCCGCCGCCGCGCGCAACATGGCGCGCACGATGACTTCTTACGTGCTGGGCGCGGTGGTCATCAGCGTACTGGCCGGCGTCCTGGGATTGATCACCTCGTTCTACTGGGGCACGGCCACCGGCGCCACCATCGTCCTGTGGGCCATGGGATTTTTCATTTTGTCGCTGGCGTTGCGCAGGCAGTGATACAGCATAGGTGAGTTAGGCCGCCAAAGGCGGCAACAAAAAACACTGGATTCCCGACCCAGGCTCCGCCGGAGCGCTTCGCCGAGGCGAGTCAGGTCGGGAATGACAAACAATGTCCATCTATTCTGTCATTCCCGCGAAAGCGGGAATCCAATCCAACCCTTAAATTTCCTATTCGATCATGCTATCGTTTCCGTTTCCGCACCGCCAGTGCATTCAGCGCTTTCACAAACTGACGGGGCGAGCGGCCTTCCACGCGCTTGAACATCTTGGAGAGATGATAGACATCGCTGAAACCGAGCGTTTCAGCGATCGTTTTGAGGCGCTGGCCTTTCATCAATAGATTCCGGGCCTGCTGAATGCGCAGGCGAATGAGCGTGGCGATCGGCGACTCGCCCGTTTCGGCGCGATAGCGGTGCGAGAGCGTCGAGACGCTGACATGCAAATGCGCCGCCATTGTCCCCAGCGAAAGGCGCTGAGTCATATGCTCGCGCAGGAAGGCCGTTACTGCCGTGGCCAGCGTCGGCGTCTCCGGCGTAAAAGTCGCCGGGATCCGGTATGTATCAACCTCGATCACTACACTATGCCGCAGTAAATCCAGAGCCTCGTAAAAAAATCCCATGGCCTTCCAGAAACCGGCATCCCCTTCGCGCTGGCCGCTTTCAGCCGCCTGCTCAATCAGACGCCCAAAACGCCCCTCGGGATCCACAAACCGTGCATAGCCGGCCGCGCGCCTCACCAGCGTATCCAGACCCGTGCCCGATCCACCGCGGAACATTAGCCAGGCATTGCGAATCGGCGGTTTGATCGAGCGCATATCTTCCCAGTAAGGCGTATGCGGCGGATAAAGCAGGGCCTCGCCGGCTGGATGACACCGCCATGGACTTGAGCGGCGTCCGACACGGAATAGGCCCAAGTCCGACAGGCTGTAATCAAGCACCCAGTATGGATTACTGTGCCGCACATTGCGGTTTTCATGCGGCGCCATCCAGACCGCCTTGGTTGCATTGACCAGCACGGGCATCTCCGCCGGCGCCGTCAGCCAAGTCCAGCCATAACCCTTCGCGTTCGCAACGATTGCTTGTTTGGCCATTGCAAGATAATACAAATAATTTGCCGGCTCGTCCATTGCCTTTTTTACCCCGGCAACATAGAGTTACCGGCATAAATAAGTTTACTTTGATTGTCATTCCGGGCTTGACCCGGAATCCAGTCTTTCTAACCTGGATTCCCGCTTGCGCGGGAATGACAGCTTTGGAATTAATGTAAAGAAACGTTAGACGCACCACATTAGAGTAGCCGGAAGTCAGCAATCGGAAGTCGGAAATCAGGAGATCACACCATGGGCAAGCAGCTGGCGATTGAAGGCGGGGCCAAAGCTGTCGGCAAACTGGGGCCCTACCCCACCAAGATTCATGTGGACGAACTGTTGGAAGTGCTCGATCTTTGGAAGTTCCCGGCAGCCACACGCAAAACGCTGGAGGCGGTTATTCGGAAGTCCGCCAGGGAGATCAAGGGGCCGCATCTCTTCCGCTATTACAATCCGCGCCCGAGCAAGGTGGAGACAGCCGAAAAGGCATTTGGCAAGTTTATCGGTGCGCCCTACTGCCTGGCCGTCAACTCCTGCACCTCGGCGCTGATTGCCGCCATGCGGGCACTGGGCATTGGCATGGGTGACGAAGTCATCGTGCCGGCCTACACGTTTTTTGCCACGGCCTCCACGGTGAGCGCCTGCAACGCCATCCCTGTAATCGCCGACGTGGACGACACCCTGACCCTCGACCCGCAAGACACCGCGCGGCGCATCACGCCGCGCACGAAGGCTATTGTCACCGTGCACATGCTTGGTTTTCCGGCCCAGATGGATGAGCTGAAGGCGCTGGCCGACAAGCATAAAATCGCACTGATTGAAGACGTGGCCCAGGCGGCGGGCGGTTCCTATCGCGGGAAAATGCTGGGCAGTATCGGCACGATCGGCTGTTTCAGCTTTGACTATTACAAGATTTTGAACAGCGGCGAAGGCGGATTCGTCACCACCCATGACGAATGGCTGCATACCCGCGCGCAGTCCTGGCACGACTGCGCCGCCTGCTGGCGCCCAAACCGGTTCGCCTCGGAGCGGCGCGAGGGCGAGCTCTTCTGCGGCGAAAACTACCGCATGAGCGAGCTGCAGGGGGCGGTGGCCCTGGCACAAATCCGCAAGGCCGGCAAGATTCTTAACGGCTATCGTACGGCCAAGCAACGGATCGTGGCAGCACTGGTATTGCCCAGGGGCGTTAAGCTTCAGCGCGTAGCCGACCCGAAGGGTGATGCCGGCACCAACCTGGTGATCTTCATGCCCAACGTGGAAAAAACCAAATGGGCTACGCAGGCCATGCAAGCTGAAGGCGTACCGGCCGGCGGCATTTATGACGCCAAAATCAAGAACTGGCATATTTATACGCATTGGGACCATATCATGGAGCAGAAAGCGGTCGCCCCGGACGGTCTGCCGTGGAGCGGCGTAAAGAAGTCGGAACTGCCCGCGTATTCCATGGACATGTGTCCGCGCACACTCAATTATCTCGGCCGTTCGGTCGTCATTGGGATCGATTCCAACTGGACGGCGGCGGATTGCCGGGCCATTGCGGAAGGCATCAACAAGGTACTGGCGAAATTATAACCGGAAAACAAACAAGCTATCATCGAGGAGCATAAACATGTCTCAGGCAAAATCCGAAACGATCAGGCTCGTTTGGCGCAAGGCGCCCCAACGGGGATCTATCCATGTCATTAATGGCACTCTTGAATCCGCGCGAATTGGCGATGGCAAGGGTTCCGCGACCGGCGCAAAGTTTGATTTTAAAGGCGGGTCAGGCAGTCTATTGCTGACCGTTTCCGGCGCCCACTGCGCCCATGAGCGTAGTTTGACCGTTGTGCAAGTGCGGACGACGGACAACGCGGTTACGTTCTTTTTGCGCGACGCGTTGCAGAGCCAGTATCCGATTTTTGTGCCGGAATACGGGTTTGCCGCGCTCCCCGGCGCCGATGCGCGCGCCTTCGAAGAGATAGCCGCCGATATCGCGGCCGCGGGGAGCGTTTCCGATTTTAATCGGTTTGAAGCCGAGCCCGAGGAATCGTTTGAAAAAGCCGCCGCCAGGTATCGGCGGCGCATATGTCCCACTTTCCTGGGACTGGCGCGGGATATCCGGACCTTCGCGGTGCAGCGGGATCGATGGGATCGATGGGCGGCCATCCAACCGACTTTTGCCGCCAACGAGCCGCGCCGGCGCGATCCGACCAAGAACGATGACTTTTATTTTATCACATTCAATGTCGGCCACGGCGGCACGGCACTGGACAACTGTCGCCGGAATTTGGACAACGGGGTGCTGCCAATTCTGCACATCACCCAGGATGAGGGTCGGTTGGTTTACGAGACGTCCATTTTCGCGACATTGGAAAACGGTCCACTTGGGTCGGAGAGGGTCAAGGGCACGGATAATAAATACTCTTATCCCTGCACTTCCTGCAGTATGAAGACCGATGCGGAGCGTGAGCACATTCGTCGTTACGTGAACACTGATCTTTACGAAAACGAGGAACAGCTCGTGCTCTGGTGCCGAATTACGGCGGTTAATTTGGGACATGCGCCGGCTTATGCCCATTTCGATGGGCCAAGTATGGGCAGGATGATTTTTTACAATAGGAACGCATGGAACGGCGGCGATTTTTCCTATGACGGTGATTCCGGTTGCTTGTTGGACGGCGGCAAAATTATGGCGGTCAGCTTGGTAGACGGCGCACCGATGCCTGAACAGAACTACTCAGCGCTCCTGCAACCAAAGCAGGTTATAAACGTGGATTTTATCATTCCACACGGGCCGCTTTCCCGCGGGCGCGCCTGCAAGATAGCTGAAGCCAGGTTTTCCGATCATCTTGAAGGCGCGCAAAAATATTGGCGTGAAAAGCTGAATGCCGGCGGCGCGGCAATTACCGTTCCTGAGCGTCGAATCAACGAAATGATTCAGGCCGGTTTGCTGCACTGCGATCTTATTTCCTTTGGCCAGGAGCCGGACGGGCCGCTTGGCGTAAGCGTGGGCACATTCGGACCGATCGGCTCCGAAAGCGCGCCGATCATTGAGTTTTTCGATTGCATGGGTTTGCATCACCTGGCGGAACGGGCAATGGAATACTTTTTCAACGAGCAGAGCGAGGAAGGATTCATTCAGGGGTTTGCGCGCTATGAGTCCGAGACCGGCCCGGTTCTGGCGCTGGCGGGCAATCACCTGCGCTATTCCGGCAACAGGGAATGGGTTCGGAAAATGGCGCCGCAGCTCAAGCGGGCTTGCCGTTATATGCTGGCGTGGCGCGCAAAAAACAAGGGGGAAGAACTGAAGGCCCGCGGCGGTTACGGGCTGATTCATGGAAAAGTCGCCGATGCTGATATCTTTCATCACGATTTCTGGCTCAATGCCTGGGCTTATCTAGGATTGAAACGTTGTGCGGAAGCATTGGCTGACATTGATACTGCGTTCTCGGAAGAATTGCAGAAAGAGTTGCCGGCTTATCGCCAGGATGTGCTTGATGCTCTGCGCAGGAGCATGGGCCATTCGTTGCTGGCTCCAACCGGGGACGGATCCTGGGCGCCGCAGCAAATGCTCTGGGATGATTACACCCCCGACGGGCTTCCGGTCTATTGGCCCGGCTGCAAGAACCATAACTATGGTGTGCCCTATGGTCCCCTAAGCCTGGTTGTTGGCGAGGTTCTGGATTCCGATGATGTCCTGAGCGATCTCCTGATAAAAGCCAACCAATATCCCGCCACAATTGAAAACGTCGCTTATAGCCAACCCTATTACAGTCGTCATGATTTTGCGCACATCAGCCGCGGGGAGATCAAGCCTTTCCTGAAGACATACTACAACCAGCTCGCTGCCATGGCGGACCCCGAAACTTACACGTTCTGGGAACACACACACGACCATGGCAGCCCGCACAAGACGCACGAGGAAGGCTGGTTCCTGATGCAGACCCGGTGGATGCTCTACCTTGAGGACGGCGCCACGCTCAAGCTGCTGCCCGCCGTGCCGCGTGCCTGGCTTAAGGCGGGGCAGACAATCCGCCTCAACAAAGTAGCCAGTTATTTTGGAGCGCTCACGCTCACCGTCGAATCGCAGGTGGACCAGAACCGGATCACGGCACAGGTGGTGTGTAACATCAACCGCAAACCAAAGACGGTGTTTATTCGTCTGCCGCATCCTGAAGGACGCAAAGCCGTGAAGGTGGAAGGGGGCGTTTACAACGCGCCCAGCGAAACCGTGTGCATTACACCTTTTATGGGCAAGGCCGATGTGGTGATTTATTTCTGATCAAATACAGTTAGGACCCGCAATGAGGCAAACGCCCGGTGAGGGCACCGGGCCTACAGTCAGGGTTTTTGTAGGCCGGGTCCCCTGACCCGGCGGGATTGAAATTAACATAAAAAGAAGGACCACTCATGAACTATGGTGTTTGCCTGGAAATGGTGTTCACGGATCGCCCGTTCCTCGATCATATTCAATTAGTGGCGGAAGCCGGTTTTACCTTCGCCGAGATGTGGTTCGGTAATCTCACGCCAGCCAAGAGCACTGGCGATGCCAGGCAATCCAAGCAAGCGGCCAAAGTTCGCGCCGCCGCCGAAAAAGCCGGGATTACCATGACCAACGTTGTGATCGGGTCCCCGGATGGCGGTATTGGCGGCGGCCTGACCGACGCCGGCCGCCGACCGGAATGGTTGCAGCGCACGGATGCCACGCTGACTTATTGTAAGGAGGCCAATATCGGTGCGGCGATCGTCTGTACCGGTAATCTTGTGAAAGGACTTTCTCGCGCACAAATGCGACAGAACGTCCTGGAGGGACTCAAAGCCACGGCGGAACGCGCCGAAAAGGCCGGCATTACGCTGTTACTGGAAGCGCTGAACGACAAGATAGATCACACAGGCTATTTTCTGACCAGTTCGGATGAAGGCGCCGCACTGTGCCGCGAAGTGAATTCACCCCGGCTCAAACTGTTGTTCGACTGCTATCACATGCAAATCATGGAAGGCGATTTGACTGGCCACATTCGCAAAAACCTGGATGTGATCGGCCATATCCATGCGGCCGGACATCCTGGCCGTCACGAGCTCTGGTTGGGCGAGACAAATTACCCGTTTCTGGTGGAGGAAACCCGCAAAATGGGGTACAAGAAGGTTTTCGCGCTGGAGTATGCGCCGACGCTGGAGCCATCCGAAAGCCTGAGGAAAACACTTGAATACCTGAAGGCCTAATTTTATCATGAAATCCACCCTTGCGGCAGACGATCTTGGGAAGCCTGTTGACGTGGAGTTCAAGGCTGACGTGGATGGGTCTCCTCAACATTACGTGGAAATGCTCCCGAAAGATTTTCAGCCATCCAAGCCTTGTGATGTCCTGATCGCCTTGCACGGGCATGGTTCCGATCGTTGGCAATACATCAAGGCTGAGCGCGATGAGTGCAAAGCAGCGCGCGATTTTGCCGCCCGCCACGCGATGATCATGGTGTCACCGGACTACCGGGCGGCCACCTCGTGGATGGGACCGCAGGCCGAAGCCGACCTTGTGCAAATCATCGCATTGCTTCACAGCAAGTATCGCATCCGCAAGGTTTTCCTGGCCGGCGGATCCATGGGAGGAACTTCGGTCCTGATTTTCTCCGCGTTGCACCCCGAACTGGTGAACGGCATCAGTTCGCAAAACGGCACGGCCAACATGTTGGATTATCAGAACTTCCAGGACGCCATTGCCGCCTCGTACGGCGGGAACAGGCAGCAGCGACCGGAAGAGTACAGGAAACGCAGTCCGGAACTGGTTCCGGAGAAGTTCACGATGCCGGTTGCATTCACCGTGGGAGGCAAGGATACGTCTGTCCCGCCGGACAGCGCCCGCCGTTTGGCGGAGCGCTTGCGGGCAATGAAACGGAAAGTTTTGTTAATTGACCGTAAAGAAACCGGGCACGGGACCAACTACGAAGATACCACCCAGGCCCTTGAGTTCATGCTCAAGGCATCCGGGAACAACGACCGGAAGTAGTCTTAAAGCACCTGGCTATTGACGAGAAAACCATAATCAAATTCCTGGGCGGCAACACGCGCGCCATCCTAGCGCGCCGTCGCTGAGGAACGTGTTAGTGCACGTTATCCAGCCGATATGGATTATTCCCATCTGAACGAGTTGGATTCAGTGGATTAACGATTCGAATGCCTGCAATTTTTGCACCGGTTTGCAGGTCTTCACTCCAGAGCTCCGACGCGCCGGATTTTTCCGCCGCTGCCACAATTAAGGCGTCCCAGAACGACAACCGGAAACGCGCGTGAATATCCATCCCGCGCTTCAGAATTGCGGCGGTGTTGTCAATTACGTTCCACTGTAGGTAATCCTCGACAACCTCACAGACCAATTCAACCGGCACTTGTTTACGAATGAGATTCACAAACAATTCCTGCAACACTTGAATACTTACATACGGCAGCGATTTATCCATCCAGAGATGATGCACCAATTCGCGCGCTTTTTTATGGCGCAAGCCGGCATCGCGATCATGTGCGTATACGAGAATATTAGTGTCAACAAAAACTGCGCTCATGCGTTGCATCCCTGCCAACAGGTTGTCCACCCAGATGAAAGCCGCTCCGTAGACGTGCTTGCGCGCGTTGACGCGCGGCAGCAAAACAACGATTTTGCGCCACGGCTTCGGCCAATTGCTCGGTCATCCAGGCTGATAGCGATTGCCCACGGTCAACGGCAACATGGCGCGCACTCCGTAATAATGTATCATCCATGCGCAAGGTCACATTTTTCATACCCCCTCCATTAATATACACAGAAAATGTGTAGCACAATAAAAGTGTAACGTCAAATATTTATTCGATTGTAATTCTTTGTCGCATTGCGCCCACTACAGCCTACAGTCCTCTTCACGTGCCTCGCTTAATATACCCCCACTCGACCAGTTTCTGGTAGGCATGTTCGGCATATTCGCCTTGACGGACGGAATTAAGATAGCGCATGTAGTTATCGGCGGCGGGCTGACGACGGCCGGCGCCTTCCATGGCATAACCTTTGAAATAAGTCGTGTTCGGATTGCCGGGCAAAAGCGTCTCGTAGCGCGAAAATTCCTGGAAGGCCGTCTCATAAGCATGCGTCTGCAGGCTGGCCATGCCGGAAATATAAACCGCTTGGGCCTCGCCGGGATAAACGGCCTGGGCCTCGCGGGCCAGGCGCGCGGCTTCGGCGCCGTTCTTCTGCACCAGGGCGCACCGCGCCGAAAGCAATAACCCGGCATAATCATTCGGCGCCTGCCGCAGGGCGTTATTAAAACACGTGGAAGCCTCGCCGAATTTTCCCGCCAGTAAGGCTTTTTCCCCATTCTGCATTTGTTCGAGCGCGCCTTTGATGGCGCGCAGCGATGCAGTCGTATCCATATATCGCTCGCGGTTCAGGGGGTAACTTTTTGCGGAGGCATATTTCGTGCGCACCGCCTCGTTGGCGGTTTGATAGCGTTCTTCGCTCATGGGATGCGTGGCAAACAACATCTCAATGACGTTGGGCTTGTCCTTGGATAGCGATCGAAGCATATCCATCAGGGCAATGCATCCGTCCGGGCTATAGCCGGCACGGGTCATATACTCCAGACCCAATGCATCGGCCTCGCGCTCGTCCGCCCGACTGTAGCGCGCCAGGAGCATGCCAGCCGCCACCATGCCCAGGCCGGCCGTGAGGTCGCCGTATTGCTCATACTTGTATTGAATGGCCGCCGCCAACCCCGTCACCACAACCGACGTCACCATGCTGGTGGTCGCCTGCTCAGCGGCATGCCGGGCGCAGACGTGCCCGATCTCGTGGCCGAGCACGGCGGCCAATTCCGCTTCGCTGTCCATGTCGACCAGCATCCCGCGCGTCACGGCAATGGTGCCCGCCGGAAAGGCATAGGCGTTCACATACACGGCATTGACGCCCCGAAACGTGTAGGGCATGGCCGGCCGGTGGGACTTGGAGGCCAACAAATCGCCGATGGTGGTGAGATACCGGTTGAGATCGGCATTCTGCAAAGCGCCGTAATCGGCTGAAATCTGGTGGGGTGAATTTGCCTTGTCGGCCCCGACCTCGCCCGCTTCCGACATCAGCATGAACTGCTTTTTGCCCGTGACCGGGTCAGTGGCACAGCCGGTCAGCACCGCCGCCGCGCCGGCCGCCGAGAGCACAATAAAATGCCGCCGGGTCATTTCGCGGCCGGCGCCCATTTGCCTTGTGTGCGGTTTCATGGCGGATATATAGTATCGCCATGTCCGCAATAAACAAGTTCATTCATTTTTTCGCGCTCAAACAAAGCATGGTGGCCCTGCTGGCCATGGTCGTCTTGATCGGCTTGGGCGAGAAGATGGCCGAGCGGTTTCTGCCGATATACCTGCTGGCCCTGGGCGGCGGGATCATGACCGTTGGTCTGCTCAACGGCATGGATAACCTGCTTTCGGCGCTTTATTCGTTTCCGGGCGGTTATTTCAGCGATCGGCTGGGCACCAAGCGCGCCCTGGCGCTGTTCAACGGGATCGCCATGCTGGGCTATGTAATTGTCATCCTGTTTCCCTACTGGCAAGCGGTTATTATCGGCTCGATCTTCTTCCTGTCCTGGACCGCCATTTCCCTGCCGGCTACCATGAGCCTGGTGGCCAAGGTCCTGCCGGCCAACAAACGCACCATGGGCGTTTCCATGCATTCCCTCGTGCGGCGCCTGCCGATGGCATTAGGGCCGCTCCTGGGCGGCGTCATGATCCAGTGTTTCGGCGAATGCACGGGGGTGCGGCTATCCTTTGCCATCGCCTTGGCGCTGGCGCTGGTATCGCTGGCGCTCCAGCAAGCCATGATCACGGACGACGCCCCGCGCCGTCTCCCAGCCGAAAAGAATCCGTTAGCACTTTGGGGCCGCATGGCGCCGGCGCTGAAGCAACTACTGCTTGCCGACATCCTGGTGCGGTTTGCCGAGCAGATTCCCTACGCCTTCGTCGTGATCTGGTGCATGAAGAACAACCAGCTCTCGGCGGTCCAATTCGGGGCGCTGACGGCTATTGAGATGGTCACCGCCATGCTGATTTATGTGCCCGTGGCGTGGATGGCCGACCGCAGTGCCAAGAAACCGTTCGTGGTCATCACGTTTTTCAACTTTGCCCTGTTCCCGCTCGTCCTGCTTTTTTCGCACTCGTTCGCCATGATGACGGTGGCATTTGTCATCCGGGGATTGAAGGAATTCGGCGAGCCGACTCGCAAGGCTTTGATCATGGACCTGGCGCCGGAAGACCGGAAGGCTGGGATGTTCGGGCTCTATTACCTGATCCGCGACATGATTGTTTCCGTGGCCGCATTTGGCGGTGCTTTGCTATGGATGGTGTCGCCGGCGACTAATTTTATTACGGCATGCGCCTGCGGCCTACTGGGCACGATCTATTTTGCGATTTACGGGAAGGACATGGGAACCGACGCGCGATCGGCGGCGGAAACTGCCCAGGACTGAATGCGCTCATCCGGCCCGCCAGCGCAATGAGAAATAGCGCTTGACAGGTATGCATGAATAATGCATATTGATATGCATGAGAACGACCCTGAATATTGATGACCGCTTGCTCACGAAGGCATCCCGCCTCACCGGCATAAGCGCAAAAACGGCCCTTGTGCGTCTCGGATTAGAAGCCATCATTGCGCGCGAGAGCGGCAAGCGGCTCGCTTTGCTCGGTGGAACCGAGAAATGGTTGCGCCTGAGCCCGCGACGGCGGCAAGCAGTATGATTCTGGCCGACACCTCAATCTGGGTGGATCACCTGCGCCGGGGCAACCCCGAGTTGGGCGTACTCCTGGTCGAAGGCGAAGTGGCCTGCCATTCATTTGTCATCGGCGAACTGGCGTGTGGCAATCTTAAAAACAGAGGCGAGGTTCTTTCCCTCCTGCACGCCCTCCCATCCGTTCCGACCATTGACCAGGACGAGTTCCTTGCATTTGTGGAACACAATCACCTGGCCGGACGCGGGCTTGGATTGGTTGACATTCATCTTTTGGCATCCGCACGTATAGCTGGGGTTTTGCTCTGGACTGCGGATCGCGCGCTCGAACAGGTCGGCGCGCAAATGCGTCTTGTCAGACCAGGTTAAGACAAGGAATTATGACATGGTTCAGCAGTTCACGGTTATGAAAGTTGCTAATGTTTGCTTCACTCTGCTCAACCATGAACCCGAAACCGTTAACTTTTTAAAATTACCATAAGCATGGCAGATGACATTCAGGATATAATCTTACGGCGACAACATGAGTTCTCCAAGCACACCATAAATCAGAGCATCATAAAGGGAGGCCAGCATGAGCAACGGAAAAATCAAACGATTGGGGATTTTAACGGGGGGCGGGGATTGCCCCGGCCTTAACGCCGTGATACGCGCGGTGGCCAAGTCGGCCATGAACGAAGGCGGCTTTGAGGTGGTCGGCATCGAAGACGGGTTCGAAGGACTCGTAGAGGGACGCATGCGCCATCTGCGCAACGCGGATGTTTCCGGAATTCTCACCGCCGGCGGCACGATCCTGGGCACCTCCAACAAGGGCGATCCCTGGCATTACCCGGTCAAGGGGGCGGACGGCAAGGTCACGATCCAGGACACATCCCGCCAGGCTTTCGATCATTACCGCGAATGGGGGCTGGATGCGCTTATCACCGTCGGCGGCGACGGTACGATGACGATTTCCAGCAAGCTCATGGAAATGGGCGCCAACGTCGTGGGTGTGCCCAAGACCATTGACAACGATTTGGCGGCCACCGACCTTACGTTCGGCCACGATTCCGCCGTATACGTCGCCACCGAAGCCATTGACCGCCTGCATACGACCGCATCCTCGCACCACCGGGTCATGATCATCGAACTCATGGGCCGGTATGCCGGCTGGATCGCGCTTTCCGCCGGATTGGCCGGCGGGGCGGACGTCATCCTGATCCCGGAAATTCCGTTCCAGTGGGAACATGTGTATCACAAGCTCATCGAACGCAGTCGGCATGGCAAACGCTTCAGCATCATTTGCGTGGCGGAAGGCGCACGCTGTCCCGATTGCGGGGAAATCGTCAAGTCCTATGACGAAAAACGCACGGACGCCAAGCAATTGGGCGGAGTCGGTGAATACATCGGCAATAAGATCACGGAAGGCACGGGCTTGGAATCGCGCGTGACCGTGCTGGGCCATCTCCAGCGCGGCGGTTCGCCCACGCCCTTCGATCGCATCCTGGCCACGGGATTCGGCGTAGCGGCCTGCTGGCTGGCGATGAAGGGCAAGTTCGGCCAGATGGTGGCCCTGCATGGCAACAAAGTGGAAGCCGTGCCCATCAAGGATGCCATCGCGCACTTGAAGCTGGTCACGCCCCAGACCCAGAAGGTCCTGGCGGCCCGTTCGGTGGGCACAAGTTTCGGTGACGCTTGATGCGGACGCAAAGCGCATAAAGCAACATCAGGCCTATTACCACCCGGGCAATGTAAAACCACAGGGCGCCGGCCTCGGTCACACCGATACGAACCGGATTGTCATAGTCCGGAACAAACCATCGGACCATGCTGTCGCTAATGAGCCGCCCGCGCGTGAGCCAGGAATAAATCAAGTCCCATGCCACGCTCCCCAGGAAGGCGGCGGTAAAAAACGCCAGGAATGCGGTTAATCGCGGCTTGAGAATCATGACGATCAACAAGGGCAGAAAGAACGCATGCAGGGTCAGCCAGAAATGATCGAAGTAGCGGGACATCCAGACCGGCCACTGCTTCCTCGGCGTCCAGAGGGCCACATCCACGATGGAGGCGGTCATCCAGAACGCCACCAGCACGATGATCAACAGAAGACAAGGGATCCATTCCCGGGATTGCCGCAGGTTATTATCAAAAGACATCGCATCGCTCCTTCCTTGATTAAGTTATTAGACTATATTATATTTTTCCTTTACAAGATACAACTTAAAGCCAAGATTATTCACGAATATTCCAAGATGAATCGGCCATTATGACCACACGCAATGACAAGGAAAAATCCGTATTTCTCAGCCTGGTCATCGATTTCCTGCTTTTCATACCGGACGTCGTCGCGGCCGTCATGGCCAACTCGATCACGCTTTGGGCGGATGTGCTGAAATGCGGCAACGAACTGCTCGCCACGTTTCTTTCCTGGCTGGTTCTGCGCATGGTGAGCCGGGGCCGTAAGGTTCGGTTTGATTACGGCCTGGGCAAGCTGGAGAACATCACCGGTGTGATCGTGGCCGGCGCCATGTTCATTTCCCTGTTCATCGTCCTGCACAGCGCCATCGAGCGGCTCCGGCATCCGATGGATATGCATCCCGGCGGGGTCTGGCTGGCCATGATCCTGATGACGGTTGGCGTGATCGCCAACACTTCTCTCTGGATCAAGAATTACCGGGTGGGTCGCCGGCAGTTTTCACCCATTATCGAATCCCAGTGGCGCATGTTCCGCACCAAGGCATTTTCCGACCTGATCGTCCTGGTGGCCCTGATCCTGAGCATGAGCCTGCGCGCTCAAGCCTGGGCCATCTACATTGACCCGGCCGCTTCCTTGTTCATTGCCGGGTTTATTCTGCATTCCATCTGGGGCATGCTGTCCAACTCATTTTACGATTTACTGGACCGCACGCTGGATGAATCCCTGCAATTAGTCATCGTCAAGGAGTTGGCGGCCCACTTCGACCACTATAAGGAAATCCACGGCGTCCGTTCGCGCCGGTCCGGAAGCCATGTGTATGTGGACCTCATGCTGGAATTCGACGGCGACAAGAAAATGTCCGAGGTTCAGGAAATTATTAACCGCTTGGAGACCGCTCTCGAACGGAGCATTCCGGGTTGTCACGTTCTGATCGCCCCCACCACCCGGGCGCGGCGGGCGGATGACGGGCGACAGACAACGGAGGACGGAGGGCGACATTGAGATTTCTCGCTCCGCCTGCAACGCTGTGCGTAGCACGGCGGGCAGGTATGCTCGAAATGACAGGCTGTTATATGGTAGTTCGCGTGTAAGGATTATGTCATTCCGATCCCCGACTCTCCAAGAGGTCGGGACGAGGAATCTCGATTTCGCCGAGCAATCAGCGCTTGGCGCCGGGTTCACAAGATTGATCTTCACACAGCCAGGCCCGGGCGTTTTCGATCTGCCCGCCGGTTCCCAGCAACATCACGCGATCACCCGGCTGAAAAGTCTCATCCGCTTCCGGGTTAACGATCATAATGCCCTGCCGCTCAATGCCGATAATAGTCGCTCCCGTTTGCTTGCGCAGGTTCAATTCGCGCACAACTTGCCCCACAACCCGGGATTCCCGCGCCACGACAACAGTGCCGAGACGCGCATCCCTGAAAAAATAGGGCATGGCACTGATGGGATGCAGGCTGAACCATTCGTGCGCACCGGCAAAAACCTCGCGTAACGCCGTCTGGGCTTTGGCGTAAATCCGGATATTGAATGTCCACAGCAAGCTGGTGATCAGCGCGATGACCAGCATCAACAACAGCAAGACCGGCCAGGGCGGCAGGATGGCCGAACTCAGCATGAGGATAAACAATGCCAGCGCCACACTGCCCGTCAGCAGAACCGCCAGTTCGGTAAGCACGCGGGGAATGGATACACGACCGCCAATGGGATTCCGGGGAAATTTGATTTCCGCCAGGATCATGCCGAGCGCCTGCAATTTACGCAGGGTGGCCACCAGGAAGGGAATGATGGCCAGCGTCGCTCCAAACCAGAGAATGGTATTGGGCCCTCCCAGCGCCGCGGGGACACCGGCAAGCACGTATGGAAAACGCCGGGCCAGATAGGCCGTAACGATAAAAATAGCCGCAATCCAGCCCACATTGATCAGGATTATCGTTAAGGACCGTTTCACGGCTTTGCGGACCGCATCCGGCGCGCCACGCGGCTCGAACCGCGCCGCCCACTGCGTATAGTTTGACAGGGCCATCCGGACCGATCGCGGCATGATGGCATCCAGACCGCGCGCAATAATATCCGCATGGCGCAACAGGTAGGGATTTATAAAGGTCGTCAGCACCGCCACTGCCACCGCCAGCGGATACACAACCGCCCGGGTTACATTCAGTGTCACGCCCAAAGCCGCAATGATCAGCGCGAATTCGTTGATCTGGGCCATGCCGCATCCCACCCGCACCGCTGTTTTCCGATCATTGCCCGCAACAAAGGCCCCGATTGTGCATGTTGTAAATTTTGCCACGATCACCACGCCGGTCAACAGCAGCAGCGCACCCATATGGGCATAAATGATCTGCAGGTTCACCATCAGCCCGACCGCCACGAAAAACACTGCGCCGAAGACATCCCGCAGGGGATCGGTCAGCATTTCAATGCGCACATGCTGACGGGACTCGGCCATGATGGCGCCGATGACAAAAGCGCTCAAGGCCAATGAAAAATCCAGCAGAATGCCCAGAAGCACCACGGCAAAACAAAGGCCGGTCACGGTGACGATCAGCAATTCATCGCTGCGTGACCGACCGACTATATTTAACAAACGGGGCACGAGAAGCAGGCCGCCGACTATCAAGACCACCAGAAAAACCGCCAGTCCCCCGAGATTGGTGAACACCATGCTGGCCTGCACATTGCCGGTGATGCCAATTCCTGTTAACAACGCAATCAGGACCACCGCCAGCATGTCTTCGACGATCGTGGTCCCCAGAATCAATTTGGCATATGATTCCCGTTTCTGGTCCATTTCCCCCAACATCTTGGCGACAATGGCGGTGGAGGAATCGCAAATGATTGCGCCCAGGAACAGACTTTCCACCAGATTCCAGCCAAGCGCCCGGCCAATCATAAACCCCAGCCACAGCATGACGGCAACGTCCACCGCGGCAATCCCCAAGGCCGCTAAACCGACGTCGCGGAGCTTGCGCAGGTTGAAATCCAAGCCGAGTGAAAACAGGAGGAAAATCAAACCGAGCTCCGCCAGCGTTTGGATGGATGCCCCATTGGCAAGCACCGGCGTAAAGTTGGAGAGCCAGCCGATGAAAACACCCGCCAAGATGTACCCAATGACCCGGGGTTGCTTCAGCCACTGGCAGACCAATGCCGCAGCACCCGCCAGAGCGATGACAACGGCAAGATCCTGTAAAAAAGCATAATTATTCATGGTATTTCCGATTCATTTGGAAATAATGGCCTCAGCAAGCTGAGGCCCTACGTAGGGCGCGACCTTGCGTCGCGCCATTCCGGTATACGCTCCCGTAACTTATAGGCATTACTTCCCGCTTCCGATTAATCTTGAACTCAAACATCCCGGGGGTAGAATTCCCGCCGCAACACATCTAAAAAGCACCGGATGTGGATAATACACTTCCGGATATTGTCGTGGTTATTTTACATCCTATTCCTGTATTGCGCAACCATTTCCCGCCAGAGGCGGGTCTGTCCTCGGACCCGGAGGGTCCTCCGGACCTGAGGGCCTACGGCATGAAAACATAAAGGCCATACAAAATGTCAGCGGCCCGCACATCATCGCTCATCAATAGCTGGGATACCATCCGGTATGAACTGCTCAATACCCGGATTTGCGACTTAGGTCTGACCATCGCAGATTCACCCCTCGAGGCGCCGGTAGAGCGAATTCGACGTGAATTTGCGGCCCGAAAGCTTCGGTTCCAGCCCTCCTTCTATCTTACGGATTCGTGGGGATGCCCGGACGAGGTGCCGGTGATCGGCATACCTTTCTATTTGTCTGACAAGCGTTTGCGTCAAATAGAAGAAGAACAGACCGGCGAAGTGGAAGACGATCAACTCCTGATGATGTTCTTGCGCCACGAAGCGGGGCACGCCATTAACTATGCCTATCGCCTGTGGGAGCGCACCGACTGGACGGATATGTTCGGACGGTTTTCCAAGCCCTATCGCGACAGCTTCCAGCCCAATCTGGCCAGTCGCGAGTTTGTCTGGCATATTCCCCATAGTCAATATGGCCGCCATTATGCGCAAAAGCATCCTGATGAGGATTTTGCAGAAACGTTTGCCGTATGGTTGACCCCCCGTTCGGCCTGGCGCCGGAAATACGGACAATGGCCGGCTTTGCGCAAGCTTCGTTATGTGGATTCACTGATGCGGCATATATGTCGTCGGCCGCCGCGCTGTACAAGCGGCAAGCTGGAAAATCCCATTGCGGAAATGACGATGCTCCTGGCGGAGCACTATGGCCAGCGCGCGGAACGTTATCGCGCCGCCGCTCAAGGCTATGTGGACGACAAGCTGCGCGATATATTCCGGCGCACGCGCGGCCACAATCGCATGCCGGCACACGAACTGCTCCGCCGGCACCATGACGACCTGCTGGCCCGGGTTGCGCACTGGTCGGGCCTGGCCAGTGAAGACGCCGGCACCATTATCACCAAATTGGAAGATCGAACACAGGCATTGAGCTTGGTCTTCCCCCGCGCAACGGCGACAGACCGACTCATGGATATTACGGCACTGGCCACCGCGCTGGCAATGGACGTCACCTACATGGGCCGGTTCACGGAATAGGGCAAATCTCAAAAGTCAGGCTGAAGCTGTTTAGGCTGTAGGCTATTAGGGAAGACGACAGGAATTGGCTGTCTCGAATCGCCAAGCATGAGGCCAATATACAGTACAAAAACGGCATCTTCCTAACAGCCTACAGTCTACAGCCTATCTACCTTGTGAACAATTACAGCATCGGAACTTCGACATCGAAGGGCGTGTGTTCCAACGCCGCCTTGATGATCATCTGCAAAAGCTGGGGATACTGAATGCCGACGGCCGCGGCGGAGCGCGCCAGGGCCACATCCTCCTCCAGCGATGGATTACAGTTCACTTCCAGGACGCGGGGTTGTCCGGCTGCGTCAAGGCGGATATCCACGCGCCCATACCCCCAGCCGCTGACGGCGCGAAACGACCGCAAAGCCGTCCGCCCGATCTCGCGCGCCAATTCAGGCTCGACCAGCGCCGGACAGATCACACTGGTTTTTTTATATTCCACGGTGTTCTCCAGCCACTTGGCGGCGTATGACATGATCGGCGGAATATCGGGGGGCAACCTCGAATAATTAACCTCGGCCAACGGCAGGACACAGGGCTTGCGTCCGCCGAGAACACCCACGTTGAATTCCCGGCCCGGCAGAAACCGCTGGGCCAGCGCCGGCTGAAGATACGTCTTGAGAATATGCCGCACCTTGTTCCGAAGCGCCCTTTTGGAATAAACCACCGAATCGCGTTCCAAGCCGATGCTGGCATGTTCCTGGCTGGGTTGCACAATCAGCGGAAATTGCCAGGCATACCGATCCACGTCGCCAATCCGCTCCAGGAGCTCGGTTTTGGGCGGGATCAAAATGCCAACGCCGTGAAGCAGGCTGGCGGTCATATACTTGGAACGCGTCAATCCGAGCGCCAAGGCGGGCGACCCGGTCATCGGGTAACCCAGCATGCGCACCAGCGCCGCCACGCGCATTTCATACAAGGCACCGTTGACGACGTCGTCGTACTGATTGAAGACCACATCGGGCCGCAAACGCCGCAAGCGATGTTGGAACGCCAACAGGTTCTGCGCCAGCGGCAGGATCGTCACGCGGTGCCGAAGCCCCCGCAATATACGCGCCATGCGCCGAATCATGCGGCGTAATTCATCGGTGCTGCTGGTGTCATCGGGCTGGTCGGCTGTGCCCAGGGTGCTCGCATTATAAAGAAGCACTATATGAAGAGGCTTGATGCGCATACCCGTTAGATTTTCCCTGCTGCCGCTTGAAACCTGTCCTGGCGGACAGCGGGCGAAATTACCGGCTTGACCGGGCCAATCCACTTCACGATATCCTCGATGCGGCTATCCGGCGATGGATGGGTCTTGGCAAAATCGAGCCCACCGGGCTTGAGTTGCTTCTTCATCTGGGTCAGCATGGCGGTCAGGCCGTTCGGGTCGTAGCCGGAACGCTGCAGGATGGTCACGGCGGCGCGATCGGCCTGGCGCTCGAACCCGCGGGAATACCCGTTGTTCATCATGGTCGAGGTTATGTCGGTAATCGAGCCCTCAAACGCTTCCGTGAGTTGGGCCAAATCCTGCCCGCCAAACGACTTGGCGCTCTCGGTGGCGAGAATCGTCAGGGCCGAAGTCAGCCGGCTTTTACTGATGGCCTGCAAGCCGTGCTGGAGTTCCACGTGCCCGATTTCATGGGCCAACACGGCGGCCAGCGCATCCTCGTTCTGGCAACAGTGGATCATCCCACGCGAGATGAAGATCAACCCTCCCGGCGCGGAAAAGGCATTCACGTCCTCCGTTTCCATCACCAGGAAATGATACCCGCCGAATGTTTCCGGTTTATCCGAGAACTGGGCGAGCGTCTGGCCGAGCACATTCAGGTAATGGTTGACCGCCTCATTATTCAGGGGCTTGTATTGATTGAGCACCACGGCCCCCACCGTGCGGCCGATATAATATTCCTGCTCCGGCGTGATGGATTCGAACGTCTTGCCGACCGCTGAACCCGCTTTCTTGATGGATTCACCTTGTTGCGGGGTGGCCACACCGGTGGCCACGGCCACACCGGCGCCGACTTCCGAAAGCGTGTCCATGGTTTCGCAGGCCGGCAAACCGGCCAGGGCCAAAACGCACAGGGAAAGGATGGTATAGCGATAAAGCATGTTCATTTCGCGCCTCCTTCCTTTGGCGTTACGTCGCCATTTTTAAGGAAGGCCTGCATTTCCGTCGCGGGAATGCGGATTTTCTCCATCCGATTGATCCACGTGAAATCAATATTCTTATGTCCGGCCTTGAACTGGGCCTCGACGTCCGAGTTAAAGCCTTTGCCGGCCAGCGCCAACTCGTCGCCGGAGGCGGCCACTTTGGCTTGTTCCTGGCCGGCCGACAGCACGATTTTTTTAGAGGACAGCGCCGAGGTGTGCATCCAACCCGACACACCGGCGTGGGTGACTTTTGACCAGGCACCCTGCGTTTGCTGGATCTCGACCTGGTCGCCGTAAGCCAACGTGCTCACGACTTGGCCGACAAACGATGGCGTTGTCCGCACGGGCGCATCCTTGACCTGCACACTCATCGTCGCCGAGGCCGCCAGCACGGCTGAGGCCATCATCATGACTGAGGCCATTATCATGGCCGCCGCCATTTGCTTGCATTGAATCATATAACCTCCTGTTTTATTGATTGGCACATTAAAGCAGAAAATGCCGGCCGACCTTTCGGCGATCGGCGTGAAATCTATTTGTTTATAATATCATTATTGTTTGACGAACAAAGGAAAAAAACGGCAGGGCGGCTAAATATTTATTGATGCCCATGTGGCAGATTGTGACAGAGGGGGAAGAAGCATTGTCCGCGCCGATAGACAGCGCGTGCTTCGTTGGTTCGGCCTTGCGCTTCGAGAGCGGCACCCCAGTCAAGCACTTGTTTGGCGGCCAGCGGCCAACGGGCACGGCGGGCCATGACATCCACGACCGCCGGCGCGGCGTGTGGTGGCGCGCTGACGCGCATCAGTTCGTGAATGATCTGATAGTCGGGATAGCGCAGGTGCATATCCCAGACCAATGGCCAGGCCGGATCGCAGGCGCCCAGACAGATCAGCCCATAGATTTCGTAAACGATCTGGTCAGCCAGAACCTGCCGTCGCCAGAGGCTCTGGGAGGGAAGCGAGCGAATGCGCTGCGCAATTTGATGGGCGAACAAGCGCATCTGTTCTTGATCGAAGGCGTGACGGCCAAGAAAGTCCTGATTTTCGGGCGTGTTCCGCACGAATATCGCGCAGAAGAAGTCGAGATGAACGAGTTGCCAGCGCTGGTCGGCAAGTATTGCACGGATAAAGCTTTCTTTTACGCCGGCAGTGGATACAGCGACCGTCTGAATGCCGCGGCGAACAATCATGTCCTCCCAGACCGCACCCAGGGCCAACGCGGGTTTATATTCCTGTTGCCAGAAGGCTGCCGGAAATGCTTCAGGGCGATTGTCCACGTAGCCGGGTTGCGGATAAATATTGTATTCCACCAGACTGCCGTAATTGTAATCGGAAAAAATTTTCCCCGGCAATCCGTCCGCGCACAGGCGACGCAGCCCCAGGTAGCGGGATTCGTCATCGAACCCGAACGGCGTGGGACCGATCGGGGATGGAAATATACGGCTGTACGATCCGCCAACGACGGCAAAGGCCAGCCAGAGATTGAGCACGATGACACCCGTGATGCCCGCACCGCGGAACCATGTTGACCAGCATGTTGAATTGAAGCATAGGCGTTTGATAATTGTAGCCGGGGTTGGCGACCCCGGACCAGCCTCAACGAGGCCAGCTACAGTCTTTTGGTCTGGTTTAAACGTTCCCGCGCGAATGCAAAAACCTAACGGCGGTAGCAGCGTCAACGCCAGCAGTGGGGCGCTACGGGCCATGTGCCAAGCGGCGATCAGCGCCACAAGCACGATCAGGGCGCCCGCCAGTTGTTCGGCGGTCAGATTACGGCAACGGCGGATCTGTCCGCCATAGCCATTTGGGCGACGGCGAAAAGTGCGCCAAAAAACCCATAAGGCGCAAAGGGAAAGAAACGGCAACACGAGCAGCATCGGGTTGAGGACGGTTTCCCAATAACTTAACGGCGCAGCGTTTTCGCTGACGGCCAGTCCGTAGTTGCCGAAAATGCCCAGTGGGTAAAGCAGGCCATGCCAGCCATTGGGATTGAGCATGCTGACGCCAATGAGCGCGAGCAATCCTATGGTTTCGGCGCGGGGCCAGACATGACGGAGTGTAACACCTATCTCGAGAAATGCGGGAAGATGGCCGTCGCGCTCCGTCGCGGCGGATTTGCCAGCAGGAATACTCGCCCGCGGAGCAGCCGAGCCACCACGCTCTGATAACTGATCGTTTTCGCGAAAATTCCGCCACCAGCAGGCAAGCCAATAGACACCGAGCATGCCAATGCCGAAGATGAAATAGATGTGGGCGTTGGCCCAAAACCAACCGTAGGCAATGATAATGGCCCAGCTCCGTTTAGACAGCTTGTTATCGGGTAAGCGTTCGGACCGGGCAATGAGCCAGCCATAGAGCGCAACACCCAGGTACGTGAAGAGTTCAGGCCGGATGTGGGCGCGATAGCCCAAGGCGATGGCAGCGAGGGTGGCCATGGAACCGATCAATGGCGAGGCGCGAAGAATCGGTACGGAGCGCATGGCCAGGGCCAGCGTGGCGCACATCAACACCGCCTTGAGCACAATCAGTCCGTTCAGTCCCATGGCCTGATGGGCAAAATAAAAGAGCACCTCAGAGAGCCAGTGATGATTGATGAACGGGAAGTCCGGGTAGGTATAAGTCAATAAATTTGTATCGGGAACGTGCCCGGTGGCGACAATGATCTTACCCAGCAGAAGGTGACGTCCAAGGTCCTCGGTGAAGCTGATGCCGGGCGTCAGAGCCAGCAAAAACATCAGGGCCAGCGGAAGGGCGTAGAACAATTCGCGAACGGCTATAACGCGGCATGGTTGCGATCCTCCGTCGTCTCGCCACTGCGGACTATGGCGGACAAGCCAGCTTGTCATTCCCGCGCAAGCGGGAATCCAGGAGAAAAAACACTGGATTCCCATTTTCATGGGAATGACACGTCCTTTCTAACACCGGCTTTCCGACGCAACGCCATTAGTTGCTCATATTCGGCGCGGATGTCTTCGGCATCGGGCTGGTACTTCAGGGCCGCTTCGTAGTATAGACGCGCGCGCTCAAAATCTTTACGCAACAGGCTGATACGCGCCGCGCTGTGCGCCGCGCGGGCGGCATATTCGTTGGCCTGTTTCAGAACATCGTCGTAGGAAACGAGCGCTTCGTCGTGCCAGCCGTAATTATGATAGGCCGCCCCGAGGCTATAGCGCGCTGCAATATCGGTTTCGCGCTCGCGCAACAAGCGGGCATACGAGTGGATGGCCGCGAGGTTGTCGCCGTGGACCAATTGTTGACCGGCTTGAACGGCGCTGGTTTCATCGTCGCGGGCACGGACCAGGTAATCGGTTAATATAATTACTCCGACCATCAGAACAACAGCGCATGTTGAAAACACGAAGGCGTGCAGAGATACCCGCCCGCAGAGCGGCCGGGCCACCTCAGGTTCAATGTTCGCAGAAGTGGGCGGCGCGCTCCGTCGCGACGGTTCTGTTGCTGAAGATTTTCTACGTGGCATCAACACGCCGAACAGCATGAGCGCGAGTCCGGCGGTAAAACCGCCGTTTGCCGCGCGGCGCGCGGGAGTGGAACCGAAGCGCGCTTCCAGCGCATGCGTTCCGGGCGGCACGGTGAAGGAGATCAACGCGCGTTCCGTCCATGGTTCCGTTTCCCTGATCACGCTATCCGTTCCGTGGATGCGCCAGCCGGGGTAATAATAGTGCGATAAGACAATACGGGCGGGGGTTGATGCTTCGACGCGCAGGCGCCATCGCGTCGGACGACGCTCGGTGACCGTCACCTGGGCGCTTCCTTCAACGACTTGCGCATCGGTCGGCGCAGGTTCGGTGGCATAACGCCGCACCCAGGTCGGCGTATAATATTGCAAGGGTATGCCGGCATGCCGTTGGATGGCCGATGAAGTCAGTTCAGCGTACGTTAGCCAAACTGGACCGGGCCAACCCCCGGTGTGGGGGATGGCCTCCGCAAGCGGCGCAAGAACCAGCAGAGCGACGGGGATCATGCAAGCCAGGCGATGGCCGCGTTGTTTTATTATCTCGCTTAACAGCGCCGCGCCATACGCCGCCGCCAAGGCCAAACACAGGCCGACCACGGTCAGTACGCGCCACGGAAAATTAAAAGTCTCCATGATGGAAATATGGTTCCAAACCGGCAGGCTTAGCCGCAGCGACAGCGCCACCAAAAGCCAGGCCGCCGCATAAAAAAAGACCGATCCGAATAATATTTCATAGGAACGTAAGACTTGGTGATGCCGAGCTTCAGATAATATGAAACCTTTATGGTGTGTCATTCCCGATCTAATCGGGAATCCAGGTTCAGAAAAAACATCTGGATTCCCATTTTCATGGGAATGACAGACACGGATGGAAGTTTCAGAGGATGTGCACGTCTTGTCCGCTGATTCATTCCGCCGCCGGTTACGTAGCGTCAGCCACCAGACCAGCGGAGAGAAAATCACAACCGCCATTGCCCAGAGATTCAATCCCCGCATTTCGGGATGAAGCGCGCGACGCAGATAGTCAACCCCGCGATACTCCACATACGCATCAGGCCAGCGCTCCGTAAACCATTCATACAGCGAGAAAAAGTGGCGGCGCCAGGAGTCGAGGTTGGTGATGAAAATTTCCATGCGCACCCAGGGGCGTTCGGCCAGCATCACCCAGGTGTAGGGCGCGGACAACAACAAGCCGACTCCCAGAAAGACCGCCGAGTAAACCGCTATACTCCAGCAGCGCGCACGTCCCGACCTCGCAGAGAGTCGGGACTCACTCAGCGCATGGACAACGGCCAGGGGCAAAAAGAAAAAGCCCACCGCCGGATGGGCCATTAGCAGGGCTGCCCAGGCCACCGGCCCGATCAGGCGCGCGCGGAGGCATGCCACATTCTCGCGGCTTTGCGCCCACAGAATCCAGGGCATGACCGCGGAAGCCACGACCTCGTAATACGCACCGCGCAGATAAAGATTGGCAAGCATGTAGTTCGCGCAGACAAACCCAGCGGCGGCCACCAATGCCGCCCCTTCTCCAACGCGCAGTCGCGCCAGCGCGTAAGCGCCCCAAGCGGCCATGAACAGGCATCCGAGCAATACCAGATTGAGTGCCAGAAAAGGGTTATTGGTTGCGGCATGAAGGGGCGAGGCCAGATAATGCAGCAGCGGCGGACGAAACTGCAAACGGGGCTGGCCATAGCCATGCCGCGTATCCGGCGACCAGCGCGGGAATAAGACCCCATCGCGCAGGTTATCCATGAACTGCGCCTGATTCACCGGATACGCCGGCACGTCGTGTCCGGCCAGCGGCGTGGTCCGAAGCAATCCACGCCCCGCCGCCAACGTCATCAGCGCCAGCAGAAGCGCCACCAACAGCTTATGGAAGTTATCCATTCCAATTTTCATTTAATACTATAAAGCGATTTAATCATCCAATGCACGGAATACAAGAGTTTTTTATTGCGTTTTTTATTGCGCCGATAAGTTTAAATGGTAAACTTTTAATAAATAGGCTGTAGCTTGAAGCTGCCAGGTTAATCTGATCTCTAATCTCTGATGTTCTCATTATTTACAACAAGGAAACATTGACATGCGTACAATTATTCTTCTGGCATTCGGGTTGATTTTTGCCGGCACGGTTCAAGCACCTGCCCGCAATGCTTCGCATAGCGATGCAGGCGGGCAAATCGGTTCATCCATCAGTACCGACGGCACGCCTCCCAACACCAACGCCATGCTGGATGTGCAATCCCCATCAACCGGCGACGGCAAAGGAATGCTGATTCCCAGAGTGACTGTTAATCAACGCACCAACGCAAGCGCATCTTTGGCGGGCGGTTTGCTCGATGGTTCCGGCAATCTGCGCGGCGGCGCCGCCCAGGGGCTGATCGTTTACCAGACGGACGGCTCTCAGGGATTGTATTTCAATTCCAGCCTGACTGCCGCGCCCACCTGGGTATATCTCGGCAACTCTACCACCAACTATTTGCCTCTCACGGGCGGGACCATGAGCGGCGTGCTGAACATGGGCGCACAGAGCATCTCCAATGTGGCAAATATAAGTTTCTATTATGCTGGTGTTGCCGTTGGATATGGAGCCAATGGCTCTTCTTACGGCGCCGCGCTGGGATATTATGCCAATGGATATTCCGAGGGCGCGGCAATGGGAGATTCGGCCAATGGCGTAAATTACGGCGCGGCGATGGGATATCTTGCCAACAGTTATGATCACGGCGCGGCGGTGGGATATGAAGCCATCGGTTCTTTTTACGGCGCGGCAATGGGTCGGGAGGCCAACGGTAATGATCACGGCATGGCGGTGGGATATAACTCTGACGGCTCTTCTTACGGCGCGGCGGTGGGATCCGCGGCTAACGGCAAATCTCAAGGCGCGGCAATAGGGTACCAGGCCAACGGTTACCTGGACGGAGTAGCGGCGGGATATGAGGCCAACGGCAGCTGGGCGGGCATAGCAATAGGCAAATCGTCGGACGGCAACAACTTTGGGGTGGCGGTGGGACGATCGGCCAATGGTGCGAACACCAATATCGCCATCGGTTATTCGGCATCCGCCAATGGCGGCACCAAGCGCACCGCCATCGGCTATGATGTGGACAACACGGTGGACAATTCGATGCGGGTGCGGGGGACGTTGTACCTGGATGGAGGAACGGGCGTTGTCTATCGCGCCACATTCGGTTCGGGTGCTTGGGCTAACAAGGCCTTCACCATTGATCATCCACTTGATCCCGAAAATAAAGTCCTGCGGCATTTCTGTATGGAAGGACCGGATGTGTGGAACGTTTACGCCGGCAACGCCCAACTGGTCAACGGGCGCGCCATCGTGCAACTGCCGGACTATTACTCCGCGCTGAATCTGGTTGGATCGGAAATCTACAGCCTGACCCCTATCGGGGGTTGGGCTCCAATCTGGGTACATGTAAAGGTTACCGACAATGTGTTTGTCATCGCCGGGCAGGCTGACCTTGAAGTCTCCTGGACGATCAAAGTCCGGCGCAACGATCCGGGCTGTCTGGAAGATCTCAAGTATCGCCCGGTGGAACAGCTCAAGAGCGAACTTAAGCCCGACTAGGCGGAGGCAGAGAATCAGACGGTGAATACGGTAGGTCATTAAGAACTGAAACACAGATTGTCACGTCGCCGCATAGCTGTATGTGATAATCCGTGGTAGCAAAGGAGGCACTGATATGCGGACAATTATTCTTCTGGCATTCGGGTTATTTTTTATCGGTTCTGTCCAGGCGCAGGTGGGTTCATCCATCAGTACCGACGGCACGCCTCCCAACACCAACGCCATGCTGGATGTGCAATCCCCATCAACCGGCGACGGCAAAGGAATGCTGATTCCCAGAGTGACTGTTAATCAACGCACC
>Ga0074199_1000211_pt1 | contig 115868 bp, 101 predicted proteins | sample EPASupsiteSAE347_FD_64528 | JGI IMG/M metagenome (GOLD analysis project Ga0074199, IMG submission 64528) | Bioremediated contaminated groundwater from EPA Superfund site, New Mexico - Sample SAE3-47 | ecosystem: Environmental > Aquatic > Deep subsurface > Groundwater > Contaminated ...
GTCTTTGCGCCCGCGCTTGATCCAATGCGGCCCACCCTGCCGCAGGTTTTTGGAGTGGCCTTGGCCGGACTGCGGCATTTTGAGCCGGATAATGCCGGATTAATATCGAAAGAACTCGCAAAACAATACCAGGAAAGGAAAACATGACAATGGCGCCTGAAAAATATCTGGAAGAAGTGCGGAAAATTCTCGATCATCTTGAAAAATCACAATTACCGGCAATTGAACAGGCCGCGGATTTGATTGCCGGCGCGCTGCTCAATAAGGGCGGGGTGTTTTGTTCCGCAATCGGCCACGGCGGCGATGGCGATTTCTGCAACCGCGCCGGCGGGCTTGCGGCCGTGCAGAAATTCTCCTTCAACCTGGATATCTCCGACAAAACTCCGAAAATCCTGGCCGAGCGGCCGCGCGCCGAGACCTTTGACCGGGAATCGGAAACGATCCGGTTTGCGATCAAGGCTTCGAACCTGCGTGCCGGCGACATAATGCTGGTCAGTTCCGTCTCGGGCCGCACCCGCGCGGCGACCGAACTGGCGCTTGCCTGCCGCGCCCTTGGTATAAAAACAATCGGATTCACCTCGATGCAATATTCCGCTTCCGTCTCCGCCCTGCATCCCTCCGGAAAGAAATTACATGAAGCGGTTGACGTTGTCATTGATATCGGCGCTCCGTTCGGCGACGCGGCGGTCGAACTTCCGGGATTTAACGGCAAAGTCATGCCGGTCTCCGGGGTGGCCATGGATGTGGCCGGCTGGCTGATATTCGGCCGGACCATGGAAAAAATGGCGGCGTTGGGAACGCCGCCCACGGTCTTTATCAGCGCCAACCGTCCGGGTGGCGAGGAAGATTACCGTCTGAAGACGGACCAGTATGAAAAGAGAGGATTCTGAACATGGCGGCCAACGAATATTTTGAGCAGGCCTTAAATATCATCCGGACCTTGGCGCAAACCCAGACCACCGTCATAAAATCCGCCGCGGAAATGATCGCCGGGGGAATTATCGCCGGAAAAAGCATATTTTCATTCGGCGCCTCGCATTCCTTCATGATCACCGAGGAACTGGTCTACCGATCGGGCGGACTGATGCTCGTAAATCCGATCTACCCGCACGGCATGAACTTTTCCGTGCATCCCCTGCCGGCCACCTCCAGGATGGAACGCGTCCCGGGACTGGGACGCGAACTGCTGGAGGCTTCCCCGGCCAGGAAAGATGATATCCTGCTCATAACCTCAACTTCCGGACGCAACCACGTGGTCATTGACATGGCCTTATGCGCGCGGGAAAAGAACATTAAAACAGTGGCCATCACCTCCCTGGCGTATTCGCGGGGCGTTAACAGCAGGCATCCTTCCGGAAAAAAACTCTGCGATCTGTGTGATTTTGTCATTGATAATTGCGCCCCCTATGGCGACGCCGCCGTCCAAATCCCCGGCTTTCCGCAAAAGGTCGGACCGCTTTCGACCATTGCCGGTTGCGCCATAGCCAACGCCCTCGTGGCGGAGATTGTCTCCATCCTGGTTGAAAAGGGACAAACGCCGCCGGTATTTGCCAGCGCCAACCTGGATGGCGGCGACGCCCACAACGCGAAATGCCTGGCCGAAAACCGCTACCGCATTTTTTATACCTGAAAATTGCACGGAGACGTGCAATTTTTCAGGTTATATATAATTCAAAAAAGGTCTTGATTATTGTCTGATCAGAGTATTTAATGCTTTGTTTTCCGGAATGAAAGGGCGGTTTCGGAAAATAAATCACGTCTTTCTGCCTTTCTGCCGCTGGCAGAAAGCAGATCCCTGGCCGAGATCGGGCAGGCCGCCTTGAGCGGAAAAGCGTGATAAATTGAATAATCAGCCCATTAACCGATAGAATTGCGATTATATGGAATCAGATACTATTAAAAGAAAAGAAGCCGGGGTTGATGTCAGCGACTTTGGCAAAGATAAGCAGGCGGCCCTGGCCAAAATGTATGAAGAATCACTGAAGAATATCAAAGAGGGCGGCATTGTTAAGGGCAAGGTTCTGCATGTCGGTGCCAGCGGGGTTGTTATTGATATTGATTATAAGTCCGAGGGCTTTGTTCCCGCCGAGGAATTTCCCGACCTGGCCAAAATACAAATCGGCGACGAAGTGGAAGTTGTGCTGGAGCAGGTTGAAGACGACGATGGCCGCATCGTTTTGAGCAGGCAAAAAGCGGAACAGCAGCGCATGTGGGATGACGTTCTGGCTTCAAGCGGTGAAGGAAGCATTCTGGAAGGAGAGGTAAAGGGACGTATCCGGGGCGGAATGATTGTTGATATTCACGGCGTCAAGGCTTTCCTGCCCGGCTCCCAGCTTGACGTTTTACCGGTTCGCAACCTGGATGAATTCATCGGCAAAAGATTTGAATTCAAGGTGATGAAAGTTGACCGCAGCCGCCGCAACATCGTTCTTTCACGCCGGGAACTGATTGAACAACGCCGGCGCGACAAAAAGAAAAACATGATGATGGACATCAAGATCGGCCAGTTGCGCACCGGCATCGTTAAAAACATCACCGATTTCGGCGCCTTTATTGATCTCGGCGGTTTGGACGGGCTTCTTCACATAACCGACATGAGCTGGGGACGGACCAGCCATCCGTCAAAAATCCTCAAGGTCGGCGATTCACTTGAAGTGATGATCCTTGATATTGATTTTGAAAAGGAACGGGTTTCACTCGGCTTGAAACAAAAAACACCGAATCCATGGGACAATATTGAACAAAAATTTCCGATCGGCAGCCGGGTGCACGGCCGGGTTGTTAATCTTATGCCCTACGGGGCCTTTATTGAACTGGCCGAAGGCGTTGAAGGATTGGTTCATGTCTCCGAGATGTCATGGATACAACGCGTTGGCCGCGCCTCAGATGTGCTTTCCGTCGGGGACGAAATTGACGCCATTGTCCTTAATATCAATCGCGAGGAACAAAAAATATCTCTCGGCATCCGCCAGACGACCGCCAATCCATGGGAACAGGCCAAGGAACGTTACCCGGTAGGCTCACGCATTACGGGCACTGTCAAAAACTTCACCTCGTACGGGGCATTTATTGAGCTCCCGGAGGGCATTGACGGCATGATCCACGTTTCCGATATATCCTGGACCCAAAAGGTTGAACATCCTTCTGAAATACTGAAGAAAGGCGATCAAGTCGAGGTTATTGTCCTTGAAGTGTCCCCTGAAAACCAGCGGATCAGTCTCGGCCTGAAACAGGCTCAGGCTGACCCATGGACAACCATCGCATCCAAATACAAGGTCGGCCAGATTATTGAAGGGCCTGTCACAAAACTGACATCATTCGGCGCCTTTGTGCAGATTGAGGAAGGCTTCGAGGGTCTTGTTCATGTCTCCCAAATCAGCGATAAGCCGGCTGAAAAATCCGGCGATGCTGCTATTAAGCCGGGGCAACAGGTCAAAGCCAGGGTAATAAAAATAGATCCCATTGAACGCCGCATTGCCCTGAGTATCAAGGCCGCCGCAGTGCCGGATGAAGAGTTCGTGGTCAAGGAAGAAATGCTGACCGGTCTGAAGCCCGGCGAGGATATTGTTGATCTGGCCGGCGCATTTAACGAAGCCTTCGGCGTCGGCGGCAATGCCAAGGAATGGCGCCCCGGCGAAAAATCCAGGGCAGACAAAGAGACCGACAAAAAAGAAGACAAGAAACCGGCCGAGTGAATTCAAGCTCCAAATTCCAATAACCAAGTAAATTCCAAAAAATATCCAATTTTTAAATGATCAAAATATCAATTTAAGGCCGTTTCCCGGTCATGGTGATTTGATTGTTGGAATTTGTTTGGGAATTGGAATTTGGGAATTGGAATTTAGAAATGAATATTTCCATCGAGCGCCAGCTTGAAATTATCGCCGACCGCGCCGTTGACTTGGTCTCAAGAGATGAATTGCGGCGGAAGCTGGAAAAATCTATCGCCCAAAACAGACCTTTGCGGGTTAAATATGGCGCCGATCCTTCCGCTCCCGATATTCACCTCGGCCATGTGGTCGGCCTGAAAAAACTGCGCGAGTTCCAAGATCTGGGGCACACCGTGGTCTTCATCATCGGCGACTTCACCGCCATGATCGGCGACCCCACCGGACGCTCCGAAACACGCAAGCCCCTCTCCCGCGAAGAAGTCGCGACCAACGCCGAAACTTACCAGGAGCAGGTCTTCCGCATCCTTGACCCGGCAAGGACCGAAGTCCATTTCAACTCCGAATGGTGCGCGAACATGACCTTTGACAATGTATTAAAATTGTCCGCCCGCGTCACTGTGGCGCAAATGCTCGCGCGCGACGATTTCGAGAAACGTTTCCGGGAAAATCATCCCATCTCAATCGTCGAATTCATCTACCCCATCATCACCGGCTACGATTCGGTAATGGTTGAGGCCGATGTGGAAGTCGGCGGAACCGACCAGCTTTTCAACATGCTGGTCGGACGCGATCTCCATAAATCATTCTGCTGCGATCAGCAGGTTGTTCTGACCCTCCCTCTCCTGGAAGGATTGGATGGTGTCAAGAAAATGAGCAAAAGCCTCGGCAATTATATCGGCATCAACGAGCCGCCCCGGGAAATATTCGGAAAAATGATGTCAATTCCGGATGAGCTTATGTGGCGTTATTTTTCCCTCGTCCTCTGCCGGAAGGAATCTGACGTGGAAAATTTACGAAAAGCCGTGGCCGCGGGCACACGTCATCCGCGCGATGTTAAAGATGAGCTGGCCGGCGAAATTGTCGCCATGTTTTACGGAAAGGACAAGGCCAGGGCGGCTTCGGAAGAATTCGCCCGGGTTTTCTCCGGCCACAAATTGCCGGATGAAATCGCAGCGGCAAACATTCCCGCCGGTGATCTTAAAGACGGCCGGATGCGGATTGTCGCCCTTCTGGTTGCGGCCGGCCTGGCGGAAAGCAAAGGCGCCGCGCGCCGCCTGGTCCAGCAGGGCGCCGTGAAAATTGAAGGCCAGAAAATCACGGATATTGACGCCGAAATTGCCGTCGGCAACGAAAACATTCTTCAAGCCGGCAAACGCGGCATCGTCCGCCTTAAAATTGTTTAAGCCCCTTCCGTCCAGCCGTCGTCTTCAAATACATTTCACGGCGTTCGGCATCTTTCTTGGAAAAAAAATACTCACAGAAGATCAGGCGGAACGGACGGCGGGGTACGGTAGCCTTGGACTCGCCGTGGAAATGTTCGGTAAGGCGGCGTTGGAGGTCGGTGGTGAAGCCCACGTATAATTCGCCGTCGTGCATGGAGAGCAGGACGTAGACACAGTATTGGAGCTTGGAAGGCATGTTTCAAATCATACGGTGGATTGGTTAGAAGGCAATCCTTGTTTCTGGCGAAGCGCGGAGAGAAACAGGGGAAGAAGGGACAGTGAAGTACATTTACTTGAGAACCTGATCACGGGAAACGGCGAGCTGACAAAGCTTCTTTTTGTCGCCAGTGACCAGGGCTTATTTTTTACCTTTACCCCAGCGTTTGACCTGTGCTTCCCGCCGGCGAGCTTCGACAAATGTGGGGTGCTCTTCAAAATACACCAGTGCCATCGGCGGATCGTATCGTGTGGTACGGCAAGCCCGTCCAGCCTGATGATCTGTCCAGCGCTGTTTCAAATCTGTGGTGGCGCCAGTGTATAGAGTTCCAGACTTTAGACGAAGGATATAAAACCAAGCAGGCATAAGAGAATCTTGCTCTATGTCTATGATGTCCCTTCGACGTGGGCGCTTGCAGCGCCCGTGCTCAGGGCCCCTCGCCGCGCTTCCTCTGGACGGAGTCCCCGAGCAAGCGGAACAAAGTGACGCGCGTCGAGGGGCTCCGCGGACAGGGCTCGAACCTGTAACCTAGTGATTAACAGTCACCCGCTCTACCATTGAGCTACCGCGGAATGAGATGGCTTCTACAACTACAAAAACATTTTACTGATCAGATCCGGTTTTATCAATAGAAAGCACGCTTTTCTGAATTAAAATGTCATGTATCTGTTGTTTGAGCAAGCGTTTTCCCTTGGTCATCTTCAGAAATCTTTTCAAACAAGTCTATTCCATTCAAAACAAACGACTCGTCATATCATTCGATATGACGCACACCACATCGCATGACGCGGCAAACCTGTAACCCAGTGATTTCGTCCGGAGGCGGATCCGCCTCCGGACGAAACAATCACCCTCCGCCACAGGCGGATACCACGTAATGAAAAACCGTGCAGTGAAAGTAACATTCAGGATAAAGGAGTCAAGCCTGAAAATTTAACGGATCAGTTCCGCATTTGCCTTCACTCCTGTACTTTTATATTGACCAGGCAGAACGGTTCAATAAGATGCGTTTCTTAAACAAGTGAACAATCATCATAGGGAGCAAAAAATGCAACAAGCTGACATAGGACTGATTGGTTTGGCGGTCATGGGTGAAAATCTCGTATTAAACATGGAAAGCCGCGGTTACACCGTGGCCGTATTCAACCGCACGGTCGCCAAGGTTGATAATTTCGTCAACGGCCGCGCCAGGGACAAAAAAATAATCGGCGCACACTCTCTTAAGGAGTTGGTTGATTCTCTCCAAAAGCCGCGGCGGGTCATGCTCATGGTCAAGGCCGGCCAGGCGGTTGATGATTTTATTGAACAGCTTCTGCCGCTGCTGGAAAAGGGCGACATCATCATTGATGGCGGTAATTCGCATTTCCCCGACACCACCCGCCGCACGCAATACCTGGAAAGCAAAGGCTTCCGCTATATCGGCACCGGCGTCTCCGGCGGCGAGGAGGGCGCGCTGAACGGGCCGTCCATGATGCCGGGCGGCTCGCCATCCGCCTGGGAATTTGTAAAGCCGATTTTCCAGAATATCTCGGCCAAAACCGAACAGGGGGAGCCTTGCTGCGACTGGGTCGGCGAAAACGGCGCCGGCCACTTCGTCAAAATGGTCCACAACGGCATTGAATACGGCGACATGCAGATGATCTGTGAAACTTATGATCTCATGCACCGCGGCCTGGGCATGACCAACAAACAAATGCACAAGGTCTTCAGCGCGTGGAACAAGGGCGAACTGGATTCATACCTGATTGAAATCACCCGCGACATTCTGGGTTACAAGGATGAAGCAGGCCAGGAAGTGGTGGACACAATTCTGGACACCGCCGGCCAGAAAGGCACCGGCAAATGGACCGTCATGTCCGCGCTTGACGCCGGCCAGCCTTTGACGCTGATCGGCGAAGCCGTGTTCGCCCGCTGTCTCTCGGCGCTCAAGGAAGAACGCGTGGCCGCCGCCAAAATTCTCCCCGGACCAAAGGCCGCCAAATTTTCGGGTAACAAAGCCAAATTTGTGGATGACCTCCGGCAGGCGCTCTATGCCTCAAAGATAGTTTCCTACGCGCAAGGCTACCAGCTCATGCGGGCCGTGGCCAGGGAGTTCGGCTGGAACCTGAACTACGGCGGCATTGCGCTCATGTGGCGCGGGGGCTGTATTATCCGTTCCGCGTTCCTCGGCAAAATCAAGGAGGCGTTTGTCAATAACCCGAAACTGGTCAACCTCCTGCTTGATCCATTCTTTGCGGATGCGGTCAAGAAGGCGCAAGCCTCCTGGCGGCGCGTCGTCCAGACGGCCGTGAAACTCGGCATCCCGACGCCCGCAATCGGCAGCGCGCTGAATTATTATGACGGTTACCGGGCGGAGCGTCTGCCGGCCAACCTCCTGCAGGCCCAGCGTGATTATTTTGGGGCGCATACGTATGAACGCGTGGACAAGCCGCGCGGGCAGGTCTTCCATACCAACTGGACGGGCCACGGCGGATCCACGGCGGCATCCACCTATACTGTTTAGTTCGTTTCACCTCAGGATATTTGAATGGCGGCACCGCCGCCTTGGGCGATGTCGGCGTTTGAATTGAAAAAATCCTTATGGACCAGTTTCGCGGATTCACCAGGGATGATTTGATCCATTTCAAGCCCGCGCATGATTTTTTTGTGGGGATTGATTCGGACGGCTGTGTCTTTCCGACCATGGAGCTCAAGCAGAGAAAATGCTTCCATAAATTAATCGTCAGCCACTGGCATCTTGCGCCGATTGAGAAATACGTGCGTGAATCGGCGGAATTCGTCAACCTCCATTCAATCCATCGCGGCCGGAACCGGTTTCCAAACCTGCTCATGGCGATTGATTTACTCCGCGCCCGACCCGAGGTGGCCGCCTCAAAAGTCAAACTGCCTGAATTCAAGTCATTTAAAAAATTCATTGATTCCGGCGTTCCCCTGAGCAATACGGAGCTTGAAAAGGCCGCCGGAAAAACCGGCGATGAAGAACTCTCTTCCATCCTGAAATGGAGCAGGGATATCAACGCCGATATCGCCAAAACGGTTAAGAATGTAAAACCGTTCAAATGGGCGCGCGAAAGCCTGCGGGAGATCAGAAAAAATGCCGACGCCATCTGCGTTTCGCAGACCCCCGCCGAGGCGCTCGTGCGCGAATGGGAGGAAAACAACCTGATGGGCTTCGTGCGGGTTATTGCCGGCCAGGAACTGGGCACGAAGGAGGAGCATATCCGCCTGGCAACAAAGAACCGCTATGACCGCAACAAGATCCTTATGATCGGCGATGCGCCCGGCGATCAAAGCGCGGCCGGGAAAAATCACGCCCATTTTTATCCGATCAATCCCGGGCATGAAGAAGCTTCATGGGAAAGATTTTATAAGGAAGCCTGCGCAAAATTCATTGGAGGAACGTACGGCGGCGCTTATGAAAAAAAACTGATCAGGGAATTTGAGGCGCTGTTGCCGATGAATCCGCCATGGGAGCGGAAAATAGCAGTCAGAGATTAGAAATCAAAGCATGGACAAGCAAGATAGTTTTCAGAGAACCTTCACTCAACAGCACACTAAATATGAAAATCGAGCAAATCGACAAAAATTTTCAGGCGGCAAAAGTAGGCAATCTGGATGTTTGTTATTATGACGCGCTGAAAGCGCCATTCGAGTTGGAGGGCTTCCCGTGGCGCGACCCTATGCTGATTTTCAACCGTTTGCCGGCGTCATTCACTGAAAAAGATGTGAACGCCGGGGCTCTGGGCCTTGCCAAACATACCACCGGGGGCGCGGTGCGATTCCGGACGGACTCCCCATATCTAACCCTGCGGGCTGTTCTCGCCTACTCCTGCGACATGAACCACATGCCGCGCGCCGGAAGCGCCGGTTTTGACTTTTACAGTGGCTCTGGCAAAGATATTCAATACCGGAAAACTGTTCAACCCGGCAACGGCCAAAAGAACTTGGAGACGCTTCTGGTTGGCGATCAAGCCAAACAAATGACGGACTGGACTCTTTATCTGCCGCTTTACGGAGCAGCCTCAAAAATCGAGATTGGGGTTGCGCCCGGGGCTGAACTAGAAAAGCCAGCTCCGCATACGGTGTCTAAACCTGTGCTCTTTTACGGGTCGTCAATAACGCAGGGCGGATGTGCGTCGCGTCCCGGCAATGCTTACTCAACCATGCTTTGCCGCGCTGTTGACGCGCCGCAGGTCAACCTCGGGTTTTCCGGTTCGGGCAGAGGCGAACCTGCCGTGGCAAAGGCGATTGCCGGGTTGGACCTCGCCGTTTTTGTTATGGACTACGACCATAACGCGCCGTCCCTCGAACACCTTAAAAACACCCATGAGCAATTTTTCAAAATCATCCGCGGTAAAAATCCAGCCCTACCGGTCATAATCATGTCCAGATGCGATTTCTGGGGCTCAAAAGAGGAGCAAGACAGGCGTGATGTTATCAGGCAGACGTATGCGAATGCCGTTGGCGATGGGGATAAAAAAGTCTGGTTTATTGACGGTGAGACATTATTTGGGATGAAAGATCGCGATGCCTGCACAGTTGACAGATGCCATCCCAACGACCTCGGATTTTACCGCATGTTCCGGACAATCCTGCCGACGCTTGTGAAAGCTCTGCAGGCGTCAAAATAGATGCTGTTATATTGATTTGCAATAAAGCAGGATAAGCAGTAGAAAACCTTGAAAGGAAAAACACATGAGCAAGAACGGATTTGTTGACCTGCAGGTCAACGGTTATAAAGGCATTAATTTCAGCTCGCCTGAATTGACGATTGATCAAATCCGGCAGGCAACGCATGAATTGGTCAAGGCCGGAACAATCGCTTATTGTCCGACGCTTGTCACTGACAGCGTTGAAATTTACAAACGCAACCTGCGGCTGTTTGCCAAGGCCCGGCAGGATGCCAGTCTGGCCGGACATATTCTCGGCATCCACCTCGAAGGCCCGTTCATATCCCCGCTTGAAGGCGCGCGCGGCGCCCATCCGCCCAAATTCATCCGCAAACCGGACATTGAACTTATGAAATATTTGCAGGACTGGGCCGGGGGACATATTGTTTTACTTACCATTGCCCCGGAAACCGAGGGCGCAGTGCCGCTGATCAAATACGCCGTGAAAAACGGCATAAGGATTTCCATGGGACATCATCTTGCCGGGGATGAAGTCATGATCAAGGCGGTCCGGGCCGGAGCAAAAGTCTGCACCCATCTCGGCAACGGCCTGCCGAACATGATCAACCGCCATCAGAATCCGATCTGGTGGCAACTGGCCTGCGACGATATTCACGGCATGTTTATTACTGACGGCCACCATCTTCCGTCCGATTTTATCAAAGTGGCCCTGCGCGCAAAAACACCAGCAAGATTTATCGTCGTCAGCGATGCGGTTTATCTGGCCGGGTTGCCGCCGGGAACATATAAGTTTGCCGGGGAAAAAGTTGTTCTGGCTCCATCGGGCAGAATCAGTTTTGCCAATACGCCCTATCTGGCTGGTTCATCGGCCAACATGTTGCAGTGCATGAATCATCTGGCTTCGTTAAACCTGCTGACGGAAAAAGAACTCTGGCAAGTCGGCCGGGAAAATCCTTTGCGCCTGCTTGGCAAAAAAACGTCAATTTTAAGCAGACTGTCGGGGCCAAGCGTGGAATTCAGAAAGAATAAATTTACAGTCAACCGGTGAACAGGAACCATCCCCGCCGTTTATTTCGACGCTTGTTTGTCGCGCGCCGGGGCAACGCGCCCCAGATGTTTGAGCACGGCCTGCATATCATTCCAGACATCCCACATTGCCGACTGGTTGCGCAACAGATAGGAAGGATGAAAAGTGGGCATGGCGGGAATACCTCCATACTCCAGCCATTTGCCGCGCACCCTTGATATTGTTCTCCCGGGCGCCTCGGAGGGAATGAGCCCCTCCAGCGCGCTGGCGCCCAAAAGAACGATAACTTTCGGCCTCAAAACAGCAATCTGCCGTTCAAGATAAGGCCGGCAGGCGTTCATTTCCTCGGGCAAAGGTTTACGGTTATTCGGCGGACGGCATTTGACGATGTTGGCGATGAACACTTCGTCCCGGGTAAAACCCATGCGGAGAATCAACCTGGTCAATAATTGGCCGGCCCGGCCGACGAAGGCCAGTCCCTGAAGGTCCTCATCCTCGCCCGGGCCCTCGCCGATAAAAAGAATTTCCGGACTATTGTTCCCCTGCCCCGGAACGGTTTTTGTCCGTTTTTCATGAAGTGAACATTTTGCGCAGGAGGCAATTTTATCGGCAATTGATTTTAATTCCGCCTTCGGCGGCAACGAGTTTTGTTCCAGCGCATTACTCGTTTCGGATCGCCCCGGAGTATCGCCAGCGGCGGGCGAAGCCCCGGGGCAGGCTGGTCCGGCATTTTTTTCTTTCTGCTTGCCGGCAAAAGAAACTACTTCCGTGACGTCATTTTCGCGGAGATATTCAATGTAAGATTTAATATCTTCTGAAATCTTCGCCAACGATTGTTTTTGTTCTCCGCCCATATTGAAAATCAAAGGCCGTTTTCGCCTGCTTCAATATTGCCGTTTATGCCCGCGGTTTTTGATGAAGACAATTTGCGCATTATCCCCGGGAAAAAAGGCCCGAAGACCACGTAGATAACGCCCAGGAACAGGATGAACAGCGCCGCCACCGGCGCCGTATATTTGCTTGTCACAAAGAGGAGCAGAACCAGGACAACGCACGGGATAAAAATAGCCGGGAATTTGGTGGGCTTCGGATAGCGCACGTTTGACACCTGGAGGGTAATCATCACCAGAACCCCGCTCAGGAACAAAACGCCCACCGGTCCGTATCCGAGCTGGAAAAAATTGGCAAACAGCTTGGTCTCGCTCATCATGACAAATATGGCCACCCAACCGGCGCTGGCCGTAATGGGCAAGCCGCAATAACCGGCCTGGCCGCGGGCCGGATCATGCACCTTAAACCGCGCCAGGCGGATAACGCCGGAAAGCACCACCAGCGACGTCATCAGAATCCGCCAATCAACATGCCTCTGCAGGGCCACCTGATAAATAAGAATCGCCGGCGCCAGGCCGAAGGCGGTCAGGTCAACATAGGTATCCAGCTCCGCGCCAAAAGGCGAGGTGCCCTTTAAGAGGCGGGCAAAATTGCCGTCCAGACCGTCCAGCACCATGGCCAGCATGATAAACTGGGCCGATAAAAGGAAATGTTCTGAACCCTCGATGGACAGCAATATGCTGAAAAAACCGCAAAGCATCGCCAACAACGTGATAATCGTGGGAATAATTTGACGCCAGGTCATTGCTATTTCCGATTTTGGATTTTCGATTTTCGATTATTCATGCCGGTTTAATTCGGAGTCAAACCTGACTTTAATGCTTAAGCGTTCTAATTTTCGCCACTGTTGTCAGACCGGCTTTTACCTTATCACCCGGTTTAACCAGCACTTCCACATCGGCTTTCGGAAAATACATGTCAAGCCGCGACCCGAATTTCATCATCCCGATGCGGTCGCCGGTCCCGACCGTTTGTCCAAGCTCCAGCCAATAAACAACGCGCCGCGCCACCGGCCCGACAATCTGGTGAACCAGACAGCGCGTCCGTTCGTTTTCAATGAGAATGGCACTGTGCTGGTTATAGTCGGAAGATTTTTCCATGAAGGTGAAATATCTCTTCCCCGGATAATACCGGAGAAATTTTATTTTACCCCCGATCGGGGCGCGGTTGACATGGACGTCAAACAGGCTTAAAAAAATGCTGATGCGGACCGTGTCTGTTTTCAGCAGATTATCCTCGCGCATTTCCTTGACCGCCATCACCGTGCCATCGGCGCCGGCGACAATGGCGGCCGGGTCGGCCGGCGGCGTCCGTTCGGGATTGCGGAAGAAAAAAAGCATGAAGCCGGCGCCAACCAGCGCCATAAAATAACAACCGCCCGCCGTTTTTTTAAAATTGAGCAGACGGGCAATCAACCCCAGCAGGATAAAAAGCCCCAGCGCTCCAAAATAAAACGGCCACACTTCATTTACCACGGAAAACATCATGTTTTACATCTCCATCATTGCCCAGCCTGTCCGCAATGGATATGATTTTTTCGGACCACTATACGCAGAATGGTCCGGCTTGTCAAAACTTTAACCGGATTTTGTCAAAAAAATATTTTTTTGTGAATTTTATTGACCCATTAAAAATATCTATTAACGTAGGGGTTTTGTTTTGCGCAGTTACGCCTGCTATCCATCTGCCGGAACGCTGTAAAGCGGCTGTGGCACGGGATAAACTTTTTTTCATGGGTTTTTAGCCAAGTGAATCAAAAAGCGCTGTTAATTTTATTGATTGCCGCGCCCGTGCTCGGATCCTGCCTGTTGCCGATTCTGGGGCGCTATTCGGCGCGGACCAGGAACTTGTTTTCTCTTCTGGCTGTTTTGGTTTCCTTCCTTTGCGCGCTCGCGCTCGCGCCGGCAGTCCTTGCCGGCAATCTGCCGGTAATAACACTGGACTTCGGGTTCGGCCATGAGCTGTTTATCGCCGACAAACTGGCCGTATTCATGGCCCTGGTCTCATCCCTGGTCGGCGCCGTCATTATCCTCTATTCATTTGACTACATCAGCCATTACCAGAACCAGAATGAATATTATTTCCTGGTGGTGCTTTTCCTCGGATCCATGATGGGCCTTGTTTTTGCCGCCAATTTGATCGTGCTTTATGTTTTCTGGGAACTGACCGCCCTGGCCAGTTGGCGGCTGATCGGTTTCTTCCGCGAGCCTGTGTGCGTTCTGCGGGCTGACAAGGCTTTTCTGATGACGTTTTTCGGCGCATTGCTGATGTTGATCGGTTTCCTTGCCATCCAACAACAGGCCGGTTCGTTTGATCTTTCCGCCATAAAACTGGCGTTCCAAAACCGGACCGTGCCGGACTATGTTGTTCTTCTTATTCTGGCCGGTCTGTTTGCCAAATCGGCAACATTGCCCCTCCAGACGTGGCTTCCTGACGCCGGTATTGCGCCTTCGCCGGTAACCGCGCTCCTCCATGCCGCGGTGCTGGTAAAAATCGGCGTTTATGTCTATGCGCGCCTCCTGGTGGCAACGTTGCCCATCTCCGATATATGGCATGTGATTGTGCCCGCCGCGGCGGGCTTAAGCGCCATTGTCGCGGGCGGAGCGGCGCTGATTGAAACGGACTTGAAACGCATCATTGCCTATTCAACCATCAGCCAGATCGGGTTCATTTTCCTTGGATTTGCCATAAACAATCAATTGGCGGCGGCCGGAGCGCTTTTATATATTTTGATGCATGGCCTTGCCAAGGGCGGCTTGTTCCTTTGCGCCGGCATTATTGAGCAAAAGACGCACACCAAAGACATCACAAAAATGGGCGGTTTGATCATGAACATGCCGATTACCGCGATTTCATTCCTGATCTGCGCCTTTTCAGTCATGGGACTCCCGCCGCTCGGAGGATTTTTCAGCAAATACGGGGTTATTGCCGGCGCGGTTGCCAGCGGCCAGCTCTGGATCGCGCTCGCGTTTGTGGCCACGGCCATTCTGACAATTGTCTATCTTTTGCGCGTCTTTGTAATTGTGTTTATGGGGACTGGCAAGCCGGAAACGGCGGCCGAAGGTTCTCCGCTCATGGTTTTTTCCGTGGCTCTCCTGGCCTTCCTTTCCGTGATCAGCGGCATATTCATCATGCCTTCCTTTGGTTTTGCCGAGACGGCCGTCCAACAAATGATGGGATTGATTAAATGAACGCGTTATTATTTACCATACTGATCCCGGCTGTCAGCGGATTGATTATTTTATGCTGGGGCAATGCGCAACGCGCAACGCGCAACACGCTTATCCTGCTGGCGGCAACGGCAAATCTCGCGCTGGCGTGGACCCTCTTCGGCCATGTTGACCACCTGATCCTGCCCTGGGCTCCTTTTGGGATGGATTTCAGCCTGAGGTTGTATCATTTCAGCGGCTTTATCATGCTGGCGGCGGCCGGTTTTTGCCTGGGGATTTGCTTATATTGTGTCTCTTTTATGGCCGCGCGGCGCCATTCCGGCCAGTTTTTCGCGTATTTGTTCTTTTCAATCGCTTTTGTCAACGGCGCGGTCCTGGCCGACAATCTGGTGCTGTTGCTTTTCTTCTGGGAAGGCCTGCTCCTGACGCTTTTCGGCATGATTATCATCGGCTCCCAGAACGCCAATAAAACCGCGGTCAAGGCGCTGATTATTGCGGGAGGCGCCGATCTGTGCCTGATGTTCGGCATAGCTCTTTGCGGAAATCTGGCCCATACGCTGACCATTTCCAAAATTAATTTGCCTTTGACAACTTTGGGAGGCGTTGCTTTTATTTTTCTTATGATCGGCGCGATCGGCAAGGCCGGCGCGATCCCGTTTCACACCTGGATTCCGGATGCGGCCATTGACGCCCCCCTGCCATTCATGGCCCTGGTCCCGGCGGCCCTGGAAAAACTGCTCGGCATTTATTTCCTGGCGCGCATTTCACTGGACATGTTCCAGATGAGCGTTGCCTCGCAAATGACCCATGTCCTGATGATTATCGGCGCAGTGACCATCCTGGCCGCGGTAATGATGGCGCTTATTCAGACCGATTACAAAAGACTGCTCGCTTATCACGCGGTTTCCCAGGTCGGCTATATGATTCTGGGCATCGGCACCGCCGTTCCGATCGGCATCATCGGCGGAATTTTCCACATGATCAATCATGCCATGTACAAATGCTGTCTGTTTCTGACCGGAGGCGCTGTTGAAAAACAATGCGGCACCACCGATTTGAACAAACTCGGCGGCCTGGCGGCAAAAATGCCGATTACCTTCATTTGTTTTATTGTGGCGGCCGCCTCCATTTCCGGCGTGCCGCCCTTTAACGGGTTCTTTTCCAAGGAGCTTATTTATGACGGCGCCCTGGCGCGGAGCCAGTGGTATTACTGGGCCGCTTTGGCAGGTTCGTTTCTGACCGCCGCCTCTTTCCTCAAACTGGGCCATTCCGCCTATCTCGGCAAAATTTCGGATGGGATGAAACAGGTTAAAGAGGCACCCCTGGCAATGCTTCTGCCGATGGTTGTCATTGCGGGTTTGTGCGTTTTGTTCGGGGTCTACAATGCTTTCCCCCTGCATAAACTCATCCAGCCGATTCTGGGGGAGAAAATCGCCGGCCATGACTTTGCGGGTTGGCCGGAAAGCGTAAAACTTGTGACGCTGACTGTTGTCGTCCTGGTTCTGGCCCTGCTCAATCATCTTTACGGCGTCTGGAAAACCGGCCGCGGGATCGGCGCGGTTGACCATATCCACCATGCCCCCGTTCTTTCAGGTTTGTACGCAAAGGCTGAACGGAAAGTTTTTGATCCCTATGAAATCGGACTGCGATTCTGCGGGGCGATTGCGGATTCGGCCTGGGCGATTGACCGCGCGGTTAATTGGCTCAGCGATGCTTTTGCCGCCGGCTTGTCGTTAAATCTGGCGCGCTGGCTCAGTAAAAGGCATTCCGGCAGTTATGCGGTTTATCTGGCCTGGTCCGTGGCCGGAATCGTTGTCCTGATTTTATGGATTGCGTTGGCATGAGTTTTGAAAGGAATCGTCTGACGTGCTTTCTTTATTTTTAATTTTGCCATTGGCGGCGGTTTTGTTCTTTAACCTGCCGTTTTCCTTCCTGAGGAAGGGGGTTATTCCTTTTGGCGTTGCCTTTGCCGTTTTGCAGGCCATCGCCGTGCTGGTCTGGCCGGCAGAACTGACAACATCCTTTGTCCTGCCGCTCTCCGCTGATGGATTGTCACGAGTCATGCTTCTGGCCATCGCGGTGGTGGCCGCGGCCACCTTGCTGGTTGGCCGCTTTACAACGCCGGATGAAATCAGGCGCAATAATTTCGCCCATCTTGTCTTGCTGGCCATGACCGGCATGAACGGCGTGGCGCTTTGCGCCGATTTGTTTTCCATTTATGTCTTCGTTGAAATCGCCGCGGTTGCGTCCTTTATCCTGATTGCGTCTGAAAAAAACCGCGCGGGGCTTGAAGGGGCTTTCAAGTATTTTGTTTTGTCGGCCGTGGCTTCCATATCCATGCTGACCGCCATTGCGCTCCTTTTCCTTGTATCGGGCTCCACCGGATTTGCCGGCGTGGCGCTGGCCATAAGCCGGTTGGGCGGCCAGCCGCTCGTTCTGCTGGCGCTGGCGCTCTTCATCGGCGGTCTTTTCATCAAATCGGGGCTTGTTCCCTTTCATGGCTGGGTGCCGGATGCGTATTCTTCCGCGCCGGCCGCCGTCTCGGTGTTGTTGGCGGGGATAGTGACCAAGACCACCGGGGTTTATGTGCTGATCCGGCTGGTGATGGATGTGCTTGGATTCAATGCCCACGTCAGGGATATCATGATGCTGGTCGGCGCCCTTACCATCACGGCCGCCGCTTTTACGGCCATGGTGCAGACCGACATGAAACGCATGCTTGCCTTTTCAAGCATCAGCCAGGTGGGATATATAATATTGAGTTTCGGCGTCGGCACCCCGCTCGGCATCGCCGGCGCGGTTTTCCATCTTTTTAATCACGCCATCTTCAAATCGCTTTTGTTCGTCAATGCGGCCGCGGTTGAAAAACAGACCGGCACGCAGGACATGACCATGATGGGCGGGTTGGCCGCCAGAATGCCGCTGACCGGCACAACTTCGGTGATCGGGCTTTTATCCACGGCCGGCGTCCCGCCGCTGGCCGGCTTTTGGAGCAAGCTGGTTATAATTCTGGCCTTATGGCAGTCCGGGCATTATGCTTACGCCTCAATCGCCGTCCTGGCCAGCTTGATAACTCTGGCGTATTTTCTTATCATGCAGAGGAAAGTTTTCTTTGGCCTTTTGCGGCCCGGTTTTGAAAAAGTCACGGAAGCGTTTGAGCTGGCCGTCCCGACCATTGTGCTCGCGGCCATCACCGTGGCCATCGGCCTGTTGATTCCGTTTATTAAAGGGACTTTTATTTTGCCGTTGACGGGGTTCTAAAGAAAAATGCCAAATCACAATTTCAAAATCCCAAATAAATTCCAATGACCAATTTATCAATAACCAAAATTTTATTAGTTTGGAGTTTTGGTAAATTGTGAAATTGGTTACTATTTGGGGTTTGGTGCTTGGAAATTGAAATTTGTAATAACAAAACATGTATCTTGACATAGTCATATTGATCTTGATGGTTGTCGGCGCGCTTTGGACGGTTATGGCGGCTGATTTGTTAAAATCAGCCATAGGCCTGGCGGTCACGAGCGCGATCCTGGCGGTCATCATGTTCCGGTTCACGGCGCCGCTGGCGGCGGTATTTGAACTTTCGGTTTGCGCCGGGCTTATAACGGTTGTATTTATAAGCGTCATAAGCCTGACCCGGCCGGGCGCGGAAAAAACCGGCCAGGCGGCCAAACGGTTCGGCCGATATATTTTACTGCCGTTGATTGTATTGATTGCGGGCCTGGCGCTCTTTATGATTAAATATCCGTCTGACCTGAGTTTGGCCAAGTCCGCGGCGACCGACATGCGCAGTGTTTTGTGGGGCGAGCGCACCCTGGATTTGTTCGGACAGGTTGTCGTGCTTTTGGCCGGAATATTCGGCGTGGTAGTGTTGTTCAAGGAGAGGAAGAAGAAAGAAGACGGTGATCAGAAGAAAGTCTGATGCCTGAATTGCGGGGAAACATGATGAATTTGTTTTCGGCGTCTATAAGCGTAATTGTCCTTGTCCTGGGGCTCGGATTGTATTGCGTGCTTTCCGCCGGCAATGTAATCCGTATTCTTATCGGCGTGGAGCTTATGACCAAGGCGGCCACGCTCGCCATTATTCTGGCCGGTTATCTGGCCGGCCGCATGGCCTTGGCGCAGTGTCTGGCGATAACGCTGATTGTCGTGGAGGTGGCGGTGATTGCCGTCGCCTCGGGCATCGCCGTCGGTATTTTCAAAAGCAATGGCACATTGGATACTTCCGAGTTGAAAACTTTGAAGGGGTAGTATAAAAGGTTCAGAGTTCTGGGGTTCACGGTTCAAGGTTGTCTGAACTGTGAACTGTGAACTGTGAACTGTGAACTATGAACTACGAACAAATTATTTTATCGCCGCCGCTGGCGTTTGCGGCATTGTTCATCGTCATCTGTTTTCTGGTCCTGTGGGCCTCGCGGCTGGCGTTCCGGCCGGCCTCGGTCAAGGAGGGCACGCTTAAATCGTATGCCTGCGGCGAGGACGTCAAAGACCATCGCGCCATGCCGGATTACGGCCAGTTTTTCCCATTCGCCTTTTTCTTCACGATCATGCACGTCGTTGCGCTGATTATCGCCACGGTGCCGGCGGGAAATCTGCGCATATTCGGAATGGCGCTTTTGTTCATTGCCGCTTCGGTCATGGGTCTTTTTATATTGTATCGGAATTAGGTTTGAACTTGTCATTCCCGATCTCGCGGGAATGACAGATAAGGACTGGAAATTTAGTCATGAGTTTGACGCAAAAAATTGTAACCTGGGCGCGGATCAAGTCGCCCTGGATAATTCATTTCAACACGGGCGCGTGCAATGCCTGCGACATTGAAATTATCGCGGCCTTGACGCCGCGCTTTGATATTGAGCGCTTCGGCATTATCCTGAAGGGCACCCCGCGCCATGCCGACGTGCTGGTCTGCTCCGGCCCGGTAACGCGCCAGATCAAGGACCGCGTTATCCGCATTTACGAGCAGATGACCCAGCCAAAATTTGTCGTGGCCGTGGGGACCTGCGCCTGTTCGGGCGGGGTGTTCAGCGGATGCTACAACGTGGAGGGCGGCATTGACGCGGTCATCCCCGTTTCGGCTTATATTCCCGGCTGTCCGGCCAGGCCCGAGGCGATTATTGACGGCGTGGTAAAATTGCTTGCTTCGTTGAAAAATTGATGATGAATTTTCACCGCCCGCTTCTCGTGCCACAGGCAGATCCGCCCGTGGCGGAGCTGGAGACGCAGAGTGCGCTGAGAAAAGAAAAAAAAATATTTCATTTTTTTAATTATAAGAATATAAGTTAATTTTGATTTACCTCGGCGACCTCTGCGCCTCTGCGGTAAATATTTGAGGAAAAAGCATGACAAAAGAGGAAGAAATCAGCAGCCAACTCCTGGCGCAGTTTCCTTTCCTGGAGGGACAGGTAAAGGCGCAACGCGCCCGCCGCCTCTGGGTTGAGACCGCCCCCGACAAATTTGACGCCGTTTTTGCGGGACTCATTGAACGGTTCTTGTTTAATATTTTATGCACCATCACCGGCCAGGATGAAGGTGAATTTTTCTCAATTATTTATCACCTGGCCAAGGATGACGGCACGGTCCTTAATTTGAAGGTAAAAATCCCGAAGACGGACGCAAAATGGAAATCTATCGGCAATAAATTCCCCGGCGGGATCATTTACGAGCGCGAAATCGCCGATTTGCTCGGGGTTCAATTTGAAGGCCTGCCGCCCGGGCCGCGTTATCCGCTCACGGACAACTGGCCGGCGGGACAGTACCCATTGCGCAAGGATTGGCAGAACACAAGCGGCTTGCCAAAGGATGGAGGCAGCGTATGAATAAAATAAAAATTCCCATCGGCCCCCAGCATCCGGCCCTGAAGGAACCGGCCAATTTCCAGCTGGTGCTTGAAGGTGAAAAAATTTATGAGGCCGGCATGCGCCTCGGCTATAATCACCGCGGCATTGAAAAGGCCTGCGAACAGCGCACCTATATCCAGGATATTTACCTGGTGGAACGCGTTTGCGGAATATGCTCGCATTCGCATGCCACGGCTTTTGTGCAGGCCGTCGAGGAAATTGCCGGACTGCAGATTCCGCCCCGGGCATCGTATATCCGCACTCTCATCGGCGAGCTGGAAAGAATCCATAGCCATCTGCTCTGGCTCGGCGTCGCCGGCCATGAAGTCGGTTTTGACACTCTCCTGATGTACACCTGGCGCGACCGTGAAATTGTCATGGATCTGCTGGCCGAGATCACGGGCAATCGCGTCAATTACGGGATTAATACCGTCGGCGGGGTCCGCCGGGATGTCAGCGCCGAACAGATTGCCGATATCAGCAAGGGGATTGACGCGCTTGAGGAGCGGACAAAATATTATATTCAGGTTGCCACCGAGGAGGCGACGCTTATCGCCCGGCTTTCCAAGGTCGGCTATCTCTCCGCCGCCGATGCCCTGAAGTTTGGCGCGGTGGGTCCCACCGGCCGGGCCAGCGCCGTGAACCGCGACGTACGCCGCGATGATCCCTATGCCGCCTACGCCGATTTGAATTTCAAGGTAATTACCGATGACCATTGCGACGTATATGGCCGGACGCTGGTGCGCGTCGGGGAGCTGATGCAGACCTACAACATGGTCCGCCAGATCCTGAAACAAATGCCGGAGGGCCCGGTCACCGTCAAGGCCCCGCGTAAAATTCCGGCCGGCGAAGCTCTCAGCCGTTACGAGGCGCCGCGCGGCGAGGATGTGCATTATGTCCGGTCAAACGGCACGGAAAAACCGGAACGGGTAAAAATCCGCGCGCCGACCCTCGCCAATCTCTCCGCGGTGTCAAAAATGATGGAAGACAACTATCTGGCCGACGTGCCGATTATTATCGCGGCCATTGATCCCTGCTTCTCCTGCACCGACCGGGCGCTTTCCGTCAAAAACGTTTCCGGCGCCAAAGCGGGCGGGATTGAATGGGACGAATTGCGCAAATACGGCATTGAGTGGTATCAGAAACGCGGCGTTGATTTTTCCGGCGCTAATAAAAGGCTGGCAAAAATAATGGAAAAGCATTAAACGTATAAAATTTCAAAAGGCAGGGCGAGGCGTCCCTGCCGAGCCAACGGTCTTGGCCGACGCTCGGGCAGGCTCACCCAGAGGGTTCGCCCTACCGAATATAGACAAAAACCTGTTGTACAGTTTCAGGGTGTATATTAATGATAAATTCTTTCTTCAATCTGTTGGTTTTCCCCGGCTTGCTTTTTGCAATTATCGGCGGCCTGGCGTTTGAATATGTTGACCGCAAGGTGCATGCCCGCATGCAAAACCGCATGGGACCGCCCTGGTTTCAGCCTTTTGCGGATATGATCAAACTGCTGGCGAAGGAATCCATTGTTCCCGAAAATGCGGATCGGCGGCTGTTTCAGCTGGCGCCGATTATTGCGCTCACGGCGGCGGTTACCTCGTTCCTGTATATCCCCCTCTGGAAAAGCCAGGCCTTGTATTTTTTCAGCGGTGATTTGATCGTGGTCTTTTATCTCCTGACCATTCCCACCATGGCATTGTTCCTGGCCGGATGGTCGGCCACTTCGCTCTATTCGCTCATTGGCGCCGTGCGTTGTCTGACCCAGCTCTTTGCCTATGAAGTTCCTTTCTTTATGGGACTCCTGGCGCCCTGCATTCTGGCCGATACCTGGAGCTTGAGCGGCGTGGCGGATTATTACCAGAAAACGCCGGCTTTGGCCCTCGTAAATGTCATCGGGTTCGGCGTGGCTTTGATTGCCCTGCTTGGAAAGCTTGAAAAAGTGCCCTTTGATATTCCCGAGGCGGAAACGGAAATTGTGGCCGGTCCCTTGACGGAATACAGCGGCTGGCCGCTGGCTTTATTCCGTCTGACGTTTGATATTGAACTCTTTTTCGGCGCCTCCTTGCTGGCCGCGTTTTTCCTGCCGTTCGGATTTAATTTACCTGCGCCGGCGGCCTTCCTTGTTTATCTTTTGCGGCTGGGCGTGATTGTGGCGTTAATTACACTATTGCGCACACTCTTTGCCCGCCTGCGCCTGGAGCAGATGGTCAATTTCTGCTGGAAATACCTGGCGCCGGCGGCGTTACTGCAGTTGGTCATTAACCTTTGTTGCAAGGCGTTCTTAAATGCAGGATAGGCACAAAGGCAGAAGGGACAAAGTTACAAGATAATGAGAATATATGGTTTTAAAAATCTTAAATCAGACTTTGTGCCTATGTGCCTTTGCCCCTTTGTGCCTGGAGTAATCCAATGATAAAAATCGGAAGAATGTTACAACAGCTTCTGAGTTCGCTCGGAAGCAAACCGGCTACCTGCCGTTATCCTTTTGAAAAGGCCGTCATGCCGCCCAGATTCAGGGGAAAACTTAAATTCTATCCGGAAAAATGCATCGGTTGCCGGCTCTGCATGAAGGATTGCCCCTCGGGCGCGATTGTGATTAACAAGGTCGGTGAAAAACGGTTTGAAGCGGTGATCAATCTTGACCGTTGCATTTACTGCGCGCAATGCGTTGACACCTGCCCGAAAAAAGCGCTTGAAATCACGCCTGAATTTGAGCTGGCCCAGTTGGACCGCAAAAACCTCAAAGTGGTCTTTTCGCCGCCCGCCAGCAATGCGGGTGTTGATTGCCCTTCGTAGGCCGTCACGTTTTTGACAACGTATCATCTGTGCGCGGAATTGTTTTATTCAAGTCCTTAAGCAAGGAGAGGATTTCTTCCTTGAATTGCGCTGGCGCTTCGACACATCCCCACCCGTGAGACAATTGAAACGCGCCATCATACGCTGAGTCATGGTAGGTTCGTATGATATGAGGAATGCCGCTCTCCTTCAGGATGCCATCCAGTATTTGACCTTGAAATTCATTCTGAATGGACACGATCGTGTCAAATCGTTCCACCTCGTGTTTTTCTTTCATGCCACCGTGTAATGAAATTGCCAAGAAAATAGCGCCCATTATCCGTTGGCGTAAAATGTCCATATTATGCTTGACGCTTTATAAGACAATAGCCATACTATCAACAATCTTTAATGCTCAAAACCACCAATTGTATTTTTGTTGGAATTTGGGAAGCCATGAAATATTTTGAACGAATTACAGTTGATTCCAATCAATGCGGGGGGCGTCCATGTATCCGCGGTATGCGTATTCGGGTAAAGGATATTTTGGACTTACTGGCGGCGGGTGTGTCCGAAGATGTAATTCTTAAGGATTATCCGTATCTTGAGCCGGATGATATTCGCGCTGTTTTGGAATACGCCGCCGCTCAATCTGATCATCCGGTTCTCCAATTGGCCTGATTATGAAATTCATTGTTGACGCCCAACTTCCTCCGGCGTTAGCTCAATGCATCGCTCGCCTGGGTCATGAGGCGAAGCATGTCGTCAATGTCGGCTTGCTGGGCGCAGATGATCAGTCAATCCGGCAATATGCCGCCGAACATAATCTGGTGGTTATCACCAAGGACGAAGACTTCACCGCCAATTTTCTCTGGCAGAAAAATAATCCCGCCGTTGTCTGGTTACGCGTCGGCAATTGCTCAAATCAAGCATTGCTCAATTGGTTTTTACCAATGTTTCCCAAAATATTATTGCGACTACAGGAAGGAGAAAAGCTAATAGAGATTGTCTAAATGAACTCTTTTGATTTGCGCTCTTCCAATAAGTTGATAATTAGCGCCTTAAAAATCCAGAAGAAGCGGGAATTTTGCCGCCTGAAACATGATGATGCCCAGCCTGAAACAAAAACTCCTGATCCTGCTTAAAAACGCCGCGCGGGTCGCCGTCGTCGGCATCGGCTCGGAATTGCGCGGCGATGACGCCGCCGGCCTGCTGGCGCTGGAGCATCTGCGCCAGCGATTGAAAATTGCATCTCCCGCCAAACAACAGCTCTTTCTTGAATCAAATGGGCGTATAACTCCCAAAAAAATGAAAACTTGTTTTTTCAATCCAATCAGGTATATTTAAACACGTATTTGCAAAACGCATTCAAACACCAAGGTGATTGTTTTTATTGGAGGGCTGTTCTATGCAAGCAATCCGGCTCCATAAGAAGGTTGATAAAAACGGCATGGTTTCCATTGCCGGACTGCCTTACCACAAAGGAGACAACGTGGAGATAATTGTGTTGCTGAATGAATCTGAAATGCAAAAACCCAAACATCGCAGTCTATTGGACACGGGAATAATTGGCATGTGGAAGGATAGAACAGATATTGCCGACAGTTCTACTTTCGCCAGTCAGTTAAGAGAGCAAGCCCAATCTCGCCGGAGGTCCTAAGGTCGTGATTATTGTTGATTCGGATGTAATGGTTGATTTCTTGCGCGGTTATCCTCCGGCCATTAAATGGCTTCAGGCAAATCGTGATGAAGAAATTATGTTGCCCGGGTTTGTTGTTATGGAGTTGGTTCAAGGATGCCGAACAAAAAGCGAACAAAAGGCACTCGAAAAACGATTAAAAAACTATGGGATTATTTGGGCTTCTGCTGACACCTGCAACGAAGCGTTGTCGGTGTTTGCCAATGCCTATTTCACCCATCATCTTGGATTGTTGGATGCGATAATTGGCCAAATGGCAGTGGAACAGAACTGTCCTTTATATACTTTCAACCGACGGCACTACGAAGGCGTTCCAAATTTGAAAATTATTGAACCTTATCAGAAATAATCCCACTTCGGTTGCCGTTATATTGTGGAAGGAAAAATAATGTCGCCGGATGGACGGAATCCGAGCGTGCGCACGATATGGATCCCTATGCCTGATAAGGCTATCGAGGATACAGCTCAACTTCTGCCCTTGCTTAAAAACGCCGCGCGGGTCGCGGTCGTCGGCATCGGCTCGGAATTGCGCGGCGATGACGCCGCCGGCCTGCTGGCGCTGGAGCATCTGCGCCAGCGATTGAAAACTTCCTCTCCCTCAAAAAAACAGCGGCGGAAAAAGCCGGTGGTGAAACTATTCAACGGCGGCACGGCGCCCGAAAATATGACCGGTGAAATCAGGCGCTTCAAACCCAGCCATCTGGTCATGCTTGACGCGGTTGAGCTTGGGAAGCGGCCCGGAACGATTGAATTGCTTGATATTAAGAAAGCTGAAAATATTTCCTTCCTGACGCACAAACTGCCGGTAAAGCTCATGCTTGATTATCTCGCCAATGAAATGACTTTCACGACCATCTTTATCGGCATTCAGCCGAAAAGCCTGGATTTTGGCGCCCCGGTTTCAAAAGAAGTCAGCCATGCCGTCCGGGTGTTGGCCGATTGGCTCAATGCCTCTGCACCAAGTCTTCTTTATTCCTCGGACGATAAAAGAAGAACCAATAGCAGGCAACCGCGACAATCACCAGCGCAACGAGCGAAATAACCAGCCATAAAACGCGATTACTGCGCGGCTTTTCTTTTTCGGCGGGTTGGTCAACGGGCACGGGCGGCGGCGCTGATTTCGTAACAAACGCCTGTTTTTGGGACATCTCCGCAAAGCCTTTAGCCAAAAGTTCCGCGGCTTTTTGATCGCGTGATTTTTTTGATTTGCTCCCGAGAATAACGGCTATTATGCGGGTATTGCCGCGTTTGGCCGTTGCCACGATCGAATATCCGGCATTTCTGAAAAATCCGGTCTTTAAGCCGTCACAACCCGGAAATGACGCCAATAAACGATTATGGTTGCGCATGATAAATTTATTATCGCGGAATCCATGCTCTTTGCAGGAAGTGTAACGCAGACAATCGGGATATTTCAGAAGCGCCCGCGCAAGGCGCGCTAGATCACGGGCGGTCGTGACATCCGGAAGCTGGTCTTTGGCCGGCGGCAGGCCGTGAATTGAATGGAACTCGGTTGATTTCATACCGAGCTCCTTTGCGCGCTGGTTCATGAGCGCGACAAACCCCTCCTTACTGCCGGCGGCCTGGATTGCCAGCGCGGTGGCCGCATCATTGGCCGATTGCACCATGAGGGCATAAAGCAGTTCATCCACGGTAAAAATTTCGTTTTCTTTCAGATAAACCTGCGATCCGCCGATTTTTGAGACTTCAGCCAAAATGGTGATTTTTTCGTCAAGACGCATGGCGCCCATGTTGATTTTGTCCAAAAGAATCATCAAATCCATGGTTTTTAAAACGCTGGCCGGATAACCCTTGACGTTGGAATGATCTTCAAACAGAATTTGGCCCGTGTCAGCGTCAATCACAATCGCGCCCAGATAAGGATCGGCGGACTTCGTTTCAATTGCGGCCAAGGCCGGCCAAGTCAATAGAATACCGGCCAAACAGAATAAATAATAAGCAATTTTAGTCTTCAATTATCGGCCTCCTTCAATTATATTTATATTAATTTGTCAACATTTTTCATGAACGAAATAAATAGTCAAGGAAAAATACAAGTCTAATGCCAATCAGGGAATATCAGGCCGGCAATCCGGAAAAAGGCTGTAACGTCTGCCGGAATCGTTTTGAACGGATTGAGCGCCTCAATGAGCCGGTCATGTCAAAATGCCCGCAATGCGGCGCGGAACTTCTCCGCTTGATATCCGCTCCGCGCGTGGGCGCTTCCGAAACCGGCGCCGATGACCGGGCCAAGCGGGCCGGGTTTCATAAACTCAAAAAAATCAGCCGCGGCGAGTATGAAAAGATTTACTGAATGAGCGCAAAACAATCTTACCAATATATCTTCGGACCGGTGCCGTCACGGCGCTTCGGCCGGTCGCTGGGGGTTGATATTGTCCCCCGGAAAACATGCACTTTTAATTGCGGGTTTTGCGAGGTGGGGCCGACAACTTGTCTCACAATGGAGAGAAAAGAATATGCGCCTCTGGAAGATGTTAAGCGCGAATTGGCCGCATGGCGCTCGGCGGGCGGAACGGCGGATTTCGTGACCGTGACCGGTTCCGGCGAGCCGACTTTGCATACCGGCTTCGGCAATATTTTTGAGTTCATAAAAAGCGAAATTAAAATAAGGTCGGCCTTGCTGACGAACAGCACCTTGTTGTATTTGCCGGATGTCAGACGCGCGGCATCCTTGGCCGACGTTGTCAAGGTTACGCTTTCCGCGTGGGATGAAGAATCTTTCCGGAAAATAGCGCGGCCGCATGCCGACCTTCGGTTCGCGCTGGTTGTTGAAGGACTTAAGCGTCTGCGGCAGGAATATACCGGGGCAATATGGATGGAGATATTTATCGTGCCTAGGCTGAATTCGGACATGAGCCAGATAAAGGCCATCGCGACATTGGCGCAATCAATGAAACCTGACCGGATTCAGTTGAACACGGCCGTGCGGCCGACGGCTGAAAACAATGTCGGCGCGGTGTCGGCGCTTTTCCTTCATGAGATAACCACCATGTTTGAACCGCGCGCCGAAGTTATCGCCGGGTTTGCCGGGGCTAAGGAGCATAGGAAAAAAGCCGGGCAAGATATTATCCTGGCCATGCTTAAACGGCGGCCCTGCACGGCGCAGGATGTGGCTTCCGCTTTTTCTTTGGATATTAACGAAACCCAGGAGGTTTTGCGGAAAATGGCAGAACAGGGATTAATCAGGGTGGAAAAACGGAACGGTGAAGAATACTTTATCGGGCTGACTAAAGAATGAATAAACCTATGCTTATAATTATTTTGCTTTTCGCCGGAATGGCGGTTCTTGACCTTGTGATTGAACTGCTCAATCTGCGTTCCTGGGCGACGGCTCTGCCGGCTGAATTCAACGGCTATTACGATAACAAACGCTATTGTCTTGCCCAGAAATATCTGGCGGATAAAACCGTTTCCGGGCTGGTAAAAGAAATAACCCTGATTGCCTTATTCATTCTCTTCATAATCCTTGGCGGGTTTAGTTTTGTTGACAACGCGGCGCGCGGCCTTCTGGCCGGACCGGTGGGAAGAGGGCTCGTTTTTGCCGGAATTTTGCTCGTGCTTCTTTTCCTGATAAGCCTTCCTTTTGATATCTACGACACCTTCGTCATTGAGGAGAAATACGGATTCAACCGGACATCCGCGCGGACATTTTGCCTGGACACGGTCAAAACGCTGTTTTTGAGCGGATTATTCGGCGCCATCGTGTTTTCGGCGGTTATTTTGCTTTTTGAAAAGACCGGGGCAATGGCGTGGATTTATGCCTGGCTGGCGTTATCGCTTTTTCAACTGCTGATCCTGTATGTCGCCCCTGTCTTAATCATGCCGCTTTTTAACCGGTTCAGCCCTCTGGAGGATGGGAAATTAAAAACGGCGATTGAACAACTGGCCCACAGGGAAAATTTTCAAATCCAGGGCATTTACACCATTGACGGCTCAAAACGCTCAAGCAAGGCCAATGCGGCCCTGACCGGTTTCGGAAAATTCAAGCGGATCATGCTTTATGACACGCTTCTGAAACAACTTGATGAAAATGAAATTGTCGCCGTGCTGGCGCACGAGATCGGACATTACAAACACAAACATATCGTCAAATTCATTTTGATTTCGATGGCGGTGAGCGCGGTTGGCTTTTATCTGTTTTCCCGGCTGGCAAATCAGCCGGTTTTATTTCAGGCGTTTGGCATTCAACAGGCCTCCATCTACGCGGCCTTGATTTGTTTTTCCATCCTGATTATTCCGATTCAGAGGGTTGGGTCAGTATGCTCAAGCTGGATTTCGCGCTCCTTTGAATACACGGCCGACCAATATGGGGCAAAAGCTTCCAATAATCCGGAAGCCTTGATTTTGGCTTTGAAAAAAATCAGCGCCGACAGCATGGCCAATCTCCAGCCCCACCCCGTCAAGGTGTTCTTTGACTACAGCCACCCGCCGATTTTGCAAAGAATCAATGTAATGAAAAGATATAAATTATGAAATTCTACGCCCCGTTCATTTTTGTATCTTTTGTCTTGCTTCTGGCCGGCGGATCAACCCACGGCGATATCGCCGACCCGCGTTACACCAATACCATTGCCCAGATGACCGCCTATATCACCAACCAGATGGCCTCCAATAATATCCCAGGCTTGGCCATCGCCCTGGTGGACGACCAGACCGTGGTCTGGGCGCAGGGATTCGGCTATGCCGACCGCGAGGCAGGCGTAGCCGCGGATCCCGATACGGTTTTCCATGTCGGATCAGTTTCCAAAGCCTTCCTGGGCACCGCCTACATGCAGTTACTGGACCAGGGCATGGTGGACTTGGAAGCGCCGCTCACGACCTATATGACCGAATTTTCCATGCTGTCACGCTTCACGAATTCGTCACCGGTCACCATCCGGTCCCTGCTCAACCATCACAGCGGTCTGCCCGGCGATTTCTTCAACAGCCTGGTCACCACCACACAGCTTCGCGACGGTTATCCGGCATGGCTGATCAACTGTCTTCAAGGCGATTATCCATTCGCGCCGGCCGATATTCGCCGTTACTATTGCAACAGCGGGTTCGTCCTGCTCAGCGACGTGGTCCGGCGGATCACCGGCACAAATTTTTCAGGATCGCTTGACGCCATGATCTTTACCCCGCTCGGCATGGAGGCCAGTTCGTTCCTGCCGGACAAGGCCGCCATTTCCAACCGGCTGGCCGCAGCTTACAACCCGCTGGGCGGACGCGAACCGCCGGAACTGCTGAACGCGCTGGGTTCGGGCAGCATGTATTCGTCGGCGAACGATCTGACCAGGTATATTCGGATGCTCCTCGCCAATGGGCAGTTCAACGGACAGGCGCTGGTCAGCTCCAACGCCCTTGATATCATGTTCACGCCGCAAGGCACCAATCTGCCGTTGAACATGACTGGCAGTTACACGGGACTGGGCTGGGACGATGCGAACGACTATCTTTTTCGCTACGCGGGCAAGTTCTCCTGGAAAGACGGCGCCACTTATATGCACAGCTCGTTTCTGGAGGTTTCACGCGACCGCAAACTCGGCGTGGCCGTGATCCAGAACACCGCCGGCAGTCAATGCGACGACATCGGCGCGAAGACCCTGCAGTGGGCCGTCCTGGACAAGACCGGCCTGCATTGGCCGACGAACACGCTCGTGCCGACGCCCTCGCCTGTCACCAACCGGCCGCAATCGGAACTTGATGCCTTGGCCGGACTGTATGTCGCGGATTCCGGCTACAATCAGGTCCTGGCCGGAAACGGCACGCTCACTTTCATTATGGATGCGTATTCCGACACTCCCACAATCCGCAGCAACCTGGTGCCGCGCGCCAACGGCTGGTTTTCGGCGGCGGATTCGCAGGACGTCCAGTTTGCCTTCACCAATTTAGCCGGGTATGACATGGTCGTGCTACACCAGGTCAACGGTGCGTTCGAGACCGTGGCTCCGCTGGGCGAACATTATCTTCCCGGCGCCATACCGGTGTCCTGGAGCAGCCGCACCAACCGCGTCTACCGCATGGTGAACATGTATCCTGCCGATTATTTCTGGGTAACCGGTATGCCGGAGATCAAAACATTGCGCTTCTGGACGAAAGACGGGGCGCTGTTGACTCACTGGATGTTTGGCGATTTTGTAGAAGAGCCGCAGAACGGCAACCTGGCCTTCCAGCGCGGGGTACAATACCGCAAGGGCGGCGCCGGGCAGGTTACCATCACCAACGGTTTTGAGATGATTACCTATTCCAGCTTCCACTTCCTTGACGAGGCCGCCATCCCCACCCTGCCGGTTAACACAATCACCAACGGCTCCATTCCATTCGCCAACGGCACGCAGTGGTATTTTTTCTCAGGGCAGACCGGAAAAACGTATCGCGTGCAGATGACCGCGGCCGGACAGGAAGTCTTTGTGCGCATCACCGACCGGGAAGGGATCGTCCTGGTTTCCGGGACCAACGGCCCGACAACCTGGGACTGCAGTTCCAACGCCACCTATGCCATTGCCGTAAGCGCCACCAATGTCTTTCCCTTCAATATTGCGCTGACCGTCAAGGGACTTGATCAGACGCGCAACGACTTTGACGGCGACGGCAAAGCCGATCTGGCGGTTTATCAGGCCGAAGCCGGCCTGTGGCGCGTGGCGCTCTCCGGCAGCGGCTACACCACACAGGTCGTTCCCATGGGCGACATCAATTGTCTGGCGTGTGCGGCGGATTTTGATGAGGACGGGCTGACTGATCCTGCCGTGTATAACCAGGTTACCGGCCAAATAACTGCCGTGCTTTCCGCCAGCGGGTACGCAACGCTGACTGTCCCGCTTGGCATGGTTGGGGCGCCGGTATTCGCCGACTTTGACGGCGACCTCAAGGCCGATCCCAGCGTGTGCCAAACGGCGACGGGCCAATACCTGATCGCCCTTTCGCTTTACGGATACGCCATGACAAACGTGAACATGGGCGTGACCGGGTGGAGCATCGCGGCCGAGGATTTTGATGGCGACGGCAAAACCGACCCGGCGGTCTATGAGCCGGACAACGGCCAGTGGATAATCCTGCTCTCAAGTCAGGGATATGCTCAGAATATGTTTGTTTTTGGAGCCGGGGCGGGAAACATGCCGGTTGCGGGTGATTATGACGGAGACGGCAAGGCGGACCTGACCGTGTATCAACCGGCCGGCGGGGTCTGGCTATGGGCGCTCTCAGGGCAAGGTTACCAGACTTTTGTTCTCTATAATTTCGGAGGTTCCGGCCAGGTTCCTGTTCCGGGTGATTATAATGGAGACGGCAAAACTGATCCGACCGTTTATGATTCCGTTGCCGGCATCTGGCACATCCTGCTTTCCGGCGGCGCTTATCAATACTGCCGCGTGATCTTTTAATCCGGGTTTAAGAAAGGGCTCTGAGTATACTTTCGGCGCGCGTACCACCGTTTTCCCCTGCCCATACGTCCAATCCCCGCTTGACAATCCGGGGCGGTCTGGTACAAAAAAAGCATGGGGAAAATCAAAAGCGATAATTTCTGGTATGCGGTCAATAATACCGAAGTGGTCATCATGCCGAAGAACCATCTTGAGACTTTCGGCTCCACCCATCTGCATTATCACATGGTAAGCGAACTGATGGATACCGTGAACCGGATCCGCATCCGCGAAGGCGCCATTCAGTCGCAACGGCCGCAGATTATCACCCCGGACTATTATGCCCAGGAAATGCTCGACGGTTTTGGGAATGAGGCCAATCAGTATATTGACTGGCTCAGGGAACATGCCAAGGACATGCGCATCCTGCAATACGGCTTTAAAATCCAGAAGACGGAATTCAGCGAGCAGGTGGTCTCCGGCAATGTGAAGGAAATAATTGAACAGGTTAAAAAACAGATTGCCGACAAAAACGATCCGATGGCCGCCGTTATTCATGGCGTGGATGATCCGTGGGACGTCTGCCTGTTAAAATTCATGGTGGATGTCATCCGGAGCTCGGCCCCGCATAACTTCAACGAATTGGGACGGCGCAATCTTCTGGAAGACGTCAACGGGACGCCCCGCGCCGTGCGTGAAGATATAGAACGCGGTTTTCTCCTTGCCAGCCGCGATAAATCAATGATCGCCCCCCTGGGCAACAAGCTTCATAAATTCGGCCTGTTTGAGGAATATGAGGACCGTTTCTTCGCTCTCTTCCGGAAAAATTAGATCTCCAGAAAGATATAATTTTCAACCACCGCCGATAACCCCATATTTAATCAATAACCAGAAACCAAGATGATTCAACGCCAGACTATACAGGCATGAGACGACATCATCGGCCACGATGCCGAGTCCCCCGGGAAGGTCTTGCAGACGGCGCGCCGGCGGCGGCTTGATTATGTCAAGGAAACGGTTGGTGAGAAAAGCCATGACAAGCACGGGGATACAAATCGGAAGGCCAAGCATGCAGATGGGAAACGTCAAATATTCGTCGGCGACAATGCGTCCGTCATCCTTCCGTTTAAAATGCTTTTCGGCCAGGTCGCACAACGGCACGGCAACGGCGGCCAGAACCGCGCCCCAGCATATTTGCCATATAACCGGCCCGGACCAGACTGTTGCGAGACAGAATATGAGCGGTATGCCAAGAAGCGTCCCGGTTGTCCCCGAAGCAATCGGGCTTAACCCCAAACCGAATCCGGTTGCCGCGGCTATGGCAAGATATTTAAATGCGTTGCGTAAGAAATGCTTTATGTCCTGAATTCTCCTCTACCTTTATTTCCCCTCATTCTGACTGCCGACTTCTTAATTCTGACTTCTTTCTCAGGAGCATCCCATGGAACTGCCGCAGACAAAACAGCGGTAGCACGACCCGTTCCGCACGGTAATTGCGCCGCACTGGTCGCAAACCGGGGCATCCCCCGGATCAATCGTGCCCTGCCTGTAAAGCATTTCTTCGGATCCGGCCTTCGGAGCGGCCTTTTGCTCAACCGCCTGAGGCTGCCCCGTCTGCAGAAGCTGAGCTTCAGATCCAGCCTTTGCAGCCGAGTCGGCGGAGTGGACTTCCGGAAGAGCATGGTTTTTGCCGTTGGGAAACGTCAGCGCCAGCCAGCGGAAGATATAATCAACGAGCGATTTGGCATACGGAATTTCAGGATTCTTGGTGAAACCGCTCGGCTCAAAACGGCTGTGGGTGAATTTCTCAATCAGGGTGGTTGCCGGCACGCCATACTGGAGGCACATGGAAATTGACGTCCCGAACGCGTCCATAATTCCGCCGACCGTGCTGCCTTCCTTGGCCATCGTGATGAAAAGCTCGCCGGGCGAGCCGTCTTCATATAAACCGACCGTCAGATATCCCTGATGGCCGCCAACTTCGAACTTATGGGTAATTGACTTGCGCGTCGACGACATCCGCCTGCGGAACGGCTTGGCGGGAACCACCTCGGGAACTCCGCTCCGCTCGGATGCGGTTTTATCGGTTGTAACCGGTTGAATACCCTTGGAACCATCGCGATAAATAGCGACCGCCTTGACTCCGAGCTTCCATCCATCCATAAAGACTTTCATAACATCCTGGACAGTTGCCGATGAGGGCATGTTGATAGTCTTGCTTATTGCGCCTGATAAAAACGGCTGGACGGCGGCCATCATCTTCAGATGGGCGTGATAATCAATAAAGCGAGTGCCGTGTTTTGGCTTGAAAGCACAGTCAAAGACCTGCAGATGTTCAGACTGCAAACCAGGGGCGCCCTCAATCGTGTCCTTTTCATCTATATATTTGATGATGGCTTTGATCTGCTGATCGTTATAACCGAGCCGGGTTAAGGCCGTGGTGATGGAACGATTGACAAGTTTAAACATGCCGCCGCCGGCCAATTGCTTGTATTTTATAAGTGCCATATCCGGCTCAACACCGGTGGTGTCGCAGTCCATCATAAAACCAATGGTGCCGGTCGGCGCCAGGACGGAAACCTGGGCATTCCGGTAACCGTGGCGTTGCCCAAGCTCAGCGGCGCGCCCCCAGGTTTTATGCGCTTCATCAAGTATGGTGGAAGAATCGGGATCGCCCTCAATCTGCTTCAAAGCGCCGCGATGCATGCCGATAACATTAAGCATCGGCTCGCGGTTCTGCTCATAGGCGTCAAAAGTTCCCTTGCTGGCCGCTATTTCAGCGGAAGTTAAATAGGCCGAGCCGGTCATGAGCGCCGTTACCGCCGCCGCGAAGGAACGCCCCTCGTTGCTGTCATATGGTTTGCCCAGGCGCATAATCAGCGCGCCGAGATTGGCGTAACCAAGTCCGAGCGGACGGAAACGGTGCGAGTTCCCGGCTATTTCAGACGTCGGATAACTGCAGCTATCCACGAGGATGTCCTGGGCGATAATCAGCATCCGAACGGTATGCTGAAATAGTTTTATATCAAAAATCTGGCGCTCGTCGCAAAACTTCATGAGATTAATGGAGGCCAGGTTGCAGGCGCTGTTATCCACAAACATGTATTCCGAGCAGGGATTGCTGGCATTGATACTGCCGCTGGCCGGACAGGTGTGCCAGCGGTTGATGGTTGTATGATATTGAACGCCCGGGTCGCCGCAAAAATGAGCGGCTTCGGCGATGCTCTGCATTACGGCCCGCGCATCGAGCACTTCTATAATTTCCCCCGTGGTAACCGACTTGGTGTGCCAGACGGCGCCGGCCTCCACCGCTTTCATAAATTCATCAGTAACCCGCACGGAAAGATTGGCATTCTGGAACATGACCGATGAATATGCCTCGCCGTTGAATGAACCGTCATAACCAGCCTTGATCAATGTCCGCGCTTTTTTTTCCTCGCTGATTTTGCAGTTGATGAACTCCATAATGTCCGGATGGTCAACTCTCAGACTCTGCATTTTTGCCGCGCGCCTTGTTTTCCCGCCGGATTTGACAACCGCCGCCACCTGGTCAAAAACACGCATAAAACTCAAAGGCCCGGATGGCGTTCCGCCGCCGGACAATTTTTCGCGGCTGCTGCGCAATGTGCTGAGGTCCGTGCCGGTGCCCGAGCCATACTTGAACAGCATGGCCTCGGCCGCGGTCAGACGCATGATGTCTTCCATGTTGTCGGCCACCGACTGGATAAAACAGGCCGAGCCTTGCGGATATTTATATGAGTCGTGGGACTGTTCCACTTTGGCGGCATCCTGGTTAAAGAAATAGCAGGCCTTGTTGTTCGACGAAAGTCCGTAGACCTGGTGAAGACCGATATTAAACCAGACCGGACTGTTAAACGCCCCGATCTGATTAACGCAGATAAAGACCAGCTCGCGGTAAAAAGTTTCGGCATCATCGGCGGAAGCAAAATAACCGTCCTTTAATCCCCAGTCGGCAATGGTGCGGGCGACCCGGTGAATAAGCTGGCGGGCTGATTTTTCATGAACATCCGTGCTTTTGGCGCCGTAAAAATATTTCGAAGCCACAACATTGGTTGCCAGAGCCGACCAGGCCTTGGGCACTTCAACATCATCTTCTTCGAAGACTACTTTCCCTTTATCGTTTTTAATAACTGCTTTGCGGTGTTCCCACTCAAGCTCATCAAACGGATGCACTCCCTTTTTGCTGAACAAGGCTGGAATATGCATGCCGTCTGATTTATCACGCGCGGCTCTCACCCCGTGCTCCGCCATAGCGCTTCGCGACGGCGAGTCGGCGAAGCCTGGTTCGCCACGTGATTTATCTTTCTGTTTTAGAAGAATGTGATTTTCGTCGCGGTTGTTTTTTCCGCGGCCACCGTTGGTCCGGCTGGAAGGCTGTTCCGCCTTGCCGTGTATATTTTCCAACTCTAAAGTCAAACCAAGAGACTCACTCGCATTGAGCATAACACCCTCCTAAACACAGGCGATATAACGACTTACGCTGTTTTTACAAGCCGCGGCATACCGCTATATATTGTTGCAATTCTGTTTAAAACAACTAAATACTACAATCTGTAGTATATGCAAGAAAAAAAAATAAATATCTAGGCGATGGTATAAATAAAAAACTGTTTATTTTCCTTCTTTCTTAATGAACTCAACTTTTTATTAAAAAATAATATATTTCTTATCCGTTTATTGTCAATGAAAATGTCAATCCATCCATTGTCGTTTATTTTTATTCCCTTGATTCCCGCTTCCTGAATTTAAAAACAAGCGGCGCGCCTTCGAGGCCGAAAGCCTTGCGGAGCGAACCTTCCAGATATCTTTGATAAGTTAAACTCATTTTATCCGGATCATTGACAAAAATCAGAAATGTAACCGGCTGCACCGCGGTCTGGGTTGCGTAAAAAATTTTCAGGCGTCTTCCCCGGACCAACGGAGGCTGAAAGTGCTCGCCGGCGGTTTTCAATATCCGGTTGAGCATGCCGGTGGCTATTTTTTCCCGGTTCTGTTCCGAGACATAATTTATTGTCTCAATTATCCGGCCAATATTGAATCCGGTCGCCGCCGAAGCGCAGATCACCGGCGCAAAATCCATGAAAGGCAGCTCCTGATGTAAAGCCGCAAGACACGCTTTCTGGGACGCGGCCGGCGTCAAATCCCATTTATTGACAACCAGCAAACAGCCTTTTTTCCGGGCCAGAATATGCGCCGCGATGGTCTTGTCATGGGCGGTCGGTCCCGTGGTCGCATCAATGACAAGCGCCACAACGTCCGCGTAATCAATGCTTTCCCTGGTGCGCTGCTGGCTGAAACTATCAACGGCATCCTTGACTTTTTTTGCGGCGCGCAGGCCGGCCGTATCAATGAGAATATATCCCTGCCTTTGCGCCCCCGATTTCGCCATCACCGGAACGGCAATGCTGTCGCGGGTTGTCCCCGGCTCGCTGGACACAATCACGCGCTCGCTCCGCGCAAGCCGGTTAATCAATAATGACTTGCCGACATTCGGACGCCCGACAATGGCAACGCGCAAGCCGGAAATAACCTCGTCCGCGCCGGAAGGAAGAACGTCCGCCAGCCTTGCAAGCAAAGCTTCAAACCCGCGGTTGTGAAGAGCGGAGACCGGGAAAACCGGGAAGCCGAACTTTTCAAAATCATGCGCGTGAAAATCAAGCTCGGCGTTGTCGGCCTTATTGACGGCCAGCAAAACCGTCTGTCCGCTTTTATGAAGCAATGCGGCTGTTTTTTCATCCGCCGCCAGCATGCCGGCTCTGGCATCAGCGACAAATATAACCGCGTTTGCCTCGCGCAACGCCAAATCAACCTGATGGCGCACGGCCGCTTCGATCACGCGCGGATTCGCCGCGTGATCAACAGATTTATCCAATCCGCCCCCGGTCTTGACGTCTTCAAGTCCCGCTTCCGGCGGTATAATCCCGCCGGTGTCAACCAGGTCAAAACGCCGCTCTTTAAGGCGGATGGTGCAGATGATGCGGTCGCGGGTGACGCCCGGTTCTTCGTGAACAATGGCGATGCGCCGTCCCGCCAGCCGGTTGAAAATGGATGACTTGCCGACGTTGGGCCGCCCGATGATGGCCACCATCGGCCGTGTTTTAAAAGTTTCATGCATATGTTTTCAGCGGTTATTTTATAAATTTGTACGAAGATGGTGGAGCGCATGCCGCTCATATCCGCCTTGTTTTTAATCCTGCGCACTTAGCGGCTTCGATCTGCCGTTCGTCCGCTGATGCAAACAGGTCTGCGCGCCACTCCAAGGCGCAGGCAACGTGTAACGCATCCATGGTTCGCACAGGGTTTCTTTCCAGGACAGCAATACAGGACTGGATGACCGTTGGGGTCAGGTTAATGATGACGGCATCCCGCACGTCTTCCGCCAGTCGCAGCTTGATCTTTACATACTCATGTGCGGTTAAGGTTTTTTCTCTAAGCCGACGGTTCAGGACGGAGATGATCTCTGGAATACATATGACACTCAGACATAATTCCGTTGCCAAAGAGCAGATCTCCTCTACTTGCCGACTCCCCGGTTCTTCAATAAATCGTTTGGCGAAGGACGACGAATCAAGAAACAGTCTCACGTTTCCGCTCCTTGATAATGGCCGCTGACAAGTTTATACCTTTGGTTGACAACCGCAATGCGGGTCGCTTCCAGGATGGTTGCTCGTTGGCCAAAGGAGATATTTCCGCGATGGGGCGCCCGTGGCGTACAACCACAAGCGTTTCGCCGCACTCGACTTCTGTCAACATATCCGATGCGCGATTTCTAAATTCAGTGAAATGAACCGTCTTCATGTGAACGCCTCCAATCTGCACGTTAATGTACACCCATATGTACATTTAAACAAGTGTTAATTTTTATTTCCAAGGCGCAAAATCGCCAGGCCATTTTTAAACAGTTCCTCTTTATTTGAACAACGAGCCTAACATTTATAATTGCCCGCGCTCCGCGCGGAGGGGGGCAACGCCGATAACCGGCCGCGCCTTGTTTCTTTTCAGACGAAAAATATCAGGGTTGCCAGGGCAAAGATCGGGATCAGAATAACAACCGACCAGGCCATATATCCGAAAAAGCTCGGCATTTTTATTTTGTTTTCCTCGGCAATGGCGCGCACCATGAAATTCGGCGCATTGCCGATATAGGTGTTCGCCCCCATGAATACGGCCCCGGCCGAAATCGCCTGCAGGATGACCGGTTGTTCGGCAATCAGTTTTAAAATAGACGCATTTTCCGGAAGGCCGTTGGAAAGCTTGCCGAGCGCCGTCGTAAGAAACGTCAGGTAAGTGGGGGCATTGTCAAGAAAGCTGGATAACGCGCCGGTGATCCAGAAAAAATGCCACGGTTCCCTGGCGGCATTGATGATAAAGGCCAGTTGTCCGCTTTCTCCGGCGCGGAGCATGGCCAGCGCCGGCAAAATGGTGATAAATATTGCCGCAAAAACAATCGCCACCTCCTTCATCGGTTCCCAGTCAAAATGATTTTCGGCGCGGATGTGTTTCCGCGTGGTCAACAGCGAAAGCAGGGTGAACATCAAAAGCAGGCCGTCGCGCATAATATTCTGCAGTTTGAGCGGAGTATGAAAGATGGTTGCCTGGCCGAGATCCACCGCGCCACTGAAGAGGACCGCCGCAATGATTCCCGCGAGATAAAAGAAATTGTGCCCGCCGTGAAGGCGAACAGGGGCCTGGATGTTTTCGGCCGGCGGCGGAAGATGATGTTTCTCGCGCAAATAATAAAACATATCCATCAAAAAAAATATTGCCAGCAAGGAAAAGCTGATAAACAGGGTTAGGGGCAGGAGATTGAATGTCCAGAAAAACGGCACACCGCGCAGAAAGCCCAGGAATAAAGGAGGATCGCCCAAGGGCGTGAGCGATCCGCCGATATTGCTGACCAGAAAAATAAAAAATACGATGATATGAACTTTGCTCTTGCGGGCGGCATTGGAACGGATCACTGGGCGAATGAGCAGCATGGAAGCGCCCGTTGTGCCGATCCAGGAGGCGATTATTGTGCCGATCAGCAGTAGAAACAAATTGGTCAGCGGCGTTCCCTTGAAGGCCCCCTGGAGGTAAATCCCGCCCGCAACCGTGAAGAGCGAGAGAAGCAGAATCATGAAGGGAATATAATCCAGTAAAATCAGGTGGGTAATTTCAATCATGGCCGATTGGCCGAAAAACCAGACAAGGGGAATGGCGATAATCAGCCCCCAGAACACAGCCACAAAATGGTAATTGCGTTGCCAGAATTTACCCGCGAGAAGCGGGAATAAAGCCAAAGACAACAAAAGACCGGCAAAAGGCAAAGCGCTCCAGACCGACAACATTGATCCGAGTCCTCCCGGAGATGCTGTCGCCAGAATTTCTGGATGACAAGCAGGAATCATGAACTTGTTTCCGACGTGATCCTCAATGTTTTGTTTAAGGATCGCATTGTGTCATTTTCCAGCTAAACAGGCAATGTTTTTACAACCGCCAGGGAGTAAAACAGTCACGCCATATTTCTTCCGGTCAGCGCGGCGTGCCGTATAAGGTTTGTGGTTCGGCGCGGTCAATTTTAATCCGAACGAGCTCGCCCGGCCGGCAGCCGGCCGGTTTTTCAAAGACCGCAAGGATATTTGTATCCGTGCGCCCGGACCAGCGGTTCGGATTACGTTTGCTTCTGCCTTCAACCAGCACTTCGCATTCACGGCCAAGCAAAAGCCGGTTCATTTTCAGACTGTGCCGGTTTTGTTCTTCAAGAATGACATGATTTCTGCGCAACTTTTCCGTTTCCGAAACGTCGTCGTTTAATCCCGCCGCCAGCGTGCCGGGCCGCGGGCTGTATTTAAAAATAAAGGCGTTGGAAAACCCGATATCTTTGATGAACGCGCGGGTCAGTTCAAAATCTTCCTTCGTCTCGGAAGGAAATCCGACAATGATGTCCGTTGTAACCGCAAGATCCGGAATCAGCCGGCGAAGGCGGACGACGGCCGCGCGATATTCCTCCGTGGTATAGCCGCGATTCATCAATTTAAGAATACGGTCGGAACCGGATTGCAGGGGCAGGTGGATATGGGGACAGACGGTCGGCAATTCAGACAAGCAAAGCGCGAGTTCCTTGGTGCATCCGGAAGGGTGGCTTGACATGAAGCGCAGGCGTTTCAGTCCGTTGATGGAATCCAATGCTTCCAACAGCCGGGGAAAGGGTTCTCCAAAACCCTTCTTTGATTTTTCACCGTTCTGCCAGACCTCATTGGCGCGGCCGTAAGCCAGAATGCTTTGCCCCAGCAGGGTGATTTCCTTCGTCCCGCCCTGAATTAACTTATCAGCCTCCGCAATAATTTCCCGCGCCCCCCTGCTCCATTCGCTTCCACGCACTTCGGGCACGACGCAATACGAGCAATGCCGGTTACAGCCATACAGCACGTTTATGAACGCCGAAACATCTCCGTTGATGTGTGTATCCGCTTCACAAGCTGGTTTGCCGGCGGCAACATCAATAATGGGCCGCTGGCCGGCAATAACTTTTTTAATGGCATCTCCGGCCGCGGAAAGACGCCCGGCGCCAAGCGCAAAGTCAAGTCCGGGAACTTTGCGGAAAATTTCGGCTTTCATCCTCTGCACCATGCAACCCACAGCGCCGACGATGAGCTGTCTGCGCGTCTTTTGCCGACCGGCAACGAGCAGTCTCAATTTTCCGACGGCTTTTTCCTCCGCCTTTTCGCGCACACTGCAGGTATTGACAATGATTATATCCGCGCTGTTTTCACGGTCGGTGATTGTGAACCCGGCTTGCTGAAGAAGCGCGGAAACCATCTCGCTGTCGCGCTCATTCATCTGACAGCCATAGGTCTTCAAAAACACTTTAAGGTTCGTAGTCATAGAATAAAACATAATCCAAAGATGCCGCTGTGGCAATCCGCCTCTCAAAATAACGTGAGTTGTTCCGCCCCGGCGGATTTTTTCTTTGCAAAGCAGGCTTTGCTCCGATCAAGCAGTTGTTCCTCTATATCGAGCAGAAACGGAGAAGGCGTCATTTCCTTGATCACGCCCATCCAGAAACGTCTTTTGGCGTGAGACAGGAAAAGATGATCTTTGGCGCGGGTCATGCCGACGAAAAAAAGCCGGCGCTCCTCGTCAATGTTACAATCATGCCCATCTCCCCAGTAAAGCGGAATAATGCCGTCTTCGCAACCCGGCATAAACACCACCGGAAACTCCAATCCCTTGGACGCATGCAGGGTCAGCAAGGATATGCAGTCTGCCCTTTGATCCCACATGTCAACCTCTATCCCCAGCGCAAGTTCCGACATAAAATTTTCCATATTCACGGACCGTTCGGCAAGGATACGCAACGCCTGGACAAGCATAAGTCCATCCTTGCGCTCCGCTTCTTCCAATTCTTTGACAGCATTATCAAGGCATTGCACGACGGATATATCAGACCCCAAAGAACGGCCTAACTGTTCCTGCCGTGGGGCGGGGACCATGTCACACTTTATAAAGTGTGGCATGGTCTTTTGGGCGAGTGTTTCTTTTAATTTTCCACGCATTGCTTCGGTAATTTTGCGCGCCAGAGGCGAATCCGCAAGACAGACATGGGAACATTTCCGGAACGGCATGCCGGACCTTGCCAGCGCAATACGCAATGATTCGGTTTGCGCGTCGGTCCGGCAGAGGACGGCAAAATCCGCAAATGAATAAGATTTTACCCCGGCCGCGGACACCCGGCCGCTATCCATTGAAAAAAAGGTTGCGCCTCCAATCAACTGTTCCATCGTGTGGACAACAAACTCGGCCTCGGCGGCGTCTGAGGCCGACTCATGAATCACGATCTTGGTCGTGTCATCGGAGAGTGGTTGCATTATCCGATCCTTTACAAGCGAAGCCGGGGACATGACCTGCAGGGAGGCCTGAACGATCATTTTGCCAGACCGGTAATTTCTTTTAAGCTGAATGATGCGGGCGCCCGGAAAATCATCCTGGAAGCGGTTAAATATGGCGACATCCCCGCCCCGAAAGCCATAGATGGCCTGATCCGGGTCGCCGATGACACATAAGTTGCCGGCGGATTGCGCGAGCAATTTTAACAGGCGATATTGCTGTTGGTCTATGTCCTGATATTCATCAACTGAAATCCATCGGTAACGGCCGCGATAAAAGGCGGCAATATCCGGATGCGCTTCAAGTATTTTTATTGGCATGGCGATCAGGTCATCAAAATCCACGAGTGATTTTTTGCGCATTTCCCGCTCATAAATTTTCAGAGATTCGGCTATATCTTCCGCGCCAGCGGGCGCCGTCTGGGTCCGTTTATATTTTGAAATTCCGGCCAGCAGGCGTTGGGCCTTTCTGCCGGAAATTTTCAACGACTCCCTAAGCAATTGCCCCCGTTCCTCGTTTCCGGCCACGCGGAATTGCTCCGGCAGTCCCGAGCAATCTGACTGTTCCTGAAGCATCAAAAGCCCAAGCGCGTGAAAAGTCATTACCGGGATTGACGCGGCCTTGTCCGGCACAAGTTGTTGCAAGCGTTCCCGCATTTCATTGGCGGCGCGATTGGTAAAAGTTATCGCCAGGCATTGATCCGGCAAAACTCCGCCATCAACAATCAGGCGGGCAATACGCTGGGTCAGGGTTCTGGTTTTGCCGGCGCCTGGCCCGGCAATAATGAGCAAAGGTCCCGCGTTGATTTCAACCGCGGATTGTTGCTCGGGATCAAGTTCGCTGGTTTTTGGCAGATTATCCGGGTTTTTCTCATAGAGGGCATTCGCCCCGTCCTGCCGAAGTCCAGAGAGGAAGGCGGATTGCAAAGAGTCGCCAGACGACGACTTCTCCACGGTGTCATTCCCGCGCAAGCGGGAATCCAGATTCTCGATCAATGAGGGAGGGCGGGCATGCCTGCCCTGCCGCAGGTCAGGGTTGCCCGCCGATCCGGACGGCGGCACGCCGTCCCTTCCATCCCAATCGGGAATGACATCTGGGCCCGCCTCAACAAAATCAAAAACAAGTGAACGATCCGTTATCCTCTCCAGTTCACCCTGCTGAAAAAACCGGATAACGCCGTATTCGCCGTCATATCCGGCCTCCCGAATCACTTGGGACATGCGCATTCTACGAATTGCCTCGGCCAGCGCCGGCAGGCAGGTCCGCCGGATCTCGTCCAGCGGAACTCGTTCAAGGATAAACAGCTCAGGACCAAGACGCGCAATCAGGTCTTCGTATGGTTTTATAACCGTTTTGCTCTCCGGGCCGGCGCGCAGAATTTCAGACAAAATTTCTTTCAACGGCACAAAGCTGGAAAAGGATGACGCGTCCGCCGGCCGCGTCCCATCGGGCCGGTCGGCCAGTTCATGCACGCGGTTCATAACGCCGATGGTCACCGGCTTGCCGCACACGGGACATATACCGGAGTTTCTGCGCGTTTCCTCGGGCAAAAGCCGAACACCGCATTTGCGATGGCCATCCAGATGATATTTTCCCTCTTCCGGGAAAAACTCTATAGTTCCCCCGTATCCTTTGCCGGTTTCCAAAGCATTGCGCATGGCAAAGAAGTCCAGGGGCGTGTTGAAGACACAGGCTTCGCGGCCCAGTTTTGACGGCGAATGGGCGTCGGAATTGGAAACCAGCCGGTAGCGGTCAAGTCTTGAAAGACGCCAGTTCATGGGAGGATCTGATGAAAGCCCGGTCTCAAGCGCAAAGACATGCGGCGCAAGATCAGCATAGCACTCTTCAATTGTGTCAAAGCCTGAATTTGAGCCGAGCGCCGAAAACCAGGGCGTCCAGATATGCGCCGGAATGAGATATGAGCCCGCGCCGGATTCAAGCACGATCTCCAGAAGATCGCGCGAATCGAGACCGAGGATCGGACGTCCGTCAGACGTTATATTGCCGATTCTGGACAGGCATTGGGCTATTTTGTCGGACTTTTCAAAATCGGGGACCAGGATTACATGATGCACCTTGCGTGTTTTTTCATTTTTTTTGTAAATGGTGGAAACCTCAACCTGCAGGATGAAACGGACGGGATTACGGCATGAGGGGAAGACCTGGTCGGCAATTTTTTTCTCCAGATCCGGCTTAAGACGGAACAAGCCGGCTTCGGCAGGAACGAGTTTTTCCTTGAGCTCCTCTGCCCAAGCCGGATGAGTGAAATCGCCGGTTCCCACAACCGCTATTCCCTTGCGCTGAGCCCAGAGCGATAATTGCTCAAGATTGCAGTCCGCGCTCGTGGCGCGCGAAAACTTTGAATGAACATGCAGGTCAGCGAAAAAATAACTCATTGTCTGAAATTATGTCAGAACGGCCAGTAGGACGCTTCCCATTTCGGGTTGGAGACAGTGCCGCCGAGGTGAAATTCACACGCTTTGGTGAGCGGCGCGGTTATAATCTGGACTAAACTGCCAACAAGGCTATTCCGGCGCATAAAGGTAACCTGTACTTTGAAGTCAAGCCGTCCGTCAAAGTACACATCGCCGGCTCCTTTCAGACTGAAGACGTCGCCGTCAATATAAATATTACGTCCGTGCACTTTGCCGTTTTCCACGGTTATGGTCGCCTCGGCGTTGTTTTTGCCGTTAAAAGGTCCCATGCCGGGGATCACTTTTCCAAGGATATCAAACAATCCGCTGAAGATAGGCACGGTGAAAATCCGGCCATGTTCGATTTTTATCCACCCATTGCCTTTTATTGACGAACCGTTCGGATCTTCAATCAATCCCTGAAGATTGACGGAACCGGAACAAAGTCCCTCATAAGCGCTTTCTATCTGCCGGCCCGACATGGAATTTATAAGCACCCCGAAATCAACATTATCGGCCTTGGCCGAGACCGTAAAAACCATATTGCTCGAACCGGCCGCCGGGTCCACGGATCCCAGGCCGTTTATAACGCCGCGGCAGATGCTGCCGTTGAAATCGTCAATTTTGTAGCTTTCTTCCAGCACGCTCAGAGTCAACGCGCACGACGCGAATTTTAGCATTTTCCACCGGACATCATTGGCATTAAAACTGATTTCCGCGTCATTCGGGGCGCTGTCGGCATACCCCACTGTTCCAAAGGCCGTGATATAGCAGAGCCCGTCAAAAGAATATGGATCCAATGCCGAGGCAACAAGCGGATCAATCATTGCGGCAATCGCCTTCGGATCGGCCATGGACATTCCGGAAAATGTAATCGTCTTGCCGGCCGAATTATAAACAAACTGACCACGCGCGAGTCCTTCATCACGCACCACCAGCAGAGGCCGGATAGTCACCTTTTCACCGGTCTCAAAAAGTTCGGCGTCAAAGCCGACCTTGATGAGCAAACATGACACGCGTTTGAAAGCCAAACTGTCGGTAAGAACCTCGCCGGTGATCCGGCATGAAAATTCCGGTTTTAGTCCGCCCTTGAAGCGGATATCTCCCGAAGGCAGTGAGCGTTTGAAATCAAAAGCCGCAAATATATCGGCGAGCTTAAGCTCGAAACTTTTCAAAAGCGGCACAAAGGCCCGCAGATCGCATCCGGTGGTTGCGTGACCTTCAAACTGGTCGGAAGAAAAATTATAATTAACCTGCAGTGCCAGGGGGCCGGTCTGCGTTTCCCCGGCAACCATGCTTTTCAAAGAGGCGGTGATGAGGCTCTTGCCATCAAACTGCAAAATGACATTCACCGAAGGAAACGCGAGCTTTTCAAATTCCGCGTCCTTCAGCGCAATATTTCCCGCGGCGCTTTTTCCGTTGATGGATATATTTGCGCTCCATGCGCCGATGACAACGCCGCCATAGGCCGTATTCCTGCCATGAATGTCGGCTTTGACGGACAGCTTTTCAATATTATCCGGATCAACATAAAAATCCACATCAATGTTGACGGCATTGCTGGAGGCAAAATCCTTAAGCCGGCTGGAAATATTTGCCAGATCCGGACTGCGCATGCTGCTTTCAGCCGGAATTTCTTCTTCCGACGGCAGAACGATAGTGCCCTTGCCGGAAACTTTCGCCCCGGAAAAGGCCGTCGCAAAACTGAGTATTTTCAGGCGCGACCTGCCCGCACCCGCCCGCGGCTGCTGCGCTCCAGAAGCTGCCGGCAGGCCGCTGCTTGAAGCGCTGCCGGCGGGTGGGCTGTCAAAAATGACGTCAGCGTAAATATTGTCAAACACAACTTTGCCGGCGGCATTTCCATCCGGAGAAAACTGGACCCGGCCGTTTTTAATAATAGCGCCCGATACGCCGCTTCCGCCCCGTATCCAGGCCAATGGCTCCAGTTTCAAGACAAATTTATCGGCTTGCACAACCGGCTCGCCGACATCGCCTATTTTATAATATTTGACCTTTGTGGCTACAATTCCTTCAAAAATGCTCAACTTAATCCTGTCCATGTTAAAAACCATGCCGCGGAATTGCAAATATGGTTCAATTTTGAGCACGATCGTGCGCGGCAGTCCCACGGAAGTCAGATAAAAGACGGTAACAAGGCATAACACAAACAGAATGAAGAGGGTATATTTAATTTTCCTGAGTCTGGTAAACCCCATCGCGTCACCTTTAAGAAAATGCAGAATTAATCCGCCAGCGGCGGAACGCAGAATTTATCAGGAAGTCTTCATTCTAATTTGAGAAAATCCCGAAGCAGTAAATTAACCAGTTCCTTATCAAGCACAAAAATAAGCTCCTGTCCCTGCAACATGGCATAGACGCCCCCATCTTCCGAATTTTCGCCTAACAGCAGTGTTTTGCCGATTCCTTCATTGCCGCTCAGACTCAAAGTCAGAGTCCGCGACGCGGGTTGAAGACCGTAAATACCGGCCGCGCCGCTGTCACCATTCTCAAATCTAGCGGCACGCAGACCGGAAGTCTTCATAAGCAGATCATGGATCACCTTCTGATCCACCTGCGCGGCCGGCGGCTGAAACGCCTTCCATGCGCCGGAACTATCACGGGTCACAATTTGTTCCTTATTATTTTTGCATAAGGCAATTTTGGTGACAGTGGCCGGATCAAAAGATAAAATAGCGCTGTCCCGGTACACCATCGGATTGATTGAAATGGTCGCCACTGCGGACGCCGAGAGACGGTAGGCTTCATCTTCATCCGCAAAGCGTCCAAAAACACATTCCTGGCCCTGAAGAGGCGCGCTCAACAGAAGCGTGCGCGTTATACCTGCCGGAGGCGTGGCAGCCGCCGAAGTTCCCGGCTCGCCGCCGCCGCCTGACGAAGGCGGTTGATTGGAGGCCAAAGATAGCGGCGCCGTATCGGACACAGAAATTATTTTTGCCGGCTTCTCAAATGACTGCGCATTAAGATTGGCGCCGGACACAAACATTTCAATCCGCAAGGAATTCAGGCGCGCAATTAATGTTTCAACGCCCTTGTCATCGGCTTTCCATTTTTTAGGCGCGATAATTTGCCAGCCGGAATCCCGGTCGCGGGTGAGCTGGAGAATGTTATTATCTTCCTCAATACGGATTGATGAAAATAAATCAGGCGCCATAAAAAAAAGACGCGAATCGCGGATGTTGCCCGGGGTGACATCCAGCGAACTGACAATTTCCGGCTTAACGGTGAAAACCGTGTTTTGTCCGCGCTGACTGGCGTAGACCATGTCGCCTTTTTCATCGGCCTTTTTGCCGAAGAGCAGATATTCGCCGTTTTCATTTTCGTTTTGCCATATTCCGATTTGCAAAATTGACTCATCATCGCCCAACCCATAGAGCGAAAGATCCCTCATCGTATCGGTGATATACTGTTCAACTTGAGCGTTAAAAAGGCGGTCCAGCAGTCCTGATACTTTGAGCCAGTCAGCGCGGGCCATGACCGGTTTGCGCAGGATCCATTCCGGCCCCTCCTTGACGAGAAGGACAAGAGGATGATTCCGGCTCTTGATTTCAATTTTCTTCACATAAGCCGGCGCGCCGGAGATAAGATGGTTATCCCTGATATCGGCCAGGTCGCGGGGAATGATATCAAGCAGATTAGTGGAGGTGGCCACAACCGCGTCGCTGTTATTTATCTGGACATAAATGCTGTCTTTCAGAGGAGATAAATTCCCAACATTTATTAATGTGCGCTTTTCAGCGCTGCCGATCGCAATGCGGACGCCCGGCTTTTCCAGGCCATAATCGGCAAGCGCAAGCGACCTGGCCTTGCGTTGATGCTCCGTAATGGTTTCGCCTTTCGGGAGCGCCGCCAGCACGGAAAGCATATAATTGATTTTTGCGTCCTTGGCGCGGGTCTTAATTGGTTTTGTAATCATCCATTGGCCGTGTTCATTAAAACATTCCAGCAAGCCTTTATCGCCGGTAAATGACCAATAAGCCACCCGCTCCGGCTCAAAATCAAGCAACTTGATCTTTGCGCCGGTTTTCTCATTTTCATTGTCGTCCGAATTTTCATGGAAACAGATGAAACTGAATATCAGCGCCGTCAAAACCAATAAGAAAAATGTGGTTCGCAGGTGCATTTCTATTTTCTCCTTCCCAGAAAGACCGCCAATCCGATCATAACGATCAAAGCCGGCATAATCACCACTGTCATAATATAGGCCAATTGCAGACGCTGGCGGTCAATATTCAGGCGGACTTTTGAAGGAATCTTGGGAGCAAAGGTCGGCGCATCGCTGCGCTCCAGGAGCCAGTTCAGTGAATTGATGAAAAATTCCGGGGGATAACCGGTAAGAAGAGCGCCATTGGAAATCATGCTCGAGTCGCCGATAACGACAAGACGGGTCGGCTTGATTTCAACATCCACCGGCAGGTTTCCTTTTTCAACGGCAACGGCCACCGGAACCGGCCCGGGGCGGTCAATGCCAACATCAAACTTGGGCGGATTCTGATAATATGTCATTTCAGCCCAGCCTTCTTCCGAACTTGCGGCAAGAATCACGACCTTGGGTTTGTCGGCCGATTGATCAAAGGACTGGCCGGCGGGCGTCAGCGGCTGCACGGAACGGGGAATATTGAAGATTGTTGTCATATTTTTCAACGGCTCGGTGATTGGATGATCGCCATAGCTTTTGACGAGGAGCTCGCGGCCGGTAAAGGTCTCCCGCGCCCCCACAACACGATCAAACCCCAGGCGGATATTCCACGCCTCAAGCGTTTTTTCCAACCCCGTTTCCACGCCGGCATCCGCCATAAAAAGCAGCCGTCCGGAACCATCAAGATATTTTTTGATTATCTCCGCTTCAATATGGGTCAAGGGCTTCTTCTGGCCGCCGATGACAAGAACATCACAATCCTTTGGGATGGAAGGACTATCCGAGAGATGGAGAGTTTTTGCCTGGATGTTGCTTTTTTCCAGCAGGCGCGCAATCATTGAATATCCCGCATTCTGGCTGAAATCATCAATGCGCTGTTCACCGTGTCCGGCCAGGAAATAGACAATTGGTTTTCGGTCTTGAATGAGATTGTAAATGACAGAGGAAAAGACCTGTTCGCCCCGGAAGGACGTCATTACCTTCGGCTGGCCGGAAAGGAGCGGCGCATAATCATAGGTTGCCAGTTCGCTGACCGGGACGGTTCTTGTCCGGTCATTGGCGTGAAAGACAATGACCTCCGGTTCAGAAACATTATACTGCCCGGCCAGCTCCTTGGCGCGGGCAAGATCGCGGTGCGGATCAATATATTCCACGGTGAACTTCTCGGAAGCATATTCGTATTCTTTCAACAGCCGTTTGACATCGTTAAACATTTCATGATTAACGCCCATAAATACGGCGGCCTGCACCGGAACATTCAACTGGCGCAGCATGTTCAGCGTAGCCGCCGACAAGGCGTAATAACGGCCGGGGCTGAGATCAATCCGCACCCTGTAGTTGGCGGCCAGATAGTTGATCATAACCGCCAATACCAGCGCAAGACAAACCGCCAGCAAGGCGTTGCTCTTCATAATAGCGCGTTTAAACCGGAGTTGCATTTCTTTCCGCCTTATCTCCACAATCGGGATTCAATTGATTTGACAGCCAGGTACAGGAACAAAGCCGTGCCTGACAAATAAAAGACAACCGCCTGAGAATCAACAATACCATGCGAAAAATCAATGATGTGCTGCACGCTGGAAATCTGGGCAAGCAATCGCTCAAGCCATGCATTGCGCAAGGCGTACTGAAGATTCTCGGCAAGAAAGGTAATGCTCATGCCGATAAAACACAATATGGCTGAGACCACCATGCTCCCTGTCAAGGAGGACGTCAAGAGACCTAAAGCGGTGTAAAAGGCGCCAATAAGAAACACGATGAAATAACCTGTGACAACGGGTTTGAAAGAGAGCTGGCCTGCTTCGGCATGAAACATATAAATAATCACGCTGTAGACCAGGGTCGGTAAAAGCATGGCAATAATAAACGCAAAAGCGGCCGCAAACTTGGCCAGCACCACCTGTAAATCAGTCACCGGAGCGGTCAGCAAAGTTTCGATTGTGCCGGAATGCCGCTCTTCGGCAAAAAGCGGCATCGTAATCAGGGCGATCGTCACAAGAAACATCAGCCAGAAATAGGCGGAGCCAAAAAGAATATCGCCGATCTGGATGGATTCGGCGGCGTTTTGGGAAAGCAACCGGCAGAAATTGAAGCCGGAAATAATAAGAAAGACAATGATGACCGCATAACCAAGCGGCGCCCGAAAATAAGCCAGGAATTGCCTGCGCAGCAATAACAATATGTTTTTCATTTCAAATCCATTTCAACATTGCCGGTAATTTCGGCGAAAGCGTCTTCAAGTTTCCTGGGTTCCATTTTAAGCTCCCGCAGCGCCCATCCGCGCCGCGCCGCCATGGCAAAAACACTGCTCCGCAGATCGGCATCCCGATCACACTCCAGCGTGTAACAATTCCATTCCTCTGCTGAATTATTCTCCGCCCCAACGCAGGAACTGACCATGACGCCCCTTGCTCCGGACAGGCCGCGCAATGCCGCTGAGACTTCGGCATGCGGACCGATTATCTCAGCCACGATAATATTTTTATTTTTCAGAAGACCGGTTAAAACCGCCGGAGAATCGGATGCCACAATGCGGCCGTGATTTAAAATCAACACCCTTTCACAGAGCATTTCAGCCTCCGAAAGATAATGCGTTGAAAGGACAACGGTATGTTTTTGCCCCAATGTTTTTACCAGCTCGCGGATGGCCCGGATCTGGTTGGGATCAAGTCCGATGGTCGGCTCATCCAGAAGAAGCAATTCCGGCTCATTGATAAGGGCGTCGGCCAGACCTATGCGCTGATGGTAACCGCGCGAGAGGCGGCCAATGATCCGCCCGGAGACCTGGTGCAATCCGCAAAGCGATTTTACCTCGTCAAGGCGCGCGCGCAACCGGCGGCGGCTTAAATCTTTCAAACGGGCGCGAAATTGCAGATATTCGTCCACCCGCATTTCGGGATATAAAGGCACATGTTCCGGAAGATAGCCGATTTTTTTCCGGACATCGTGCGAACGCTCCAGAACATCCAGCCCGTCAATTTGAACACTCCCATCGGTGGCCGCTAGGTAGCCGGCCAGAATGCGCATGGTGGTCGTTTTGCCGGCGCCGTTCGGGCCCAGAAGGCCGAGCATTTCGCCGCGCCGCGCTTCAAATGAAATCCCGTCCACCGCCGTGCCGGAGGAAAAGCGCTTGGTCAAATTCTTGACTTTGATTATCACCCGCCTGTCTTTCACACGCTCTTCATCCTTCCAACATTGTTTTCCTTCCAGATATGGCCGCTGGTTTTCATTGCATATAATTTACCGTTCCATACACTATTGATCAATCGCAAAAAAAATCATATGTTGATAATAACAATATTGCTCCGTTCGGCAATAAAAGAATTCTAAGCGGAATATGCCGCATGAGATTGTATAAAACAGCTGTCAATCCTGGCCCATCGCTTGACGCAAACCGCCGGGCCGGCTTTCCTCCCGGCACGGAACGCCACTTGAAATGCGTCTGGTTCGCCCCGGAATTCCGTCCGGCGGAACTGCGCGCGGAAGGCGGGGAAACGGTCATTATTGAAAATCCGGGACGATGGAATCTTGAAAAAGGCCCCGATTTTCTTAACGCGGCTTTGCTGGTGGGCGCTGAACACCGGAGAATTACGGGCGACATTGAAGTGCATGTCCATCCCGCCGATTGGCAGCGCCACGCTCATGCCTCCGATCCGGCTTACGCGCATGTCATCGCCCATGTTACTTTTTTCCCTGGCCGCCTGCCAGCCGGTGTTTTGCCGCCAGCCGCACTGCAAATCGCCCTCAAAGAACGCCTCCTCGGTAATCCGTTGTTTTCGTTTGAATCAATTGATGTTACCGCTTATCCATTTGCCGCGCGCAAGGCCAATACCCCCTGCTCACGGATTATTTCCCGCTGGAATCCGGATGTAATTTCCGGCCTGCTTTGCGCGGCCGGAAAATACCGCCTTGAAATAAAAGCCGAACGCCTTGCAAATGCTGCGGCCCAAAAAGGCAAGGACCAGGTTCTTTATGAGGAAATCATGAGCGCGCTTGGCTACAAACATAACCGCCTGCCCTTCCGCCAGCTTGCCGAACGCGTGCCGGTTGAAGCGCTCCGCGAAGATTCCGGCTTGAATCCCGCCGCCGCCTACGCCCTGTTGGCCGGCGTGGCCGGACTGTTGCCGGCCGTAACCGAGACACGCTGGGATGATGAAACCCGCCGCTTTGTCCGTCAGCTTTGGAATTATTGGTGGAAATTTCAGGAGAAATGGTCGGACCAGATCATGCCGGCCAAGTCATGGTCCTTAAGCAGTGTCCGTCCCCAGAATCATCCCCGCCGCCGGCTCATGGCCGCGGCTGTTCTTTTTACCGGAAAAAAAACGCTGACCGAGACAATGGCCGATTTGAAGACTGACTCCGCCGAACAATGGATTGAACAAATCCTCGCTGTTCTTCAAAAGCCGGGCGATAATTACTGGCGCCGCCGGCTCGCCCTCGGCCGGAAACCATCAGCAACGGATATTGCCCTGATCGGCCGCCAACGCGCGGCGGCCATTGTGTCAAACGTGGTCATTCCACTGCAGATCGGCTTGCGCCGGACAAAACTGCCGGCGGACAACCTCTTAAAATGCCTGCCGCTTGAGGAAGACAACGCCCTCATCCGACAGAGCGCCTTTAACCTGCTCGGCCCGGACCATAATCCCGCCCTGTATCGCCATGGTTTATCACAGCAGGGCTTAATCCAGATCTTCCATGATTTCTGCCTCAGCGACCGCTCCAATTGCGCCGAATGCGGGCTTGTGAAAATGATTCATCTTGATTCCCCGGTTAAACGTCCTATTATTTAAAGTGATATAAATCGGAATTTAAATATCCGCTATTTCTGTTGCAATGGTTTATTCACGGCCGCGGATAGATTTATTAACCGATCAATATCGGAAAGCTGATTATGAAAAAACGAGTCCAGCTTGTCTGCCAGCATCTGGAAAATATCTCTCGCATGGCCTTGGAGAGGAATCCAGAAGTCATCTATCAATACGTTCGTGGACGTCAAGGGGTGTATGCTTTATACCGGCGCGGGAAGCTGTACTATGTGGGACTTGCCACAAACTTGCGTAACCGGCTGAAGCATCATCTCAAGGACCGGCATGGCCATTCGTGGGATCGGTTCTCGGTCTATTTAACCATCGGCGATCACCATTTACACGAGCTTGAGGCTTTGATCCTACGGACGGTGAAACCCGCAGGCAACAAACAGAAGGGCAAATTTGTCCGATCGGAAGACCTGCATCGCCGATTCCGGCGCGATATCAAACGAAGCGTCCTGGCGCAGGTTGATGGATTATTTGCCGATGCCCATCCAGTGCGGACGAGGCGAGAAACGACCATTGAGCCCGATGGGCGCAAACCGGCGCTGGAGGAATATATCTCCGGCCCGATGAAAATCAGGGCATTATTCAAGGGAAAGAAGCTCACGGCCCGTGTGCGTCGTAACGGAACTATCCGCTTTGCCGGTAAAATCTTCACTTCACCCTCTTTGGCCGCCGGTTCCGCCGTCAAACGTAAGACTTGCAACGGCTGGACCTTCTGGGAATACGAACGCGCCCCAGGCGATTGGGTGAAAATAGATAAATTACGGAAGTAAATTAACCAGATGGATATCCGTGAATAGACAGAAACTTGATTTACACCGGCAGACAAACCCAGCGTGTAAAAAATGCACGCCAATGGAACGAGAGCAGAACACCTGCGCCGATCTCTGTTCTATTGCCACCTCTGTGGCGGATGGCGGACCGGTACGCTGTGTCGGAAGTTGGTCGTACCAGAAGATTTACTTCCTCACGCAGTATTTCGGCATTTTCGCCAATGGAATGAAAAATAAGTGGGATCTGCACTATATTGAACTATGTAGCGGCCCTGGCCGTTGTGTAGATCGCGAGTGTGGCGTCGAGATGGATGGCACTGCCCTCGCTGTCCTTGGCCACACTGCGTTCGAGCATCTACATAGCGCAACATTTTTGGACTACAACACAAACGTAGTATCTGCCCTGAATGATCGCATCATGAGACGGAACCTTTTATCGCGAGCACAGGCAATAAAAGCGAATTACAATGACACTGCCGGCATAGCCAAGATTATATCCAGGCGGGTCCAGAAAGGATTGGCACTCGTGTTCATTGATCCGACGGATTGCAGCGTTCCCTTTGCGACCGTCGCCGCAATGGCTCATATCCTGCCGAAAGTAGACTTCATCATTAATATTGCGCTCGGCACTGACGCGACACGGAACATCAAGCCGGCAATTCTGAATGCGAACAGCAAGGTTCGTGAGAAATATGTTAGTTTTCTCGGCAGCGATGCCTTTTTTACTGATCCTGAGATTATTCGTCTTGCCCAGACCGATCAAGATAAACAGTTGCGAACCAAGTTTCGCAAGCACTACCGTTTGTCTATGAAGACGCTGGGGTACATGCACTTTGAACAGGAACGTGTGAAACACTACTACGAACTATTGTTTGCCAGCCGACACGAACAGGGGCTTATTTTTTGGAAAGGGGCGCTAAAGTACAAGCCTGATAATCAAGGAACGTTTGATTTGTGACCTTTTATGGGGAGAGGATATATATGCCCCCTAAACGCCTATTGCATAATTGAATCAAAGTTAGTATACTGCATTAGATGAATACGCTTACACAGCAACTTGATAAAGCGCCCACAGGTACCCAGGAATGGGCGGCGAGCAACGTCAATATCCAGGACGGCTGCGAGCATGACTGTCGCTACTGCTACGCCAAAACAATGGCCATCCGCTTCAAACGGGCAACCTCGGACTCGTGGAAGCGCCCCCGACTTCGCCAGCACGACCTGGACCGCGGTTTCACCAGGCGATCAGGCCGGATCATGTTCCCGACTGCCCACGACATCACCGACCAGAACATTAACGAGTGTCTTGCAGTCCTCTCTCGGATGCTGGCGGTCGGCAATGAACTGCTCATCGTTTCCAAACCCCGCCTGTCTTGCGTCAAGCGGCTATGCGACGAGCTTGCCACGTACCAGGCGCAAATCGTTTTTCGATTCTCCATCGGCTCGACAGACGATGCCGTCCTGTCTTATTGGGAACCCGGGGCGCCATCTTTTAAGGCCCGGCTTGCCTGTCTTCAGTACGCCTATGCCAAGGACTTTCAAACCAGTGTTTCCGGCGAGCCTATGCTGGACGGCGATCCGGACGCTCTGATTGCCGCTGTTCGCCCCTATGTGACGGACTCAATCTGGCTCGGAAAGATCAATCGCCTCCGGCACATTCTGCCTCAGAACTGCCCCCGCGACCCGGAAGCCGTCTACCGCGGCGAGATCCTCATGGCAACCCAGACCGACGCCGCCATCGGCACCCTTTACCGCCGCTATCGCCATGACCATTTGATCAAATGGAAGGACAGCATCAAATCCGTTGTCGGCCTCCGCCGCCCCGCTGTCGCCGGCCTCGACGAATAATAAAGAGCAGAGGAAACCGGGGCGTAAAAGAATCGAAAATCGGGGTCACAGAACTTATAAATTTTGGCGCACGTGTGTCAGGTTTCTTTTTCCTGCAAATGGATGCGGGCGAATTTTTCGAAAGGACCGACCGTCTCCGCCACCTCTTTTTGAAACTTCATTGACCTGCCCCCTATTGTTTGCATTTTAATCGCGTAAGGATTCCTTACGTGATGAGGTGATTATGCATATTGATATTGCCACGTTGACGCAAATGACATTCTAACATTCTGCAGAATGTTAGAATGTTTTGGGAGTCGAAAGTCGGAAATGTGTTGGCAAGTTTCAATAAAACGCGGCGCAAGTTGTAAAACGCTCAACCGATAAATCCGATTTGCTCCGTTTGCAGGCTTTCCGGCGGGACCTCCAGAAGAAATCTTGAGGGATTCAGAAAATTGACGCCGCCATCCGCGTTGCGGCGGACGGATGGAAAGCAGAGGAAAAGTTCGTCCTTGGCGCGGGTAACCGCCACATAAAAAAGCCGCCGCTCCTCTTCGTCACCGCCCGCCTCATTTAACGAACGGTTCGAAGGAAACATGCCGTCGGCGGTCCAGAGAATAAACACGGCGCGCCATTCCAGGCCCTTGGCCTGATGCACGGTGGTCAACCGCAGGCAATCCGCCGCGATCCCGTCCATGCGATCCATATCGGCATCCAGATTCGTGACCAGCGCCACTTCATTCAAAAACTCCTCCACCGAATCAAATTCGCCCAGAAATCCGACCAGGCCGTTCAAATCTTCCAGCCGGCGCTCGTAATCATCGTAGGTTTCAAGCAAGTATTCGTCATAAAATCCGCTGATAAAATTCGGGATTACTTTGCTCGGATCGCGCCCTTCATCGCCGGCGTTGTATTTTTCCAGCAATTCTTCAATTTTTCCCCAGGCCGCCCTGGCCGCGGCGGGCATGGCCTTGGCCAGGGACAAACGCTGGGCGGCCTGGCGGGCGTCAAAGTTTCCGCCGAGCTTTTCCCAGATTTTCGCCGCGGTTTTTTCGCCGACACCCGGAAAAAGGCACAACAGCCTTATAAAGGCCAGTTCATCCTTGCGATTGTGCATGATCCGCAGAAGGGAGCAGGCATCCTTGATATGGGCCTGCTCAAAAAACCTTATGCCGGACATGACCACGAACGGAATCTTTTCCCGCGCCAGTTCCAGTTGAAGCTCCATGGCATGATAATGCGCCCGATAAAGAACGGCCATGTCGCGCCAGGCAAAACCGGCGCGGTGCAAGCGCCGGATCTGTTCGACCACGTAACGCGCCTGATGGGTACCGTCGCGCAAAACGGCAAAGATCGGCCGGCGGTGAGGCGCGCGGGTTGAACGCAGGGTTTTCTGATATTGGCGCGGGTTGCCGGCAATACAGGCGTTGGCCAGGGCCAGAATTTCCGGAACACTGCGGTAATTGGTTTCCAGCTTGAACTGCCGGGCATCCGGATAACGTTTTGGAAATGTGAGAATGTTCCTGTAATCCGCGCCGCGCCAGGAATAAATGCTCTGGAAATCATCGCCCACGACCATGATATTGCGATGCCTCGCCGCCAGCAGATCAACCAGATCGCACTGAATCATATTGGTGTCCTGATATTCATCCACCATGACATAGAGAAATTGTTCCTGATATCTTGCCAGCACTTCCTGATGCCGGCGAAACAGCTCAAGACTGTTGACGAGCAGATCGTCAAAATCCATCGCGTTCAGGCCGCGTTTCTTTTTACCGTACAATTCCAGGACGCGGAGAACGTCGGCGGCATTGACGGGATGGTCGCCAAAATAGGAGTTGACGGCGTCAGCCAGTTCGCGGCGTTTATTCACCGCCGTGCTCAAGACCGTCATAAGCACTTCCGCGACGGGAAACTGCTTGTCATTCAGCTTAAGCTCCTTAAGGCAGGCCTTCATCAGGCTGATGGAATCATCCCGGTCAAGAATCGTGAAATCAAGCGCGAAGTCAAGAAGATGGGCGTGACGGCGAAGAACGCGGTTGGCCAGATGGTGAAAAGTGCCGTTCCAGAGTCCGCTCATTTCCGGCCCGACAATCATCCGGGCGCGCTCAAGCATTTCCCGGGCGGCCTTGTTGGTAAACGTCAGCAGTAATATGCGCTGGGGCTCAACACCCCGCGCGACAAGATTCGCCAGGCGATAGACCAGCGTCCTGGTTTTGCCGGTGCCGGCCGCGGCCAGCACCAGAAGCGGCCCGTCAGGCGCCTGGACAGTGGCAAGCTGTTCGGGATTGAGATCATGCTCAAAATCAATCGTCATTTGAATTATTCAGATTTACGGTTCAAAATCAAAGTTTTATGGCGCTCATGCGCGCCATTCAGGGTGTGTTTTCCGCGGCGGCCGGCGGATTCATTTTGTACTCCGCATTGGCGCCTGTTCCAGGCGCGCGTGAAGCTGAAGCAAATCCGTGATGCTGAAATTGCCAATCCCCTGGGCCGCGCCGGCGTCCATTTTGCCGAGCACATGACGAATCGCGGGATTGAGCCGTTCCAGGCCGAGGCTTTGCGGCGACGTGCCCGATCTCAGCATGGCGTTAAAAACATCCCGCATATGGATTGTGCCGGGCGCTTTCAGCAAAACATATTGGCCGTCGCCGCCGGCCACTTCCGCCAGAAGGCCGGCCGCCGCCAATTCCGCCACCACTTCATTGATGAGGCGCACGGGAATACGGTGCGAGCGGGCATAATCCGCTATCCGGAAACAGGGCACGTTAATAAGCATCGGCTGGGCCGCATGGCAGATGATTGAAAGGGCCAGCATAATCTTTGACTGGGGACTGGCGCCGGGCGCCTTCTGCTCCATCTTATAAGTTGAATAATTCTGGAGGGCAAAACCGATTTCCGCTCCCAGAAGCACAATTTGCCAGGAGATATACAACCATAACAGAAAAACCGGAATGGAGGCGAAGGCCGCATAAATCGCGTTGAATTGGCCGATTTCCATCTGCACGCCCAGGTATAATCGCTGCCAGAAAAACCACATGGAACCGCCGACAATGCCGCTGACAATAGCCGAACGGGGCGACACCCGCGTATTGGTCAGGATGGCATAAATGAAGATAAACGCCACCCACGTCGCCGCCAGCGGTAATAACAGGAAAGCATGGGCGGAAAGAAAAAAATCGCGGCCAAGTCGGGACTCAATAAGATCCGCCAGACTGCGGCTGGCAAGCGACGCATTGAACGCGCTGGCCGCCGCAAGCAAAACCGGCGCGACAATAATCACGCTCAGGTAATCGGCTAATTTGCGGCCGAACCGCGGCGGGGCGGCAACCCCCCAAACCCGGTTAAAGGACATTTCCATGCAACTCAGAATCTGTGCGATAATCCAGGCAAGCAGAACGAGCCCGGCAATCCCCAGAAACGTAAAATCGGCATTGCGCAGATGATCAAGAATGCGGAAAATGATTTCCCGCAGTTGCTCCGGCATAACCCACGCGATTTCCGTGATTTTCTGTTCGGTGACGCCGCCGATTCCCAGGCGCCGCACAATTGAAACAGTCAGGGCCAGAACAGGCACAATAGCCATCAACGAGTTATAGGTCAAAGCCGCGGCATGCAACGGGCATTCGTTTTCCCGGAATCCCTTCAGCACCAGGATGATGATCCGCATGATCTTGACGCCGGCGCGCCTGATACGCGAAAGCGAGCTGATATCAACCTCCCAGATATCCTCAAAAAAACGGCGCGGGGCGCCGCGCTTATTTTCGGAGCGAGATATTTTGTCGGTATTCATATTTTTTTCACCGCCGCCGATTTTTGAACATCATCCATGCCGCCAGCGTCTTGGCGTCCTTGATCCCGCCCGAAGCCAGCATGGCCCTGACCTGTTTTGCCGAAAGGCAGACCAGCGCGATGCGTTCGTCCGGATCAGGAAGCTGACGTCCGCCGGCATGTCCAAGTTCGGCAAAATAAATATAAATTTTCTCGTCGCAAAAACCGGGCGCAGTGTAAATGTATCCCAATCGCTCAAGCGATACAACTTTATAACCGGTCTCTTCCCTGACTTCCCTTCTGGCGCAAACGTCCGGCCCCTCGTCAGGCTCGCGGGTGCCGGCCACAATCTCAAGCAGTTCCCTTTCAACGGCCTTGCGGAACTGGCGCACAAAGACAAAACGGCCGTCAGGCAAACGGCAAAGCACGGCCACGGCGCCGGGATGCCGCACTATCTCGCGCCGCGCGTACCGGCCGTTTTCCAGTTCAACTTTCAGCAGGTCGGCGCTGATCAAACGTCCGCCAAATTTCCGTTTGGAAACAATTGTTTTTTCTTTCATGGAAAAACATGGTTCTCCGAGAGCTTGTTTGCGATTTCATCATTTCTGGCAGGAAAAATATGCCTAAAGGCCGGATAAAAGCAAGTTTTTAACTGCCGGCCAAACGGGTTTTATGCAAATTATCAGGCTTGTGTTTTCGATTCTTAAGGGTAATATTCCTCAACAATGAACAGTTACTGCCATAATATTTAAAAAACATAATTTACAGGGACGGAGTCTCTTTGCAAGCAACCAGGCATTTATAGGAAAAACAAATGAAAGTTGTCATTTTAGCCGGTGGTTTGGGAACAAGATTGGCGGAAGAAACCGAAATCAAGCCGAAGCCGATGGTTGAAATCGGCGGTTTGCCGATCTTATGGCATATCATGAAAATCTACGCGCGGTATAATTTCAATGAATTTTTCATCGCCCTTGGCTACAAAGGAGATATGATCAAGCATTTCTTTCTGGATTACTGCAACCTCGGCGCGAATATGACCATTCATCTGGATCGCGGCCATATTGAGCGCCACGCCCATAAAATGGAAAACTGGAAAGTTCATCTGCTTGACACCGGCCCTGACACATTGACCGGCGGCAGAATCAAACAATTGGAGCCCTGGCTGAAGGATGAACCGTTTATGCTGACTTACGGCGACGGAGTGGGCAATATTGATTTAAAAGCCCTGCTGAAATTCCACCGCGCGCAGGGCAAGACAGCCACCATAACCGCCGTCCGTCCCCCTTCCCGCTTCGGCGGACTTGTTTTTAAGGGCAACCTTGTCTCGGAATTCAGCGAAAAGCCGCAGGTCGGAGAGGGCTGGATTAACGGCGGTTTCATGGTGTTAGAACCGGCGATTTTTAAATATCTGAAAAATGACCGCAGTATCCTTGAAGTTGACGCTCTTGAAAGACTGGCTTCGGCCGGACAACTGGCCGCTTTCAAACATGATGGATTCTGGCAGTGCATGGACACCCTGCGCGACAAACGCTTCCTGGAAAAAATGTGGAACGAAAAAAATGCGCCCTGGAAAACATGGCAATGATTTCTTTTCAACCAGCCTTCCGGAATAAAAACGTCTTCATCACCGGCCACACCGGTTTTAAGGGGTCCTGGCTTGCAATCTGGTTGAACGCCATTGGGGCAAAAGTCTGCGGTTACGCCCTCCCCCCTCCAAAAACGGCGAATAATTTCCGGTTGTCAAAAGTTGCCGACTGCCTGACAAAACATATCGAAGCCGATATACGCGATTACCGCAGGCTGAAAAAATGCCTGCGCGATGCGCAGCCGGATTTTATTTTTCACCTCGCGGCGCAGCCGCTCGTGCGCGAGAGTTACCGCGCGCCGCTTGACACTTTTGAAATCAACGTCGGCGGAACCGTTAATCTGCTGGAAGCGGTCCGGGAGTTAAAACGTCCCTGCGCTGTCATTGTCGTTACCAGCGACAAGTGTTACGAAAACACAGGAAAAAACCGCGGTTACCGCGAAGATGATTCCATGGGCGGACATGATCCATACAGCGCCAGCAAGGGAGCGGCTGAAATCGTCACGGCGGCTTATCTCCGCTCCTTTTTCCCGGCGGAAAACATCGGCCGGCACGGCATAAAACTCGCTTCGGCCCGATCGGGAAACGTCATCGGCGGCGGAGACTGGGCTCCGGACAGGATCATCCCCGACTGCATTTCAGCCCTGACCAGGCACAAACCCATCCCTGTCCGCAATCCCGCCGCCATCCGACCATGGCAACACGTGCTTGAGCCGCTCAGCGGCTACCTGCTTCTGGCCGCCCGGCTGTCTTCCTCCTCAGCCGGAAAATATTGCGGCGCATGGAACTTCGGCCCGGCCGGCAAATCCATGCATCCCGTCAAAGATTTGGTTGAAGAAACCATCCGCTGGTGGGGTAAAGGCGCTTGGCAAGACATGTCCGACAAAAACGCGCCCCACGAAGCGGCCCTTTTGACCTTGTCCAGCAAAAAGGCAAAACAGCTCCTCGGCTGGCAAAACACCTGGAACTTCAGCCAGGCGGTTGAAAAAACAATTTTGTGGTATATGGCGTGGCACGATAAAAAAACCGGCATCGGGAAATTATGTCTCAAACAAATTGAAGAATACTGCCGGGACGCGCAATGAAAAATAAAATTAATAATAATGCCTCTCATAAGCTTGATACTCTCAGAAAAGCCGTTCTGGCCGATGTTGCGCTTTATTATAAAGCAAAGAAAACGGCTGATTCCGCCGGCAGACCGGCAAGGGCTCCGGCAATGCCGGTCCATTATGCCGGCCGGGTGTATGATCAGCAGGAACTGATCAATCTTGTTGATTCCAGCCTTGATTTTTTTCTCACGGCCGGACGATATGCCGGCAAATTTGAATCGGAATTTGGAAAATATCTGGGATTGCAACACGCCTGCCTGGTCAATTCCGGCTCATCGGCCAACCTGCTGGCGCTGACGGCGCTCACTTCCCCAAAACTGGGGAACCGCCGCCTGCGGCCCGGCGATGAAGTTATCACGGCGGCCTGCGGTTTCCCGACCACCCTTGCGCCCATCCTTCAAAATCAGCTCATCCCCGTTTTTGTGGATGTCAATCTCGGCGATTATAACGCGATTCCCAAACAGCTTGAGCAGGCCATCGGTCCCAAAACCCGCGCCATTATGCTGGCCCACACGCTCGGCGTCCCCTTCCCGCTGGATACGGTCATAAAACTTGCAAAAAAACACAATCTGTGGCTGGTGGAAGACAATTGTGACGCGCTTGGTTCGCGCTATCGCGGAAAACTGACCGGCACTTTCGGCCACCTGGCGACTTTTTCGTTCTATCCGGCGCATCACATCACCATGGGCGAAGGAGGATGCGTGGCAACCAATGACGAACAATTGGCTCAAATCGTCTGTTCGTTCCGCGACTGGGGCCGCGATTGCTACTGTTCGGGCGGACAAAACAACACCTGCGGGAAACGTTTTTCACAGCAATTCGGGACCCTGCCATTCGGTTATGATCATAAATACGTTTATAGCCATGTCGGCTATAATCTCAAGCTCACGGATATGCAGGCCGCGATCGGCTGCGCCCAGTTGAAAAAACTGGATAAATTCATCGCCCGGCGAAAGGCAAATTTTGCCTTACTGTTCAAACTGCTCAAACCATTTGCGGACAAACTTATCCTGCCCAGGCCGACACCGCATTCGGACCCGTCCTGGTTCGCCTTTGTGATCAGCGTGCGGGAGGGACAGAGTTTCAGCCGCAATGACCTGACCAAATATCTTGAAGCCAACCGGATTGAGACCCGTAATCTCTTCAGCGGCAATCTGCTCCGGCATCCGGCTTTTCAGAACATCAAACACCGGACAGCCGGCAATCTGAAAAACACGGATTTTGTCACAAACAACACCTTCTTTATCGGCGTGTATCCCGGGCTTGCCTCAACTCAAATCCGCTACATGGCGGGTGTGTTTACGGATTTTATGCAACATCATAAGTAATACGGCCTTTATCACCCTGAACGTTCAAACATGCGCGTAGCCGATTACATTACCAATGCGCTCTACGAGGCCGGCGGTGAAAATGTCTTCATGATCACCGGCGGCATGATCATGCATTTGACCGATGCCGTTCAGCAACACGGCCGTCAGAAATTTATCTGCTGTCATCACGAACAGGCGGCGGTCATGGCCGCCGACGTCTACGGCCGGCTGACGGGAAAGATCGGGGTGGCTTACGTTACCGCCGGCCCGGGCGCGTTGAACACATTGACCGGCGTGGCAGGCGCCTACGTTGATTCCGCGCCATGCATCATCGTTGCCGGCCAGTCGAAAGTGTCGCAGGCGACCGTAACCGGACCGCGCCAGTTCGCCCTGCAGGGATTCAACACCCTCCCCATTTTCAGCCAGGTGACCAAATATGCGGTCATGCTCAACGATTTATCCCGCGTCAGATACGAAGTTGAAAAATGCATCTACCTGGCAACAACCGGGCGGCCCGGCCCGGTCTGGATTGAATGTCCGATTGATATTCAGGCCGCGCCCTTTGATCCGGAAAAGATGGAAGAGTTTAAACCTGAACCTGAGGAATTCAATCAAACCACTGGTTCTGAATGTAGGGGCCGCGCTTGCGCGTGCCCGCCTTCTGTCATGCCACGGGCAGATCCGCCTGCGGCGGAAACATCTCCGACCACGCCGTTGGCGTGGCAAGCAAGCTCGCCACGCTCGGAGCGTGACGGAAACCATACAGATTTGAATATCCAACGCGCGGCCGAGGCCATCCGCAAAAGCCAACGGCCATGCATCCTGGCCGGCGCCGGGGTCAGGGCGGCGGAAGCGGCGGATCTGCTCCAGCAGTTTGTTGAAAAAACCGGCATCCCCATCATGACCTCGCGGCTTGGCATGGATTTAATGGACGACGCCCATCCGCTTTTTATCGGCCGGCCGGGAACCTACGGGGACCGCCCGGCGAATTTTGCCGCGCAAAACTGCGATTTGCTTCTCGTAATCGGCTGCCGGCTTGGGCTAGGTTTGGTAGGTTATGATTTTGCCGGATTTGCTTGTAATGCCATGAAAATCATGGTTGATATTGACGAACGCGAACTGACCAAACCCTCGGTTGTGCCGGATATCCCCATCCACACGGATGTTAAACTATTCCTGGAAAAAATCTCAAATGCGCTTGTCTCCTACCGGCTTGATAATCAATCCTGGATTGATAAAATCAGCCAATGGCGGAAAAAATATCCGGTTGATCTTCCGGAATACGTCAATGAAACCAACGGAATAAATTCATACCATTTTACGCGTTTGCTTTCTGAAAAAATGAAAAAAGACGCGGTGATCGTCGTTGATACCGGTTCCTGTTTCCATGTTCATGCCCAGGCCTTCAAGGTAAAATTCGGTCAGCGGCATGTTATCACCGGCGGCCTTTCAACCATGGGCTTTATGCCGGGCGTGATCGGCGCCGCGGCCGCCGCCCGCCGCGATGCGGACAAGGCTGGCGGGCAGGCCGACTGCGGCCGGGATGTTTATTGCATCACCGGCGACGGCTCTCTGCAAATGAACATCCAGGAATTGATAACCATTGCGCACAACCGCCTGCGCACCAAGTTGATTGTCAACAACAATAACGGTTACCTCCTCATCCGGTTGACGCAAAAAAACTTTCAGGAAAGCCGGTTCATCGGAATTGACAAGGACACCGGCGTCGGTTTTCCGGATTTGGAGAAGATAGCAAACGCCTACGGCATTCATTATATCCGCATTGCCTCCCTTGCGGACTGCGACGCAAAACTGAAGGAGCTTTTTGAATACCCGGGGCCGGTGATTTGCGATGTTTTAACGCCGCCCGATCAGCCGCTCATCCCGCGCGTGGCCTCAAAAAAGATGCCGGACGGGCGGATGGTATCAATGCCTTATGACGATATGTATCCATTTTTGCCGCGGGAAGAATACGAAGGAAATCATTTTACCGCAGAGACGCAGAGATAAAAAAAATAATTTTTTCTCAGCGCTCTCTGCGCCTCAAGCGAAGCGGGCGGTGAAAACACTTTCATCATGAAAAAAATAAAGGTGGCCATACTGGGCAGTGGTAATATCGGCACTGATCTGCTGATTAAAATCATGCGGTCGCCCTTGCTTGAATGCAGTCTGTTTATCGGACGCAACCTCGCTTCCCCCGGCATGATGAAGGCCAACAGCCTGGGGGTGCGTATCTCCGATAAAAGCATTGATGCCATCGTGCGCGCACCGGATTGCTGTGAACTGGTCTTTGACGCCACCTCGGCCCTGGACGCCGGCCGGCATTGGGCAATCCTGAAAAAACTTGGGAAGACCGTGATTGATTTGACCCCGGCAAAACTGGGCGTTCTTTGCGTGCCCGCGGTCAATCTCAATGACTGCCTGGGCCATCAAAACATTAATATGGTAACTTGCGGCGGCCAGGCCACGATCCCGATCGCAAGCCAAATCGCCAAAATCCACCCCAATGTTGAATATATTGAGATTGTATCCAGCATCGCCTCGCGCAGCGCCGGGCCGGCCACGCGGCTGAACATAGACGAATATGTGGAGACCACCGAGCGGGCGCTGGCGGTTTTCACCGGGTGCCCGAAAACCAAGGCCATCTTGATTCTCAATCCGGCCGAGCCCTGTATTGACATGCAGACGACCATCTCCGCCAGAATAAAAAATCCCGATGTGTCCAAATTACGCGCCGCCGTAACGCAAATGGCGGAAAAAGTCCGGCAATATGTGCCCGGCTACCAGCTCATCCTGTCCCCCACGCAGGATGGAGACCGCCTGATCACCATGATCAAAGTCCAGGGACTGGGCGATTATCTCCCAAAATTTTCCGGCAACCTTGACATTATCAATTGCGCGGCGATTGCCGCGGCCGAGGAATTCGCCAAAAAGAAAGCGCCAGAAAAATGAACGCAACCGATACAGCCAACAAAATGAAAAAAATACTGATAAACGATCCCACCCTGCGCGACGGCAATCATGCCGTCAAGCATCAGCTGACCGCCCGGCAGATTGCCGCCTATGCGGCCGCCGCCGATGCCGCCGGCGTCCCGATCGTGGAAGTCGGCCACGGAAACGGTTTGGGCGCTTCCTCGCTTCAGGTCGGAATCAGCCTGACTGACGACCATTTAATGCTTAAAACCGCGAAAGAAAATTTAAAGCGCGCCAAGCTCGGCATCTTTGTAATTCCCGGTTTCGCCACCATCAATAAAGACTTGAAGCCGGCGCTTGAACTGGGCGCGGATGTTGTGCGCGTGGCCTGCCATTGCACCGAGGCGGACACCACCCAGCGGCACATCAGTTTTGCCCGCGAACATGGCAAGGAGGTCTACGGCGTGCTGATGATGAGCCACATGGCTTCGACCGAAACACTCATTGACGAATGCCGTAAAATGGAATCTTACGGCGCGGAAGGCGTGATTCTGATGGACTCGGCCGGCGCCTCCCTGCCCGCGGACGTTTCGGAAAAAATTTCCGCCCTGGTTGAAAACATTAATATTCCCGTCGGTTTTCACGCCCACAACAACCTTGGCCTGGCGGTGATCAACAGCATTACCGCGGCCCAGTCCGGCGCCGCAATTCTGGATGGAACCGCGCGGGGTTTCGGCGCGGGCGCGGGCAATACGCAATTGGAAGCGCTCGTGGCGGTCCTGCACAAAATTGGTTTTGACACCGGCATTGACCTTTATAAAATGCTCGACGCGGCCGACCTGGCGGAAAAATCAATCTTGCCGATGATCCCGACGATCAAATCAATCAGTATCGTCAGCGGGCTGGCCGGCGTTTTCTCCGGTTTCGCCAGGCACGTTGAACGCGCGGCCGCCGAATACAAGGTTGATCCCCGCGATATTTTTTTTGAACTCGGCCGCCGCCGGGCCGTGGCCGGCCAGGAGGATATGATCGTTGAAATCGCCGAAATGCTGGCCAAAAAAAAGAGAGAAGGAAAAAAATAAATGAACTCCATCGTGCGTCAGGATTGCGAAAACGCGCTTGCCGGAAAAACGGATTTGCTGAAAGCCCTGCGTAATGAAACCGTGCTGATTACCGGCGGAACCGGTTTCTTCGGCGTCTGGCTGGCCGAAATGATCGCCGGCCTGAACGATAAGCACGGTTTCGGCGCACGGCTTATCCTTATGGCGCGCCGGCCAAATCTGCTGTACGAAAAGGCGCCGCACCTTGCGAAGCGGAAGGATTTTACGGTAATCGCCCATGATGTGCGCACGCTCGTTGAATTGCCCGCCGAAACGTCTTTTATCATTCACGCCGCCGGCAGTCCCGACTCCAGACTGCACGCCTCGGACCCTTTGCAGACTATTGACGTAATCGTGAACGGCACAAACGCAGTGCTCGCGGCGGCCTCAAGACTGCCCGTCCTGCGCAAAGTTTTGCTGGTCAGTTCAGGGCTGATCTACGGAGCCCAGCCATGGGAAATGACCGCTATCCCCGAAAATTTTATGGGAAGCATTGACTGTGCGGCGGCAATTTCAGCTTATCCGGAATCCAAACGCATGACGGAAACCATCGCCGCCGCTTTCCGAAGCCAGCATCGCCTGCCAATAGTAAATGTCCGGCCGTTTGCGTTCATCGGCCCCTATCAGCTCATGGACCGCCCCTGGGCGATCAATAATTTTATCCGGGATGGCCTGCGCGGAGGCCCAATCCGCATCCTTGGGGACGGAACATCGGTGCGCAGTTACATGTATCCAAGCGACATGGCATTCTGGCTGATGCGCATTCTTGTTGATGGAACACCCGGACGGAGCTATAATCTCGGCAGTCCGGCCGGCATTACCTTGAAGGAATTGGCCGAAAAAATAGCCGCTTGCTTCCCGAATCCGATCCGGATTGAATGCCGGTTTCTGACAAATGAGATCGCGCGCCGTTCACGGTTCGTGCCCGATATCTCCCTGGCAGGGAATACGATGGGATTGGCAATCAACGTTGATCTTGATACGGCCATCCGACGCACTATTCTTTGGAACCAAACCGCCCGGCCGGCGGCGGAAACCGAATTGATTGATGACCGGGTCTGATTTGAATGGTTCCCTTATGAAAAAATTTATTCCTCTATTCTGGTTTGCCGCCGTCTTCCTGACCATTTTCAGCTCCAAGCTCTGGCTGATTGACCGGTTCGGCTCGTCCTTGCCGCTGTGGGATCAATGGGCGGCGGAAGCCTGGGGGCTTTATATTCCGTTTTTTGAAAAGCATCTCACCCTCAAGGACCTGTTCGCGGCCCATTGCGAGCACCGTATTTTCGTCAACCGCGTTTTATCCCTGCTCCTGCTTGTTCTGAACGGCCAGTGGGACGCCCGCCTCGGCATGACGCTGAACGCGGCCATAGCCGGCGGCATCGGCGTTGTTTTAAGTTTTTTTGCATGGAAACTGCTCGGCAAAAAACGTCTGGCGGTTCTCTGTCTGTTCAATACGCTTGTTTTTTCGCTTCCATTCTCCTGGGAATGTTCCCTGCTTGGCTTCATCGCCAATTATCTCCTGGTTGCCTTTGCCCTGCTGGCGATCTGGTTTCTTCTTGAGTATAAATCTTTTTCATGGCAATGGTTTTTTGGCCTTCTATGCGCCCTGCTCAGTCTCGTTACCCTCGGTTCGGGATTTTGCGCCGCCGCTTCTGCGCTGGCGATCATGCTCCTGCGCATCATCCTGCGGCAAGGGCGCCCGGGAGAGCGCGGAAGCGAGAACGCGCCGGCGGAACACGGGAAGATCAGTCTGGCCGTAGATTTGATCGCCATAACAGCTCTACTTGCCGTTGTGATTACCGGAATTCTTCTCCGGACAAGCGTCCCCGGCCATGCGGCATTCAAACCGGCAAATATTCACGATTTTATTGTCTTCTCCGGTCAAATTCTCGCCTGGCCGAATTCCGATCTTCCGTGGACGGCGTTGATTCTCTGGCTGCCGGGCTTGCTGTTGTTTTTTGCATACATTTTTCGCCGGATTGACGAGCGGGGTTCGGCTGAATTTATCCTTGGTTTCGGGCTATGGGTTGCGCTGCAGGACGCCGCTTTGGTCTTCTCGCGCTGGGGCGGGATAACATCGCGGCACACGGTTTTCTTATGCCTGTCATTGCCGGTCAACTTTCTGGCATTATTGTTTCTTATGCGCAAGCCGCCGGCCAGACCGCTGTTGCGCAGATTGCTGGCCGTCCTTTTGATCATCTGGCTCGGCAACACCGGTTATAGTTTGTGGAAAATATCAGGCAAATCGCAGCTTGATGAAGCGCTAAAGTCCAGGCCCCATATTATCCAAAGTGAAAGAAATGTGCGCGCGTTTCTGCTCTCGGATAATATCGCCGACCTTGAAAACAAACCGCCTTTCGAGATCCCCTTTCCCGATCCGCAGGCGCTGGCTGGCGTTTTGCGCAACCCCCATATCCGCGCCATTTTGCCCTCCTGCGTTGCCGAGTCAAACAAACCGGGACCGCTGTCAGTGTTTGTCTCAAAACTGATACCAAAGGGCGACAAGCTTTTGATCATCGGCATTGCTCTGCTGGTGATCCTGGCCGGCATACGTTTTTATCAGTCGCTTGGCACACTGGAAAAGCGTTTGCTGGCTCTCCGCTGGGTTGATTTCAGGCGGTTTTTGAAGCAAGCCGGAGTTGCCCTGGCAGTTGTCGTCCTGATCTATGCCGTCAGCAAGCTGTATTTTTTATGGTCGCCTTCTGGCCTGAAAGTAACCTATTTCCGCGGCACAAACTTTGAGAAAAAAATCTGCAGCCGGACGGAACAGGCCGTCTTCCGCGACTACGGAGAAAAAGTTCCCGCCTGGGGCGTGCCGAGCAAAAATTTTTCGGCGCTCTGGGAGGGAATTTTAAGGGTGCCGGAAACGGGTGAATATCTCTTTTTCAGCCAAAGCGATGACGGCCTGCGGTTGATTATTGACGGTAAAAAGATAATTGACAACTGGTACGATCAGAGCTGGGGAGCCAGTTCAACCGGCGTCAGTGTTCATCTTTCCGCCGGCGACCATCCGATTGCCATTGAACATTATAACAATGAGGGCGAGGCGGCCCTGCGCATCAGATGGTGCGGCGGCCCTGTTCCGCCAAACACTGTTCTCAGCGCGCCATATCTGCGCAGGCATAAATAATTTTGCTTGCCACGCTTGATATAGAAAGTATGGTGTAAGCAGATGGCGCAAGGCTTGCCATGCGTTGTTGTAGTTTGTCATTCCCGACTTGATCGGGAATCCAGTCCGTCAGTAGTGAGTTGATTCCCGTTTGCACGGGAATGACAGAGGGGGATTGTTACAAAATGAAAGCCATGAAAATAACCAGTTCCATTTCTGTCCTGATTCCGGTCTACCGTTCCGAGGCAACCCTGCCGCTTCTGGTCAAGAGACTGACTGACACGCTTGCCGTCCTGCAGACGGATTACGAAGTGATTCTGATCAACGATGGCAGTCCTGACCGCTGTTGGGAGATAATCTGCGAACTGGCAAAAGAATATCCTTTTGTTCACGGCATTAATTTGACGCGCAATTTCGGCCAGCATAATGCCCTGCTCTGCGGCATCCGCGCGGCGCGAAAAGATCTTATTGTCACCCTTGACGCTGATCTGCAAAACCCACCCGAAGAAATTCCGAAACTGATCGGCAAACTGGAGGAAGGTTGGGACGTGGTTTATGGCGTGCCGCAAAAAAACCAGCACGGCTTGCCGCGCGTCTTGGCCTCGTGGCTGGTCAGGACAACCTTAAAAAGCGCCCTTAACGTGGAAAGCGCATTTCAGGGCAGTTCTTTCCGGGCGTTCCGCGCCAGCCTGCGAGACGCTTTTGATTCCTTTAACGGTCCGGCCGTCTCGCTGGACGTGCTTTTGACCTGGGGCTCCACCCGCCTCTGCTCGCTCCCCGTCAGGCATGAAACCAGGCCGGACGGCGAATCAAGCTATTCGCTGTCAAAACTTTTCGCCCACTGCTTTGACGTGCTGACCGGCTTTTCCACCCTGCCGCTCCAACTGGCAAGTTTAATCGGTTTCATTTTCACACTGTTCGGCCTGGGCGTGATTGTATATGTTGTCGGCCGTTATCTGGTTCTCGGTTACAGCGTGCCCGGGTTTCCATTTCTGGCGTCAATCATCGCGATTTTTGCCGGCGCGCAATTGTTTGCGCTGGGCATTATTGGCGCTTACCTGGCCCGCATCCATTTCCGCATCATGAACCGGCCGACCTACGTTATCCGGTCAACAACGGATAAGGCAGAAGGCAGAAGGCAGAAGGCAGAATGAAGCAAAAAATCAGCTTTTGTATTCTATCCCTTCTGCATTCTGCCTTCTCAATTCCGCCTTTATTTAACCATGCGTTTTAACGTCCAACTTGAGCATTTCCCGTTGCCGGATGGCGGCCTTGTCTTTAACCGGACGCCCTGGGACAGCGACCTGTTCGGGTTCTCATTTTATGAATTGAAATGTTCCGCCATCGCCGTTGATGCGCTGGAAAAACTCCTTCCGGCATGGCGCGCGGAAATAAGCCGTTCAACGAAATGTCTTGTTGTCGCAACCCTGCCGCCGGCGGATATCGCGCGCGCGCAAATTCTCGCCGGAAACGCCTTTTATCCGGTTGAAACCCTGGTTGAAAGCCATTTGCCAATGGCGAGGTTCAAGCCGTTGATCAATAAAAAGTTTGACCATCTGCGCATGTTTCCGGCCGGGGAAAATGATTTGCCGGCATTGATATCAATCGCCCGATCATCCTTCAAAACCGACCGGTTTCATCTGGACCGGAATATTCCGGCTGGCAAGGCCGATTTGCGTTATGCCAACTGGATCAATGATGGCTTTAAATCGGGCGACCCGATTTTTATCTTGAGAGATGAACGCGCGCATTGCATCGCCGGCTTTGTCCTTACCCGGGAAATAAGACCGGGAGTTCATGACATGAGCCTGGCCGCGGTGGATAAAAAATACCTGAAAACCGCCGCGGGCTTCATCCTCTATCAGGCCGTTCTGCAGGAATCCCGTGTCCGCGGCTGCCGTCTGGCTACATCCTCCATCTCCATCAATAACCTTGCCAGTCTTAAAATCGTTGAACGGCTCGGATTTGTCGCGCATAATGCCGTGATAAAATTCCACTGGTTCCATGACGCCATCAAATGAGAAAAATAAAAAATCTAAAATCTAAATTCCAAATTCCATTCAACCGGCCGTGTTTTGCCGGTCATGAGCAAAAATACATCACTGAAGCGATCGCCTCCGGACAAATCTCCGGCGATGGTAAATTCACCCGGAAGTGTCATGCCTGCCTTGAACGGGAACTCGGCGTCAAAAAGGCGTTTTTGACCACCTCCTGCACCCATGCCCTTGAAATGACCGCCATCCTCTTGAATATCAAGCCGGGCGATGAAGTCATTCTGCCGGCTTTCACTTTTGTTTCCACGGCCAATGCTTTTGTGCTCCGCGGCGCAAAGCCGGTGTTTGCGGATATCCGCCCGGACACGCTTAACATTGATGAGCGCAAAATCGAGCGTTTAATAAGTCCGCGCACCAAGGCTATCTGCGTCGTCCACTACGCCGGGGTCGGCTGTGAGATGGATTCCATCCTGAAAACCGCCAAAAGATACGGCATCGCCGTCGTTGAAGATAATGCCCATGGCCTTTTCGGCGCGTATAAGAAAAAGCCCCTGGGAAGTTTCGGCGCCCTGGCCACGTTGAGCTTTCATGAAACGAAAAACATCACCTGCGGCGAAGGCGGCGCGCTCCTGATCAACGACACGAAATATATTGAACGCGCCGAAATTATCCGGGAGAAAGGCACTAACCGCAGTCAGGTTTTCCGCGGCCAGGCGGATAAATATACCTGGACCGATATCGGCTCAAGTTATCTGCCTTCCGATATCCTGGCGGCGTGCCTTTGGGCACAATTGGAAACGCGCGCCAAAATCCAGAAAGCGCGCCAAAGAATATGGAATTATTACAATACCAATCTGAAGGACTGGGCCGCGCGGGAAAACATCCTCCGGCCGGTCATTCCGCCGTATTGCGCCCAGCCTTACCACATGTTTTATATTATCATGCCTTCCCTGCGATCCAGACAGGCGCTGATTGAACGCCTGAAGCTAAAATCAATTCTGGCGGTTTTTCATTATCTGCCCCTGCATCTGTCGCCGATGGGCAGGAAATCCGGCGGCAAGCCGGGCGACTGTCCCGTGACCGAAGACATCAGCGACCGGATTTTACGTCTGCCGTTTTACAACAGCTTAAACCGCGCCGATCAGGACAAGGTAATTGAAACAATTACCGGCTGCCGCTGTTAGCCGCATATTTCATGAATCCGTGTTAGCCCGGATCACGGTTTCAATACGGATAATAACTTGTCTTCCGAACCTTTCGTAAAAGGCGCGGGATGATTATAGAAGCGATAGGCATAGGCCGCCTCGTACCCGCCTTCCTCCAAGGCCTCGTCCGTCGGTAAATATCCGGCCAGGGGGCTCTTGTAACCCAACAAGGTAATAATCTCATTTGGGAAAGCGGCTTGCAGGCGAATGGCCGTTTCAACAAACACTTCGGCCGCTGCAAAACAAAATACCAGTTTGCCAAGCCGCCAAACGGCCGTCTCAAGTTGACAAGGATTTGCGCGGCCCGTCTCGGCAACCGGCATGGCAAGACCGGCCCAACGCCTGATGATTGCGGCAATATGCCGGGCCAGGCCGGATTCAAGACGCACCCCCGGTTTTACGTTAAGAATGTCCGCCAAAATGTTGATCGTTTCCGGCGGACCGTCCCCTGTCCGCGCAATGATTTCCATGCCGGTTTGCAGTTGTTGCAATTCGTTGACAGTTGGCAAAGTCCCGTAATTCAGGAAGATGGTCTGTTGAATAATGTCATGCCTCTCGACCCTATCCGCCTCTTTCGGCCATTTAACCGGAAAAATTTTACCCATGATCGCATCAACATTGGCCAGCATTTGTTTGCGCGTCATTTCCTTGAAAACGGGATTCAGGTTGCCGCATGCGCCCTGCAGATAAAGAAAAGGAAAATTTTCCCGTTCCGACAAACGCCGGCACAGTTCCCCCGGAAAATCCGCCGTTACATTCTTGCCGCATACCGTGACCGCATGTGCGGCCCATGACACAATACCGGCAATGCCATTGCCCTTTTCGTCGTCAAACCTGGCCAAAAGCATTCGTTCCCAGGTCGGGCCGGACTTGCGGATCGGCGCATCAGGCTCACGCGCCATGACCACGCGTCCATCGGCCAGGATGCGCCGGCGGTTATAATTCTGATCTGGCAAATGAACTGTAGTCCAGCGAAGATGGGCCGGCCGCATGTCATGCAAGGCCGCTTCCGTTGCTTTTCGGCTGGCAGAAATCAGCGTATCCCAGTAATCGCGTTGCGGCTCGCCGCAGCCGAGGAGCGTAATCGCCGCCGGCGCGCTGTGCGTATGGGTGGCGCAGAGGATAAATTCCGGAACGGTTCCGTTGTGATTTATTCTTCTCAGGGCTTCAAGCAGTTCGGCATGAATTTCGGGACCGAGCGCCAGGAGATCATAAACGAGAAGAATTACCGTGTGTCCATGCGATTCAATTGCCAGACTGCGGACGAAAAGCGGATCGTCCACCTTGTCAAACGGCTGGTCACAACGCGCCGCAAATCCGCAAAGCGGCATGGGCCGTTTTGGGGTTATGTCAATCCTTCCGCATCCGGCTTTCATGTGAGGGACTCGTCTGGGTAGGGTCGGACAGCCTTGTCCGACCGAACGGCGGGACAGGCTGTCCCGCCCTACCAAAATTGAAATTCCTATGCATCCAGTTTTACAATAGCTCTGTTCCGGCATGAACGTTCCGAGGCCGCGCATAATTCCAATGCCGCGATTGATTCCTCCAATGGAACGCGGTTAAAGCCGCGGCCGGATCGTTAAACCATTTCAGGCCGTGCCTGGCGCCAAGCGCGCGCGCCAAAGATTCATTCGCGTCAACCACGCCGGCATATTTAACGGAAGCCGGCCGGCCGGCGGTCTTGAGATGAACCGTGTCCATGAATCCCGCGCCAACCATCAGCATTTTTACGGGTCTAATGCTCATTTTGATCTTTTCCTGCTGACCAATACTTTCCGTACCGCCTTTACCGCGTCATCCATATCCTCCCGCTTGCCGAGCAGGATGTTTTGCGGAAGCCAGACCGCTTCGGAATCACAAGCCCGTTCCGCCACCGGACATTTCCGCTCAAAGGCGGCATAGTCAAGGTCCGCATGGTAAACCGTCCCAAGCGGAAACGCGCCATTTATGAACCGCTTGTTCAGGAACATAGGGTTTTTATAAAGCGGAAACGTATAGCCGCTGAACGCGGGTATGCCTTCGGCGTTCAAAGCTCTTATAAAAACTTCCCGCTTGAGCCCAATCGTTTTTTCATCATAGCGGAAAATATAAATATGGTTTGAATGAATATTTGTCCGCCGGTCCCGCGCCAAGGGACGGATTCCATCAATTTCAGCCAGTTTTTGCGACAGGTAAGTTGCGTTCCCCATGCGCACCCGGTTTTGGGCGTCAAGGCGCCTGAGTTGACAGCGCAAAATAGCCGCCTGAAATTCGGTGATGCGATAGTTCCATCCGAGACGATGGAATTCATACCAGGGCCGGCCCGCCTTCCTTCCCGCCCACAGAAGCGAATCGCATTCGGCGGCAATGGATTTGTCATTGGCGCAAATAATTCCTCCCTCGCCGCTGGTCATGTTTTTGCTGGCCTGGAAACTGAAGGAACTGAAGAGCCCGAACGAACCGATTTTTCTGTTGTCCCAAACCGCGCCGTGCGCATGAGCGGCGTCTTCAATGACCGGCAAATGGCGCTTGGCGGCAACCGCCATGATCCGATCCATGTCAGCCGGCTGGCCCCCGAAGTGGACCACCATGATGGCCCGGGTGCGGTCAGTAATGGCTTCCTCGATTTTTACCGGGTCAAGATTGTATGTGTCCGGATCAACATCAACAAAGATTGGAATCAAATTGTTTTGCAAAACGCAGGTGGCGCTGGCCACATAAGTGTAGGCGGGGACGATGATTTCATCGCCGATCCCAAGGTTCATCGCCCGGATGCCCATTTCCAGCGTGGCTGTGCCGTTGGCGGCCGCCACGCCGTAACGGCATTCGTGATGCCCGGCGAATTCTTTCTGAAAAAGCGCGACTTCACTCATTTCCCCTTGTTCCGGTTCCGCCATTTCGACGCCCTGGCCGAACGCGAAACGCCACCACTTGCCGCTGCGCAGAACTTTCAGAAGGGCCGCTTCCTCGGTCTCATCAAAAACCGGCCAGCTCGCAAAAGGTTTCGTACGGACGGGGCTCACCTGCTTTGATGTTGATTTCAATATAAGAATTCCTTTCCGGAAAATTTCAACGCCTTAAATCAGATCAATTGCGTCGCGCCAGGGACTTTGCCATTCCATGCCAATAACTCGGACCACAACTGGCAGACCGGCAGGTTGTATTCCGTCCTTCCATCGTTGTATGGATACCAGCGCCGGACCATTGCGGATGCTTTCTTGTCCTGATCGGCATTCAGCTTGCCTTCCTCATGCCGGCACATCACCTCAATAAACAGGCGGGCATCCTTTTCACCGCCCAGACGCGGCGCCAGTTCCGCCAACGCGAATTCTTCCAACGTGCTTTCCGGATGATAGGTCCAATGCCGCATGGCAAGGTAATTCAATTTCCACGCCAGAAGCCGGCTGGTGACTTCACCATGAACCGAGATTCCTTCCAGCCCGGCTTCATGCCCACGCAAGCATGCTTCGGCAAAATGGCTGACGGCAATATCGGCGCGTCGAAATCCCCATTGACTTGCCTGATGGATAAAACCGGCTGAGCGGGGCGTTGGCGGCCGCAGTCCCCTGGGCCACCTGGGATTTTTATAGGCACTGGGCGGCCGGGCATGTTCCAGCCATTCATGCATGGGAATGGGTGTCGCGGAAAGCATCCCGGTCAGCGTCCATTGGGCAACAGCACTGGGTGGCATGCGTTTGGAAAAATACGGGGCGCGCCCCATATCAGCTCCGGCATTGGTTGCCTGCCGGCCGCGGCCGAACCCGCAATAGGTAGCATACGTATTCCAAGCCTTGGGCGCCATGGCATGCGCCACGCCAAGAGCGGTCTTGTATGCAAAAAACTGGTCTTTAAAATAATCCGCTTCTTTGCTTTTAATCTTTGCCCGGCCACGCCGGCCCACAGCTGAATAATCCAACATAAGATCATTGTTCTCCATATTGGCGCCGCCAATCGGGAAATTCCGATAGAGCCATTCCACCCCGCTTTTAATCCATTCCTGGTTTTCCGGATAATAAGGCGAGATGTCACGCCGGCTGATTTTGCCGTCTTTGTTCATATTCCCAAACTTTGGATTACGGGCAAGATACGTTTCAAGGTTATACGGATGGTTTCCCTCATAGTAAATCCCGCCGTAACCGGTCGTACCCAAGCCCGGCAGAATTGCCACGCCACGGTCAGCCGCGTATTTTGCCACCTCGTAGGCATACGTTTCGCCGCCGTGCGCGGCGCGTAAAAACCCCCAAATGACAATACCGTTAAAACGCATTTCAATGCAATGATCCACCAAGCGGCGATAGTCCTCCAGAAAAGTCTCCGGTCTCTTGAGATAAAGGTTGAAACAACCATCGAATTGATTGCCCGGGTCATCCAGCATCCAATTGGCAGAATGGTCCCATGTCCAATAGTAACGCAAGGGAAAGGCCGGTTTCTCCGTCCGTGTGTTGCCGCGATAAATGAGATTTCGCGGCATCAATTCGCTATGCAAAAACATATCCGCAAGGCCGGCCAGCATGCCGAAGAGGTCCCCTCCGGCCACGACCAGGATCTTATGCTGCTTTTGGACGACTTCAATATGATAACCGCCGGCCGGAAGCCTCGGCAGGCGGAGATTAAGTTCCTTCACTACCTTTTGCCCGGACGAGTTGCTTTGGATAAAGGCCAGGACCGCATCCTCTTTTAGCAGTTTTGCATCGAACGCTTCCGCCGGGGCATGCCGCAAAGCATCCTGGCCGCATTTCTTCCGCGCAAGCTCCAGCGCCGGAAATCCGCTGGCGCTCTCAAAATAAACCTGTAATTTATTGTCTTGTCCGCGTTTGATCGTATTTGCCATCATGATTTATTCCCTCTATGCATGTAATGTTGCATTTTCGTAATTTTTATAAATTCATTTTTTATTATTTATCTTTCAATGTCATTGTCCAATCACGCAAGGCATTAAGCAATTCATCCGTGGCCACATCATATCCCAAAAATGATATCCCTTGCGAGCCGCCTGTCAAGGCGGCGTTGGCCAGGGCGGCCACTTCGTCCGGACGTGTTTTTCCATAGAGCCGCATGCTGGTTACGATCCGCGTCTTGCCTTCGGCCGCGGCAACCGCCCGTTGGGTCTCAAAGCGCACGACGTCGGCGTTCCAGTGGACAACGCAAAAAATTTCATCCAGGACTTCGCGATACAGCTTGTAGCTTTGAACCGTCAACCACGAACGCGGGGAAGTAATGTCGTGTCCGATATGCGCCGGCGGCACAAAGGCCGCCTGAAATGTCAGGCGCGGCCGCAGGGACTTTGCCAATGCGCCCATTTCGCGGACCAGGGCGATTGCGGATTGGAAACGGAATTCCAGCATACGGCGGATAAGCGGTTCTTCCAGAAGCAACAAGGGGATTTCGGTGTCGCCCATGAGTTGATCGCCCAATGCGGCTACAATATACGGCGGGATATGGAGGGATCGGCGCGCGATTTCCAACGCCCGTTCCCGGACTTCATCAAGATCCAAATCGTATTTCTGCGCGGCGGCGCGGCAATGTTCGCAGAAACAAAAACTGCCGACGGTCCGCAGGGGGGCATCGAACATGCCCCCAAAAGCATGCTGTTCGAGCATGGTCTGCGGGATTTTATCAAGCATCAGGGCGTCAAGCTCGTAGCGGCCCGCCAGATCGCGGATCATGGCCAGGCGGTAAGCCCGCACGTCGGGATTATTGTAACAGAGAAACAGACGGTCCTTGGAACCGTAAAGATTGGTGACGGCCAGGTCGGGACGCTCCTGGACCAAGCGCTCGCCCGCGCAAACCGGAACCAGGGCGCTGAACAGCACGCCTTCGGTTTTGCAGGCGCGGGAAAGGTTTTCAATGAAATCGTTATTGCCAAGCTCCAGACTGCGCTGGGGTTTAACCGAACAATCCTTATAGAAAGCAGCCTCCGGCTGCCAGAACACGCGGTCGGTCTCAAGACTGTAAATGGCCTTCTGTGGATAACGCCGCTGGATCAGGCGATAACCGTGATAAAGACTGGTGAAGACGAGTAATGCATTCGCGCCGGACCGGCGCACTCCCGCCGCAACAGCGGCGGAGCTCTCGCCATGGGTGGTAGGACCGAAAACCGACAGCCAGATATTCATATTCATCTTGACTTCCTTTCCTATTTACCGAACATTAAACAACAAAAACAATCATAATGGAATGGATGGGAGTGCTGAAATCATGTAGAAATGTGCCGGCGCTGACATCGGGAACCGGCGGCATCAAATCCAGTATTCAGGAAGCAATTCCATCCAAGCGACATGCGCCCACAAACAGTGCATCCCAAACATATCGGCTATGCCTGGAACCCAAACCGGGATATCCGTCCTGGAATTCTCTCCGTCACGCAAAGCATTTGCAAAGCCGGATATTGCGGTCAATCCCGAAGTTCGGAATGGATTCTGGACTACAGTTTTACCCCTTTTGGGCGCTGGAAAGCGGGAAAGGAATCGGCGGCATGGAAGGAACGCCCGCCATTTGAAGCGCATTTGTATCCGCCCGGCACGCCTTATTGGGAGGATACCGGCGGAGCGAACGTCGCATTCACGCGCGGTATTTTCATATCGTTCAGCGGAGGTGAAACGGCCTTGGTTCCCGCCCTGGTTAAAAAACAGCATACCAGTTTTCCGGACCCCTCAAAACGTTTGGGAAACATGCTGGAGCAGATACTGGAAACCGCCCTGGAAATGGGGGAGACCGGGTTCACAACTGCCCAGGCGATCCTTTGGCAAATAATCGGCTTGCTTAACACCGCTTTCGTGAGCGATCGCGACGACTACATAATTCCTGCCAAAGACAGGGAGCAGGCGATTTCCGATTTTATTCAGGCCATCCGCCTTTATCTGCACGAGCATCTCGCCGAACGCATTACCCGCGAGAATCTGGCCAAGCGTCTCAATCTCAGCGTTTCCGCGCTCGCGCACCGGTACTATGCCGAAACCGGCGAAGCGCCCATGACAACCCTGACGCGCATGCGGATTCATGTCGCCAAAAGTTTAATCCTGAAAGGACATCCGTTAAAACTCATTGCCGAGCAGACCGGTTTTTATGACGAATATCATCTTTCAAGAACCTTTAAGCGGGTGGCGGACGTCACCCCGCGCGAGTTCCGCTGTCGTCAAAGGAGTGAACCGCGCAAGTTATTGTTGTAACCGCATATTGTCGGAAAGAGCATGAACAAGTTTAGTGGATTATGGCTGTTTTCTATGACACTGAAAGACGTTAAGGATTACGCAAAATAGGGAGGATTAGATCATGATGACATTGCGACAATTTGAGAAGACGCCCGAGTCACTGCCCATGCAAACAAGCTGGTATCTGTCGGATTTGGGAGAGTCTCTCGGACGGCAGGCTTTATTCACCAAACAATCGCCGCAAAAGCTCAAGGTATTGCGTGATCACGCATTGGCCGAAAGCGCGGTGTCGTCCAATCGAATTGAAGGCGTTCAGGTTGACCAGAACCGCGTGGCAACCCTCGTGTTTGGACATCCCAAGCCGCGCAACCGGGAAGAGGAAGAACTACAGGGTTACCGCAAGGCGCTGAACCTTATTCATTCAACCCACATCCAATTGCCTGTGTCTGAAGATACTATATTGACGTTTCACAAACTGATTAGAGGCAAGATTTGGGATGCCGGACAATACAAGGACAAGTCCGTTGATATTATTGAAATTGGTCCTTCGGGAAATCGCAAGGTTAGATTCAAATCGGTTAGTCCTGACAAAACGCCTGTGTTTCTACGGAAATCTCTGGAGAGATGGGAACGCGGGCTTAAAGAACGCTGCATACCTTCATTAATTCTGCTTGCCGCGTTAAATCTGGATTTTCTTTGTATCCATCCTTTTCGTGACGGAAACGGCCGGGTTTCCCGGCTTTTGCTCCTGCTTGCGCTCTATCGCTTGGGCTATGAAGTTGGGTATTACATCAGTATAGAACGTCTTATTGAAGAAAACAAAGAACGTTATTACGAAACTTTAAAGATCAGTTCTCATGGCTGGCATGAGGGCAAGCATGATCCATGGCCTTATATCAACTACCTGCTGTTTATCCTGACGCAAGCCTATAAGGAATTCGAGGGGCGCCTGGGCCAGATCAAAGAAGAGCGCGGCGTAAAAACCGGCCTGGTTGAGGCGGCTGTCAGTGCGCTTAAGGCATCGTTCACACTGGCGGATATTGAAAAAAAATGTCACGGCGTAAGCCGCAACATGATTCAACTGGTTCTGGCGCGAATGCAGAATAATAAGAAAATCAGGTGCATAAGGCGCGGCAGATCAGCACGTTGGGAAAGAATAACCCAATAATCATAAATGACCCAATAAATGACGTAATGAAAAGGCACGGATGTTATGAACAACGGCAGTAATTCAGGAACAAAATGAAGCTTCTCATCTCAAAACTTAACCGGCGGAAGGTTTTAATTTTCCTGAACGCCATATATTACAATACCAATCTGAAGGACTGGGCCGCGCGGGAAAACATCCGCCGGCCGGTCATTCCGCCGTATTGCGCCCAGCCTTACCACATGTTTTATCTGATCATGCCTTCCCTGCGATCCAGACAGGCGCTGATTGAACGCCTTAAGCTAAAATCAATTCTGGCGGTTTTTCATTATCTGCCCCTGCATCTGTCGCCGATGGGCAGGAAATCCGGCGGCAAGCCGGGCGATTGTCCCGTGACCGAAGACATCAGCGACCGGATGTTACGTCTGCCGTTTTACAATAGCTTAAACCGCGCCGATCAGGACAAGGTAATTGAAACAATTACCGGCTGCCGCTGTTAGCCCGGATATTTCATGGTTTAAGATCACCCGTGAAGTATCAGCTTGGTCCGCAACATGATGCGTCCAAAGTTTCGGCACGGCGTAAAATACACCTTGCTGGTCCTGATATTTTCATGCTTCGGGCCACCATTCCGGATTTGGCGGAGTAATTATCCCACGTTCGACGGCAATCGCGTAAAGAGGGCTGGAATTCAGGAAAAACGTGCCTTCATATCCCGAATCCATGCCGGGCCACATCATAAATTCTTTACCCGTGCCGTAGGGACCATGAAAATTGCCGTCCAAATATCCTCGCTCAAGCTCCTCCATAATTTTCGATGATTCTGCTGACAATCCGTTTGACACAAGCGCCCGCAGATAGTATCCAACCATGCACGGCGAAAGAGCGCCATCGGTATAATTTTCAAAAGATGGAAGAATTTTATATTTTTTGCTTTTCGAGAGCATATGATCAGTTGCCTTTATTGGAAACAGGTTGAGCGGAAGCCCGAGATATCCTGATTCCGGAAATAGCTCCTGACGTTTCTTTTCCATGGCTAACAGCGTTCGTCTGGTTTGGTCCTTATCCATGACACCGAATGCGCACGCGACGCCATTGACCCATACGAACCCGTAATCGTGAAGATTGCCGTCGCGGCTTTTCCAGCCGGCGATCCAACCGGTTTCTGGATTTATGAGCCGCCGGGCATAGTTTCTGGAGATCGTCAAGGCTGTTTCCTCGCATCTTTCCGCCAGAAATTTTTCGCCGGTAATTTTCATTAATCCGGCGGCGTTTTTCATGGCACGGAACGACCATGCGTTCACATAAGCGTCAATATGACCGAACCCGATCACATCCATCGCGTTCGAACTCCAGCGATAAGCTCCGGAATTGCCGGAAAGCATTGCGCATACGACCATTCCCTCCTCGAGATTCAGTGAACTCAAAATTCTTTTCACGGCCATGATTATTCCCGGCTTTACATATCCAAGCCATGTTCTATCTTCGGTCAATTGCCATATTCTACCGGCGCCGGAAATCAGAATCGGATCCGAATCCATATACAAACTGCGGTGGTACCCGTATCCGCCGCCATCCATTAACGCCCGGCCAATGGAAAATTTTACAAGCTCGATCGGATCCGGGCCCTGCGCCGGTTTGGCCGTAAACGCCGCAAAATCAATGGCACCATATTGATTCACATGACAGTTAACTGAAATGGAATTGTTGGAAAATCCGCCCAACTCAGGACGAAACGCAGTGAAACCATCAGCCCAGCATTTTAATATTCCGTCCGAAAGCCGTGTTTCATCATGCGCGGCGCGGGGAGTCAGATTGCACGGCTTTATCTCAAAAACGGCCGCCGATCTCCCTTTGCGCACAATAAGCGTTTCGCCAGAACCGTCATAATCGGCAAGCACAAACCCGGTCGAGCGCGTTTCATATAACCGGTAGCTTTCCGTGTGAAGCCTGGCGGCGCCGGCCTTGAGTTCAAATGACAAACAACCGACTCCATCGCCCGCAACGACTGCCGGCATCCGCACAAAACCATTCCTAAAAGTTCCGGAATCGGGAAGCGCCGCCATTCCGGTCATTCCCTTTTTAAGGTCCCAGAGCAGACGCCATGCTTCCGCTTCCATAGCGGGAATATCCCGAGGCGAATCCTGTTCCAACTCCATGATGAGACGGTCGTCTTCGACGGTGAAAACGGCGTTGATGACTATCCCGCAGCCGGTTTGAATGCCATGATACAAAACCTTATTTCCCTCGACAGCCACGCTGCCGGTCATATTCTGCGCGGAAAAATTGCCGGCGCGCGTAATAAAAGACGGGCCGTTAAGCCCGCCCAGTTCCTCCGAAATCCCTTTAAACACCAAACGGTTCGTCGAAGCGATCTCTCCCCCAAAATAGTTCCAGCTTAGATGAGTCAACATAGGACGAATCAGCGAAAATCCCACCGACATTTTCGCCCCCTTAAATAGAATCATCAGCGGATTTCTGGTGTTAAGCGACATTCCCTTCGGAGCGGACGGTGCAATTTTCATTTTTTTCAGTTTCGTGTTATAGACGGGAAAAAATATGCCCTCTTTTTCTTCACCAAAGACCTTGAGCGGACGCAGAATGCCGAAAGGCACGTTATAAGGCCCGCCGTTGCATTCGCCGTGATTTGGCCATACCGGATGTTCACGGTCGCACTCCACACGCAGACAATCCGTCTCAAATCCTCCCAACCCGATTTTATGAGGAACCTGTTCCGAAAAAGTGCGTTTAAAATATTCGTCCATTTCCTCGCAAGTCATTTCCCGCGACAGACCTTCTCCCGCAAATTTCGGGTTAACGGGAAGCTCCGCCTCTTTCACTATGGTCCATTTATTGGACGTCTCGTCGAGACTTGATATAATCAGGTGGGCCGGATGGGTCGGCACGGCCGGAACCCAACGCCCCGAATCAGCGGCGAGATTAGTGGCTGAAAGCTCCAGGTAATCTATTTTTACGGTCCGCAAAAACCGCATGTATCTCACCGACGTCTGAACGTTTATTTCCTTTTTCAATTCAGGATGCAATATTTTCCTCCGCCCGGCATGGAAAACCGGATAATCTTCCAGAAATTGCGTTTGCAGAACAGACATTTTGTATTTCCCTTGAGCCAGTTTTTCGACACAACTCTAAAATTTCATCGTTTTTTTAAATATACTCAGTTTTTAAGAATTCTTCAAGCATAGTTTTTATTCATCTTGACTTCCTTTCCTATTTACCGAACATTAAACAACAAAAACGATTATAATGGAATGGATGGGAGTGCTGAAATCATGTAGAAATGTGCCGGCGCTGACATCGGGAACCGGCGGCATCAAATCCGGCGTTCGGGAAGCAATTCCATCAAAGCGACATGCGCCCACAAACAGTTCATCCCAAACATATCGGCTATGCCTGGAACCCAAACCGGGTCATCCGCCCTGGAATTATCTCCGTCAAGCAAAGTATTTTTAAAGCCGGATATTGTGGTCAAACCCGAAACGTAATGAAAAGGCACGGATGTTATGAACAACGGCAGTAATTCAGGAATGAAATGAATCTTCTCATCTCAAAACTTAACCGGCGGAAGGTTTTAATTTTCCTGAACGCCATATATGTGATTGCCGGCCTGGCGTGGATCATCCTGATTCCATACAACAACGCGCCGGATGAAAACACTCATTTTCATTACAGCGTTGAATTTATAATCCAAAACCACCGCCTGCCGGTCTGGGGTGTTGACGATCTTGAACGGTTCCAGCATGCTTTATCAAGCTACAACCAGATGCCGGCCTTGAATTATGTTGTTTATGCAATCGGCGCCGCGGCCGGCAACAAACTGTTTGGACTGGAAACTTACCTCGGGGCAAGGCTGGTTTCCCTGCTTTGGGGAATTATCTTTCTCAACTTTTTATTCCTGGCAATAAAAGAAGCCTGCGGCAACGAAAAAGCCGCGCTGATGATCACCGCGGCTTTTGCCCTGATTCCACAGGTCCTTTTTTCATTCTGCTATGTCAACGCGGACGCCCATTCGCTCGCCATCGCCGCCATCCTCGGTTATGCGCTGGCGCGCTTTTTCCGCGCGCAAATAACGGTCGCAGGCAGGGCGGGACAGCCTTGTCCCGCCGAAACAATACAGCCGCTCAGGCTGTGCGGCCCTGCCTTTTTGAATCTCCCGGATCTGAATGCGTTTTTCTTAGGCGCGGCCATCGGCCTCCTGTTCTCCGCAAAGTATAATTACTACATTTATTTTCCGTGCATCGCGGTGATAATTTTATGGGCGGCGCTGCGCCGCATGATTTCCTGGAAAACGGTCGAAAAACTGATACTCGCTTCCGGCGTTTTAAGCCTGCTCATTTCCGGCTTCTGGTTCATCCGGAATTTTATGCTCTACGGCAATCCCCTGCCGATCCTGATGAGCGAGGATTTTTTCAAAGCCATCGCCCTGGCGCGCGAAGTGCATCCCGTGAACCACGGCTTGACCTTTGCCTCACTGGGATGGCTGGTCAAACAGGGATTTATCAGTTCCACGTTTGACTCGTTCTTCGCCGTTTTCGGTTATTTGAACGTCGGTTTCCACCAATGGGTTTATATAATCCTCGAATTTGCCGTTCCCGCGCTGGCGGCATTTTTTATCATCGCGGCATGGTTGACCCGCGACCGGTCCGCCAGGCTGGCATTGCTGGGACTGCTGATCATGATTGGCCTTGTCATGGCCATGCATGTCTGGGCGTGCCTCACTTTCGATTATCAGGCGCAAGGCCGGTACAATTTTACGATCCTCCTGCCGACCGCGCTTTTTACCGCCTGGGCCATTACCCGTTTTATATCGTTGAAAAAATACGCCGTTATATTGCTGGTTTTAATGGCCTGCTTATTTATCGGCGCCAACCTGCTTATTGTTCGCACCTATGGGGCGCCGGTTCAATTTTACGTTTCGCCCATGGAGAAGGATGGCGCCATTGCAAAGTCTGAACCATCGTCATTTACCGCGGAACGCACCACTAAAAATTATTATGCCACCGAAAAAATAACGATCGGCAACGAACCGATGGCTGGGATCAAAATCGGCTTGTCCGATAAATTCCTGGCGCGCTACCGCGATTTCAAGGTGGAACTGGAGACGAAAGGCGGTACCAGCACTGTTGATTTTTCATTGTCCGCGCCTGAACATCTGGTTAACGCCGCGTTTGACGCCAAGCTCAATGCCGTTGAATCAATCGGAAAGCCAGCCGGATTTATTATTCCGTTCAACGAATCTTGCCCGGTCAGAAGCCTGCGCATCACCTGCCGGATAGAAAACCGAAGGCTGTATGACCTGGAATAACGGCAGGTGTCCCCACCCAACCCGACTTTCTGCGAAAAGTCCTAGTGTTGAATTTTATAAACGTCATAAGCCTTTTGCATGAAATCCTTGAACTCCTCCAAACTATTGGCCGAACAGGCCTTTCTCTGAAATTCCAGCGCCTTGTTCACAGACTTTCCGCTGGCGGCATGTTCCAGATAAACACTCCAGACTTTTCGGGTCAGATCAAGGATGGGATCCATCTCCGGCTTTGCGGACTTGAACTCCGTTACAGGCACGGCCACGTGATCGCAATTCTTCCACGGCAATATAAAGGAGGAATTGGTGGTCAGAGGCTCGGTCATTGACAGCCATGGGCATCCGACCGCGCCGCTTCCTGTAACGATGTTTTCCGTCCTGAATGAACAGTTTTCGTCCTGCGGATACACGACCGACACGATCACGTTCTCATAACTTTGCACCGGAAAGCGGTTCATGATGGATTCCCCACGCGCCCAACCGTATCCCGGCACATAAGCTTCCACGAAATAATGGGTCTGGAATGGCGTGTTCCAATTGGGGTAGTTCGCCAAAACCCGCCCCGGGATGCCGGCCGCCCGCAGGAGCGCCGCGGCCAAGTTCGCCGCGCTGGTGCATTCTCCGCCGCCATGATCAAGCGTTGTGGCGGCGGTGGTATCGGGCTTGTCAGGTTTGATTTCCTTTTGCACGACCTCGCTGGAACATTTCAGAATGTTGCGGATCGTCTGGATGCAGTCTGCGTCCGGAGCGCGAAGTTCCAGCGCTTTTTTCCTGATGGCCGGATCGTCGGACTGGACTGATTTTGTCGCCTTCAGCCACGGCCGCACTTCCGGAGGCAGATCTTTTTCAGACACAATTTTTGCCGTCTTGGGAAACGAATCGTAATCGTGAATTCCCAAGAGCACATATCCTTTCCAGTTAAATGCGATTTTTTTTCCCTTTAGCGGCTTAAACTCCACTTCCGCGATCCAGTTCGGAGGCGCTTCCATCCGTTTCTTTAAAGTAACCTGTTGAATCGCCCCTTCCGGCCGGGCAATAAACTCAATGTAAAAAGGAACCTGTTCCGCATACATTTGGGGAATCGGAAAAGCGATCTTTGCCCCCCTGGCGGAAGCTTCCTCCAAAAACTCATAGCACCCTTCCGCATAGGCCAACCCGGGGCTCTCCATGTGCCGTGAAGCGAAGGTCCGTTCCAGCTTTTCGCCCATCCGCGGTTTTTTCAGCGCGAAGTCGTCAAACCATGCCGTGGCGGTGTCGTCTTTGCTGTAAAAATATAATCCCGCGTCAGCCTGCTCACAATCTTCCGGAACAACCATGTGGGTCTTGATTTCCCTCCAATCCACTGAGCCGTTGATTCCGTCGCAGTCCACCCTGCTCATTTTATTGCCGGGCATTCGAAACTGGAGCCATATGTTGGCAAAATTTTTTGAAGGGTCGCCGTTCATTTTGAGAAAACCAGTGAGCACCAGTTCCTCTCCTTTGGGAAATCCTTTGACGTCCAACTCATGGATGATGTTGCAAAAACCTGCGCCATCCACTCGCAGAGCTGTCTTGCCGCCGTGCTTGACCTGCCGGTCCAACCCGACTTTTACGGCGCCATTTTCAATTTTCCATCCGGCCGGGGTCTCATTTTCCGAATTTTCCTCAAACCCGGCATTTTCCAGAAGGTTCTTGTCCGTTCCTGCGGATTGCTTTCCCGGAGCCGTAATCGTCAGGCAAAGATTATCGAACCAGGCCATGCCGGCGCCGTTGAGAATGCAGTGGACTCCGGTTGGCCGCGTTCCATTTGGCAAGATCCACGCGATGGCATGCCTGGTCCAGCCATTTGTGGTTTCGCCTGGTTCTGATGTCTGGTTCAATGCTTTTTCGCCGGCAAAATCAACCGCAAGACAGGCTCCTTTGTTCCCGCCTTTGATATAACCGGTCAGCTTGAACATTGCGCCATCGAGCGTGTCCAGACCGCTTTTTTTGCGGAGCGCATCGGCGTCAAGACTCTGCTCGCATCCGTATCCCTTGTCGTCCTCGGCCTCAATGCGCAGACTATTCTTCCCAACGTGAAATACCGTCTTGTCCACCGTAATCGTTGCCTTGTCCGGATCAATGGGCTCGTTGTACATGGCCCAGGGTCGCCAATTCGTGATTTCCGATGACATACTGCTTTCCTCAAAATCACCATTCTTGAGAAAGTTTGTCTGTCCGGTTTCCTCTGCGTCTACCACGGCTGCGCAAAAGCCTGACAAAAAAATCAAGCCAACCGTAAAAATGACGGCCACCGCGGATGACCAACAAGCCATTTTGCGTGTCTTTGATCGCGATATCATGTCATTTTTTTTATTCATTTTCCCAGATCATTATGAAAAAATGTAATGAATAATGATATATCAGGTTTATCCATGAAAGTCAAATTTGCAGTTATAGCCGACACTCACTATGATTACGAAAAAAACATCCCGCCACCTCAATACCGCGGCGAGATTGCGGTTTCAACGGCAATCCGGACAAAACCCTGCCGAACCAAGGATTGGCGGCCTCCTGACCAGCTTCCGGCCTGTTTTCTGTAACGCTGGTTTCGGGATTGGACGCTGTTGACAGGCCTAATCGTTCGGCGTATAGTGTTAAAAAAACAAGCAAAGCCTCTGGGCATCCATTTAGCCAACTGCAGTAATCGGTTTTGGTGAAATTTTTAGCCCGCAAAGCGGATTATCCGCCTTGCGGATCCCTCGGAGCCCGTCGGCTGACGGGCGAGAATGAGCGTGAGGGCTGAAATTTCACCAAAACTATATAATTTCTGCAAATGGCTAAATGCTTACGTGTCTGGGCGCTATTAAGTTTATGGATCCAAAAATTGCCGTCGTAATCCCGTGTTACAAAGCGCGCGCGCACATCCCGGATGTAATCAAGGGCATCGGGGATGATGTCTGGCGTATTTATGTGGTTGATGATTGCTGTCCGGAGGGCACGGGTGATCATGTCAAGGCGTCGGCGAACGATCTGCGCGTGCGCGTTATTTTTAACACGGAAAACCTTGGCGTTGGCGGAGCGGTGCTGGCCGGTTATCAAACGGCCATTGCCGACGGGGCCGATGTGATCGTGAAAATTGACGGCGACGGCCAGATGAATCCCGGCATGATCCCAAGATTCACGGCGCCGATCCTCAAGGGACAGGCGGATTACACCAAGGGCAACCGTTTTTATGATTTGGCGAATATCTCGCGCATGCCCGCCGTGCGCCTGTTCGGCAATGCGGTTTTATCATTCATGGCAAAACTTTCAACTGGGTATTGGAATATTTTTGACCCCACGAACGGATATACGGCTGTGCATGCAAAAGTCGCGGCGTTCCTTCCGCAGGACAAAATCAGCCGCCGTTATTTTTTTGAAACCGACATGCTTTTCAGGTTAAACACCATCCGGGCCGTTGTGGTTGATATTCCCATGGACGCGGTGTACCGGGATGAAAAAAGCCATTTGAAGATATCCAAAATTCTTGGGGAATTTCTGGCCAAACATACCAACAATCTGATGAAGCGCATTTTTTATAATTACTTTCTGCGTGACATGACCCTTGCGTCGGTTGAATTGGTCGTGGGCGGCGGCTTGTTCCTGTTCGGGTTGATTTTCGGCGGCGCCCACTGGATCAGGTCATTAAGCATCCATGCGTCAACGCCCCTGGGGACCATCATGATCGCCGCCATGTCGTTGCTGGTTGGCATTCAATTGATCCTGGCCTTTCTCGGGTTTGATATTTTGAACGTTCCCAAAAGACCAATTCATGATGATCTGCCGGACAGCCATCATGCCTAACCTTATGAAACCGGACCCGAGTTATGATGATTATATCAAGCGCTGGTCAGAACTCTATCAAAGCCAGAACTATGACAATGGCCTGACCGGTTATTTTCTCAGGAAGAGTCATGCCTGGGCCGAGGCCGATTTCGGCCCGGATATCCATTTCGGAAAAGTCCTGGAGGTCGGGGCCGGGACAGGGATGCACATCAAGTTTATCCGGCATTCATACGACGAGTACTGGGTTACGGACCACAACCAGCCGTTGATGGATAAAATAACGCTCCCTGAAACCGCCGGCAAACGCGGAAAGCTCTGTTTTGCCGTGGAAGACGCCGCGCAACTGACATTTCCCGATGCGTCATTTGACCGGCTGATCGCCGCCCACGTGCTTGAACATCTTTATCAACCGCATAAAGTTCTCCGCGAATGGGCGCGCGTATTAAAACCGGGCGGGGTCATTTCCCTGGCGCTCCCCTGCGATCCCGGCCTGCTTTGGCGCCTGGGACGATACGCTGTCGCCCGGAATAAATTCATCAAGGCCGGTTTTGATTACGATTACTGGATGGCGCGCGATCACGTCAACTCAATCAATAACCTGGCGTCCTTTATCAGGTATTATTTTCCGGATGTGAGCGAGCGATGGCGGCCATGTCGCGTTCCGTCAATGGATTTGAATTTGTTTTACATTGCCCATGTTGTCGTAAAGGAAAAATGAAAGGCGCGGCCTCCTGGAAAATCTTTTTATTGCTCGCGCACCTCGGATTGCTGATCATCGCGATCGCGGCCGGACGCTGGTTATATGCCGGGGCCCTCGGACAGAACGATATCCTCGCGGTAGTCAACCCCTATCCGCAGGTGACGATGGCCGACAATCTCGCTCACTGCCCGGTCAATCCTTATCCACAAATTAAAGTCCGCGTTGGAAAGTTCGCGGCCAATCCCTTCGTATATGTCTGGGATTGGTATAAAGGGATGAACGGCCGGCTTCCGGTTGCGATAATGGATAGCCTGCTCGCCCAGGCGGCAAGATTGTGTCCGACTCCGGAATCATTTCCCTGGTGGCTCCTGCGCGCCTTGTCGCTCTATTGCCTGCTTGCGATTCCGCTTAATCTAATGGCGGCGGTTGGGACCTGGGCCAAGCGGCCGGCAATGACGCTCATATTGCTGGTTGCCGTGTGGTCGGTCTGGATCGTCAGCCCGAATGTTTATATCTTCTCGGCCATGTTCGATATTATCCTCACCGACCGCAATATACAAATGTATGTATTATCCTGGATGATTATGGCCGCGGTTAACAACTGGATGGGAAAATCGCTATGGCGATGGGGTTTGATGGGCATTGGCATCGTATTTGTGAGCTCGGAACAGAACCTGCCCAGCGCGCCGCTTTTACTGCTGGCAACAGGCTGGCTGGGGCTTGAAGGCAAAGCTTCTGCGGGACGCGACTGGCTCAAGCAGGTCTTTTACTACGCCGCCTGGACTGCTCTGGCCGCCGCCGTCTTTTTCCTGTCGCCCGGACAGCATTTGCGGAATGTCTGTTGTCTGCCGATGAATTCAATCGGCAATTTTTCACCGCTTGCCTGGTATCGCCAGGTTATTGACCTGGGCTATGGCGCGCTCTTTCCTGCGCACCCCGCTCAACTCTGGCTATGGCATTTGATTCTGTATTGCATCCTGGGACTGGGCATAATGCTCTGGCTCATAATCCGGCTTGCCGGCCGGACGATGGAAAATGATTCCCGCCAAAAATTATTTGGGATCGGCCTGATGGCTTTTGCTTTTCTGACCGCCTTTCTCGTTAGCATGACGACCTTGATCGTATCTCCTTATTTCCCGCCCTATGCCGCCTGTTATCCGGCTTTATTCCTCGCAGCCGGCCTCGTTTTTTCATTCTGGTTCATTCTGGATGGCGCCGCCGCGGGCATGGATGCGTTGTCTGAAAAAGCCGTTGGTCTCAGGCTGGTCTCCACAAGAATCGGCTGTACAATCGCCTTGCCCATCCTGGCTGTCATCCTCCTGGCCAGGACAATAACCGTGCCGGCCTGGCCGGGACTATTAACCGCATACCGTCACATCATGGAACAGAGCCGCAATCGCCGGCAGGTCTATGCGGAAATCATAAGGTGCCGCTCGACAACCGGCCAGCGGCATTTTATCCTGATGAATTTATGGAAATCCCCCGTCTGGGGCTTGCACATGGATGATGCCTGGGGCAGGGCGGGTTATTTCAGATGGCGCGGGATGGAAGATATTGTCTGCATGACCGAGGATGAATGGACGGCCGCCGGCCGCCCCCAGGAACAGTTGTATTTTAAGCTCGATTGCGCAAAGGTAATCCAGAATGAATCAAAGAAATAATGATCCTCTCGGCGGTAATCGGCTAGTCCGATGGCTGGTGCCATTGGCCCTGATATTATCTCTATTTGCGGCTTTTGTCCTGCGTTATTATCCGCGGCAGGCCGATTGGCCGGCCATTCTCGGCAGTGATTCAATCGTGTATCTGTATATGGCGCAGGTGGACTGGTTTGACGCCGCTCTATGGCACGGCCTCAAGCCGCCGCTTGTACCATTTTTATATCACGCGCTGAATGTCCATCCGGACCGGATCTGGGTTGTGGCCGTTTTTCAGACTTTCTTTTCCTCGCTTGCCTGGCTGGCGCTCGGGCTGGTCCTGGCGTCAACTTTACGGTCCTGGCTGTTTAAAATCATAATGATCTGGTTTTGCGCGGCCTTGTTTTGTTTCCCGCCGGTCTTCGGCTGGAATAAATATGTGTTGAGCGAGTCGCTTTCGCTCTCATGGATGATTTTATTTATGGCCGCATTCATCGCTTTCTGGCGTCATTGTGCGGTGCTTGAGGCAATCTGCCTGGTTGTCACCGCCCTCGGGTTTGGCCTGTCCAAGGATACCGGCGCGCTGATGGCGTCCGCCATAATTCCAGGCATGGTATGGAGCGTGTTCCGGACAGAAAACCGGCGGCTATCCGGCCACCGTCCCAGACGATTCGCAGTGGGGTTATCGGCCTGTCTTATGGCTGTGTTGCTTCTCTCGCATTGGAGTTCTATCCGGACAGTGGTTACTGATAAACCATCCTATCGCGCGCACCCGGAAATAAGCGCCTTTCTTAATTTATGTTCGGGAACGGATTTGGTTGGCCGCTGGTATTTGCCGTTCCTGAATATCCTGGGACAGCGGATCCTGCCGTGTCCCCAGGCGCGTGATTATTTTGCGGGCCGCGGCTTTCCGTTGAGCCCGGCAATAATGGCCAGAAGCGGAACTTATGCCGGCGCAGATAATTTTGCATGGTATCGCGACACTGAACTAATTAACCAGGTCAAACCATGGATTGTAGCCCATGGCCGGGAAGTTTATCTTCGTTACCTGATACGGCATTGGCGAATGACATTAACCGAGGTGTACTCGGCACGGAATACACTCCTCTCGCCCGTTGATCCTGACCTCCGACCATACCACTGGTTTCTCCGGCCGACCTGCGGCAAGGCGGATCAGAAACGTGATTTTCAGATAAGCATGGCCTGGATGAAATATTTTTGCCTGAACGACAGCGCTGATCTGGCGCGGTTTTTCATTATTATGGGACTGGCCGGCCTGGCGGGAATAAAGTGGCTGAATATTCGCGCGCGCGGTGGTTTGCTGTTGATAAGCGCTTACATGGTAATTATCGGCATGGCAATAATGTTCGTGGTCTATTATGGTGACGTCCAGGACCGGGAACGGCATTCCTTGAACCATGTGGTTTTTATGAACGTGGGCGCAGTCTGGGGTTATCTTTTGATTATTGACTCCGCGGCGACCGCGTTTCGGCAATGGCTTGGAGATTTTAACCGGCGTAGACAAATGCGGTCAACAGGTAATAGATAAAACGCGAAGTAATCAAACTTACCCCAACCCATCTCATCAGTCTATTTGACGACAGGATTGCACCGTGCATTATGATCAGGATTAGAACCAATTCCATGTACGGCAGTTCATGAATATGCGGCAGGGTCCATTTCAGGAAGGTATTCAACCCATAACTGAGAATAACCAACCCCATTATACAAGCCATCTCCCACGCCGCCGGATGGGATTGCGTCCCGCGCAGACGGATTTTCCGCACGGCGCCCCAGGCGGCCGCCAAGGCAAACCACAGAAGAACCCATTTGCCGATGGCGCAATAGGGAGTCATGAATGTCGGCAGGAAAGGCGTGTCGTAGGCCTTCTTTTCTTCATCGGTGCAGCCTTTCAGGTATTCGCTGATGTCAGTCGCCAGGAGCAGTTTGAGATTGTTTAACCGATGGCGCAGATGCTTTCCATCAAGAAGATAAGATGGAAATTTACGGACAGCGTCGGAAATTTGCGCGCGGGATGTGTCCGGGGTAAAAGCCTCCTTTGGCACATAGTGCAGATAAAATAAAAGCGACGTGTTTATTGATGGATACACTTTTTTGTAATACTGCCAGGGTAATTGCGCGGCGGCAAAAGACAGAAGAAAAATCACGCCCCAAACCAGATACTTCCGAATCCCATGTTGAATGACGGCCTTGACGGAAAAGGCGGATAAAAACACCGGCAGGGTCATTATGGCGCCGCTATGCGACAACACCGCGAGGGCCCATAATATGCCGGTTATAAAGGCGGCCGTCATTGAAGGAATGAGCCGTATCATAAACAACACCGCCAACAGGCCAAAATAAGCGGAAAAAAGTTTGGGCCAGGTGTAAAACACATTGAAAAAGATGAATGGATTAAAAACCACGGACAAGGGAACAATAATCATTAAAAACCTTCCCGGAAACCACCGCTTGACGAACAACACGCATGGCCAGAGAAAAAGCGCGTTCAGCAGTGTTCCGACAAGTTGATAAGTTTTATAGCCGTAGAAGGCCGGGGTGATGAAAAACGAAACAAAGGCGTTGACAACCGCCATCAACGGAGTTCTATCCCCCATCGTCCAGCCGCCGGCGGCCCAGGGAAGCGTATGCCGGATAAATACGCCGGCGGTTGAATATTGAAGGGAATTATCGGCGCAGGGAATGAAATTAAAACACTTGCGCTGGGCAATAAAAACGGGATCAAGGGCGGACAAGTCATGGGATGGAATGCCGGCGCAGATATAACATGCGGCAAATACCGCCGTTGCGAAAACAATTATTATTTCCAGCCGTTGAGCATTGACGGCCGGAATAAGATCCGCAATTACGCCTTTTTTGAGCGCCAGGGACAAGATTAAAACCAGACCTGACCAGAAGGCGAGCGTGATATACGCGGCTTCCGCCTTGATCAAATACAATGCGCAAAAGGGAACAAAGAGGAGCAGTAATGTCGCCGGAACGGCGAGAATTAGAGCCGTCTCGTTGTCAATGACGCGGGCCGCCGCCAGGCGCAGGAAAAAATATCCCGGAAGGACTAGGAGCAGGGAAAAAAAACTAATGCTGACGACAATCTCAAACAACTGCCAGCCCAACCCCAGTCCCATTCCCGTCAGGACGGAAATGACCAGGGATAAGGCAAACACAACGATAATCGGGAATAATTGCCGTAAACGGGCGTTGTCCATTAATGATGGCCACAGTCTTCTTATGTTCATGCCTTCATGCTCCCGACATTGTATTCAATCCTGATCCGGCGCCGATTAAGATCCACAAAATCAAAATAAACATGGATGGTGCTTTCCGGCAGGAGCGATGAAATCCTTTCCGGCCATTCGATTAGCGTGATGCCATTTCCCTCCAGCAACTCATCCAAACCGAGCGGCAGGACATCGGCTTCGGATTTCAGCCGGTAAAGGTCAACATGATTGAGCCGTAATCGCCCGTGGTATTCATTGATGATGGTGTAAGTGGGGCTGTTGACAATTTCCTCCACTTCAAACGCCTCCGCCAGGCCCTGCACAAAGCAGGTCTTGCCGCTTCCCAAATCGCCATACAAAGCCAGAACCGAACCCGGCTGCAACTTCTTCGCCAGATCAGCGGCAAACGATTTGGTTTCAGACGGAGAATTTGTTATAATCTCTTGAATCGTTTTCAAAACAACCTCTCGCCAAACCCATTTTTCTCATTCCCGCGCCACGTCGTTAGACAAGTGGCCACTTGCTCCGATTTATCGGAGCGACGTGGAAAGCGGTCCGCCAGTGGCGGATGGATTCCCGATCACGGTCGGGAATGACAGACACAAGAAACGGGCAGTGAAAATTATTTCTTTGCGAGCTTTGCGCCTTTGCGAGAAAATATTCTAAATCCTCTATCCCGCTTTTACCGAAAATGCTCAAATCCCGCCTCATCCAATTTAATTATCTTCCCCGCCGAATCAATCCCTTCCAAATGCCCGGCATGCGCTGTTATCCATCCGATCTGGACGCAGGCAAGTTTGAATGCGCGTTGCCAGGCTTTCATAAAAACTTTTACCTTCCTTGCCGGCACCGTGAATAGTAATTCATAATCTTCGCCGTCGCTAAGCGCATGATATGCTCTTATCCTTAATTCTTTTAAGGTCCCCTCCAACGGAGGGGTGTCCGCCGCAGGCGGGCGGGGTGGGTTGTCCGATACTGGAATTTTATCAAACATTACCCGCGCCCCCGCCCCGCTGGCTGAAACGATATGCCCCAGATCGCGCAGTAAGCCGTCGCTGATATCAATCATGGCGGTCGCCCATTTACCACGGGCCAGCCATTGCCCCTCTAAAAGGCGCGGCTGAAAACTGAGATGTTTCCCGGCCAGACTTCCGCCCAGACTGCCGGTTACGAATATCGCGTCGCCCGGCTTCGCGCCCGAGCGTAAAACCGCATTGCCTTTTTTTACGCGCCCCACCCCGAAAACATGCAATTGCAATTCTTTACCTGATGAAACGTCGCCGCCGACAATGGAGGCGCCAAACTTGCGAACCAGCTTACCCATCCCGGCATAAATTCCTTCAATCCGCTTAACAGAGCATGTACCCGGCGCAACCAGATCAATCAGAATCCACAATGGCTCGCCGCCCATGGCGGCCATGTCGCTTAAAACCCGTCCCAAGGCCTTGTTGCCGACCAATTCAGGTTTGGCGCTCGGCTTAAAATGCACTCCTTCAACAACGCCGTCTGATTTAAGCAAGTAATCATATTCATCCGCCGGCATTCCCCTGACCACGGCGCAATCATCCCCCGCGCCGACCATCACGTCATTGCGCAAAGGCAATTTCCGGCAAAGCCGCTTTAGCAATACAATCTCGCCGGTTTGGGAAAGGGTTTGATATTTCAAGATTTTCATGTAATCATATTTTCCAGACCTGCCTGCCAGCAGGCAGGAAACTATGTCAAAATTATGATCCGCCACAGGCGGATCTGCTTCTGGCATGATATCATGGCAAATTTGCCTGTCAATTATCCATACTGGAGAGTTGACGCCGATACCCAATAAAATGAAAGGAACAAACTGATGACGAATACACTTCAGGTTTCATGCGTGCAGATGCATTGGGCTAAGTCGTTAGAGTTCAACCTGGAACGGACGCTTCATTACATCAAGACAGCGTCGGATTATGGCAGTCGGGTCGTCCTTTTCCCGGAAGCGAATCTAACCAGTTACTACTTACCCTATGTCGTGAAGCTGGATCAACACAAAGTCATTGGAGCTTTGAACAAGACGTGCGCCGCCGCGAAGAAACATAAGGTTTGGGTCATTACCGGCACCATCCAAAAAACCACTGATCGCTTCTTGAATCTCGCCCATGTGATCAGCCCCACGGGAAAGATCGCGCATGAATATGCCAAGGTGAACATGGCCGGCAAAGATGAAAAAACGTACTGCCGCGGCGGCAACAAGCTTTCATTATTCAAGATTGACGGCATACTTTGTACGCTTGTGATCTGCCGTGACGGAAGGCATCCGGAATTGTACCGAATCCCGGCCATGGCAGGCGCACAGATCCTATTCCATCCATCCTGCAGTTCGGATGAAATTGAGGCGGTCTGCTGGAAACGCAGGGCCGGCCGGGCACAGCAACCTGTCGGCCCGAATTCCAAGATTTTCCATTGCGTTGCAAACACAATCGGCGAGGCGCCCGACGGAAAACAGACTTCCAGCGGATCGTCTTTCATCCGTGAGCCAAACGGCATCCCTCTGGCCGAAGCCGGTTTTTATCAGGAAGAAATGATCACGGCCGTTCTGGATATTTCCCGTGCCGACCGCTCCTACATACTCGACAGCATGAAAAACCCTCCATTTCTTGCCAGGCACTGGCAAAACATGATAAAAGAGGCAAAGGCCAGGGCGGACATCAAGCCGGAATAACAACGGAATATACTTATGAAAACTATTGGCATCATTGGCGGTTTGGCATGGCCGAGCACCGCCGTTTATTACCAGAAAATCGTAATGCCTTCAGTTAGAGGAGGAATAAGAAAAATTGGTTTTTGTAGGGGCCGCGCTTGTCGCGGGCCCGTTTTAATTGGTCTTGCAAGAAAGAGGACTTCGCAAGCGAAGCCCCTACATGAGAGGAATACCCACGAGCCTGAGGTTACCATCGAAGACAGCCCGGTGCCGATTATTGACACCACCGTGGCCCATATCGAAGCCGCCGTAAAAACCGCGTTGGCGGATTAATCCCACTATTGAAATCAGAAAGGAAATATCATGCGCGAAATTGACGTGACAAAGTTATCCGTGAATATAGTTGACCTTTGGATGAACCAGTGGCTGGTGCTGACCGCCGGCGCCATGGACGACTGCAACATGATGACCGTGGCCTGGGGCAGCATTGGCTGCATGTGGACAAAACCGTTCGTTCAGGTGGTTGTGCGGCCCCAGCGCCACACGCGCAAATACATGGAACAATCGGATTCATTCACCCTCTGCGCATTTCCCAAAAAATACCGCGAAGACCTCCAAACCCTCGGCGCCATCTCCGGACGGGATGGCGACAAACTGTCAAAAACAAGTCTAACCTTGAAGCCCTCCAAATGCGTGGCTTCGCCGTCGTATAACGAGGCGAACCTCATCCTCGAATGCCGGAAAATATATTACCAGGACATGGATCCAAGAGGTTTCATTGACAGGACAATTCAAGACAACTACGCGGCAAACGACTACCACCGGATCTACTTCGGCGAAATCCTGTCCGCATTCTGTGAAAAATAAAATCAAAATGACAACGTCCTTATGGCAATATGATGAAATGATTCAGATCGGCAAGAATTTTGCCAGCCTGGAAGTGGTTGAAGCCTATGATGCCAAACACCGTCAATTCAGGGACATTGAAGGCGAAAATTCCGCCGTCATTGCCGGCTTGGGGATTCAACGCGGACAAACCCTGGCAGACTTTGGCAGTGGAACCGGAGCTTTCGCCATGCAGGCCGCCCGGATTTGCGCAAAAGTGCACGCGGTTGACATTTCAAAGGCCATGCTCGACTACACAGCCTGGAAGTCCAAAGGCTTGGGACTGACAAACATCGTCTGCCATCATGGCGGCTTTCTTACTTATGTTCATACCGATCCGCCGCTCGACGCGATCACGTCAAGCATGGCTCTGCACCACCTGCCGGATTTCTGGAAACAGAAGGCCCTGACCAGGCTCAACGGCATGTTGAAACCAGGCGGCAGATTCTACCTGCATGACGTGGTTTTCTCAGAAAAAGACTATGAAGTGAACATCCAGACCTGGATCAACAAGCTCTCGTCAAAAATGGGGGCGGAAATGGCGGAAGATGTCAGCAGGCATGTTCGCAAAGAACACTCCACGTTTACCTGGATCATGGAAGGATTACTGTCGCGCGCGGGATTCAGAATAGACCATGCCGAATATTCGGATGGAGTTCTGGCCAAATATTTCTGCACAAAGATCAACACATTCTAGATCGTTCCGTCAAGACATGACACATATCGGCTGGTGCGGTCATATCTATGCAAAAGGCCGACGGCATGTTCGCCGATACAAGTTTGACCTGAAAAATATTGCCGCCACGGCGGGGAAAAATTATGTTGCCATAAGGCACACAATATGATACATTCATAACAAATGAATAAACCGTTTGTATGGGATGATTCAAAGAACATATGGCTCATAGCGGAAAGAGGCATTTCGTTTGATGAAATCGTATATTACATGATGAATGGCCATTTGGCAGATGTGATTCCGAACGAAAACCAGGACAAATATCCCGGACAACGAATTTTTGTGGTCAATTGCGCGGGATACATCCACCTGGTTCCCTTCGACGAATCAGAGAAGGAGATTCAATTGAGGACAATCATTCCGAGTCGAAAGGCCACAAAGAAATATTTGAAAGGAAAACGCGATGAAACTTGAAAAAGAAGAAAAAGACTTGCTTGAAGCCTTTGAGCGGGGACGGATAAAATCTGTTCCCAATGTAAAGGGTGAAATATCTCGTTATCGGGAATATGCAAAGGCTCATTTTCAGAAAAATAAAAGAGTGAACATTCGCATATCAGAAAGCGATTTGGCATTGCTTCAGAAAAAGGCTGTTTTGGATGGCCTTCCCTACCAAACGCTTATGTCAAGCATTCTGCATAAATTCATATCCGGACGATTCGCGGAAAAATCTGCATAAAGGAAATTTGCGGAAACACGGCATCCGCTTTGAACAATCGGCGTCAATAAAACTGGACAGACGATTGAGTTTGGACACGGTGTTAACGTTTTCCCGCCTTCGGCGGCTTCCACCGCCCTTCTTTGTTCGGTAAATGATCTGGATATAAAGAACAAAAAAGCGGCGGACATCGGCTGTGGAACCGGTTATCTGGGACTGGGCCTTCTCGCGCGCGGCGCCGCCCGCCTTTACGGAAACGATATTCAGGATGAAACGATTAAGGCTGCCCGAAATAATGCCGCACTGAATAACTTTGAGAAAAAATCAGTAAAAAATGATATTGTCTAACTGACACATGACAGGTAACATTTAAGAAAAAGGATGATACCATGAGAATTGAAATAGAAAGAGAAGATGATGGCCGGTGGATCGCGGAAGTGCCGGATATTCCGGGAGTCATGGCTTACGGGACAACCAGGCAAGGCGCCGTAGCAAAGACCGAAGCCCTGGCGCTCCGCATCATCGCGGACCGGATTGATCACGGAGAGGCAATTCCAGAATTGGATGAAATGTTTGCCGTCCCCGCATGAGCCAATGGCCATCCAGTAAAGCCCGGAGAGTACTGGCCGCATTGCTCCGTATCGGCTGGGTTGTAAAACGGCAGTCCGGCATATCGCACCGTATTCTCGCCCGACCAGATTGGCCTGATTTTGTATTTGCCTTTCATGACGGCGCGGAGATCGGACCCAGGATGCTTGCCCGCATCGCCAAGCATACCGGACTTACTCCGAACGACTTATGACAATGCAGGCCGAATCATTACTGCCGGTGCGCCACCCCGCACGACAGACCGGTAATGCCCGTAAGTCATACATGAAACTCCAATTTAAATTCATCAAGCCAGGCAAACTCGTTGACGGCGATCTTCAGCTTGTGCTTGTCGGGAAACACCCCGCCAACCCAGTCAAGAAATATGTGCCCTGCTATGAGTTTGAAATGCGCAAGACAGGCGGATCCCGCAAGATCGGGTCTGTTCGCCTTCGGATCGGCAGAACGAGGCCCCTTATCGGCTGGTGTGGTCATATTGGCTACGGCGTGGATAAAAAATACAGGGGACATCATTATGCCGCCCGGAGTTGCCTCCTGCTTTTCCCGTTCGCCTACGCTCATGGATTGAGAACGCTTTGGATCACCTGCGCGCCGGACAATATGCCGTCCCGCCGTACCTGCGAAATTGCCGGGGGTGAGTACATGGGAACGATCCGCGTCCCAAAAGGAACCGAACTCTATGCCCGTGGCAGACGCCATGTGCGCCGCTATAAGTTTAACCTGAAAAATATTGCCGACACGGCGGGAAAATTTCCAGCTTTTACAAAAAAAAGTAATTGCGCATGCAATGCTTTGTGCGTATATTGATTGTGGATAAAGCCGTATGGACAGGAGGATAATGGAACTAACATTGCAACTCACTCGAATGACGACTTCCGACAAACTCCGGGCGTTGGAAAAGATTTGGGACGACCTTTCTCGAACAACAAAGAACGTCCCATCCCCCTCATGGCACGCCGACGTGCTGCAAGCCCGGCAGAAACGCCTTCAGGATGGCTCCTCACGCTTCACAGAATGGACCGAGGCAAAACGCGCGATCCGAAACCGCGTCAAATGAGAATCGAGATTCTGGACGCGGCACAGCAGGATTTGATAGACGGCTTCCGGTTCTACGAAAACCAAGCAGCAGGGCTCGGCGATTACTTTCTCGACTCCCTTTTCTCGGACATAGATTCATTACATCTCTATGCCGGCATTCATGTTTTGGTATTCGGATATCACCGGCTTCTCTCCAAGCGATTCCCCTTCGCGATATACTATCGTGTAAATACCAAAATTATTTTTATTCATGCCGTATTGGACTGCCGACGGGATCCGGCACGGACTCAAAACCGTTTAACATAATTCACGACTGCTTACAGCGGCGGCTAATTTTTGTTGTCCGGTAAAATACAAGACATGAAAGTTTGACGCGCAACGCTTGCCGATGCGGATCATCTGGCCAAAATCCATGCGGATTCATGGCGCGCGGCTTACCGGGGGCTTATCGTAGTGGGCGCCAGCGATGATCGCGCATCACCATTGCAGGCCGAAAGGATACATCATGGGATCAGCGGGTCAAAACTCATCATGATTGAGAAGGCCGGGCATTTCCCCTGGCTGGAACAGCCGGATCGCTTTTTCGCCGCTGTCGAAAGCGGCTTGGCAGCGCTCGGTCTTCACCCGGTAACACCAACAGATAAGTAAGGGAAAATACCGAAAATGGCCAGGACAAAAATCAAAGCCAATTACTATCAGCAGTTTCCGGCAGACTATTCCCTGGAGGTTCCGGCCGAAGGATACGGCGGCTGGAAACAGGCTGATATCGAGGTGGATCTCGACCGCACTGCGTTGGCGGTCATGCACGCCTGGGACAACGGAACCATGGAAACCAATCCCGGCGGTTACCTCCACCACGAGTATCTGCCGCGCGCCAATGAAATCCTCCACACCGTTTTTCCCGCGCTTCTGTCGGCGGCGCGATCTTCGCGCTTCAAGATTTTCCATATCGTGGAACGTGGAGGAAAATACTATCAGAATCACCCCAATTATCTGGCAACCGTGGCATTGGCCGGTTCAAACTATTTTCCGTCTGAACAGCTCGATCCCGGCCATGCGCTCATGAAATGGCGCGAGGAACTCAACCTTCCAACTCACCATGGGAAGCGTTCCCTTGCCCGGAACTTTGCCCCGGAGGCGGTTCCGCAGGGCGATGAACCGATTGCCAAGGACGACCATCAACTTTTTGCTTTATGCAAAAAGCATGACGTGAATCACCTGATCTACGCGGGCTTTGCCATCAATGCATGCCTGTTGGTCTCTCCCGGCGGGATGCTGGATATGAATCGCCGGAAGGTCCTCTGCTCAACGATTCGGCAGGCAACGACAGCCGTGGAAAGCAAGGAGAGCGCCCGCCGAGAATCGCACAAGGAAGAAGCGCTATGGCGGATCGGTCTGGATTTTGGCTTCGTTTTCGATCTTGAAGACTTTCTTGAAGCCTTGCGCCGGAAATGATGACGCAGATGGGAATTGCATCATATTGCGGACTTGATCCGGAATTCGGCATTACAGCCATTTTTAAATAATGATGGCAACGAAGCATTCTTTCTGATAACCTCATTCCCATGACTTCAAAGCAATTTTACGATTGGCAGACATCCGGCGGAACGAACGACGTCATGCGGCTCGTTGACTGTCTGGAGAAGGCGGATATCGCCTGGTGCGTCATTGGCGGCCTGGCGGTGAACCATTGGGCGAAACAACCCATGGTAACCCAGGACGTGGATATCGTGGTGGTTTCAGATGCCATTGAACGCGTGGTTGCGTTGCTCGAAAAAGCTGGATTCCGCGCCGAACGGTTTGAATGGTCCATCAATTTCAAGGGACAATCCGCGGTCAGCATTCAACTCAGCACGGAAGACTTTTATCGCGGTTTTACCGACCGCGCCGTTCCGGCCGATGTTCACGGCATTCTTATGCGCGTGGCTTCACTCGAAGACACTCTGAAGGGCAAGATAAAAGCATGGTCCGAATCCGGCCGAAGACAAAGCAAGCGGATCAAGGATCTCGCGGATATTGTCCGCCTTGTTGAGGCCCATCCCCATCTTTTGGACAAACTCCCTGATGATTTGAAGCGCCAAGTCCAGCCCAAATAACATTATCCGTTTCTATTTGGCCGGCAGGCGTGCCGCAATGATTGTTTATACGGCGGACGGCAGATGCCATTCTCGCAGATAATCGCGCTGATCAATTTTGCCGGCGTAACATCAAAGGCGGGGGAATAAACGTTCACGCCGTCCGGCGCGGTTTGCTTTCCAAACCCGTGCGTCACCTCTTCCAGCGCGCGCTGTTCAATCGGAATGGCGGCGCCGGAAGGCGTCTTTAAATCAAAAGTTGAAGTCGGCGCCAAAACATAAAATGGAATCTTGTGCGCCTTTGCCAGGAGCGCCACGCCGTAAGTGCCGATTTTATTGGCGGTGTCGCCGTTGGCCGCAATCCGGTCGGCGCCGACAAAGACCATATCCACCTTTCCCTCTCGCATCACCTGCGCGGCCATGTTGTCGCAAATGAGCGTAACGTCAATTCCGGCCTGCTTGAGTTCCCAGGCGGTCAGGCGCGCGCCCTGCAGGAGCGGCCGGGTTTCATCGGCAAAAACCTTTACCGGCCAGCCCTTTTTATGCGCCAGATAGATGGGCGCCAGGGCCGTGCCGAACTGCACCGTAGCCAGCCCGCCCGCGTTGCAATGCGTCAAAACCGATTTTTTCCCCTTGAGCAGTGCAAGGCCATGCCGGCCGATTGACCGGCAGATTTGCCGGTCCTCATCAAAAATCGCAACCGCCTCAAGCGCCAGCGTTTTTTTCAGGTCATCCAGCGGCAAATTTTCAGCGGCAAGGGTTTTTTTCTTCATCCGTTCAAGCGCCCAGAACAGATTGACCGCCGTGGGACGGCAGGAAGCGAGATAATCGGCCGCGCGGATTATATCCGCGACCAGGCCGGGGCCGGACAACTTTTTGGAATTCTGGGCGGCCAGAACGACGCCGAAAGCGGCGGCCACGCCGATGGCGGGCGCGCCGCGGATTTGCAGGGTTTTAACGGCTTTCCACAATTCTTTAACGTCCCTGATCTTCAAAAAGCGCAATTCACAGGGCAGGCGCGTCTGGTCAACGGCGCGGATAAAACCCGGAACTATTTTGCCCTGTTGCTCCGGCATCCATTCTATCGTTAATAATGTTTTCATATTTTTTTTAAAATTTCCGTGATATTCCGCAATGGCAGAACTTCAACGGATTCATGCACCGCATAACGGCGGTCGCCGGGATAAACAATCCAGGCCCGCTTGAGTTTCAGATCCTTAATGGCAATATGCAAAGACTTGGTCATGACCGGCGCATCGGCGCATTTGAATTCAAATCCATAGCGTTTTCCATGCCGGATAATCATCATATCCAGTTCGGCGCCACGATGGGTGCCCCAGAAAAAAGCTTTATCTTCTCCGACTAAAACAAGGGTTTGCTGAAGAGCAAACCCCTCCCAGGACGCTCCATACTTGGGATGGGCGCGAATATCGCGCAGGGTTTCCAATTCAAGCAAGGCATGCAGCAGGCCGCTGTCGCGCACATATACTTTAGGCGATTTGACCTGTCGCTTGCCCACATTCTCATGCCAGGGCGGCAAGACGCGCGTTACATAGGCGCCGGTCAGGATATCCAGGTAATGACGGGCAGTCTTTTCGTCGGTTCCCAGCGATTTGGCCAACTCGGAAGCGTTCCAAATCTGGCCATGATAATGCGCCAGCATCATCCAGAACCGCCGTAACGTTTCAGATGGAACACGGATACCCAACTGCGGAATATCCCTTTCCAGAAAGGTGGCCATGAAGGCCTGCCGCCAACGCCAGGATTCAGCATCCGACTTTGCGAGAAATGAACGGGGGAACCCGCCCCGCACCCAAAGCCGGTCAATAGCCTTGTTGTCAATTTCGTCAACCGCAAATCCGGGTACTTGGACAAACAACACCCTGCCGGCCAGGGACTCGGATATGCCTTTAACCAATGCCGGCGAGGCGCTGCCCAACAAGAGAAAGCGCGCCGGCAAGGGATGCCGGTCTGCAAGGGGCCGTAACGCGGTAAACAGATGCGGCATCCGCTGGATTTCATCAATAACAACCAGTCCCCGAAGAGAATTGAGAACAATTTCCGGCGCCGAAAGCGACAGGCGATCGGCCGCTTTTTCAAGATCAAAGACATGGGTATTCGGCCGCCGATCCGCCAATATGCTGGCCAGTGTCGTTTTCCCTGTTTGCCGGGCGCCTAAAAGCGCCGTTACCGGCGCTTCACGGAGCGAACGGGTTGTTTCCGCCAGCAAACGCGCTCTTTTAATAAAAAGACTTTGTTGCATTTCCGGATCCTATCTCCTAATATGCCCGGATACAAGCAAAATCGCATCCATTTCGCCAACTGCCGTAATCGGTTTTGGTGAAATTTTCTGCCCTCAAAGCGGATTATCCGCCCTGCGGATTCCTCGGAGACCGTCGGCTGACGGGCGAGAATGAGCGTGAGGACTGAAATTTAACCAAAACTGTATAATTTCTGCAAACGGCTAAATGCTTACGTAAAATCTTCATAGCCGCCGAATTGTCGTTGCCGGTTTTTAAGTCCCCGTTAACAAAACTATGCCGAAGTCAGCAATAATATACAAACGCTCACACCGTTAAAAATACCGTGCAGAACGATCGAGGTCCACAGGGAACCTGAATAAATATACATCCATGCCAGGACAACCGCCAATGCAAACAAGGGAACCATTGATGGCAGATGCTGATGAATGCCGGCGAAAAAAATCGAACTGACCACAATGGCCGTCCCCGGACTCATTTTTTTCATTAGCACCGGCAATAACATGCCCCGGAAAAGCGCTTCCTCAACAAGCGGCGCGACCACCACCGCCAGCAACAGCAGGAAAAAAAGACTCCAGCCTGATTGGGGCTCCAGAAAAATCGTGACGACATCCTGAAGCGTTACCGGATAGCCCGCCGTATAAAGAAATATCTGGTATAAAAAAGAGGTGGCAAAGACAACCGGCAAAACCCCGATATAGCTCACAAACCCCTGGCCGGCGGCCTGCTTCAAGCCTGGCCGGTTCATGCCAAACGCTTCGCTCCATGAACTGCCTCGCCGCCGGATAAGCCCCCAGATAATCAATAACGCAACACCGTGGAACAAAACCCCCTGAACAAGAGCCGCGCTGGTATCTTTCATGTCGGCCGCGAACCAACCGAGTTTGACGCCTCCCCAATGGATGAGACCGGCGCCAACCTGAATGAATATAAGGATAAAAAAAATCCAGAGCACGTCTTTTGTCAACCACGGTCTTGACCTGATCCGCGCCGCCATTCCATCCCAGGCAAGCGGCAATATCAGGAAACGGACGAACAAAACAATATCCACAAGCACGCCGATAAAAAGCAGCGCCAGATAGATGCTTCCTATCACATAGACCGGAGGAATGGCGGTCAGGGTGATATTGGCCAGAAAATGCGGTGCAAAGCCGGACAAAAAGAAGGGAAGCGCCATATCTTATTGGGGAGAGGATTCGGCTGTCTCTTTGATAACATAAATCGGTTTGCCCTGGGATTCGTGATAAGTGCGGATCTGGATTTCCGCCAGAATGCCCATGCAGATAAACTGGATGCCGAAGAATACGAGCATGAACGATGTCATCACCCAGAAGGGACGTTTCAGCAGACCGGCGGCAAATTGTGTCCCGAACAGGTTCGCGCAGATGTTGGCGATAATCATCAATAGCACCAGCGCCAGGCCCGGCACGCCCACGATCAGCCCCAGTTTGCCGAAAATCTGGATCGGACTCCGGCTGTAGCGCAGAAGAAAAGAAACCGTCATCAAATCCAGAATTACCTTCACGATCCGCGAAAGACCGTATTTCGATTTGCCGAAACGGCGGGGATAATGATGAACAACGACTTCATCAACCTTGCATCCTCCTGCGCTTGCCAGGGCGGGAATGAAGCGGTGCATGTCGCCGTATAATTCAATATTTTCCAGCACTTCACGGCGATAGGCCTTAAGCGTACAGCCGTAATCATGCAGATGGACGCCGGTTACATAGCTGATCAGGCGGTTGGCCAGCATTGAAGGCAGTTTCCGCCGGATACATTCGTCCTTGCGGTCCTTGCGCCAGCCGCTGACTACGTCAAAACCCTTGTCCATTCTTTCCAGCAAAAGCGGGATATCCTCCGGGTCATTTTGCAGGTCGGCGTCCAGGGTAATGATAATTTCACCGCGGGCTTCATGCAGGCCGGCGCTCATGGCCGCGGTCTGCCCGAAATTACGGCGCAGTCTGACAAGGCGGAAATTCGGAAACTTCCGGATATTTTCGCGCAGTCTTTCCCAAGTGCCGTCCATGCTTCCATCGTCAACCAAAATAATCTCATACGAACGCCCCGCCTTGGAAAGCGCATCATGCAATTTCCCGCAAAGCAGATTGACGTTTTCGGCCTCATTAAAGACCGGCACAACGATTGAAAGAACCGGTTGCTTGTCATTCATCGCTTTTTCCTTCAAGCGGCATTGGATTGCAGAGATTTTTCCCTGATTTTGCCGCCCTTCCGCAGTTGAAGCAGATAAAAGCCGGATTACAGGCCAGCATACGGATTTCTTCCACCCGCCCAACGCTGGCCAGCACGCATAAATGACCCTTGTGATTCCCTTTGCATTTTTTCTTTTGTGCCATAATTATTTCCCTCCGCATGCGTTAGTTAACAGATAAATATCAATTCGCCACTACTTTGACAACAACCTTCCTGACCGGTTGGGGACGGTTAACGCTCAATCCCGGACGATGCGCGTCCTGGGGATAAAAAATGACAAAAAAACCGCTTGGAACAAAAAATCGGCTTCCCTCTCCCCGCAAAAACAATGCGTCGTTTGTTTTATTATATTGCGTCTCGACCTCCATTTTTGAGACGCATTGGTACTCCATTGATTCCGCGCCGGAAACCACATACTGGATATCAATATACCGCCGATGAGCTTCCCATTTGACGGAAGAGTCGGCCTTGGTCGTGTACTCGGAAACAATGGCAAATAATTTATCGCCCCTTATTTCATTCTTTCTGCATGGCAAATGCTCCAGATCGGCGGTCTTTAAGAAACGCAATCCCGCCTCAATTCCGGCGCCCAAGCCGTAATACTGCAATGCATTGTCTATATGATCAATAATCATGGCCGGCAAAAGATATCATAGACCGCCGAGGCGATTGCCACATGCCCGGTCAAATTTGGATGCACCGGCTCGTTGCAGAACGTGTCCGGCTCATAATATTTCAACAGGTTCTGAAACATGGCGTGCGTTTTCAACAGGCGCGTCTTGTACTGCCGGCTTAGTTTTTCCACAATGTCCAGATAACGCGGCAAAATCTCAAGCACACTGCGGCGGAAACTGTCCTTGGACGATTCCCGGCTGATATAAAACGGCTGGATCAGCAATATTCTACACTTGGGCAGTTCGTCCCGCGTGCGCTTCATGATTTTTTGACAGGCATCCTCAAATTTTTCCGGCGGGATGCCGTTGGGCAGATTGCGTAAATGCATGTGCAGATCGTTGATGCCGATTTTGATTGAAAGCCAATCCGGTTTATGCCGCAGGACGTCATCCGTCCACCGGTCCAGCAGTCCGATGCTTGTGTCGCCGGCAATGCCCTTGTTGATGATTTCAATTCTTTTCTCCGGCTCGCAGGCAATCAGAAAGTCCGAAAATATTTTCACGTATCCGTAGCCCAGAGGCCGATCCGCGCCGCGCCGGCCGCAATCGGTGATGCTGTCGCCGATAAAGAGAACTTTCTCGCCTGATTTTATCTTTGTCTGCATTTTTTCCTTTCTATGGTTTGTTTCTTCCAGCCGTCAACCATATCCTGACTGCCATCACGATGAAAGCCTTTTTTTACGCTCCAAGTGAATCAAGGAAACAATTGCCAGGCGCGCGGCGGTTAAAGCCAGGATAATATAATCATCCCTTTCGCCGCCATGCGCCCGTAACTGCTCGTCACACTCCCTTAAAAGACCGGCGATTAAAGGATCCATATTGTCCTTCGGCAAAAGATTGATCATGGCGCAAATTTCCTTCGCGCCGGCGGCTTTATTGCGCTGTTCAAAATGCCTGGCACATTCGCCGATAATCCGCCGGCATTCGCCCGTTATTACGGCGCTGGTCCCGGCCTTTGTCTCCAATTCCAGCAGTTCCTCGGCGCAGGTGGTTTCAAAATCCGCCCGGCCGCGCTTCCAGAGGCGCACAAAATGATGCTCGCCGCCGATAATCCTGGCCACGGCCAGCGCCACGTCGCCGCGCAAACGATCGTCAGGCAGACAGCGCAACAAGGCCACGATATCCGGGAGCGCTTCTTTGCGGCGCAGGCGTCCAAGCGCGGCCGCGTAACCCGTGCGGATATTGTCATTTATTTCATTCTTGAAGGCCTTGATGATTTCAGGAACGCTTTCCATGTCATTCAGCTTGGCCAGCGCCCGCGCGCACTGGGAACGCAAAAGGGCATATTCGCACTTCAGCATCTCGCGCAGTACCGGTATGGCGCGGCTATCCCCCATTCTTCCCAAAGCCCAGCAGGCCGCCTCGCTGACACCCGGTTCCCTGCTGCGCACCGCCAGGGCAAGCGCGTTGATCAATTTGTTGTCCGGAGGCATGCGCGCCATGGAAACGACCGCTTCGTAGCGCATGTTAAAGTTGGGATCATCCGCCGCCTGCAGTATTTCTTCAACCGTCAGGCGGCTTTTGGCGTCCCCCATCCGCCGGGTAAGTTCCATGCGCTGCGATTCATCTTCGGCAAGATGATAACGGAGCATGGAACTGACGGCCAGCAAGGGATTGCCCTCAAAGAAGAACGACATAAACTCGCCGGTCCGCACACTGCTGTCATCAAGGGCGTTGCGCAATATACGGAACGCGGCCAGACAACAGACAAGCATCAGGAAGAATAGAATCGTGAAGTTGTTAAAATGAATGAAATGCCAATCAAACTTGACTGACCGCAGGGCATCCAACAGCCAGCCATAAAAAAACGAACAACAAGCCGCCAGCACATTTTGCAGTGATGCATTCAGGGCCGTACAGGAAGCCGGACTCCGCGTCGTCGGCAGAACGGTAACATAAAAATAGCGGTTTGCTCCGGCGCCCCACCCCTGAAGGACAATGCCAAAAAAGGCATAAACAAAACACGTGCCGACAACACTCTGTTGATCCAGGCGCGGAAGAAGAAAAAGCAAAACAGGCACTAAAGAAAGACCTGCCAGCGCGCTCATAAAAACCGGCTTGCTCCCGAACCGGTCCGCGCTCCATCCCCAAAAGAAGGCCGAGAGCAAGGCGCCGGCCTGAAAACATCCGCTGAAAAGCATGATCAAATCGGCGCTGAATCCAATTCTCTCGTTCAGATAGAGAGGCAGGAAACCAAAACCGGCGAAGCCGATAGTAAGAAAAAGCGCGCCTTTTATCCATGTTCCAAACCTGGGATTGCGCAGCGCCTCCAATGTGTCGCCGATCAGCGTCCAATTCCGTTTTTCAACAATTTGGGGATTGCCGCCCGGCAAACGCCAGGCCGCGGTAAGACCGATAAAACCGAAAAAGATGCCGACATATATGGCCACATTATAGCCGAGTATCCCCGGCCAGTTTTTCAGAATCAGCACCGCGCCCAGCGAAGCGATTGCCGCGCTGATGTTCGCCACTATGGCATTGATAGCTTCAACCTTGCCGCGCGCCTTGGCGGGAATAAGCTCCAGCAGCCACGGTCCCCAGGCGGTCTCCGCGATCGCCCTTAAAACCGCGAAGAAAAGTATAATCAAGGCAACCCAGACAAAAGCGCTTGTATCTCCAAAACTCTTTGCTATCCATACCGCCAGCGGCAACAGCAAAACAATCAGATACCTGGCAAAATAGAAGCGGGTCACAATTTTTTTCGGCCCGCAATGCATAATCCAACGGGCAATAAAAATAGAAAGCAAAAATGAAAGCGGCAAAATGGAAAGAAGAAAGCCTATCTTTGTTTTTGACATTCCCAGGGCATTGCAAAACAACGGAAACAAGGGGCCAAAGAGGGTCAATATGCCAAATATGGTCGTCAACCCCGTCCATTGGTAAAACCACTGGTAGCTTTTCTTCTGCTGGATTGCGGTTATCATGGCTGACCGTAAAAAAGATAGTTTGTATAAGAAACTAAACCACATATAATGCCTAATCAGTTTGAAATTTCAATTAGAAAGCAAAAGAAGCCGTTTTGAGGCCAAAATGACGGATTCAATGGTTAATCCAGCTAAAGAACGCATGCTGTTTGAACGGATGCACCGGCTCGGCATCCGGGAAGGCGATTTGCGCGAAATTTTCATCCGCGGATCCGGCAAAGGCGGACAGAAAATCAACAAGACTTCATCCTGCGTCCAATTATTGCACGCGCCGACCGGCCTCCAGGTAAAATGCCAGCAGACGCGGTCGCGCGCAATGAACCGCTTTCTGGCGCGGCGCGAATTGTGCGAAAAAGTGGAGGAAAAAATTTACGGCGAGGAATCAGCGCGCCGGCAGGCCGCGGAAAAAATACGCCGCCAGAAGCGCCGCCGGAGCCGCCGCCAGCGCGCGGCCATGCTGGAAGCCAAATATTTACATT